>Ga0208604_1000026_pt1 | contig 21140 bp, 21 predicted proteins | sample MicForSoSWNH22_M_FD_188009 | JGI IMG/M metagenome (GOLD analysis project Ga0208604, IMG submission 188009) | Forest soil microbial communities from Harvard Forest Long Term Ecological Research site in Petersham, Massachusetts, USA - MetaG HF016... | ecosystem: Environmental > Terrestrial > Soil... | reverse complement strand
CGCCATCAACATGATCGATGTGCCGGTGGCCTGGGCGGCGATGGCGCTGCTTCCGGTCTTATTGCTGCTTGGCATTTACGGCGCCGAATTTGCCGACCTCGGCCGGCTCGCCGCGACGTTGCTGCTGGCGCTCTTGGGCAATGCCGTCGTCTGCGGCGTCATATCGGACCCGCACGATCGCTATGGCGCGCGCATCGTTTGGACGGCGGTCTTCGCCGTCGCGCTCGCGGCGGCGCGCGTCTACGCGTTGGTCAGGGAGGGGGGCACGTCGCTCAAACGCGAAAGTGCTTCGACAGTTTGAGGCCCTGCGCCTGGTAGTTCGAGCCGATGCCAGAGCCGTAAAGCTGGTCCGGCCGCGCCAGCATCTTCTCGTAGACCAGGCGGCCGACGATCTGGCCGTGCTCGAGGATGAACGGCACTTCGCGCGAGCGCACTTCCAGCACCGCGCGCGAGCCCAGGCCGCCGGAGCCGGCATAACCGAAACCCGGATCGAAGAAGCCAGCATAGTGCACGCGGAATTCGCCGACCAGCGGATCGAACGGCACCATCTCGGCGGCGTAGTCGGGCGGCACCTGCACGGCTTCGTTCGAGGCCAGGATGTAGAACTCGTCGGGATCGAGGATCAGGCTCTTGTCGGCGCGCGCCGCGATCGGCTCCCAGAAATCGGCGACCTCATAGGCATCGCGCTGATCGACTTCGATCACCGCGGTGTGCCGCTTGGCGCGATAGCCGACGATGCCCGCGCGCCCTCCCTTTCCCTCCCCCGCATGCGGGGGAGGGTTAGGGTGGGGGCCGGCGCCCGACAGATCGATACTGACCGCGATGCCATCGCCCATCACCGCCTCGGCGCGATCGACCAGCCGTTCGCTCAAGTGCAGGGCGCGTAGCGCCTCGGCGCTGAGCGCCGTGCCGCCGCGGCGCAGCCGCAGTTGCGACAGCCGCGTGCCTTCGCGCACCAGGACCGGAAACGTCTTCGGGCTGATCTCGGCGTAGAGCGGGCCTTCATAGCCGGCCGCGACCCGGTCGAAGCCGCGGGTCTCGTCGGCGATGACGCGGGTGAAAACGTCGAGCCGCCCGGTCGAGCTTTTCGGATTGGTCGCCGCCGCGATGTCGGCGGGCAAGGCGAGCCGCTCGATCAAGGGAACGATGTAGACGCAATTGGTCTCCAGCACGGCGCCGGCAGCGAGCGAGAATTCATGCAGCTTGAGATCGACGATACGCTCGGCGACCGTGGTGCCGGGGCCGGGCAAGAAACTCGCGCGCACGCGATAGGCAATGGCGCCCAGCCGCAGATCGAGGCTCGCCGGCTGGATTTGCCCCGGCGCGAGCGGATAGTGCGCGCGAATGCCGCCGTCCGCCGCCAGTTCCGCGATCATGCGGTCGGGCAGGATTCCTTCGTCGGTCGGCGAGAAAGTCAGCGGCACGCGGTCACCATTTCTTTTTCTCCCCCGCAAGCGGGGGAGAAGCCGAGCGACCCTCCTACGCTCGCTGTGCGAGCTACGGCGGGTTTGAGTCCACCGAAGCGCAGAGCGCGTAGGTGGAAGCGATGGCAGAGGGGGGCAGTATTCGCAACCTGCGCAAGCCTTGATGCCGCAGGCCCCCTCCCTACCCTCCCCCGCAAGCGGGGGAGGGAATTTGTTGATCGCGATCTAACCCGAGGTGCGGTTTGACGCAAAGACGCCCGCGGCGTATAAGCCGGCTTATCCCGTGGTCATTTGAGCCGGCCGGCTTGCTAGCCACGTAAAACAAGTAGCTAAAAGGCCGGGGATGTGTGAGCCCGGCCTGAGGATTTTCCTCCCGGCCGGGTTTTATTTTGTTTGGCCAATTCTTGCTTCGATTGGCCAAGGGAGGTCACATGTCCGCGTCCGCGAAAAAGACCTATCGCCCCGAAACACGCCTGGTTCAGTCCGGCACGTTGCGCTCGTCGTTCGGCGAAACCTCCGAGGCGATGTTTCTGACTCAAGGCTATGTCTACGACACCGCGGCGCAGGCCGAGGCGCGCTTCAAGGGCGAAGATCCCGGCTATCAGTATTCCCGTTTCGCCAATCCGACCGTCGACATGTTCGAGCGGCGCATGGCGGCGTTCGAAGGCGCGGAAGCGGCGCGCGCCACCGCGACCGGCATGGCCGCGGTCACCATCTCGCTGGTCGGGCAACTGAAGGCCGGCGATCACGTGGTGGCGTCGAAAGCCATGTTCGGCTCCTGCCGTTACGTCGTCGAAGATTACCTGCCGCGCTTCGGCGTCGCCTCGACCTTGGTCGACGGTTGCAATCTCGAGGCCTGGAAAAACGCGGTGCGGCCCAACACCAGGACGTTCTTTCTCGAAAGCCCGACCAATCCCGCGCTCGACGTCATCGACATCGCCGAAGTGGCCAAGATCGCGCACGCGGCCGGCGCGACCCTGGTGGTCGACAATGTGTTCGCCACGCCGCTGTTCCAGAGTCCGCTGGCGCTCGGTGCCGACTGCGTGGTCTATTCGGCCACCAAGCACATCGACGGGCAGGGGCGCTGCCTGGGCGGCGTCGTGCTCGGCTCGCAGAAATTCATCATGGACAAGATCCATGTGTTGATCCGGCAGACCGGACCGTCGATGTCGCCGTTCAACGCCTGGGTGCTGCTCAAGAGCCTGGAGACGCTCGCCGTGCGCGTGCGGCGGCAGACCGACAGCGCCGCGACGGTCGCGGTGGCGCTCGCCGAGCATCCCAAAATCTCGCGCCTGATCTATCCGGGCCGGCCCGATCATCCGCAGGCCGCGGTGGTGCAAAAGCAGATGCGCGGCGGCTCGACCTTGGTCGCCTTCGAGGTCAAGGGCGGCAAGAAGGCGGCATTCCGTTTCCAGGACGCGCTCAAGCTCATCCGCATCAGCAATAATCTCGGCGACGCCAAGAGCCTGATCACCCACCCGGCGACAACGACGCACCAGCGGCTGACGCCGCCGCAGCGCGCCGAGATCGGCGTTACCGATGGGCTGGTGCGGCTCTCGGTCGGCCTCGAACATCCCGACGATATCGTCGAGGACGTGCTCGCCGGGCTCGAGGCGGTGTAATGCCGTCATTCCGGGGCGCAGCCGATCTCGGTTTATCCGAGATCGGTTTTTTTGAATGTCCAAGTCGGCAACAGCCGACTTGGTTGGCGCGAACCCGGAATCCATAGCCACGAGAAATGAGGTTCTCGAAGGTGAGTGCCGTTGTTTCAAACGATAGTGGTTATGGATTCCGGCTCTCGCGGAGCCTGTCATCGGGCCGGCCACTTTGGGCCGGACCCGTTGGCTCGGCCGGAATGACGAGAGGGAATCAGTGCCCGTGTGCCGCGGCGGAGGCGACCGGGCGGGTCGCCGCTTCGGCGATGCCGCTGGCAAGCAGTTTGGCCACGCAGGCATAGCCCCAATCGTTCATGTGCAGTCCATCCGGCGACACGAACGTGTCGAACGGCAGGTGCTGCACTTCGAACCAGTTGCGCATCACCGCAAAGCGCTTGAACAGGTCGACGTTCTCTTCCTTGGCCGCCGCCGCGATCTGCTCGACCATGCCCGGCGTCTCGGACTTGACCAGAACCTTCGGCGCATATTGCGGATCGATCAGCACCACGTCGGCGCCGGTCGCCTTGAGCTCTTCGATGCCTTCGTGCAACTGCGCCGAATGCGGCGCCAGCGGATGATCGCGCAGCACCGAATTGGTGCCGACCTGCCAGAGCACGAGTTGCGGATGCTCGGCGATCACGCCGGTTTCAAACCGCGCCATCATGTTTTCGGTTTCGTCGCCGTTGACGCCGCGGTTGAGCACGGTGATGTCCTGCAGCGGGAAGCGCTGCTTGAGCTCGACCGCGAGCCGGCTCGGATAGCTGGCGTCGGGAGAGCTGGCGCCGGCGCCGGCGGTCGACGAGGAGCCGATGGCGACGACGGTCAGCGGCTCGCCGCCGGCGAGGCGGCGCGCGGTGCGAATGAGCGGTCGATCGAGATGGCTGAACTCGGTCGGCGCGCCGCAGGTGGCCGGCGTCACCGCGCTCGGCGCGCTGGTCTGCGGCAAGGCGGACGGCGTGACCGGTCGCGGCGCTGCAGCAACGGCCGGCGTTGCCGCCGGCATCGCGGCCTGAGCGGCGGCAAGGGTGAGAGCGGGTGCGACAAAACGCCCAGGCTCGATCATCTCTGCGTGCGCCGCAGCAAAAGTCGCAAAAACCGCCGAAGCGGCTGCGGCCCGCGCCACGCGGGCGATCGTTAAGGGTTTGTTAGGAGACATTAACGCGTCGTTTGCATTCTCATGGCGTCCAGATGCGCGGCACTAATGATCTGGGTCGCCAAAGCCCGGCCTATACAGTCATGAACACGTCGCGCCATATCATAGTTCTTGGTGGCGGTATAGAGATCGAACGTGCCGCTGTCGTTCCAGCTGCGCATGATGCCGAGGCGATCGAACAGCAGCGCGTTATGCTGCTGTGCAACAATGCGCATGACGTCGGCCAGCGTCGAGACGTCGAGCATGGAATCGGTGCGCGGGCTGTATTGCATGTTCATGAGGATGACATTGGCGCGCGCGTTCTCGATCGCGCCAACGCCGTCGTCGAGGCTGGTGCGGAAGTCCTCGGCGGCGACGCCGTTGATGGCATCGGCGGTGCCGGTCTGCCAGATCACCAGCGACGGCTTGTCGTCGGCCAGGATTTTCGCCAGGCCGGGGACCATGTCGGCGGTCGTGGCGCGCGGCTGAACATGCGCCGTCACCTTCACCGTGATGCCCTTTAATTGCTGCTGCAGCGCCTGCTCCAGCCGCGCCGGATAGGCATAGCGGACGCCGTCGAGGCCGGCCAACGCCGAGGAGCCGGTGCCGATCACGCTGATATCCAGGCGTTGACGCGCCTTGACCGCGTTGGTGACGTTGGTGAGGTCGCTCTCGCTGGAGAGAAACGAGTCCGGCACGTCGCAACGATCCGTCGGCGCCGCGGCAGCGGCGCCGTCGATCAGCGCGATAGTCGTGATCAGCGCAAGGATCACACTCATGCCTCGCCTCCCGCGAGGTCGGCGTCAGGTTGCTTGACGCGCGAACTGGGGCTTCGCCCTTCTATCACCTTGTACCATGATATCAGGTTCGCTGTCGCGATCATGATGATAATCCCGGTAAAGCTAATGGCGATCTGAATGAGCGGGCCGCCCGAATATTCGCTGATGACGAACTGGCCGGCAAAGGCGAGGAAGACGCCGAGACAGAAGATTTCCAGCGAATGCTGGCCGCAGCGGATGGCCGGCTGCAGGATCGGCCACTTCAGCCCCGGCCAGTCGCGCGGCACGAAGCGCACGGTAACCGCGGCCAGCGCCAGAAAGTGCGCGAAGCGCAACACGTCGAGGTTGGTCTTGTCGATCGGATACATCCATTCGCTCAGCCAGTTCGGCACCAGCCGCCCGAGCGGCTCGACGTACCAGGTCAGCGTGATGACGAAGGCGAACGCCAGATAGGCGATGGCGACGGCGAGGACGGTGCGCGATTGCAGCACCGGCGCCAGCCGCTTGGCGCCGCCGAGCGCGCACCAGGCGCCGAACACGAACAATAATTGCCAGGCGAACGGATTGAAGAACCACACGCCGTTCGGATAGGCCGGCAAATTCCAATCGAAATTCCAGGTCAGCACATAGAGCAACGCGGAAGCGGCGAGCGCAAAGGCCGGCTGCCACATCAGCATGGCAAGCGCCGGCGGAAACAACAGCAACAGCACGATGTAGAGCGGCAGCACGTCCATGTTGACCGGCTTGAACTTGAGCAGCAGCGCCTGGAAGATCGTGACGTCGGGCTGCTTAAGGAAATCCAGAATATTCATTTCCTCGGCATAGAGCGGATTGTCGAACGTCGCCGCCACATAGGCGATCTCGGCCATGAAAATCGTGAACAGGAAGATGTGCGCGACATAGATCTGCCAGGCGCGCCGCAGGATCCGCGCGCTGGCGATCAGGTAGCCGCGCTCGCGCATCGCCCGGCCGTAGACGAAGGCCGCGGTGTAGCCGGAGATGAAGATGAAGATCTCGGTGGCGTCGGAAAAGCCGTAGTTGCGGATCGTGAACCAGTTCACGACGTTTTCCGGGATGTGGTCGAGGAAGATCAGCCACAGCGCGATGCCGCGGAACAGATCGAGACGGAGGTCGCGCTCGGTCGCGGCCGGCGCCGCGGGCAGCGGCGCGGCCGTCGGCAGGGGCATGACTACGTCGGGATTCGCAACCATTGTCCGTCGTCGCAGCGCGGCAAGAGCGCCCAAATCACCCCTCAGTACGCTTGCGCGTCCGCACGGTTATTGCAACAACGGGCGCGAATCTATTCACTTATGCGTGGAATCGAATGAAGTTTTAAGTCGGCCGCGCCGGCCCCGTGCTCGATCTTGGCGGCGCGGCGTCGGAAATGCGACAGGGCCATCGCCAAGGCAGTTACCAAGACTGTTACCAAGGCTGTTACCAAGACTATTACCCGAGACCACGACCAGGACCGCCACCATGTATCGTGCCATCACCCGCAATATCGAGGTCGTGGTGAAACCGCGGTTCGTCGCCGACCGGTCGTCGCCGGAGAATAATTATTTCTTCTGGGCCTATACCATCTCCATCACCAACAACGGTGACGAGACGGTGCAGCTGAAAACCCGCCATTGGCGCATCACCGACGCCAACGGCCGCCGCCAGGAGGTGCGCGGCGCCGGTGTCGTCGGCGAGGAGCCGGTGCTCAAGGCCGGCGAGCAGTTCGAATATACCAGCGGCGTGCCGCTGCAGACGCCGTCGGGCTTCATGGTCGGTAGCTACGGCATGGTGAGCGCCGGCGGCGAGCATTTCGATATCGAGGTGCCGGCGTTCTCGCTCGACAGCGTCGAATCGAAACGGACGCTGAATTGAATTCAGCGTCCGCCGACGTTTGCGAATAAAGTTGCGATCTACCGCGCCGGTGGCTGCACCGGGTTCGTCGCCGCATCCAAAGCCGACACTGACAGGTCGGGCTGCTTGCCGAGCCGGGCGCCGTTGCCAATTGGCGACTGCAGCGGCTTCTGCTCCTGCCTGACCGGTTGTTCGGACTTGGCCGGCTTCTGTTCCGGCCGGTATTCGGTCGACGAGATGCCGCCGGCGATGGTGGCGCCTTGCTCGATTTGCAGCATGCCGTAGCTGACATTGCCGTCGACCCGGCTGGTCGAGCGCAAAATCATCAGGCATTTGACGTCGAGTTTTTCGAACACCTTGCCGGAAATCTCGGCATTTTGCGCGACGATGATCCGGCCCTTGATGACGCCGGTTTCACCGACCACCAGATTGCCGACCGAGACGTCGCCTTCGACCGAGCCGCACACCACCAGGGTGTCAGGCACGCTGATCTCGCCCTTGATGGTCACGCCCTCGCCGATATAGAGCCGGCTGGCGTCCGGCATCGAGTCCACGGCTGACGACATCTTGTTATCCCCTTCGGTAACTTGTGACAGGCTGTTCCGAAGGAATTTTATAGGTACCGCGCTGACATTGTACGAAGGTTGCGCGGCCATTTTCGGATTATCCACAGAACTCCCGCTATTCACCGCCCTGTTTCGGAACTGCCGCACGGAGCACGGTTCCTCGGCGATGTGCCTGCCGGACCCATAGCGATTTGATTTTGTATCGCAAATTCACCCACTTAGAAGATGAGCGCGGCGCGCACGCCGCTGTTCGGGCGATCCTGCAGCGGGCCGCGGCCGCGCTTTCGCAGCCGCGAGTTCCAATCACGCTGCTTCAGTCAAGGCGCGCGGGGGCAGAGGGGACAGCAAGCCGAGCGCGGATCCGTTGATCGTATCCGCGCCTGATTGAATTAAATTGTGCTCGACTTGCGACTAACGGTCGACGTCAACATCGGCGCCAGGCACATGCAATTCCACGCCCGGCACACGATCGCGCTCGGGAATAATCGCTTTGCTATCCGGATTGTCCACGCAGCGCGAGATGCAAGTGCCGTTGTCGCACACCTGCTGGCAAATGCGCTCGGCATTGACGGCTTGGGACAACACGAACCATAGCGCCGCCGCGGCCATGCCAACCAGGATTTTGCTCATTGTTTCGCCTCCGGATCGTTCATGTCGTCAATCGCGGCCAGGCGGTTAGGTTCCGGAAGTTGCCTTGTGCGCCGGCCGGATCAGCGAACTAAAAGGATATCGTTAGGCACCAGGGAAACCCAAACGACATCATGGTGCGGAACAGCATCGTGCCGACCGCGTTGAACTGAGGCGCGATTGGCCGCGTCCAAAGGTCTGCTTGCACGCCCGGCGCCTCGCGGGCGCGGATTGGTCATGTTTATCGCCTTGCTCGGATATATCGGCACCATGGTGGCGGCTTTCGTCACGCTGGTGGTGGTTTGGCACCAGGTCATCGGGCCGCAGCAGTTGGCAACGGTGCGCCAGCAACCGCGTCCCATCGGCGCCGTGACGCAAGCCGCGCCGCCGGTGCCGCAACCTGGAGCGTGGGGTCCGGCGGTCATCCATAAAGCCGACGATGGCGCGGATGCTGCTGCGGCGAGCGCGGAGGATGCCCGCCTCGCGGCGGCGCAAGCGGCGGCTGCCGAAAAAGCCAAGCGACTCAAGCAGGCGCGCTACCAGAAACGCAAAGAGCAGGAGCAATTGGCGCGTCAGAGCGGCGACCAGCAATATTCGACCGCGCTCGGCTATGACCAGGAGCAGCGGGATGTGTCGCAGCCTTCGGGGTTCAATTTTTTCGGGCCGCGGCGTTTCTAGACTATGATCAATTGATCATAGTCTAGAATCTCTTTGTTTGAGCATGATCTTCTCCGAAACCCGGTATCCATCCTCGGATCAAGTCCGAGGACAGGCTTTTCGGGATCATGCTCCAAAGCAGGCGCTAGGATGCCGTCGTGTCTTGCGCCGTTATCTCGTCCGGCTGGAAGACGTAGGTCGAATTGCAGAACTCGCAGGTCACGGTGATGCGGCCGTTCTCGACCATGTCGTCGCGGTCGCCTTGCGAAAAACTCCGCAGCATGTTCTCGACGCCATTGCGCGAGCACGAGCACTTCGCCTGCACCGGCGCGGCGCGGAAGACGCGCACGCCGCGTTCGTGGAACAGCCGATAGGCCAAGCGCTCGCTGGAGAGTTCCGGGTCGAGCAGCTCGATGTCGTTGACGGTGGCGATCAGAGAACGGCCTTCGACCCAGGCATCGTCCTCGGGCAAGACGTGTGCTGTCGTGCCGGGCGGCGCGTCGCCGGGATCGAGATCGGCCTGGCGCGAGCGCTCGATCGAATTCGGCAGGAACTGCGCTAAAATTCCCCCGGCGCGCCAGTGCCGGCGCGGGCCGCCAGGGCCGGCGCGAAATTCTTCGGCGACCGCGAGCCGCACCCGGGTCGGGATCTGCTCCGAGCGCGAAAAATATTCGTGCGCGGCCTGTTCGAGGTCGCCGCCTTCGAGCGGCACCAGCCCCTGGTAGCGGCTCATGTCGGGGCCCTGGTCGATGGTCATGGCGAGATGGCCGTGGCCGAGCAGTTTTCCCGGCTCCGCCGCGTTGGCGCCGATGGCGGCCGCAACCCGCTCGGCGTCGAAACTGGCGCAGGCTCGCACCGTACCGGGCGAGGCGAAATCGACCACCAGCATGCGCACCGGCCCGTCGCTCTTGGTCTGCAGAATGAAACGGCCCTCGAATTTGAGCGCCGAGCCCAGCATCACCGTGAGCACGATGGCCTCGCCAAGGAGCTTTGCCACCGGCGTCGGATAATCGTGGCCGGTCAGGATGGTATCGACCGCCGGGCCGAGCCGCACGACGCGGCCGCGCAGATCGAGCGCCTTCACCGCAAACGGCAGGATGGTGTCGTCGCTGCCGGTTTGCTCAGGCTCGCGGACCGGAATGGCGAGTTCGGGATTGGTCATCGCGCCTGAATATAGGCAAGGCTGACGAAATTTGGAGGCCTCGACGGCAGCTGGCTTGGCTTACTTGGCTTGGCTTACTTGGCTTGGCTTACCGCCCCTCAGCCTCCAGGCACCACGTCAAAATCCCCTTCTGCGCGTGGAGCCGGTTCTCGGCCTCGTCGAACACCACCGATTGCGGACCGTCGATCACCTCGTCGGTGACCTCCTCGCCGCGATGGGCCGGCAGGCAGTGCATGAAGATGGCGTCGGACTTGGCGTGCGCCATCAGCCGGGCATTGACCTGGTAGCGCTTAAGCAGGTTGTGGCGCCGCGCGCCGTTGCGGTCGCCCATGGAGACCCAAGTGTCGGTGATGACGCAGTCGGCGCCCTTGACGGCCTCTTCCGGGTCGGTGCCGACGCGGATCTCGGCGCCGGATGATTTTATCCAATCGAGAAGCGGCTTCTTCGGCGCCAGCTCCGGCGGAGTGGCGACGCGCAAGCGGAACTCAAACCGCTCGGCGGCCTGCATCAATGACGTGAGCACGTTGTTGGCGTCGCCGGTCCAGGCCACGGTGCGGCCGCGGATCGGACCGCGATGCTCCTCAAATGTCATTACGTCGGCCATCACCTGGCATGGATGCGAACGCCGGGTCAGGCCGTTGATCACGGGAACCGTGGCATAACGCGCCAGCTCGGCGAGCGCTTCGGCGTCCAGCGTGCGGATCATGATGGCATCGATGTAGCGCGACAGCACGCGCGCGGTATCGGCGAGCGTCTCGCCGCGGCCGAGCTGCATTTCCTCCGCCGTCAACAGGATGGCATCGCCGCCGAGCTGGCGCATGGCGACCTCGAACGAGACGCGGGTGCGCGTCGACGGCCGCTCGAAGATCATCGCCAAGGTCTTGCCGGCGAGCGGCCGGTCGGCGCCGGCGCCGCGGCGCTCGGCCTTCATGACGCGCGCGGCATCGATGATCTGGCGCAGGTCGGTGGCGGGAACGTCGATGAGGTCGAGGAAGTGGCGGATGCCGCTCATCCGGCCGCCTCCTGCTTTTGCCTCCTGGCATAGGCCTGGTTCAGCTGCGCGCAGGCGCGGTCGAGGCGGTTGATGCCCTCGGCGATCTCCTGCTCGCTGATGATCAGCGGCGGCAACAGCCGCACGACGTTATCGCCGGCGGAGACCGTGATCATCTTCTCGGCGCGTAACGCGTCGACCATTTCGCCGGCCGGAATGAGCGCGCGCAGCCCGACCAGGAATCCCTCGCCGCGCACCTCGGCGATCAGCGCCGGATAGCGGTCCTTGATTTCGGCAAGCCGCTGCTTGAAGAGCAGCGCCATGTGCTTGACCTTGTCGAAGAAGCCGGGCGCCAGCATGACGTCAAGCGTGGCGTTGACGGCGCTCATCGCCAACAGGTTGCCGCCGAAGGTCGAGCCGTGCGTCCCCGGGGTCATGCCCTTGGCGGCTTCGCGCGTCGTCAGGCAGGCGCCGACCGGGAATCCGGCGCCCAACGCCTTGGCGAGCGCCATGATGTCGGGCGTGACGCCGATGCGCTGGTAGGCGAACAATTCGCCGGTGCGGCCCATGCCGGTCTGCACTTCGTCGAAGATCAGCATCAGGCCGTGCTGGTCGCACAGCGCGCGCAGTGCCCTGAGGAACGACGGCTCGACGACCCGCACGCCGCCTTCGCCCATCATCGGTTCGATCAGAATCGCGGCGGTCTGCGGCCCGATGGCGCGCTTGACCGCTTCGAGATCGCCGAACGGCATATGATCGAAGCCCTCGACCTCCGGGCCAAAACCGTCGAGATATTTCTTCTGGCCGGCGGCGGCGAGCGTCGCCAGTGTGCGGCCGTGAAAGGAACCTTCGAAAGTGATGATGCGATAGCGCTCAGGTGCGCCGCTCGCCGCTTGGAATTTGCGCGCCACCTTGATCGCGCATTCCATCGCCTCGGCGCCGGAATTGCAGAAGAACGCGTAGTCGGCAAAGCTTGCCTCGCACAGCCGCTTGGCGGCGCGCTCGCCCTCCGGAATTTCGTAGAGATTGGAGACGTGCCAGACTTTTCGGGTCTGCTCCTCCAGCGCGGCGACGAGCTGCGGGTGCGAGTGCCCGAGCGCATTGACGGCGACGCCCGAGCAAAAGTCGAGATAGCGCTCGCCGTCGGTCGCGATCAGCCATACGCCTTCGCCCCGCTCGAAAGCGAGGTCGACGCGCGCGAAGGTCGGCATCAGGTGCGATGTCACGGTTAGCTCGCTTTCGCTGCGCAGCAAAAATCGGCGCGGCTGAAACGACAATGCCCGGCGCAGCCGAAACAAAATGTGCCGCCTCTCCGGGCGGCACGGTTTGGCACTTTATTTCCGCGCGCTCATTCGGTCAACACGGGAAAATACGCCCCGCCGTTCGATTTACGCCCATATCATCCACACACAGACAGGAATGTGTGGACGCTTGCCGCACCGACTCTTGCGCCCGACTCCCGCCATATTGTAGCATTTTTATTGTCAAGTACGACATCTCGTGCGGCGGACAGTCTTCTAAGCAGCGTTCGGGTGAGTAAGTGCGTGTTGGGCGGCTTTTAGCGCCGCCCGGCTCGGTGGGGGATTCTTTCAAGGCTCTACCCGCACGTTCAGGGAGGAAAAAGAGCATGTCGTGGACTGACGAGCGGGTCGAACTGCTCAAGAAGCTGTGGTCCGACGGCCTGTCGGCAAGCCAGATCGCTGCCGAACTCGGCGGCATCACGCGCAACGCCGTGATCGGCAAGGTGCATCGTCTCGGCCTGTCCGGCCGCGCCAAGTCGACGTCGACCGGCGCGCCGCGGCCGCGCAAGGCGCGCTCGCCGTCGATGATGCGCATCGGCCGCGCTTCGATCCGCGGCAATACCGCGCTGGCGCACGCCTATGAGATCGAGGAGGCGGAGCCGGAACTGCTCGACAACATCATCCCGATCGGCCAGCGCCGCACGCTGTTGGAACTCAACGAGCAGACCTGCCGCTGGCCCATCGGCGACCCGAGCAGCACCGACTTTTTCTTTTGCGGCGGCAATACGGTGACGGCGCTGCCTTATTGCGCCTATCACTCCCGCGTCGCCTATCAGCCGGCGACCGACCGCCGCCGCGACAAGCGCCCGTTGCGGTAATCAACTCGCCTTGCCGAAACGATCGTCGAGCGAATAGCCGGCGCCGCGTACGGTGCGGATCGGATCGACGGCGTGGCCGCGGTTGAGCGCCTTGCGCAGGCGGCCGACATGGACGTCGACGGTGCGCTCGTCGATATAGACATCGCTGCCCCACACGCCGTCGAGCAGTTGCTCGCGGGAAAACACCCGACCGGGACGTTCCATCAGGAATTCGAGCAGGCGGAACTCGGTCGGGCCGAGATCGACGGGGCGGGCCGAGCGCGACACGCGCTTCTTCTCGCGATCGAGCTCGAGATCGCCGATATTGAGCACCATGGCAACGCGTTCGGGGCTGGCGCGGCGCAACAACGCGCGGATGCGCGCCAACAGCTCCGGCACCGAGAACGGCTTGACGATGTAGTCGTCGGCACCGGTGGCGAGGCCGCGGATGCGCTCGCTTTCCTCGCCGCGGGCGGTCAGCATGATGATCGGCAGGGCTTGGGTCTGCGGCCGCGTGCGCAGGCGCCGGCACAATTCGATGCCGGACAGCCCGGGCAGCATCCAGTCGAGCACGATCAGATCGGGGGCGGTCTCGCGCAGCCGCGTATCGGCGTCGTCGCCCCGCGACACGGCATCGACCTCGTAGCCCTCGGCTTCGAGGTTATAACGCAACAGCGTGGTGAGCGGCTCCTCGTCTTCCACGATCAGGATGTTGGCTCCCATCCCCGGTCTCCTATTTCTGCAGCGCTGCTGCGCCAAAATTTGTCGGATCACCCTTGGGACGCTGGTCAGTGATAGGCCGGCCTTCGACCATGTAGTACACGGTTTCGGCGATGTTGGTGGCATGATCGCCCATGCGCTCGATGTCCTTAGCGCAGAACATCAGATGCATGCAGAAGGTGATGTCGCGCGGGTCCTCCATCATATAGGTGAGGAGCTCGCGGAACAGCGACGTGCACATGGCGTCGACTTCTTCGTCGCCCTTCCAGACCGCCATTGCGGACTGCAAATCGCGGCTCGCATAGGCGTCCAGCACCTGCTTGAGCTGCGTCAAAACCAATTCGGACATGTGCTCGACGCCGCGGATGAGCTTTTGCGGATAGAAGTCGCCGTCGAGCGCGACCACGCGCTTGCCGATATGCTTGGCATGGTCGCCGACCCGCTCCAGGTCATTGGCGACCCGCATGGCGCCGACGATCTCGCGCAGATCGATGGCCATCGGCTGCCGCCGCGCGATGGTGAGGATGGCTTTTTCCTCGATCTCGCGCTGCAGGGCGTCGATGGCAGGGTCGGTCGTCAACACGCGCTCGCCGAGCTCGAGATCGCGGTCGGCCAGCGCCTGGACGGCGTCGCTGATCTGCCGCTCGACGAGGCCGCCCATCTCGGCGACCTTGCGGGTGATCTCCTGCAGATCGGTGTCGAACGCCTTGGCGGTGTGGTCGACCCGGGTGGTGAATTCGGTCATTGTGTTTTCCTCGGCGCTTATCCAAAGCGGCCTGTGATATAATCCTGCGTGCGCTGATCTTGCGGCGCGGTGAACATTTTGCTGGTCGAATCGAATTCGATCAGCTCGCCGAGATACATGAAGGCGGTGAAATCGGAGACGCGCGCCGCCTGCTGCATGTTGTGGGTGACGATCACGATCGTGTAGTCGTCGGTCAGTTCGTCGATCAATTCCTCGATCTTGGCGGTCGAGATCGGATCGAGCGCCGAGCACGGCTCGTCGAACAGGATCACCTCGGGCCGCACCGCGACGGTGCGGGCGATGCACAAGCGCTGCTGCTGGCCGCCGGACAGGCTCAGTCCGTTGGTGCCGAGCTTGTCTTTGACCTCCTCCCACAGCGCCGCGCGGCGCAACGAGGTCTCGACCCTGCCGTCGAGCTCGGATTTCGGCAGCCGCTCATAGAGCCTGATGCCGAAGGCGATGTTCTCGTAGATCGTCATCGGGAATGGCGTCGGCTTCTGGAACACCATGCCGATGCGCGCGCGCAGCAGATTGAGATCCTGCTTCGGCGAAAGAATGTTGCCGCCGTCGAACATGACATCGCCGGTGGCGCGCTGGTGCGGATAGAGATCGTACATGCGGTTGAGCACGCGCAACAACGTCGACTTGCCGCAGCCGGACGGGCCGATGAAGGCGGTGACCTTGTTTTGGTAAAGCGAGAGGCTGATCGATTTCAGCGCTCTGGAGTCACCATAGAAGAAGTTGAGGTCGCGAATGGTGATCTTATCGGCCAGACCGGCCCGGTCTATGGCGGCGTGAGTAACGGAGGGAACTGAAACGGACGCGTCGTTCATGACTGTTTTCCCGTTGCGACGAGGGCGCGCGCGGTGATGCTCAGCGCCAGCACCGCCAGCGTGATGATGAGGGCGCCGGTCCAGGCCAGTGACTGCCAATCCTTGTAGGGGCTGAGCGCGAACTGGAAGATGACGACCGGCAGGCTCGACACCGGCGCGTTGAGGTTGGTGCTCCAGAACTGATTGTTGAGCGAGGTGAACAATAGCGGCGCGGTCTCGCCGCTGATGCGGGCGACCGCGAGCAGCACGCCGGTCACCATGCCGGCGCGCGCCGCGCGGTAGCAGATGCGGGTGATCGACAATGAGCGCGGCAGGCCGATGGAGGTGGCGGCCTCGCGCAGCGCGTTCGGCACCAAGGTCAACATGTCCTCGGTGGTACGCACGACCACCGGGATGACGAGGACGGCAAGGGCGACGCCGCCGGCATAGCCGGAGAAGTGTCCCATCGGCGCCACCATGACTTCATAGATGAACAGCCCGACGACGATGGAGGGCGCGCTCAACAGAATGTCGTTGATGAAACGCACCACGCTGGTCAAACGGTCATAGCGGCCGTATTCGGCCATGTAGGTGCCGGCAAGGATGCCGATCGGCGTGCCGATCAGGACGGCGATGATGGTGAGGATCAGGCTGCCGACGATCGGGTTGAGCAGGCCGCCGGCGGCGCCGGGTGGCGGCGTCATCTCGGTGAAGACCGCGACCGACAAGCCGCTGAAACCTTTCCACAATAGCACGCCGAGAATAAGCACCAGCCAGCCCAATCCGACGGCCGTCGCCGCGAATGCCAACACCTTGGCGACGACATCGTTGCGGCGGCGGCCGGAATAGCGAGAGGCTGAGATTTGGTCCGGCATGGCGTCACCCGATCCGGCGTTCGATGCGCAGCAGCAAGTAGCGCGCGATGGCCAAGACGATAAAGGTAATGACGAACAGGATCAGGCCGAGAGAGATCAGCGCCGACGTATAAAGATCGCCGACCGCCTCGGTGAATTCGTTGGCGATGGTGGCGGAGATGGTGGTGCCGGGTGCAAGGATCGACGCCGAGATGCGATGCGCGTTGCCGATGACGAAGGTCACCGCCATGGTTTCGCCCAGCGCCCGGCCCAGCCCGAGCATGATGCCGCCGATGACGCCGACCCGGGCATAGGGCAGCACCACGTTGCGCACCACCTCCCAGGTGGTGCAGCCCAGCCCGTAAGCGGCCTCCTTGAGCACGCCGGGCACCGCCTCGAACACGTCGCGCGTGATCGAGGTCACGAACGGCAGCACCATGATGGCGAGGATCAGTCCAGCGGTCAGCATGCCGATGCCGTAGGGCGGCCCGGCGAACAATGGCGCGATGCCGGGCACGTTGCCGAGCGTGTTGATCAGGAACGGCTGCAGCGTTTCCTGCAAGAATGGGGCGAACACGAACAGGCCCCAGATGCCGTAGATGATGCTGGGAATGCCGGCGAGCAGCTCGATGGCGATGCCGATCGGCCGCCGCAGCCATTGCGGGCACAGCTCGGTCAGAAAGAAAGCGATCATCAAGCCGACCGGAACTGCGATCAACATCGCGATCAAGGATGTGACGACGGTTCCGTAAATCGCCGGAAGGGCGCCGAAATTGTCGGTGACCGGATTCCAGCGCTCGCTGATCAGGAAGCCGAAGCCGAAGGTCCTGAGCGCCGGCAGTGAGCCGTGGATCAGCGAGATGATGACGGCGCTGAGCAGCACCAGCACGCCGAACGCCGCGGCGCGCGTTGTGTGCCGGAACGCGGCGTCGCTTAGACGCAGCCGGTCCAGCACTTTCGCCCGTGTGGCCGCCTCGGCTGTCACGACCGCTCCGCCCTGTAACGCAAAGTCAACCACGGTTTGCCTCCCCGCGGAACCCACTTGGCCGTACCTTGAAGATGATCGGCGAGCATTCACTCACCCGGTTTGCCTGCGGCTTTGCAGCACAACCGTCGTCTGTAAAAGCGACAAGGCACCTGGAACGGGTGCCTTGTCCTGTTGCATGTCCGTTCACTGCGACCGTATTTAGTTCGACGAGAGGTGAAGCGGTTTGCCGTTCGGGTCAGTGATGGACTTCGCCCACATTGCCTCGATTTCAGCGGCAACCTTGCCGGGCATAGGCACGTAGTCGAGTTCCTCGGCCATCTTGGCGCCCTTGGCGTAGGCCCAGGCGAAGAACTTGAGCGCCTCGGTGGCGGCGGCCGGGTCCTGCGGCTGGTGGGGGATGAGGATAAACGTCGCGGCCGTCATCGGCCAGGACGTGGCGCCTGGCTGATTGGCCAGAATCACGCCGTAACCTGGCACCGAGTTCCAGTCCGCGTTCGCAGCGGCTGCCTGGAAGGCGTCGCTGGTCGGCGAAACGGTCTTGCCGTCCTTGTTGATCATTTTCGTGTAGGTCATCTTGTTCTGCAGCGCGTAGGCGTATTCGACGTAGCCGATCGCGCCATTGGTCTGGCTGACGTTTTGGGAAACGCCCTCGTTGCCCTTGGCGCCGATGCCGACGGGCCATTCGACCGACGTATTGAATCCAATCTTCGTTTTCCAGTCAGGGCTGACCTGTGCCAGGTAGTACGCGAAATTGAAGGTCGTGCCGGAACCGTCGGAACGGTGGACGACAGCGATCGCCTGCGAAGGAAGCTTGGCGCTGGGATTGAGTTTCTTGATCGCCGGATCATCCCAGGTCTTGATATTGCCAAGGAAGATATTGGCCAGGGTAGGCCCGTCGATAACCAGATCGCCGGCCTTGATTCCTGCGAGATTCACGACCGGCACGATGCCGCCCATGACCATCGGAAACTGCACCAAGCCATTCTTGTCGAGATCGGCGCCCGAGAGCGGCGCGTCGGTGGCGCCGAAGGTGACGGTCCTGGCCTCGATCTGCTTGATGCCGCCGCCAGAGCCGATCGATTGGTAATTGAGGCCGACGCCGGTCTCTTTCTTATAGGCGTCCGCCCATTTGGCGTAGATCGGGTAGGGGAATGTGGCGCCGGCGCCGGAAATGTCCATCGCCAAGGCGGGAAGGACCGCCCCAGCCAAAATGCCAGCGACGGCTATCGTTCGCAGATGTTTCACGGTTTCTCTCCTGTTCGAGGAATGGCGGCGGCGCAGGTCACCGACCCACGACGGCTGTTCGACCCTGCTTGGGCGATTTTTCTGTTCAACGTCTGCTGCGGCGATTGCGACTGGGTAGTCCAGTCGAGGCTGACCCGCAGCGGCGGAATGGTTAGGTTTGGCACGTCACTGTTCTATGTCCGCCAGATGACAGTGAAATGACAGCGCAAGCCACGGGAAAGACAGGTCTTTATGCGGTGGGCGCGGTTCCGGCGGTGGGCAGGTGCACGGTGAACGTGGCGCCGGCGCCGGGCGCGCTGTCGATGGTCAGCCGGCCGCGATGGCGATTGAGAATGTGCTTGACCAGCGCCAGGCCGAGTCCGGTTCCGCCTTGGGCGCGGCTCTCGGTGACGTCGACCCGATAGAACCGTTCGGTCAGCCGCGGCAAATGTTCCGGCGCAATGCCGGGCCCGTAATCGCGCACGGCGACTTGCGCTTCCGGCTCGCCGTCGGCCGTCGTGCCTGGCGCGAGCCTGATATCGACGCGCTTGCCGGGCGCGCCGTATTTGAGCGCGTTCTCGACCAGGTTCTCGAACAGGCGGACGAGCTCGTCGCGGTCGCCGAGGATCAAGAGCGCATTGCCCGCCTCGACATTGACGCTGACGCCGCGGTCGCGCGACAGCGTCTCGAGACCGTCGACCACCTGGCGGACGATCGGCACCAGATCGACCGGCTTATCGGGGCGGCGGTGCGCATTGAGCTCGATGCGCGACAGCGACAACAGGTCGTCGATCAGCCGCGCCATGCGGCGCGCCTGCTCCTGCATGATGGCGAGGAAGCGCTCGCGCGCCTTGGTGTCGTCGCGCGCCGAGCCTTGCAGGGTTTCGATGAAACCGGACAAGGCGGCAAGCGGCGTGCGCAATTCATGGCTGGCATTGGCGACGAAGTCGGCGCGCATCTCCTCGACGCGGCGCAGCGGCGTGAGATCGTGGAAGGTCAGCAGCACCAGATCGGGCCGCTCCAAGCCGGGCTCGCGCTTGACCGGCATGACGATCGCCTCGAACCAGCGGTCGAGCGGGCCGCGCTCGGCATAGGCGACGCGTTGCTCTTCGCCGCGCGCCGCGGCGCGGCCGATCGCTTCGATCAGCTCGGGCATGCGTAACGCCAGCGACACCGGCTCGCCTTGGCGCAGCGCCGGCGCCAGCGCGCGGGCGTGCTCGTTGAGCGCCAGCACCCGGCCGTCGCGGTCGAGCGCGATGACCGGATCGGGCAGGCCGGCGACCACGGCGCGCAGCGGATCGTCGGCGCGCGCGGCAACCGCGACCGGCTGTGCCAAGCGATCGTCTTCGTCACCGGCGCGCAGCGCCAACAACGCCGCCGCCGCGATGACGGCGAAACTTGCGAGCGCATAGACGACGGCAAGCACTTTGGTCAGCGCCAGCACGGCGAATAGGATTGCCGCCGTGACGATGATGAGCCGAACGCCGCGCGATCGCCTTCGAACCGGCGCCGCCCGATTTTCGGCCAGGCTCATGGCGCCGTCTCTTTGGCGCCGACGTGCCGCGCGGCGCGGCCGAGCAACAATTCGCGAACGCCTAAGATCGCAAGCGAGATCACGAATGGAATAACGTAATAGAGCAGGCGGAACAGCAGCAGGCCGGCTAGTAAGTCTTCCTTGTCGAACTGCCAGAGCGCCACCATCATCGCGGCGTCGAACACGCCGAGCCCGCCTGGCGCATGGCTGGCGAAACCGAGCAATGTGGCGGCGACGAAGATCACCGCCACCGTGACGAAGCCGAGATTGGGCTCGTCGGGCACCAGCATGTACATCGCCGCCGCGCAGCAGCCGAGATCGACGATGCCGATCGCGATCTGCAACAGCGTCAGCGGTCCGCCCGGCAGCGTCACCTGCCAGCCGTCGCGGCCGATGACGCGCGGCTTGACCCAGACCCAGGCCACATAGGCGCCGAGCATGGCGAGCACCACGAGCGCGAGCACGCGGTTGCACCACAGCGGCAATTGATCGATGGCACGCGCCGCTTGCGGCGCGTGCAGCACGCCGAGCCCGAGCACGGTGGCGTTGCCGAGCCAGAAGGTCAGCCCGGCGACGAAGCAGATCTTGGTGACCTCGACGACGCTCAAGCCCCAGGCGGAGTAGATGCGATAGCGCACGGCGCCGCCGGAGAACACGCTGGCGCCGACATTGTGGCCGACCGCGTAGCTGGTGAAGCCAGCCAGCGCGGCGACCCGGTACGGAATTTCCGGGTGTCCGATGGTGCGTAGCGCAAACAGGTCGTAGAGGGTCAGCGTCACATAGCCCAAGGCGACGAAGACGCCGGCGACGATCAGGGTGCGCCAGTCGGTCGCCTCGATCGCGTCGATCAGCGAATCGGGGTCGATGTCGCGCAGGATGCGGTAGAGCACGATGACGGCGACGATGATGATGGTGAGGCTGAGCGCAACGCCCAGGCGGCTCCAGCCGATGCGCCGGTCGAAAAAATGCGCGGTGTCGCGCAGGGTCTTCAGCATTTCCGGACCGGCTGTTGGCGCATCAATCGACCGTTTTTGGTACCGCGGCCCCCACTAGCAGATGTCGTGTGCCGGCGCGAGGGTGGCGAGCGGCGCGTTGATTGGCCACACCCTGCCATGTTCCCATGCAGCCTGCTATTGTCGCGGCCTTCAATGCGCCGGCGGGCCATCGTCCATTAACACCGCCGGCAGGCGCACATTTCATAGGGAGGTCGCCATGACGGATCATCCGGTCGCACGCCGCACGGTCATCAAGAGCGCGGGCTTGAGCATCGGCGCCGGACTGGCCTCGGGGATCACGTCGGCGCATGCGCAAACCGCGGCTGCCG
>Ga0208604_1000025_pt1 | contig 21577 bp, 22 predicted proteins | sample MicForSoSWNH22_M_FD_188009 | JGI IMG/M metagenome (GOLD analysis project Ga0208604, IMG submission 188009) | Forest soil microbial communities from Harvard Forest Long Term Ecological Research site in Petersham, Massachusetts, USA - MetaG HF016... | ecosystem: Environmental > Terrestrial > Soil... | reverse complement strand
CCCCGACCCTCTCCCCGCACGCGGGGAGAGGGAGTGGCGCGCCGCTTGCCCGAGAACACATCGGCGGTCTAAATTTCACGGCGGGGAAACGCAGGCTCCCCTTCAGACGTAAATATCCGTCCAAGCTCTGCGCAACACTCGGCGCCTCGAGGAGATTGCGCGTGGACGGCACATCCCCACAACGATCCGACATCAGGCTATTGCTGGTTGCCCGCGGCGTCCGCGGTTTTGGCGACGGGTTTGCCGCCATCGTGCTGCCGGCCTATCTGGTGGCGATCGGTTTCGGCACGGTCGAGATCGGCATCGTGGCGGCGGCCTCGTTGCTCGGCTCGGCGCTGCTCACGCTCGGCGTCGGCATGGTCGCCCCGCGCTTTGAGCTGCGCCACCTGTTGGCTGCCGGCGCCGTGCTGATGGCGGCGACCGGCGCGGCGTTGAGCGGCGAAGAGCTCTGGTGGATCGTCATCGTCTGCTTCATCGGCACGATCAATGCGTCGAGCGGCGATATCGGCCTGATGATACCGCTCGAGCACACCATGCTGGCGCGCAGCGCCACCGACCGCGAGCGCACCAAGGTGTTCGCGCGCTATAGCCTGATCGGCGCCATGTCGAGCGCGGCGGGCGCACTCGCTGCTGCCGGGCCCGACCTCATGGTCGGCGCCGGCATCGGCAGGATCGCGGCTTTCAAGCTGATGTTCTGCTGCTACGGCGCGCTCGGGCTCTTGGCCGCGGCGCTCTATCGCCGCTTGCGGCAAAGCCGCGCCGAGGAGCGCCACGTCAGCACGCCGCTCGGTCCGTCGCGCGGCATGGTCTACAAGCTTGCGGCGTTGTTCAGCCTTGACGCCTTCGCCGGCGGCTTCGTCGTGCAGTCGTTGTTGGCGCTGTGGCTGTTCGAGCATTTCGGCCTGTCGCTGTCCGGCGCCAGCCTGTTCTTTTTCTGGACCAGCGTGCTGAGCGCCTTGTCGTTTCCGCTGGCCGGCTGGCTCGCCCGGCATTTCGGCCTGGTCAACACCATGGTGTTCACCCACATCCCGTCGAGCCTGTGCCTCATCGCGGCGGCGTTCGCGCCCAATCTCGCCGTCGTTCTCGGCCTGCTTTTGGTGCGCTCGGCGCTGTCGCAGATGGACGTGCCGACCCGCACCTCCTATGTCATGGCGGTGGTGACGCCGGCCGAGCGGGCGGCGGCGGCGAGCGTCACCGCGGTGCCGCGCAGCCTTGCCTCTTCGCTCAGCCCGGCCTTCGCCGGCGTGCTGTTCGCTTCGGCGTTTCCGGGCCTGCCGCTGCTGCTGTGCGGCGGCCTGAAGATCGTCTACGACGTGGCGCTTCTGTACACCTGCCGCCACGTCAAACCGCCCGAGGAAAGCCCCGACAATGCGGTGTAAGGCGGGCGATCCGCCGAATGCTTTGCATCGGGCGGCCGGGGGTCCTAATCTAGGGTCAGTAAAGGTGTACCGATGCCCGGGCTCGACGAGACCAAGCAATTCGTGCCGCTGAAAATCGCGGTGCTGACGATTTCCGACACCCGTTCGCTCAAGGACGACAAATCCGGCGCGGTGCTGGTCCAGCGCATCGTCGCCGCCGGCCATTATGTCGCCGAGCGCAGCATCGTCACCGACGATATCGAGGCGATCCGCGCCAGAGTGAAAGCCTGGATCGCCGATCCGGTGATCGACGTCATCGTCACCACCGGCGGCACCGGCTTCACCGGCCGCGACGTCACGCCGGAGGCGATCGAGCCATTGTTCGACAAGAAGATGGACGGCTTCTCGGCGCTGTTCCTGGTGGTGAGTTTTCCAAAAATCGGCACCTCGGCCATCCAATCGCGTGCCACCGCCGGCGTCGCCGGCTCGACTTATATCTTCTGCCTGCCGGGCTCGCCCGGCGCCTGCAAGGATGCCTGGGACGAGATTCTGGTGCACCAACTCGATTATCGTTACGGCCCGTGCAATTTCGTCGAGATCATGCCGCGGCTCGACGAGCACTTACGTCGGCCCAAGGCGAGCGGCGCGACGGTTTAGCCTGTCATGCCCCGCGAAGGCGGGGCACCCAGTAATCGCAGACGTCAGAGTGTTGTAGAGTGTTGTCTCGAAGTGCAACGATTACTGGATCATCCGCTTTCGCGGATGATGACAGTCAGAGTTTCAAATCCCAGTGCTCGCTGACCACCGGCGGCCCCCAGTCTTTATGCCGCTCGCTGCGCATCAGCTTGAAGCCCGCTTTCTCATAAATATGCCGCGCCGCGGTCAGCACCGAATGGGTCCATAGCGTGACCTTCTTGTAGCCGGCGCGGCGGGCGAAGCGCAGGCACTCGTCGACCAGCCGCGCGCCAAGCCCGAGCCCGCGCGCTTTCGGGTCCACCAGCAGCAGGCGGACGCGGGCGACGGTGGCGGAATCCTTGGCGAGAAAAATGCAGCCGACATTCTCGCCGTTCATCTCGGCGATCCAGCAGCGCTCGCGCTTCCTATCGAACTTGTTGGCGAAGTCGGCGACGATTTGCGCACACACGCCCTCGAACGGCTCCTTCCATTGGTATTCTTGCGCGTAGAGCTCGGCGTTGCGTTTCACGATCCAGCCGAAATCGCCCGGCCGTGGCGCGCGCAGGATGTAGCTGGGCTGCGGCACGGTCTGTGTCGTGCCGCCGAGCAGCGTTTCGATCGTGCTCATCGCCGCGATCAGCCGCGCCTGCTCGGCGGGCTCGAGCTTGCCGAGCATGGCGCCGGTGTCGTGCTGCGAGCGGTGCTCCAGCGGCGCATAAGCGGCGCGGCCGCGCGCCGTGAGCGTCAGATGGCTTTGCCGGGCATCGCGCGCCGAAACTTTGCGGCGGATCAGCCCGCGTTTCTCGAAATTGCGCAGCACGCGGCTGAGATAGCCGGCATCGAGATCGAGCGCGCGGCCGATCTCGGTCGCGGTCGAGGAGCGGCCGCTGGCGATCTCGTAAAGCACCCGCGCCTCGCCGAGCGAATAGGGGCTGTCGAGAAAGGTTTTGCGCAGCACGCCGATCTGCCGCGTGTAGAAGCGGTTGAAGCCGCGGACCGCGGCGATGCGTTGGTCGCGTTGCCGGATGGCTGGCATGGCCCAAAGGGTCGGACAGATAGTTGACTAAGTCAAGTATCTATCTCTGATCGGGTGGCGGCCTTGATCGCTTGGATTCTGGTTGTTCGTGTTGATGATCCTGTCAAGGACGGCGCGAAGCGCCGCCGCCTCCGGCGGTCTGCGATCCTTGACAGGATCATCAACACGAACAGAATGCCGTCCAAGCGATCAAGGCCGCTTTCTCGGCGGTCTCAATTTTTCTGATCGCAGACAGTGTTCGCTATACCGCGCTATAGGCGATGCTCGGCAGCCGCACGATCCGCCGCCGGCCAATGCGGCGGATGAGATCGGTCTCGGCATCGGCGGCGGTCTCGGAATGGCCGCCAAGCGCGGCATAAAAATCTTTCGCGATCAGGAGGCCCTGCTCGGGCTGCGGCCGGGCGCCGAGCGCTGCGGCCAGCAGCGAAAGCGCGTCGCGCAATCCGGACTGCATGGGAGCACCGCGGCGGAATACGGCGACGCTGTCCGGCCGCGTGGTCCGCTCGACGAAGCGCCGCGCGTCGCCGGTCCACGGCGCATCGAGCAGGGTTCCCGGCCGCAGGAACATGAGCCAGCGCGCGCGCGCTTTGCCGGCCGCTGCTCTCAGCCGCCGCGCCGTGGTGCCGTCCAGAACAAAAAAATTGCAACCGGCGACTTCCGCCACCGCGGCGGTGTCGTCGCGCGAGCCGCCGTCGGCGACCAGCACTTCGCTGATCATGCCTGCGGTCGCGCCCGACACCAGCGCCGCCAAGGTCGCCACCAGGGCGCGCTCCGAATCCTTGGTCGCGATGATGACGCTCAGCATGGGCTGCGCCGTAACGCGAAAAAGGGCTGCGGCTGCATGGTTTCCGTGGGGTTCGACGTTGTTCCGGCAAGCTCATAGGCCGTGACGCCGCCGGTTCCAAGGTTATCCCCGTTCACGATGATTTGTTCTTGTTTTGTTCACAAGACGGCGTTAGCTTACGGCCATGAGTGCGATGTCCGCCTTGAAACGCCCGCCGGCATCGCTGCCCTCCGCGCCGGCGGGCGAGCCGGGAAGTCTGGTCGACCGCGAGCGCCGGCGCGGCCGTGGCACCTTGTCGAACGCGACGGGCCGTTATGAGCCGCTGGCGCGGGTTGCCTTCGATGACGGCTGGCAGGGCCTTGAGGATCTGCCGCCGTTCAAGACCACGGTGACGGCGGATTCGACGCGCAAGATCATCACCCGTAACGATTCCCCCGATATCTCATTTGACCGCTCGATCAATCCATATCGCGGCTGCGAGCACGGTTGCGTCTATTGTTTCGCGCGGCCGACGCATGCCTATCTCGGCCTGTCGCCGGGGCTGGATTTCGAATCAAAGCTGTTCATGAAGCCGAACGCGCCGGAATTGCTGGAGCGCGAATTGTCGGCGCCCAACTATGTGCCGAAGGTCATCGCCATCGGCACCAATACCGATCCGTATCAACCGATCGAGCGGCGCTACAAGATCATGCGCCGCATCCTCGAAGTTTTGGATAGCGCCGGCCATCCGGTCGGCATCGTGACCAAATCGGCGCTGGTGTTGCGCGATCTCGATATTCTGGCGCGCATGGCGAAACGCGATCTGGTCAAGGTCGCGCTCTCGGTCACCACGCTCGATCCGCAACTGGCGCGCACCATGGAACCGCGCGCCGCGACCCCGCCGCGCCGGCTCGAAACGTTGCGGCAACTGGTCAAGGCCGGCGTGCCGGCGACCGTGATGGTGGCGCCGGTGATTCCGGCGCTCAACGACGACGAGATCGAGCGGATCCTCGAAGCGGTCGCCGCGGCCGGCGTGCGCCATGCCGGCTACGTGCTGCTGCGGCTGCCGCTCGAAGTGCGGGATCTGTTCCGCGAATGGCTGATGACCAATTTCCCCGACCGTTACCGCCACGTCTTCAAGCTCATCCGCGACATGCGCGGCGGCAAGGATTACGATTCGACTTTCGGCCAGCGACAGACCGGAACCGGCCCGATCGCCTGGATGATCGGCCGCCGCTTCGAAGTCGCCTGCGAAAAGCTCGGCTTCAACGCGGCCAAGCACAAGATCACCACCGAGCATTTCCGCCCGCCGCGGCCGGGGGCGAAGCAGCTCGATTTGTTTTGAGTTGCCATCTGTCCCCTTAATTGTAAGATGAGGCTTCATATACAATAGCGTGCATGGGTGTTTCGGTGAGCGAGCAAGATCGCGGTGACGCACTTCCAAGCGCAACCGTAGACAGTAAAAGAATTATCAAAGACGCGTATCGGAAGCGTTACCCGCATTGGGGCGAAGTTCAAGTTTCGGACGGGATCGAAGCCTTCAATGGAATGCTTTTTGTTGTTCGCCCTGAGAACGGAAAGGGGGATGGTGAAATTTGTTACTTTGGCAATTCAAGAGTCCAGATATTTGGTTCAACTGAAGATCTCGTTGAATTTCTGCAATCCAAGGCAAACGCCCCCCTGCTGGAACGGATGTCCAACCGTTCCGTCGTGACCGCCGCAGTCTTTGTTCTCCTCGTACTCGGCGTTTTCACCGCGGGTTTTTTCAAAGATAATTTCAACTCGGATGTAATTACCATACTTGGCAATGTGCTTGGAGTTGCCGCCGGCTTTTTCTTTGGCCAGAGTTTTGCAAAGGACGGCGCAAAATAGCGCTCGAAATTCGGGTATTGCTTCCGCAGGAAGAATCCGCACACCATCGCTTCATGAGTCGCAATGGAACCGCGGTTTCCCGCCTGCCGCTCGACGAGGAGGTTGCGCGGCCGACCTTCCGCCGCGAGCGCTCCGCGCTCAAGCGCGGGGTGTGGCCGGTCGCCGGCTGCGATGAGGCCGGCCGCGGCCCGCTCGCCGGGCCGGTGGTCGCGGCTGCGGTCATTCTCAATCCCGACGATGTGCCGCGCGGGCTCGACGACTCGAAACGGCTGACGCCGGAGCGGCGCGAGGTGCTCTACGAACGCATCTGCGCGCGGGCGCATGTGGCCGTGGCCTTGGCGCCGCCGTGGCGGATCGACCGCGACAATATTTTGCGCGCGTCATTGTGGGCGCTGGCGCGCGCGGTGCTGGCGCTGCCGCTAAAACCGCGGCTGGTTTTCGTCGACGGCCGCGACCGTATCGATGCCGGTTGCGATTGCGAGGCGGTGATCGGCGGCGACGGCATCGTCGCTTCGATCGCGGCCGCCTCGATCGTCGCCAAGGTGACGCGCGACCGCCTGATGGCCGCCATGGGCGCGGCGCATCCCGGCTACGGTTTTGAGCGCCACAAAGGCTACAGCGTGCCCGAACATTGCTCCGCGCTCGACCGGCTCGGGCCGACGGTGCATCACCGCCGCTCGTTCTCGCCGGTGGCGCTGGCGTACGGTGACTCGATTGAGGACGCCGACGAGGCCGCTCTCGGTGTATTGCCTCTCTGAGAGGCCGGCCGTATAGCCACGCGGTCAGCGTATCGCGCAGGGCCCGATGTTTTACGTTCCGCTCTACATTGAGGCATTGCGCTCGCGCCCGAACCTGCTGTTCTGGGCGGCGGCGCTGGCACAGGCGATCATCTGGCTCGTGGTGCCGATGGTATTTTATGCGGCGCCGCCCGGCGAACTGCCGCAACTCCTCGCCATCGGTCACGAATTCCAGCTCCGCGGCGACGTCGGCCCGCCGCTGGCCTATTGGCTGGCCGAGATCGCGTTTCGCCTCGCCGGCCTGTTCGGCGTCTATGCGCTGGCGCAGATTTGCGTGGTGACGACCTATTGGTGCGTGTTCGCGCTGGGCAGCGCCATCGTCGGGCCCGCGCATGCCGCCTTGGCGGTGCTGCTGATGGCCGGCATTTCGCTGTTCACGGTGCCGACGCCGGATTTCGGCCCGGCCATTCTCGCCATGGCGCTGTGGACGGTGATGCTGTTGCATTATTGGCGCGCGGTCGGGCAGGGGCGGCGCCGCTCCTGGTATGCGCTCGGCGTCGCGGCGGCGCTGCTGTTGCTCACCAGCAATGCCGCGCTGATCCTGCTCGGCGCGCTCATGCTGTTCACTGCCATGACGGCACGCGGCCGCGCCGCGCTCGACGCCAACGAACCCTGGATCGTCGTTATCGCGCTCGCTGTCTTCCTGTTCGTGCATCTGCTCTGGCTGCAAGGCACCGGCGATAATCTCTCACCGGCGCTGGCGCGATTACGCGACGCCACTGCCGCCGGCCAAAACACGTTCGGCTGGCTGCGGCTCCTGAGCGCGATCGTCCTTGCCCATGCCGGCCTCGCCATCCTCGTCGTGCTGGCCAGCGGCTGGCCGCGCACCGGCGACGCTCCGGCGCCGGCCATCGCGCGGGTGCCGATCGATCCAGCAGCAATGACATTCGTAAAAGTGTTCGCGCTGGTGCCGGCTTTGCTGGCGACGATCGTCGCTGTGCTGTTCGGCCGCGCGCTGCCGATCGGCGGCGCGGCGCCGCTGGTCGTGCTGTCGGGGCTCGCAGTGATCATTGCCGCCGGCGACAGCATCGCGCTGTTTCATCAGCGCATCCTCGGTTACGCCTGGGCCGGCCTATTGGTGGTGCCGGCTCTGTTCGTGCCGGTGGTGATGGTGCTGTTGCCGTGGGCGGCCCGGAGCGATCTGAAGATCGAGCAGCCGGCCAACGCCATGGGCCGGTTTTTCGCCGAAAGTTTCGAGCGTCGCACCGGCCGGCCGCTCGCCGTGGTTACCGGCGACACTGGCACCGCGACGCTGATCGCGCTTGCCGCGCCGAGCCGGCCCAGCGTCTATTTCGACGCCGATCCGGCGCGCTCGCCATGGGTGACGCCGGACGATATCCGCAACAAAGGCGCCGTCGTGGTCTGGCTCACCGCCGACACCACGCCGACGCCGCCGCCCGAGATCAAGGCGCGCTTTCCCGATCTCATTCCCGAGGTGCCGCGCACTTTCCCGCGCCCGGTGCAAGGCCGGCTGCCGCCGTTGCGGGTCGGCTGGGGCGTAATCCGGCCCGGCAGCGTGGCGGCGCCGCCGACGCCGCGGTAATTGACTTCGTCATTGCGAGTGAAGCGAAGCAATCGAGCTCCTGGGTGTGGATTGCTTCGTCGCTGCGCTCCTCGCAATGACGGCAATGCCCTATGATGGCGGCGCGTCGCGCTTGAGGGGGAAGCCATGAGCCAAGCCGCCACCACCGCCACACCGACAACGCCACCCGTTCTCGACCGGCTGTTCGGCTTGAGCAAATCGGGCAGCACCGTGCGGACGGAATTCGTCGCCGGGCTGACCACCTTCCTGACGATGGTCTACATCGTCTTCGTCAATCCGCAGATTCTCAGCAATGCCGGCATGGACAAGGGCGCGGTACGGGAGCATGGATTTTTCGGGCCAAGTATGAGGCCCGCGGAGTGGACGGAGACGCCTAAATGACTAAATCAAGCGAGTCCGAGCGAAGATTTATCAAAGGCAAACCGGCGCCATGAATGCCAGCGCATTGTCGTCATGGCAGTTTTGGGCGGTGCTGTCGGCGGTGTTCGCCGCGCTCACCGCGATCTTTGCCAAAGTCGGCGTCGAGAACGTCAACTCCGATCTCGCGACCTTCATCCGCACCATCGTGGTGATCTGCATCCTGGCGGTGATTGTTTTCGCCACCCGGCAGTTCCAGAATCCGGCGGAAATTTCCGGCCGCACTTATCTGTTCCTGCTGCTGTCGGGGCTCGGCACCGGGGCATCGTGGCTGTGCTATTTCCGCGCGCTGAAACTCGGCAACGCGGCGCAAGTGGCGCCGATCGACAAATTGAGCGTGGTGCTGGTCGCGGTTTTCGGCGTGCTGTTTCTCGGCGAAAGACTTTCCGCAGTGAACTGGCTCGGCGTTGCGCTGGTCGCCACGGGCGCGATCCTGGTGGCGGTGCGCTGAGCGCGGCGGACGCGCCCGCACAGGAGCGAATCGCTATTTGACGAACAGCCTGATCTCTTCGATCACGCGTTCCGATACGGGGTCGTTCTCGAGAAGAATGTGGTTTTGTCCTTGCAACGCCACAAACCGCGCACCGGGAATTCCGGCCGCGAGTTCCCGGCCGGCCTCGAACGGCTGCACTTGGTCGCCGCGCACATGTATGACCAGCGTCGGTACAGTCACTTTGGGCAGCAAGTCGGTCACATCCAGGTTTCGCGTGGTCTCGAAGTAGCGGTAGGCGCATTCGGGGCTGGTCGTAACGCGCTGCCGCTCGGCGAACTTTTCCAGCTGCTCCTTGGTGCCGCCCGGCATGAACAATGACGAGAACAGCTGACGGAATACCGGGCTGTCGTCACCCCAGCCGGTACGGATCAAGGTTCCGAGCGCCTTGGCTTTTTGCAGTTCCAGCTCATTCGTCGCCCGTTTATATGCGCCGCGCGCGAAGCCGCCATAGAGGATGAGGTGGGAAACGCGTTCCGGGTGCCGCACGGCGAAGGCAACGGAGATGGCGCAGCCCTGCGACATCGCGAACAAGGGGAAACGATCCAATCCCGCCGCGTCGACGACCGTTTCCAGATCGGTAACCCAGGTATCGAGCGAGAGGTCGCCCACGTCCCAGTCGGACAGCCCGTTGCCGCGGGCATCGTAGCGCAGCAAGGTGAAATCGCGGGCGAGCGCGAGGAAAAGGTGGCGAATGATCGAGTTGGACCAGTCGAGTTCGACATGGTTCATCCAGTTCGCCGTCTTCACCAGCGGTGGCCCCTGTCCCGCAAGCGCGTAAGCGAGCCGCACGCCGTCCGGCGCTCGACAATATTCGACCTTCAGCTCCGTCTTGGCGGGGTCGATTGCTGCGCTTTTTTCCCCGATGTCGACGCCATAGACATCGACCGGCTTGGCGATGTTTTTCAGCGTCTGCGCGCCGAGCGCGCGAAAGGAAAGCGGCAGCTTGCCGTCCACCTGGTCGTAGACCTGGCCGGAAATGCAGATGCCGCCAACCTCGGCGAGAGTTTCAAGGCGGGCAGCGATGTTCACGCCGTCGCCGTAGATATCGTCCGCATCGGTTATGACGTCACCGAGATGGATGCCGATGCGGAGCAACATGCGCCGCGCCTCGGACTTGCCGCGGTTGCGTTGCACCATTTCGCGTTGGACTTCCGCCGCGCATTCGACCGCCGCTACGACGCTGGAAAATTCCGCCAATATCCCATCGCCCATGAGTTTCACGATGCGGCCGCCATATTTGGCGACCGCGGGCTCGATCAGCTCGGAACGATGGGTCTTGAGGTCGGCGAGCGTGCCGGCTTCATCCTGGCTCATCAGCCGGCTGTAGCCGACGACGTCGGCAGCCAGTATCGCAGCCAAACGGCGAACCATGAGCCAGCCTCGACAATCTTTGCATGCTTGCCCGCGGCATGCGCCTTAGTATCGGATCGGCAAGCGTATCAGCATTGCATGGCCGCTCGGGCCCGCTCAACCCGCCAGCGCCTTCTTGATCGCCAGAAAATCGCGCCAGGACAATCGCTTCTGCAACGGGCTGCGCAGCAGGAAGGCGGGGTGGAAGGTCGCCATGGCGCGGATCTCGCGCGTGCCGGTGTCGAAGGGAAACCAGCGCCCGCGCATCCGGGTGATGCCGTCCTTGGTGCCGAGTAGCGTCTGCATCGACGGGCCGCCAAGGCAGACCAGAATGTCGGGATTGGCGAGCTCGATCTGGCGGCGGATGAAGGGCAGGCAGATCGCGGTCTCCTGCGGTGTCGGCGTGCGGTTGCCGGGCGGCCGCCACGGCACCACGTTGGCGATGTAGACCTTGGTGCGATCGAGCCCGATCGCCTCGATCATGCGGTCGAGCAATTTGCCGGAGCGGCCGACGAACGGCCGGCCGGAAATATCTTCCTCGTGGCCGGGCGCCTCGCCGACGAACATGACGCGGCCTTTCGGATTGCCGTCGGCGAACACCAGTTGGGTCGCGGTGTTGCGCAGCGCGCAGCCTTCGAAGCTTTCGAGGAGCTTGCGCAAATCGTCGAGGTTGGCGGCGGTGCGCGCGGCTTCGCGCGCCGCCATGGCGGCGGCGTTGGGCGACACGAGCGCTTTACCCTCCCCTGCAGGGGGAGGGCCGGATCGCTGCAAGCGATCCGGGGTGGGGCTGTGCCCCGAGACTGTGCGTTGATGACTGCCTCCCACCCGGACAGCTTCGCTGTCCGGCCTCCCCCCTGCAGGGGGAGGTGCCAATTCGTCGGCCATGCGGTCGATCGCCTCCTCGCCGAGGAGCGCATCGGCGCCAGCCTCGACATAGAAGGCGAGCAGGTCACGCGCGTCTTTGGGGTCGGAACTCATCTGCGGCGAGCACTCTTGAGCGAGGGCTTCAGTCTATGCCTGCGCGGCAAAGCGTGGAACATTTGTCCGGCCGCGATGCCGAGAAATTGGAGGCCCGGGACGATGTCTCCATACAAGGTCATGGTCGACGACAATTTCCATTACATGGCGGAGGACGAACGCTGGGAATATGGGACTTTTGCCACCGCCGAAGAAGCCCTCGACGCCTGCCGCCGGCTGGTCGATGAGGCGTTGATGGAGGAGTACCGCGACGGCGCCACTGCGGAGCAGCTTTTCGTGCGCTATACGTCGTTCGGCGACGACCCGTTCATCGTGGCGCTCGACGACGCCGAGAAAGTCGACTTCTCCGCCTCCGCCTATGCCGAGCAGCGCGCAGCGGAGCTCACCACGCCCGGCCCGGTGAGCGCGGAGCGCCGCCGGGCCGTGCTCGACGGCAAACGCCGGCCGCATCGGCGCTGACGATTGTCAGGGCGCGGATTTCGTGAAAAATCATCGTTTGTCGTCCGGGACAGGGAGCAGGCCATGACTACACCGGAGCTTCCGGCCCGGGAGGCGATGGAATTCGACATCGTCATCGTCGGCGCCGGGCCGGCCGGCCTAGCGGCTGCGATCCGGCTCAAGCAGCTGGCGCCGGAGCGCACCGTGGTCGTGGTGGAGAAGGGCTCCGAGGTCGGCGCCCATATCCTGTCCGGCGCCGTCATCGATCCGATCGGGCTCGATCGGCTCATTCCGGAATGGCGTGACGAAGACACCCCGATCAAGACTGCGGTGACCGCCGATCATTTCTATGCGCTCGGGCCATCCGGCGCGTTGCGGCTGCCGAATTTCCTGCTGCCGCCGCTGATGAGCAATCACGGCAATTTCATCGTCTCGCTCGGCGATGTCTGCCGCTATCTGGCGAAAAAGGCGGAAGCGCTCGGCGTCGAAATCTATCCGGGCTTTGCCGCCGCCGAAGTGCTGTTCGAGAACGGCGCCGTCGCCGGCGTCGCCACCGGCGACATGGGCGTCGGCAAGGACGGCCACCATAAATCGAGTTTTACCCGCGGCATGGAATTGCGCGGCAAATACACGCTGTTCGCCGAAGGCGCGCGCGGCAGCCTGACCAAATCGTTGATCGAGCGTTTCGCGCTGGCAAAAGACCGGCAGCCGCAAAAGTTCGGCATCGGCTTGAAGGAGCTGTGGCAGGTCGCGCCGGACAAATTTCGCCGCGGCCTGGTGCAGCATACGATGGGCTGGCCGCTCGGCAACCGCACCGGCGGCGGCTCGTTCCTCTATCACTTCGACGATAATCTGGTTTCGGTCGGCTTCGTCGTTCATCTCAATTACCAAAATCCATATCTGTCGCCGTTCGAGGAATTCCAGCGCTTCAAAACCCATCCGCTGATCCGCGACACGTTTGCGGGGGGCAAGCGCATCAGCTATGGCGCCCGCGCCATCACCGAAGGCGGTTACCAGTCGGTGCCGAAACTTTCATTCCCCGGCGGCGCGCTGATCGGCTGCGCGGCGGGCTTCGTCAACGTGCCGCGCATCAAAGGCAGCCACAACGCCATGCTGTCGGGCATGCTCGCGGCCGAGCACGTCGCCGCGGCGCTGGCGCAAGGTCGCGCCAACGACGAGCTTGCCGATTACGAGGCGGCGTGGCGTTCCTCGCCGGTCGGCCGCGATCTGTGGCGGGTGCGCAATGCAAAACCGCTGTGGTCGAAACTCGGCACCTTGGCCGGCGTCGCGCTCGGCGGCCTCGACATGTGGACCAACACGCTCGGCTTCTCGCTGTTCGGCACGCTCAAGCACGGCAAAGCCGATTTCGCGACGCTCAAGCCGGCAGCGCTTTGCCGGCCGATCGCCTATCAAAAGCCCGACGGCAGGCTGACCTTCGACCGGCTGTCTTCGGTCTATCTGTCGAACACTAATCACGAAGAAGATCAGCCGGTGCACCTTCTGGTGCGCGACGGGACTTTGCAAAAATCCTCCGAGCACGACGTCTATGCCGGGCCGTCGGCGCGCTATTGCCCAGCCGGAGTCTACGAATGGGTCGAGGAGGCGGGCCAACCGCGCTTCGTCATCAACGCGCAGAACTGCGTCCACTGCAAAACCTGCGACATCAAGGACCCCAACCAGAACATCACCTGGGTGCCGCCCGAAGGCCGCGGCGGGCCGAATTACCCGAATATGTGAATCAGTATTTCGTAGCGTGGCATCAACGAGTCGCGGCGACTTTGCGCTCTAACTCCTCAAGGGTCACACGCGGAGCTTTTCGGCTGAGGCGCCGCCTTGCGAGGTAATAGTCTTCCAGGTCATCGATGTGGCGTAAGATTGCTTGCCGAACATAGAAATCCCTCGTGCGCCCGGTTCTCTTGGCGAGCAAATCCAGGCGTTTTTCCATGTCCGCGGGGAGCCTTACTGTAAGCATGAAAGTCTTCCTACAACCACCTCCCGAGTATAACCATAGGTGTTGCCTTGGTCGCAGCCATCCTGCCGCGATTTCGCCGCCCTTGCGGCGTAAAGGCGCAAATTAGTCCTTGCGGATTGCACACGAACTGGTGTTCTTCCGCGTCCTTGCGGGGGCGGGGCAAAAAGGTCATTCTCGCGTCCACACTGGCTTACGGCGCTTGATTCCCGGTTCGCCGAGCCAGTTTGCCAATGGAGCTGTCGTGACTCACCCGCTGCTGCCCTGGCGCGCCGCTATTGTTGGCGCCGCCGTACTCGCCATCCTGCCTCAGGCATACGCCGCGCCCACCGAGCAGGAACTCTTGCACGACAATCCAGCCGGCAATTATCTGGCCGCCCGCCACGCCGGCACCGAGCGCGATTCCGCGGCGGCGGCGGCCTATTACCTCAACGTCCTCAAGGCCGATCCGAAAAATCCCGATCTGCTCGGCCGCGCTTTCCTCTCCGTGCTCACCGGCGGCGACATCGATCAAGCCGGCAAGCTCGCCGACCGGCTGCTGCAGGTCGACCGCACCGACCGCATCGCCCGTCTCGTCGTCGGCGTTCGTGCGCTCAAGCAGAAAGACTATTCCGCCGCGCGGCAGAACTTTGGCCAGTCGGTGCGCGGCCCGGTGACCGATCTCACCGCGACGCTATTGTCGGCCTGGGCGCTCGCCGGCTCAGGCGACACCCGCGTCTCGATCGATACCATGGACAAGCTGTCGGGTCCGGACTGGTATTCGATCTTCAAGGATCTGCATGCCGGCCTCATCCTCGATCTTGCCAACAACAAGAAGGAAGCCGGCAAGCGCTACGAGCGCGCCTACAAGGTCGATCCCACCGCGGTGCGCATGGTCGAGGCTTACGGCCGCTACCTGGCGCGCGGCGGCAACAAGGCCGACGCGCTCAAGGTCTATGGCGATTTCAACAAGGTGCTGCCGGACCATCCGCTGATCGTGCAGGAAATGAAAGCGGTCAACGACGGCGACAAGATACCGCTCCTGGTCGATTCACCGCAGGCCGGCGCCGCCGAGGCGCTCTACGGGCTCGGCGCCTCGATCGGCCGCCGTGGCGGCGAGGATTTGGCACTGATCTATCTGCAGCTGGCGCTTTATCTCGAGCCGTCGCACGCCATGGCGCTGTTGTCGCTCGCCGATCTTTACGAGTCGCTGAAAAAACCGGATCTCGCGATCAAAGTGTATGAGCGCCTGCCGGCGTCATCGCCGCTGTCGCGCAACGCCGAGATCCAGCTCGCCGGCGATCTCGATCAGCTCGACCGCTCCGACGAGGCCAAGAAGCGGCTCGATCACGTCATCGCCGAGCATCCGAAGGATACCGAGGCGATCCTCGCGCTCGGCAATATCCAGCGCGGCCGCAAGGAATTCGCCGAATGCGCCGACACCTACGGCAAGGCCATCGACACCATCGCCAAGCCCGATAAGTCGAACTGGGTCGTGTTCTACTTCCGCGGCATTTGCTACGAGCGCTCGCATCAATGGCCGAACGCCGAAGCCGACATGAAGAAGGCGCTCGAGCTTTACCCGGAGCAGCCGCTGGTGCTCAATTATCTGGGCTATTCCTGGGTCGACCAGGGCGTCCATCTCGACGACGGCATGGACATGATCCGCCGCGCCGTCGAGCAGCGGCCGGACGACGGCTACATCGTCGATTCGCTGGGCTGGGCCTATTTCCGCATCGGCAATTACGACGAGGCGGTCAAGAACCTCGAGCGCGCCGTCGAGCTCAAGCCCGACGATCCGACCATCAACGATCATCTGGGCGACGCCTATTGGCGGGTCGGCCGGACGCTGGAAGCGCATTACCAGTGGACCCAGGCCAAGGACTTGGGTCCGGACAAGGAAGACCTGCCCAAGATCGAGGCCAAGATCAAAGACGGGCTTTCCGACGACAAATCGTCCGCGGCTGACGCCGACAAGGCCAAGAAGCCGGGGAACGGCGGGTGAGGGGCCTCCTTGCCTGCCTCGCTCGTTGAAGACGCGCCCGCAAAGGTCAACCTGACGCTGCGCGTGTTCGGCCGCCGCGCCGACGGCTATCACGAAATCGAAAGCCTGGTCGCCTTCGCCAGCGTCGGCGACCGCTTGCGCTTTGCGCCGGGCGGCGCGCTTACGCTCAACGTGGGCGGCCCAGGCGCGGGAGAGGCCGGCGCCACCGCCGACAATCTCGTGCTCAAAGCCGCCCGCGCGCTCGCCGATAGGGTGCCGACCGTCGGCGTCGGCACCTTCGATCTCGAAAAAAGACTGCCGGTGGCGGCAGGCCTCGGCGGCGGATCGGCCGACGCGGCCGCGGCGCTGCGGCTCTTGGCGCGGACCAACAAGCTTGCGCCCGACGACCCGCTGCTCTATGCGGCGGCGCGCGCCACCGGCGCCGACGTGCCGGTCTGTCTCGATCCGCGAACGCGGCTGATGCGCGGCATCGGCGAAATTCTCTCAAGTCCCTTCAAGCTGCCGCCGCTGCAGGGCGTGCTGGTCAATCCCGGCGTCGCGCTTTCGACCAAGGCGGTGTTCGCCCGCTGGAAGCCGCCGGCGGCGCCCGTGGTACCGGCCGACCTGACCGTGCTCACCGCGATGTCCAAGCGCGACCAGCTGGTGCGGTTTCTCTTGAGCCAGGCGAACGACCTTGAAAGCGCGGCGATCGCGCTGGCGCCGGTCGTTGCCGACGTGCTGTTGGCGCTGAGCAGCCAGCCGCGTTGCGAACTGGCCCGCATGTCGGGCTCGGGCGCCACTTGTTTTGCCGTCTTTGCCTCCGCTGTCGACGCCATCAAGGCGGCCGAAGCGATCCACGCCGAATATCCGAACTGGTGGGTGCGCGCGACGGCGCTCGGCGGCGTGCGCTAGATCATGATCTGGAAAAAGTCTGTCCCCGGACTCGATCCGGGGATGGGCAACCGGTCTTCCGAAAAGGTCATGCTTCAAATAGGGCGTGGGCCCATAAATAGAGACCAAACCCCAGTTGGCCAATGTTTGGTTCACACCGGAAGCGGACATCCATTGATGCAGTCGGTAGTCCGCTTAGAGCTGCTGACCTGATGATCCCCGTAAGAAGCTTAGCCGACTAGGCTCACTGATTGCTGCAAGTCGTGCACCATTTAAGGCAAGCCGAGAGCGTGGCGCACCTCCGCGCGGGCCTTCTCGAAATCAGCCATAAACCGCGGGTCATCCAGGAATACGTTGTCGATCACTGATCCGGAGATACGACCAGCTTCGACGTCGGTCGGGTAGTGAACGCCCGCGACCACGCGATTGCGCGCAAAGATCGCGGCGCGTTCAAAGATGGCCGCAGCCTTTTCGGGCACCATGTACGCAAGTAAGATTGCATTGACATAAGCGAAGGTGGCATGTCCGCTGGGATACGAAGCGTCTTGTGGCAGTTTGATGACCGGCTTCACATCGGGGTCGGCTACGAACGGGCGCGGACGATTGAAGTATGATTTCGCCGAGGCCACAGCTTGGTGATAGTCGGAATATACATTGCTGAAAAACGTCATCGTGAAAGGCAGGTTCTCGGATTTGAATTCCGTCTCCATGACATCGGTGAAGCGGAATAGTGACTCCTCGGAGTCGGCCTGGGCACTCTTCACTTCGCCCTCTGTCCGACTCCTTTGGACCGCGAGTACTGCTTCCAGGTCTGCCCTTCCTTCATCCGAGTCGGATGCAGATGGTGGCGCAAGGATACGGTTAAGATCGGCCTGAGAGGGATCGATGTAATAGGCTGATCCAGGGTGCGCTGCGCAGGCGAACATCGCAACCAGAGCCGTTGCGAGCAGGATACGGTGCGAGTTGTGCGTTCTGGTGCATTTCATTGAGTAGCTCATGTTCCCCGCGACTCTCTTCTCACGCAGAGCTATTTCAATGCACCAATCCTTGAGCGCGTCTGCTACGAAATGACTCCAGAAATTCGTCAAGTTTGTCCCGGTTCCAATTCGGCATTGATCCAGCCTGGTTGATCAAGCTGGCATAGTGCTTTTGAACGGCCGTAGGCTGCTCAGGCCAGATCTCACGTTCAATCTTAGGAAACAAGTAACAGTAAACTGGATCTTCCGATTGGAAGGTCCCAAACGTGTCCACTGCCGTTTTGCGACATCCGCCTCTGCAGACCTTTAAATATCGACAGTTCTGACACGAACTGATATCGACGGCTCGAAAGTTTCGCCAAGCGACAAGTGGTAGATGACGTTCAATCTCTCTTACTTCGTCAAATTCGGCAATATTTCCGACGGGAAACTGCATGAATGGACAAATTGCAATGTCTCCATTGCTCCGAATCATTAGCACGTGAAGAAGATACTGACATGGGTGTGTGTCATCCGTGAAAGCCGGATATTCGTAGAGGCTCAGTACCCGTTCCAAGTCGCTCTGATACCCAGTGTCAACTTCAGTCTGCAAAGTGATTGAACCGCTTTGGCAAAGTCGCGCAATCTCTCGAACTGTCCGAAGGTACTTGTCATAGTAATCTGAATTCAAGGCCATTTTGCCGTTCGAAATCTCTCCACTGAAGCGAAGAATAAACATCCTAAATCGATCGGCACCTGCCGCTTGTAGGAGATGCATTAGTTCCGGGACATCATCAAGACTGTCGAAAGTAGCTGTTGCCTGGCCGACCACGGAAACCTTCCGCTTTCGTTTTATTGTAGCCGTTGCTTGAACGCGTCCGAGCACATGTTTCCAAGAACTGCCGCCACGAACCGCATCGTGCGCTGCAAATCCATCGATGCTGTATCGTATCCTGTTGACATGAGGCATATCTGCTATCGCCTCAAGATGGGAATCCTTTACCAAGCTTCCGTTGGACACGTAAGAAGTGCGGATGCCTTCAGAAGCAGAGAGTACGTCGATAAAATCTCTCCTGGCGAATGGTTCTCCACCTGAATATAGAAGTTTTTTAATATCGGATCTACGAAACATATCTAGTGCACGAAAAAGTTCTGGCGTTGAAATGTCCGTTCCTTTTTGCGAACGCATTGTGTTGCTCGCAAAGCAATACGAACAACGCAGATTGCATTTTGAGGTAGCCTCTATGCGAGCCGACGTGAACTTAGGGCCCAACAGTGGCTTGCTGTTGGTTGTGTGTTTTTCCTCTCCCGACAAGCAAGCCATCTGTTTTTCCATTTCGCCTATGGTTCGTCTGAACTCATCCGACCAGCAGCCTCAATTCCCCGACGGATGGTTACCAGTGAACTTCGTCGAAGTGCCCAGTGTCTCAACGATATTCGCAAGTCCTTCTTTGTTGATCAGCGCTTGAAATTCTTCGAAGAATACCGCCTGTTCGTTTGCTTTCGGCGATGCCTTAATGCGATTTTTTGTGGCGGTCGATAACGTTCGGGTTGCCTTTTCTGAAAGAAGCACATTGAGCTGCTTGCGCTTTTTCTTTGGAGCCTCTGCCATTTGAATTCTCCTCTTTGTTCATCAGTTGATCAACCTGATAAGGTTATGCGAGATTAGACAGCCATTCTTTGATTTAAATCAAACGCAACGCGGAATCGGTTCTAGGTACACCAACGTCAAATACCGAGCCTGAGGCGGAACGGTGCATGACATGACTGGCCCGTGACGCCACATGGAGTGCGAAGTTGCGTCGAATGACTGCCGGCAAAATCGGTGGCCACTTTGATCTAAATCAAGTCCGACGGTTGCGGGCAGGGGGCACTTTCCGGGTTTTAGTCGTTATCTGCGAACTGCCTAAGTTGACTGTAGCAGGGGCATTCAATCGACGAGGGTGCACAATGAGTTCAATGCACTATCAAAGTCATTGCCGTGCGGTGCGATAATCAAGATTTCTGCACGGGGCCAGATAAGCTCGACCCGATCTTCTGCAAGGCCAAGGCGTGATTTGATATAATGGCGCTTATGCAGCAGTCGCGTCGTCGTCAATGTTCGGTTCGTCCGGCGCGTAGCGGCGCAGGAAGGTCTGATCCGGGGTGATGCGTCTGTGCCAGCGTGAGCGCCGCTTAATCGGTACGTCAGCGTGGTTACCGCTGGGTTTGGGTAGCGTGCCCCGCAGGCCGCTCGTTTGGCGGAACAGCCACCCCACACCAAATGCGACAACCGCGGTTATTATAGTAAACCGCCACCATGCGGAGATGTTGTGCAGATAATCAAAAGCAAGTAGCGGTGACCCCACGTATTTGTATGCGACGTAGACGGTGACGACGACCCAAAATGCGATGATGAGATAACTGAGCGTCTGGTTAATTGCTGAAACGGAAAAGCTGACCTTTCCTTCAGGCAACCAGATCGTCTTGTGGAGACGGCCCTCGATGTCGTCCTCTAACATGTCGATGTGGCGTTCCCAGTTCTGTTGCCAAAACTTAGAACCAGAAGCCGAAAGGGAATTTGCGACCGCGGTCAAGATACCGAGTCCGGAAAGCGCTACTGTAATCAGGCCCCATGGTTTCGGATCATAGTCTGTCTTCCAAAGAAGACCGAAAGCGGCAAAAATCGCGATCTGGAACCCCCAAAAATAAGTTGCACGTTTCCAGTAATGCTCGATTTCGAAGGTTCGAAGTTGATAGGCCCGGTTCAGCGCCCTCTTGCACTTTAATGCATCGATTACTGTTAGTTTGTTCAATGAATCGTATTTTTTTAGTTTGAGCGTGTTGAAATATTGTTCTCGTAGCGCGCTCATGTTCGTCCTTCTCCGCACGGGGTAACGCGAAAACGCCGACGATCGCGCCTCACTTGACCCCCAACCCCTCCCCACAAGGGGGAGGGGGAAGAGGAAGAGTCAATGCGTGCGCGCGATGCAGAAATCCACCGTCTCGGCGAGCGCTGACTTCATCGGCGAATCGGGAAACAGCGCCAGCGCGTCGCGCGCGATAGCGCCGTAGTGGTGGGCGCGGCCGATCGTGTCTTCGAGCGCGCGGTGCTTGGCCATCAGCCCGATGGCGTGTTCGAGATCGGCGTCGTTGGCTTCGCCGCGCTCGAGCGTACGCCGCCAGAATTCGCGCTCGCCGTCGGAGCCGCGGCGGAACGCGAGCACCACCGGCAAGGTGATCTTGCCCTCGCGGAAATCGTCGCCGACGTTCTTGCCGAGCTTTTGCGCGGCGCCGCCATAGTCGAGCACGTCATCGATCAGCTGAAACGTGATGCCGAGGTTCATGCCGAATGAGCGGCAGGCGGCCTGCTCGTCGCGCGGCCGCGCCGACAGCACCGGACCGACTTCGCAAGCGGCGGCAAACAGCTCGGCGGTCTTGGCGCGGATCACCGCGATATATTCGTCCTCGGTGGTTGCCGTGTTCTTGGCGGCGGCGAGTTGCATGACTTCGCCCTCGGCGATTACGGCGGCGGCGGCGGCGAGGATTTCCAGCGCCTTGAGGTTGCCGACCTCGACCATCATCTTGAACGCCTGGCCGAGCAGAAAATCGCCGACCAGGACGCTGGCTTCGTTGCCCCACAGCATGCGCGCCGCAAGGCGCCCGCGGCGCAACTCGCTCTCGTCGACGACGTCGTCATGCAGCAACGTGGCGGTGTGCATGAACTCGACCGCGGCGGCGAGCTTGATATGGCCGTCGCCGCCGTAATTGGTCAGCCGCGCCAGCGCCAAGGTGAGGATCGGGCGCAGCCGCTTGCCGCCGGAATTGATCAGGTGGTTGGCGACCTCCGGGATCATCGTCACTTCGGAGCCGGTCCGCGCCAGGATCGCGCCGTTGACGCGCTGCATGTCGGCGGTAACCAGGTCGACCAGGCGATCGATCGACGGTTCGTCCCGGCTTTCGAAGGGGATGACAACGGCCACTTAAGGTCTCTCCGCTAACGACGTGCGAGCATAGAAACGCTATGGTGCTGCGGCAAGTGCGCCGGTCCGCGGGTGCCGCATTGCGCACCCGACGTGGCGGCGGAGAACGGGCGATG
>Ga0208604_1000024_pt1 | contig 21646 bp, 20 predicted proteins | sample MicForSoSWNH22_M_FD_188009 | JGI IMG/M metagenome (GOLD analysis project Ga0208604, IMG submission 188009) | Forest soil microbial communities from Harvard Forest Long Term Ecological Research site in Petersham, Massachusetts, USA - MetaG HF016... | ecosystem: Environmental > Terrestrial > Soil... | reverse complement strand
ACATGGACCACCACATGATTGCGGGCGCGGCAATCTTTGGGGTCGACGTCCCACATGTGCGCTGCGGCGGTTTCGAGCATCGACCGCGCCGACGCGCCAGCCACCCGCATCGGCTGATAGAATTGCCGCATGCTGCGCGAGCCGTCGGTGTTCTGATCACCATATTTCGGGTCGCCCTGCGCTTGGACGATTTTCACGCGCGTCCAGTCGGCCTCGAGTTCGTCGGCGAGAACCATCGGCAACCCGGTGCGAATCCCGGTGCCCATTTCCGAACGGTGGGCGACGATCGTCACCAATCCGGTCTCGTCGATGCCGAGATAGACATTGGGATTGAAACTTGCCGGCGCCGGCGCCGCCACAGCAGCTTCGGCGAACGGGAATTGACGCGATCCGATATGGAATCCCAGCACCAGGCCGGTCAAACCGCCGATGCCCTTGACGACATCGCGCCGGCTTAAGTTTACGATCGTGGTCATCACATTGTCTCCGCAGCTGACTTGATGGCGGCGCGAATGCGCACGTAAGTGCCGCACCGGCAGATATTGCCCGACATGGCATCGGTGATTTGCTGATCGGTCGGCTTCGGGGTTTGCTGGAGGAGCGCCGCGGCCTGCATGATCTGGCCGGGCTGGCAATAGCCGCATTGCGGCACGTTGTTCGCGCGCCAGGCGTTTTGCACCGGATGATGGCCGTCGGCGCTGAGACCTTCGATGGTGACGATCTCGTGTCCGTCGGCGACCGACACCGGCGTGATGCAGGAGCGGATCGCTTGGCCGTCCATGTGCACGGTGCACGCGCCACAGGCGCCGATGCCGCAGCCGAATTTGGTCCCAGTCAGCCCAACAATGTCGCGAATGGCCCAGAGCAGCGGCATCTGCGGATCGACATCGATGTTGCGCGGCGTTCCATTGATCCGGATCGTTGCCATGATGATGCCTCCATTAATTCATTGCGCTGCGGCTGGCGGCGTCGGCCGGTCCGCCGACAAGGTATTCAGATAAGCGATCACATCCTGGCGATCGTTGCCGCTGGGCAGGTTGACGAACATGGTCGTGCCGTGAACCAGGCTGGATGGATTCTGCAGCCACTTGTCGAGCGTGGCGTCATCCCAGGTCAGATGCGCGCTCTTCAAAGCCGCCGAATAGGTGAAGCCTGCGACGCTGCCGCTCGGCCGGCCGATCACGCCGGCGAGCGATGGACCGATCTTGTTTTCGCCGGCCGTGGTCGCATGGCAGGTGGCACAGCGCGTGGCAAAGTCGCGTTGGCCGGCCGCGGGATCGCCGGCGCTCAAGGCCGGGATTGTGCTTGCGGCAAGCAGCTGCAAGGTGACAGACGCTGCTGCTGCCGATCGAAACTTGATGGCGTGACTGCTGATGCCGAGCATGTCACCGACTCCCCGCGCGAGCGGAGCCGGCCGCCAGCAAGTCTTTCGGCGCGGCCGGCTGCTGTGAACTGTGAACGCCCGCCTCCTCAGCGGCGATCAGCCCCAAGGCCGTCCAGTCAAGATCCCCGTAACCGCGCGCGATACCGGTCGTCATCCGATCTCGTACGACTTCGACCGACGGCATCGGCACACCGGCGCTGTCCGCCTCGGCCAGCGCCAGGCGCACATCCTTGAGCGCCAACGGCAGCCGGAATCCCGGTGCGTAGCGCTCGGCAAGAATTTTTGCGCTGTAGATCTTGTGCGCCCGTCCGCCGAACATCGTGCTGGTCAAAATGTCGAGGAACGGCGCCGCATCGAGGTTGCGCTTGCGGAATACGGCGACGATTTCGCCGAGCATTTCCAGCGCCGTCGCGGTCATCATATTGCCGAGTAGCTTGATGAGGTTTGCCTGCGTCGGATCGTTTCCGACCACGAACGTGCGCTGACCGAGATCGTCGAGAAATGGGCGGCAGCGTTCGACATCGGCCGGCGCTCCGGCAGCGACGATGTACAGCTGGCGCGCTTTGGCGGCGTCCGGGTTTCCGAACACCGGCGCCGCGACATAGCCTTGACTATTAAGCGCATGCTCGCTCGCCAATTCGGACGCGGCGGCGGTGCTGATCGTGCTCATCGACAGATGAATGGCGCCGGGCCGCAAACCCTGGGCGAGGCCATCGCGCCCGACCGCTTTGCGGCCGAGCACGATTTCGCGAACGGCGGCGTCGTCCGGCAGCATGCTGATGACGATCTCGCAGTCGAAGAGATCGGCGATGTTCGTCGTGGGCTTGAGGCCAAGCGCCGCGAGCTTGCCTTGCTGCTCCGGACGGCGAACATAGGCGATCACCCGGCGTCCGGCGGAGGCGAGGTTGGCGGCCATTGCCGTGCCCATCTGGCCAAGACCGACAAAACCGATCTCACCTTGGGCCGGCGGGCGGCTGTTTGATCCGGAGCCGCCCCGTCGCTCGCGGGTTGCGGTCTCGGACGCTCGGGGGAAGTCGAGGAGAGAACCAATCTCGTTCTTGGACATAGGGTGTCTCCTTACCAATCGCCGACTCAACATCCGCCGCATTCAGCTGACTCAAGAGTCATGGAACCCGGTTCCCGCAGAGTCGCTACTGCTGCATCAAAAATAATTCGGTGGGTGGTCGGCACCATTAAATTGCCGTTCAGAAAACTAAATTCGAATTTACTGTGTGAACGATGCGGTTGAGATTATGTTGTACAGCAGCGGAAATAGCTTTCGATGGTGGCAGGATAGGAGACATCATCATGAGCGACTTCAATCAAAGTATATTCGCAACGAATCGTCGCCACCTTCTGCAGGGCGCAATTATGGCGGGCGGAATGGTGGCCGCACTTCCAGCTTGGGCTGATAGTTTTGTCGAACTTGCATTGCCGGGAGGCCCGGATCGGCGGGACCTGACGACCGACTTTCCTGAAAAGAAATCGATGATTCTCCAGCGCAGCCGGCCGCCTTTGCTTGAGACGCCCTTCGAAGTCTTTGACCAAGGCGTCTTCACGCCGAACGGCCAATTTTTCGTGCGCTGGCACTGGGCCGTGATTCCGCAACAGATAGACGTTGCCAAATTCCAGTTGGTCGTCCGCGGACATGTCGACAAGACGCTGTCGCTGTCGATGGCGAACATTCTGGCGATGCCCAGGGTCGAGTTGGCCGCGGTGAATCAATGCTCCGGCAATTCCCGCGGATTTTTCCAACCTCGTGTGGCGGGTGGAGAATGGGAAAACGGCGCCATGGGCAATGCCCGGTGGACCGGTGTCGCCCTGCGGGACGTATTGGATCGTGCCGGCGCGAAGGCAGGCGCCGTCGCGGTTCGCTTCAACGGCCTGGATCAGCCCGTCGTCGACGGCGCGCCCGACTTCATGAAGTCGCTCGACATCGACCATGCGCGCGACGGCGAGGTGATGCTGGCCTTTCAGATGAACGGCGAACAATTGCCGGTACTGAACGGCTTTCCGCTGCGCTTGATCGTGCCGGGCTGGTATTCGACCTATTGGGTGAAAATGCTCAACGACATTGAAGTGCTGGACGCGCCGGATCTAAACTACTGGATGGCCACGGCTTATCGAATTCCAGATACTCCCTACGCCAACGTCAAGCCAGGCGAAACCGGATTTAAGACGGTGCCGATCAACCGCATGCTGCCGCGGTCCTTCGTCACCAATGTGCGAAACCACGCAACCGTCAAGGCGGGCGCAACGATGCCGATCCGAGGAATTGCATTCGGCGGCGATTGCGGGGTGTCGCGGGTGGAGGTTTCGGTCGACGATGGCCGCAGCTGGCAGCCCACCGCACTGGGCAGCGATGTTGGCAAATACAGTTTCCGCCAATGGAATTCGCAGATAACGACCCCGCAATCTGGAAACGTGACCTTGCAAGTGCGTGCCACCAATACCAAGGGCGAGGTCCAGCCGGCCGAGCCAAATTGGAACGGCGCAGGTTTCATGCGCAACGTGATCGAGCGCATGCAGCTCGCCGTCGCGTGACTTGGCAAGACAAGTGACATGGCAAAACACGTGACCTGGCAAAACACGTGACCTGGCAAGACAGAGGAGAGGATATCATGGTGTTTTTGGCTCGACCGTTTTCCCGCAACGCCGCTCTCGCTGTCGTTTGGCTGCTGACACTCGCAGCAGCAGCTGCGCGGCCGTCAATGGCGGCGGAGAACGTGCCGGCTGCCCCTTCGACAATTACCGCGGCCGGCGTGACGCTTCATTCGGTCAACGTCAACTTTCCCGATCCCGGTCGCATGTTTCTCGGCGATGCCAAGGCAGACGCAATCAACAACAACTGCCTTGCTTGCCATTCCGCCGGGATGGTGTTGACTCAACCCACTTTGTCGCGCGCCGAATGGCAAAGCGAAGTCGAGAAGATGCGCAGCACTTACAAGGCGCCGGTCGAGGAGTCGGACGTCCCGGCCATTGTCGATTATCTCGTTGCGCTGAAAGCCCGGAAATAGGCTGATTCCATTACAAAAATTCAATTCGATTTTAACCGAACGATTGGGCGACCCGTGTAAGTGCGATAGCTCGCGGGCCTGTTCGCAAAGTTGAATGGCGGCTGCTTTTCACCCTTGGCGCGGAAGCCGCAAGGTAATTGCCGATTTCCCTCAGAATGCTGTAATATGACGAACTCGAGGCTGAGGGGCATCTCGCGTGGCTGATGATGCCAAGCCAGATTGCAACATTTCGGCGTTCCGCTGCGCAGTGTTTCTGCGGAATCATTGCACTGGCGGTGGTGATCTTCTTTTGCCTCCGGCTTACGGCCGACCTCGCAACGACCGCCTTTATTTATTTGGCTGTCATCGTGCTGATTCCCTTGATCGGCAACTCCGTTGTATCAGCGGTTTTCACCATCCTATCTGATGCTGCCGCCATCAGACGCCGCGAGATGGCGCCAAAGCCCGGTCTCGCGGCAGCCGCAAACCCATCTCCAATGGCTCCAGAACCCATTGGAGAATGGGCCGTCTCCTGGCGAAGGGTATGACGGCAATGCCAGTGACCTACGAAACCTGGCTTGTCCTGCTCTCGATCGTCATGGCGATTCAGGGCGCCTATATCGGCTTGAGTCTGGCGGTGCAAATCGGCGCCGCCACCGGCATGCGGCGGCGCTTGCTGCTGGCCGGCGCGGCCTTCTCGCTGGCCATCGCCATCTGGACCATGCACTTCGTCGGCATGCTGGCGGCGCGCGTGCCGTTTACGGTCGACTATCTGGTATTCCCGACGCTGCTGTCGTTTCTGGTCTGCGTCGTCGTGGTCGGCGCTGCAGTTTATGCCGCCATTTCCGGGCCGCTCACGCTGCTGCGCTTGACGCTGTCCGCGTGCCTGATGGGCGGCGGCATTTTCGCCATGCACTACATCGGCATGAGCGCGCTTTCCGACAGCGCCTACATGATCCACGATCCCTACTACGTTGCCGCCAGCATGGCGATCGCGATCGCGGCTTCGGGTTTGGCTTTGTGGCTGGCGACCGGCCGCGGCGGACGGCCACCGCTGATCTTGTCGGCGACCGCCCTCGGCGTCGCGGTTTCGGGAATGCACTACACGGCCATGGCTGGCTTGACGCTGTTGCCGCACCCGGGAGCGGTCGCCGGCACGCCGGCGCTGTCGACCGACCTGCTCGCCATCATTGTCGCCATCGTCGCGTTCTGTGTTTCCGGAATCTTCCTGTTGATCCTTTCGCTTCAGGCCGAAGCAGTAGCCAAGCAGGCGGAACGGGAGCTTCGGCTCGCCATCAAAACGATTCCGGCGCTGGTCTGGACTGCTTCGCCTGACGGCTCTCTGGATTTTATCAATCAGCGTTGGCAGGAAATCGGCCTCTCCTTGGACAATCTGCAGGGCTCCGAATGGATCAACGTGCTTCATCCGGACGAGCGCGGAGAAGTGGCGGATAGGTGGCGCATCGCCGTGGAAACCGGGACTCCTTACGAGAACATAGAACGCGTCCGCCGGGCGGATGGTGAATATCGCTGGTTCCTGAGCCGTGCCCAGCCGCTGCGTGACGATCTCGGAAACATCGTAAAATGGTACGGCACCGATACCGACATCGAAGACCAGAAGCGTGCCGAAGATGCGCTTCGCGAGAGCGAGCAGCGATTCCGCGATTTCACCGAATCGGCGTCCGATTGGTACTGGGAGACCGGCCCGGACCACCGTTTCATCGCTCACCTTGTGTCCGAGCAACTCCTCGACAAAATCGGCGTCTTGCCCAACAGCCGGATAGGCATGCTGCGATGGGATTTCGCTCGCGACCTCGAGGAGGAGCCGGAAAAGTGGCGCCTTCACATGGCGACCCTCGATGCGCACGAACCATTTCGTGACTTCAGATACAAAGCCGCCAGCAGGGACGGCTCCGAAGTCTATATTGCCGCGAGTGGCAAGCCCCTGTTTGATTCGGAAGGACGTTTCCTCGGTTACAGGGGGGTAGCCAGGCAGATAACTGCTGCGGTGCGCGCGGCGCTGCTGGAGGAAGCCCTGCAGGAGGCGAAGGTGGTAGGCGACAACATCGCGCATGATTTGCGCACGCCACTCACCCGCGTGCGCATACGCCTCGAGCGCGGCCGCGAGCACGCCGCAACGCTGGAGGAATTGCGCGCCGTTGCCGATCAGGCGATCGCCGGCCTCGACCAATCGCTGACCACCATCACGGCGCTGTTGCGCATTACGGAAATCGAGCACAGTCGCCGGCGCGAAGGGTTTAGCGAGGTCCAACTCGCCGCTCTCATTCGCGAAGCGGGCGATCTCTACGATCCGATCGCCGAGAACAAGAGTGTCAGCCTTCACGTCGAAGCGCCCGATAGTGCAGTTGTACGCGGCGACCGCGACCTGCTGTTCGAGGCCGTTGCCAATCTGGTCGACAACGCCGTGAAATTCACTCCCGAAGGCGGGCGCGTGGAGCTCGCATTGCTTCAGCCGCAAGGCGAGACCGTCATCCGCGTGAGTGACACGGGACCCGGCATCTCCGAGACAGAGCGGGAAGCCGTCACCCAGCGCTTCTATCGCTCGGACAAAAGCCGAAACATCAAAGGCCTGGGCCTCGGCTTGAGCATGGTTGCCGCGATCATCAAATTGCATGGCTTCCGTTTTAACATTTCCGCTGGCCCCGGTTGCACGGTGGAAATTGCCTGCCCGCACGTGGATTGAAGGCCGGCTATGTCACCGCTGGTCGCGAGGCATGAAGCCGTCCGTCAGCGTCTGCATGAAACTCACCAGCGCATCTTCCTCCGCGTCCGACAGGCCAAGCCGCCCGACGCGCTTGGTGTTGATGTTGTCGGTCGATTCCGGTGCGGGCCAGCACGTTGTGCCTTCGCCAGGATCGTTGGCCTGGCAGCGCGGCAGGGCGTCCCGCGTGTTGTAAAAATGAACAATCGATTTCAGGCTGGTGAAGTATCCATTGTGTCCATAGGCCTTCACGAAGGCGGGATAAGGCCGCTTATCCACATTGCGCAGCGTCGGCACCTGAAAGCGCGCTTGGTTGCCCGGTGCGAACTTGATCCATCGCGAATCTACCGCGGACGGTTGGCTCAGCGGATGACCCTTGGTGAGGAAACTGCCAACGCCGCCGTCGACGAATGACGGCCCTGCCGGATTGGCGACGTAGCCCAGCGCATCGGGCCTATTCTCCACGTAATAAGGTAGCCGCGGATTGGCAGGGACGCCGATATTGCTGGCGGTGAAATCGGTAAACAGCGGATCTTCGCCCGGTCCGCCGTCACGATGACAGGCGTTGCATTGCGCCTTGCCGCGAAACAAATCGTAGCCGACCTGTTCTTGCGGCGTGAACTGCGCCTTGCCGGCGAGCACGGCGTCGTACTTCGAGGTAAAGGTCGTCACTTCGGCAGAGGCCTCATAGTTGGCGATGGCCTGCGCCATCTGATCGAAGGTCGCGCCGGCCCGGCCGCGATCGGTCGGGCTGAGATGGACCGGTAGCGGATCGCTCGCGGGTGGCGGCCCCGGTCGATCACAGACCTGCTCCACGTCGCTCGGCCACGCGATCGCGAAGGCCTGTTGGCCCCAGACCTTTTCGAACAAAGCGCGATACGGCTGCTGCGAGGCGCGGTAGACCGCGCAGGCAATGTCCGACAAACCCATTTCCACCGGGTTGGTCGGCGGACCCTGCGCCTGTTCGGCCGCCGGATTGCCGAGGCGGCGGCCGGTCGCGCGCATGTCCCAAAAATTGCCGCCGACCAGATCGCCCTGACCGGGATTGTAGTGCAGAACGGGCGCGAGCGGCGCATAAGCGTGCGTCTGTGGCTTGCGTTCGCTGTATCGCGTGCGCACCGAGCCTGGATAAGAGCCGGTCGTCCGGTTCAACTCCGATACCGGACCGGTAAAGCCCGTTTCCGGCATATGGCAAAAGGCACACGCTTCATTGCGGTTCACCGAGAGCTGTTTGTCATACAGCATCACCTTGCCGAGCAGCTCGATTTGCTGGACCTGATTATCCGGCGGCGCCGCCAGCCGCTCGCGTGTCTGCCCTTCGATGCGGTCGATCTCGGCCTCGACCTGCGCGATTTCCTCCAACACTTTCGGCGTCAGCGTATCAGCGGTCTGCTCCGCGGCAAGCACATCGCCACGCAGCGCGGTAACGACGATGGCAATTCCGAGCACGACCTTCGTTATCAAGGCGCGACCCCCTCATTTGGGACCGATCTTGCCCAGATGATGACGTCCAGAACTGCCGCGAATATTGACGTTTTTGGGATCAAAATGAAAGTAGCGGCCAAGTCTGGTGATGCCAAGTTCGGCGACGCCAAGTCAGGCAACTCAAGGAGCGATCCCCGGCAAGGATGCCGGGGATCTCAAGGTCTTGGTGGAACCAAAGAATAGCTATCTGCGATAAACGTGTCTGGGCGCAGTGGCCTCAAAATGGCCCGGGGCGTAGGCGTAGAGGCCGCCTCCATAAGGGGACGGGTAACCGGCGGCAACTCTGCTCGCCGCCGTGCCTGTCGTGTAGGCGCTCTGCGCCAGTGCGGCCGCGGGCAGCGCGATGCTCGACGCCGCAATAGCGGCAATCAGCGTAAGCTTGGCCTTGTTGATCATTGTCTTTCTCCTGAGTTTCGTAGCAAACAAAGGCGTGACGCCGTTCTGTTTGTGATCGGCAGATGTGCTCGATGCAGGTGATCCTCAATTAAATATTTTTTCATGACTCCGTTCATGGAAATTGAATAATCGATGTGGCCAAGCCGCTTTTCGACCTTGCTGCTATTCAAGAGGGTTCACGGAGACGTGTTTATGGATTGAGCGACGTCTGCTCCGTCAATCATGCCGGCATTCAGGCTACGCAGATGAGCAGGGGTTCCGCCGGTCACATAAAAAGGAATTTAGTTTCCTGAACAGCAATTTAATGGCGCCGACGAGCCAGCTATTTATGTTCAGTCGTGGCATCTTCCAATGATGGAGGAATACATGTTCGGCGAATCGACTCAGATATTGCTTTTCCTGGCAATCGTTGGCCTCACCGTGGTGTCGACAATCGACCTCGTCATGCAGCCCATCAAACAACAGAAAAACACCGATCAAGAACATTAGATCGTGTTTGGCGGCTGCAAGATGTAACGGATACGGTGGCCCATGACCGACACGACGAGCCTCGCCAAACTCGACGTCGATCGTGACCTCGCGCTCAGCGACGAAATCCTGGTGCCGGTTGCATTCCGGGAGCCATTGCCGCGCGAGACCGTACCGCACCGGCGGAGTCCGCGCCTGGTCCTGACGCTCGGGATTGCGCTGCTGTTGATCGCCGCCGCGGCCGCCTATGGTGGCTACTACTGGGCGGTCGGACGTTTCCTGGAATCGACCGACGACGCCTATGTGCAGGCCGATTCCACGATCATAGCCCCCAAAGTGTCCGGCTATTTGAGCGAGGTGCTGGTCGAAGACAATCAACCGGTGAAAGCCAATCAGCCGCTCGCCAAGATCGATGACCGCGACTATGTCGCGTCTCTCGACCAGGCCAAGGCCGACGTGGCAACCGCGCAGGCCGATATTGAAAACGTCACGGCCGCGCTTGCGCAACAGCAGGCCGTCATCGCGCAGGCCCGCGCCACCGTTGCGGTCGACCAGGCCAATCTGACGTATGCGGAGCAGGAGAACACACGTTTCGGCAGCCTCGCCAAAATAGGTGGCGCCAGCGTGGAATTGGCGCAGCAAGCGGCATCGAAGCGCGACACCGCGCAAGCCACGCTGACGCGCGACACGGCTGCGGTAACGGCCGCCGATGAACAGGTCGGCGTGCTGCAGGCGCAGCTCGCCAAAGACAAAGCGACCTTGCTGCATTATCGAGCCGTGCAGGAGCAGGCGCAATTGAACCTCGGCTATACCAATATCACTGCGCCAATCGATGGTGTCGTCGGTAACCGTAGCTTGCGCGTTGGAGAATACGTGCAGGCCGGCACCCAGCTCATGGCCGTGGTGCCGCTCGTTGCGGTGTATGTGGTCGCGAATTTCGAGGAGACGCAGCTTGCTGGCATCCGCAAGGGCGCGCCGGTCAGCATCGTGGTCGACACCTATTCGGGGGCGACCGTCAAAGGCCATGTCGACAGCATCGCGCCTGCCAGCGGCGAGGAATTTGCGCTGCTGCCGCCCGACAACGCCACTGGAAACTTCACCAAGATCGTGCAGCGCATCCCGGTGAAGATCGCCATCGATCCGAACGATCCGCTCCGCGGCAATCTCCGGCCCGGCATGTCCGTCACCGCGACCGTCGATACCAAGGTGCTGGCGCCAGGCACCAAGCCGGTGGTCCACTGAGAGCGCGGGCGCGAAGGCATGCGTCATGGCCATGTTGGATGCAATTGCGAGCCCTCGCGCCTCGGCCGATCGAGCGAGCTTCACGACCTGGGCAATGGTGCTCGGCGCGCTGCTTGGCGCCTTCATGGCGGTGCTGAACATCCAGATTACCAATGCGTCCCTCCTCTATATCGAGGGCGGGATCGGCACCGGAGTCGACAACGGCGCTTGGATCTCGACCGCATATCTCATCGGCGAGATCATTGTCATTCCGCTGTGCGATTATCTCAGCCGGGTCTTCTCGTTCCGGCGCTATCTCATCGCCAACACTGTTCTGTTCCTGGCCTTCTCCACGGCCTGCGCCTTTGCGCACAACCTTGGCCAGATGATCATTCTGCGAGCGCTGCAGGGGTTCACCGGCGGCGTGCTGATCCCCATGGCCTTCACGCTTGTGCTGACCAAGCTGCCGAAGGCACAGCAGCCGATCGGGCTGGCGCTGTACGCGCTCACCGCGACTTTCGCGCCCGCCATCGGGCCGACCATCGGCGGCTATCTGACCGAGACCTATGGCTGGCAATACATCTTCTTCGTCAATCTGGTTCCCGGCGCCGGCATGGTCGCAATCCTCTGGCTGACGCTCGAGCGCGAGCCGATGCGGCTTTCCCTTCTCGAGCACGGTGACTGGTTTGGCATCTGCGCCATGGCCATCGGCCTCACGGCCTTGCAGACCCTTCTTGACGAGGGCAACAAGGACGGCTGGTTCGACTCCGTCTTGATCGTGCGGCTGTCGCTGATCGCAGCCGTCTTTCTGTCGCTGTTCATCTGGATCGAGCTCAAGACGGCCAACCCGGCCGTCAATCTCAGGCTCTTGGCCCGCCGCAATTTCGGCTTCGGCACGCTCACAAACGTCATCGTCGGCTTTGCGCTCTACGGCACCGTTTACATCCTGCCGCAATATCTCGGCCAGGTGTTCGGCTACAACGCCGAGCAGATAGGCTTTGTGTTGGCATGGACCGGCCTGCCGCAGCTTCTGATTATTCCGTTCGTGCCTTGGCTGATGGCGAGAATAGATGCGCGGCTCATGGTGATGTGCGGGCTCGGCGTGTTCGCGGTCAGCTGCTTCATGAACGCCTATATGTCGCCCGACTACGCCGGCGATCAATTATGGGTTCCCAATATCGTACGCTCGATCGGCCAGGCCGTGGTGCTGACGCCGCTGACCAGCATCGCCATGGTTGGCATTGCGCGGCAGGAGTCCGGCGCCGCGTCCGGCGTGTTCAACATGCTGCGTAATCTCGGCGGCGCCTTCGGCACCGCTTTGCTCGCGACCATCGCGACCAAGCGCGAGCAATTCCATTCTAACGTCATCGGCAGCGACGTGACGCTATTTCGGGACAGCGTCCGGGAGCGGCTGAACGAGCTCGCTGCCTATTTCATGAGCCACGGCGTCAGCGATGGCGCGACGGCCCAGCGCAAGGCCATCGTTGCGCTCGGCAACATCGTGCGCACGCAATCCATGATCATGGCCTATGCCGACACCTTTGCGGTGCTCGGCGTATTGCTGCTGCTGGCCGCCGGGTTGCTGCTGTTCACGCGGCGCGGCCAGACAAGCGGAGCTGTCGCGCACTGAGGTTGGATCGTCGAACCCCGCACCCTGCGCCTGTCACGCGCTCGCATAACCGTCGCATCGGATCCTGGTAGTCCACCTCTTTGATAAATCAAATTTAGTTTTCTGAACGACAATTTAATGGCACCGACCGATTGTCTGCTTATCTTCAAGCGTAATCGGCAGGCTCAATGGAGATGACAAATGCGCGAGAGAAAAATCGAGCGGATGACGCTGGTGACGTTTTCCCTGGCGGCATGTGTAGCCTTGTGCGGCGCATTGGCGGCAGGACAGGCCCACGCGCGGGGCGTAGGTGCCGGTGGTCATGCGCTGGGCGCAATGCGCGGCCGCTCCGCGCCGCCTCTGCTGGATGGCGCTCCCTCAATTCAACCGCACTTCAATCCGTCAGTTCCATACACGGTGCCGCAATCGCCCGAGACGCCCGTTTCACCGGGAAGTCCGGGGTCGGTATTTGGGCCACGCTGAGCGTCGGGATCAATCAGAGTGGCTGGTGGTATCGCGACCCGATTCCTTGGGCGATCCAGCCCATTCAGCCACGCACCGTTCGAGATCCTTGACGTTGTGGTGCATCTGCTCGAACACAAATCCGAGTGCGAAAAAGCATTCCACGGTATCGGCGGGAAGACTTCGCGTGAGGCCTTGGCGTCGGAGCGCGGCCATTTCGCCGGAAAAGGCATCAAGAGCCGATTCCAAGGAATTAAGCGGCGGCGGGCCCCGGCGCGCCAGCAGCGCCGCCCCACTGGCCCGCAAGTAATCAGCAAAGGCCGCGCCGAGATGCGCAATCGGCGATGTGAGCCGCGTTGCGAAGGTCTCGGGTAGCGGGGTGATAGCCGCCCTTCCGACCATCACAAGGTCATGCCGCAACCGCAGCAGCGTGCGCAACAGCGGCCCGGTGTCGGGCCCGACGGCAAGACCCGCCGACCGCTCGTGCTCGGCTTCGGCGCCCACCGCATTCATTTGCACCAAAGCCTGGCCGATGCCGTCCTGAATGCGGTGGAGCGCATCCATGTCGAGACCGTGCGTCAAGCCGGCAACGAGCTCGCCCAGAGCCCGGGCCATCTGATTGAGCGTTCGGGCGGCTGCCGCGGCGACCAATGGATGAGCGTTGGATGGCAACAGGCAAAACGAAATGATCAACCCGGTGACGCCTCCGAGCGCCACCTCCATGACGCGATCAAGTGCCGAAGCGACCGGAGTCGCATTGGTCATTATCGGAATCAACAGCACGATGATGGCGGTGACCGGCGCGACGGAGAATCTCGGGTTTATCGCCGCGATGAAGGCAAGCGGGGCCACGGCGAGGGCGAGAACCGCGAGCAGCGCGATTTTGCTCGCATGCGGGATAAGCACGCCGATGGCGCCGCCGTAGATCGCGCCGCCCAGAGTCCCCACGAGATAGTCGAACGTTGCCTTCAGTGATCGTCCAACGCTCATCTGCGTCACGATGACGGCCGTCAGGACAGCCCACAATGGCAAAGGAAGTTGCAAGAATTGCGCAAGCGCGAGAGCGGCCAGGGCGGCGATCGTCACCCTGATGGAAAGTGCCAGCTGCACGCGACGATGATGAACGAGTGCGCGGAGGTTCCTCCAGAGTCTTGTGATGCGCTTCACGCCGACTATCCCTGAACAATAGTGCTCTGAACGGCAATTTATTAAAACCGACAGATCATCGGCCGAATAGTGCCGGAAAGCAAAGCGCACAGCCAGACGAACCGGCGGGGACTCGCTCTCGCGTGTGCAGGATGCGCAATCCTCATGGCTGATCCGCAATTAACGGATGGAACAAAGGTTCCTGAAATTGTGTTGCGCGGCTGTCGTCCAAGTGTCCAGTGCAAGATATTGCCGGAAGCGTGCTTCGGATTTGATCGGCACTTTGCCCATCGAGGCGATAGTTGCGCTTGGGCCTAGCTCGTGACTCGGCGGGCGACGCTATTGGAACAAAAGAATCAGGAGCCAAGCTATGCTTATCGCAAACAGACTTGTGGTTGCTATCGGCGTTGGGCTTGCTGCGACATTCGCATCGCAAGCCTTTGCGCAACCGGACGTCAATCCACCGCCACCCTTGACCGGCCATGGTCCGACACTGACCGAGCACAGAAAAGCGGCTCTCAAAAAGTGCACTGATCGGATCGCGTTTGCTTCCGACCGCTATGTGTCGTGCATGACTAGTGAAGGCGAGGCTCCCTAGGCTGAACCGCCGGGCGGCTGAAACTCTCTCAGTGACGAGAAAGCGCGCGATCGACGCGCTTTCGTGAGCCTTTCTTGAGCGACGTCTCGACGCTCATCATGCAGGGCGACGACGATTAGGTTGCGCCTGATATCGACTGCCAATCAGCTTCAGCCACGGCGCTGAGTGGACGGCGCTCGTCAGCAGGTACATCAGGGCCATTCCGCTGAGTGGCGACGCATGATGCATGGCCGCATGCATGGCCGCGCAGAGGAGCTCGGGCTCGCCACCGCCAAGGGCAATCAATATCGCCATAATAGCGAAAGTCGGAGTGGCTGCGAGGCACAGCCAGTTAGCTGCGACCGCGTCCCCGGCCGAGTTGAGATTATTGTGGCGTCAGACGACGTTTACGGTCGCGCCGCTGAACAGCGGTCCCGCGTGGCGGTGCTTCTCGAAGTCATCGTCCGTAAGAGCTTGTACTGCGTTCTGAGGCGTCCTTGACAGCATCGATCGGACACGGTCTCGCGATTCGTCGAGCGCGGCCTCATCAATCAAGCCCGATTGCCGCCCAGTGAGGAGAGATCTCGCGAATACTCGCGTGCGTTCGGTGTCGGTCCAGTGCGACGTTATCATCATCACGTCGTTGCCGGCGGCGAGGAAACGCAGGGCTGAGTCCGGCGCCCCCAGTAGGCCATCCATGGCGTGCATGCCGACATCGTCGGATACGATGACGCCGTTGAACCCGCATTTCGAACGCAGGAGGTCGTGCGTAAGCTTCCGCGAGAGGGTCGCGGGATTCTCCTTGTCGATCGTCGTGAAGACTATGTGCGACGTCATGATCATTTCGATGCCGGCGCGAATCGCGGCGACGAACGGCTTCAGCTCACGGGCCTCAAGCTCTTCGGGCGAGAGATCCAAGACAGGCAGCTCGTAATGCGAGTCCACCTTTGTGTCCCCGTGTCCGGGAAAATGCTTTCCGCACGCCATCACGCCGTGAGTCTCCATACCCGCGATGAAGGGAAGAGCGGCGGAGACGACCTCTTCCGGCGTCCGCCCGAAGGCGCGTTCGCCGATCACCGGGTTGGCGGGATTGCTGTTGATGTCGAGAACCGGCGCGAAGTTGAGATTGAGGCCGAGTGACGCCAGCTCCTTGCCCATACCTTCGCCGACTTCCCGCGCGGTTTCGCCCCACCAGGCTGCCGAGGCATAGCGGGTTATCGGTGGCGGAGTCCGGCAAACCCGACCGCCCTCATGATCGATTGCGATGAAAAGCCGATCGCGGCCCGCAGCTCGTCTTATCGAGTCGATGAGTTTGGCATGAACTTCGAGCCATTGGTCGTAAGGCGCGCCATGGACGAAGTTGCTTTTGAAGAGAATAACGCCCCCTGGGCGGAGGTCACCGAGCAGAGCGCGGTCACGGTCGTCAAGCGTGGTCCCCGGACGCAGTCCTATCATAAAGTGATCGCCGACAGAGGAAAGGTCCGCATCAGACATCGGTGCGTTCCAAGAGGATTGAACTCGGAGGATTCAGATAGACCTGAACACATCGCGAGAAAATTGGCGTGAGGCCTCGCGACATGTGCGTGTTCTCCGTTTTAGTACCTGCGCCAATCCTCTATCTTTTCCTAACTGTCTGCAAGGTTCACAAACCAATGCGCGTTTAGATACTCGACTTTGAAGTGGTCATAAGGGCTTCAATAAGCGCATTGTCGGCGGACTTTGGTGAAACTAAGGGGTATGATCATGATGCGCGCGCTCTGGGCCGTGTCGAATGGGTTGCGCCGGCGCGCCTTGCCTGTTGTGGCGCTCGTCGCCGTCTGCGGTGTGCCAACGCCGGCGCCCGCCGACCCGGTCGCCGACTTCTATCGCGGCAAGACGATTTCGGTGCTGATCGGCGTCGGCGCCGGCGGCGAATACGATACGATCGCACGGCTCGTGGCCAGATATATCGGCCGCTACATTCCCGGCCATCCGTCGCTGGTGCCGCAGAACATGACCGGCGCGAGCGGTCTGAAATCGATGAATTATTTGGCGACGCTGGCGCCGCACGACGGCACCTATATCGGCATGATTTCGGAAGGCCTGCCGTCGCTGCAGGCGGTCGGCATGGCGGGCGTGCAATTCGATGCCGCCAAATTCAACTGGCTTGGCGCCATTGCGCCGATCGACGAGACCGTCGCGGTCTGGCACACGGCCGGCATCACCACGTTCGACGGCGCGCGCCAGAGGGACATCGTCACCGGCGCGACGGCGCGCGGCTCGATCACCTACACGTTTCCTGCGCTGTTGAACGAGCTGTTCGGCAGCCGCTTCAAGCTGGTGACCGGCTATAACGGCGGCGCCGAGATCAACCTGGCCATGGAACGCGGCGAAGTCGAGGCGCGCAACAATACCTGGTCGAGCTGGAAGGCGACCAAGCCGGCGTGGCTCAGCGAGCACAAGATTTCGATCATCCTGCAGGCGGGTCCGCGCCCGGCCGACCTCGACGCGCCTTTGGTCGCCGATCTCGCCGGAAATCCCGACGACCGCCGCCTGATCGACCTGGTGTTGTCCGGCGGCGCGCTTGGCCGGCCGCTCGCCACGACGCCCGACGTTCCGCCGGAGCGGGTTGCGGCTTTGTGCGCCGCGTTCGATGACACCATGAAGGATCGCGAATTTCTCGCCGAGGCCAAAGCGCTCAATTTCGACGTCGACCCGATCCGCGGCACCGACATGCAGGCAACGGTCGAGCGCATCCTTTCTGCGCCGCCCGACGTGGCGCGCCGCGCCAAGCATCTCCTGGAATAAACAATCGAACCGGCCTTACCGCCAAGCGTCGATGGAGACGGTCTTGCGATATTTGGCGCCCATGATGCGCCAATAGCCGTTGGCTTCGCCGCCGACGACGACTACGTTGATCTCGTTTTCCGGGAATATGCGGATCGGCTCGTCAGGCGCGGCTTTGAGCCACGTCGCCATCGGCTCCTGGCCGAACGTCGCCCACGGATAGACGTAATTCTGCACCAGCTGCAGGTCCCAATAACGCCCGGCCGGCATTTCGCCGGTCTTGTGGATGAAGCGGACGAGTTTTTGTTTGGTGTCGAAGCCGCCGCGGTCGATGAATTGGCGCGCCGTTATCGGATCGAGCAGAAGGCAAGGCATCGATTGTCCGTCGATGCCCGCCAGCATGTCGCGGACGTGCTCGCGCCAATATTTTTCGCGAAGCCCCAGACAAAACGTCGTCGAGCGGCAGCCGAAGAAAATGCTCACTGTGGAATCGGTCGGCTTGAATCCTTTTTGCACGTGCAGCGGCTCCCAGGGGCTTTTCTCCTCGTTCTCCGCAAAGGTGATGTTGTTGTAGCCGTAGCTGTTGCCCTGCGAGCCCATATAGGTCTCGCCGGGCACCGAGCCGCCCTGGAGGTTTTGCGACAATAGCCCGTAGGCGCGGCCGATGGTTGCGTTGGCGTGATTGTACGGACCCATGGCGCCGACGCCGCAATTCATGCCGATCTGGTGACGGATCGGGCCGTTGACGACCACCATCATCGCCGACGAGCTCGAGCTCGACGAGCGCGCCGAGAGCTCGGAGGCGGCGAGCGCAAGGATCACCGGAAAATATTCCGGCCGCGCTCCGGCCATCACCGCGTTCACGGCGACCTGCTCGACGGTAAATTCCCAGGCGGCGCGGAATTCGACCGGTTGCAGGTGGCCGACGATTTCGTCGGGCGGGTGGCTCGTGGCCTTGAGCATGGCGTCGACGCGCTCGCGCGTCGGCAACACGATCGGCAGTTTGTCTGTCCAATTGTTCTCGAGGAACTGCTGTTGCAGGTTGTCCTCGGTATCCGGGCCGATCAGCCCCGCAACCGGGACCTCAATGCCCGGCATGAACGCCGTCCAGCGCCGCGGTCAGCGCCTGGACTACCTCCTGCATCACCGGTCGGCCGGTGATCGGGTCGTTGCCGTTGACGTAAGCCGCGAGCTCGGCCGCCGTCTTGCCCATGACCGGTTGCGGCACGAACGAGCGCGGCGCTTCGGGCAGCCCCGCCATCCTGGCGACCGACGCCACCACCTTGTCGAACTTGTCGGTATGCAAGGCGACGGTGGGCACGCCGTATTTGGTTTCGAGTGTGATTGCATGCGTGGTGACGGCGGGCGCGCAATTGCTGCAATGGCCGACGCCGATAATGGCGGCATCGCCGTTGGCTTTGATCTCGTTCCAGGTTTTCGGATCGTCCTTCTGGTAGGTCGCCGACAGCGATACGATCCGCGTCTTGACGTTCGGCATATGCGCGGCGAACCAGGCTGCGACTTGCTTGAGCAGCTCGATCGAATCGTCGAACCTGCAATCGACCAGATAGATCGTCTTGCCGTCGAGGCTTTCGAGGCGCGGCGCGGCCGCCTTCCTGGTGATCTTCGGCGGCGTGCCGACCGGACTCAACACCGTGAACGTCTTGGCGGCAAGCGCCAGCGTCTCGATCGGCTGGCCTTCCGTGGGCGCGACGATCCTGTTCATGCAATGCTCCGTGCGGCCTTCGCGAAGATGTTTGCGGCAAGTATAAGGTTAAGTGCGATAGCGGCCAAGCCGTCATGCGCTATGCGGACAGCGGTCCCGATCTTGAACGGCGTGGGGGCCTGATCTAGGTTCGGCCGTGCCGCTTGATCGCCGCAGAGCAAGACGAGGAACGCATGGCCGAGCTCTTCAACGTTCACGATCCGCGCGGTTATCCGCCGAAAGTGACCGGCAAACGTCTGGCGCCACGTCCTGCCGGCCTCGACGGCAAGATCGTCTATCTGGTCGATTGCCTGTTCGACAATTCCGCGTCGTTCATGGAGCAACTGCGGCAGTGGTTCGCCGAGCATCTGCCGGCCGTCAACACCAAAATCGTCACGCCGCGCGAGAGCTGGGTCGACGATCTGGACATGCGCAAGAAGATCGCGGCCGACGGTAATGCCGCTATCCTCGGTGTCGGGCTTTGAAGCTCCTGTAGCCCGACGGTCGTCGGGTTGACATCGCTGTTGGAAACCGACGGCGTGCCGAGCGTCGCGGTCCACACCCATGTGTTCGCCCGCGTCGCCAAGTCGACGGCGCGGCTGCGCGGCATTCCGACCTTGCGGCAGGCTTTTGTGCCGCAGCCGGTCGTCGGCCGCACCCCGCCGGAGCTGCGCGCCTATATCGAAGGCAGCGATCAGGTATCCGGCCGGCCTTTCATGCAGGAATTGATCGACGGCTTGACCCGCCCGCTCGATGACGCCGACCTCACCGGTGCGACGTTCGAGCGCTCGACGCCGCGGTTGGTCGCGCCGGACAGTGAGGAGAATCTTCGCCAGTTATTTCTCGACAATCGCTGGACCGATTTTCTGCCCATCGTCCTGCCGACCGAGGAGCGCGTCGCGGCGATGCTCAAGGCGACGAGCCAGCCGTCCGACAAAGTGGTCGGCCGCATGCGCGCGGGCAATTTTCGCGAGACCTGGGAGTACACGGTCGAAAAAGTCGCGGTCAACGCGGTGATGGCCGGCGCGCGGCCGGAGTATTTTCCCGTCATCCTCGCGCTTGCCGCGTCGAACACCACGTCGCGGCAAGGCAGCACCACCTCGATGACCTGCCTCAGCGTGGTCAACGGTCCGGTCCGCCACGAGATCGGCATGAATTGCGGCATTGGCGCGCTCGGTCCCTACAGCCACGCCAATACGACGATCGGCCGGGCTTACAGCCTGCTGTCGCAGAACGGGCAAGGCGGATCGGTGCCGGGCGAGACCTATATGGGCGCGCTCGGCAATCCGCTCGCCTATAGCCTCGCCTTTGCCGAGAACGAGGAGCGCAGCCCATGGCAATCGCTCCATGTGCAGAAGGGTTTCAAGTCGACCGACAGTACGGTGAGCGTGTTCGTTGGTCTGCGATATGTGCAAGAAGGATTTGGCCCGCGCGACACCTGGGAGGCAAAATTCCGGCGCTGCCTTGCCGCGACGGCCTATCTGCCGCCGCTCGTGGTGCTCGATCCGATCGTGGCGCGGCTGTTCCAATCCCGCGGCATCAATTCGAAGCAGGAGCTGATCGACTGGTGCGCCGAGAATGCCCGCCTGCCGGCGCGCGACTACTGGGACGATCAGTGGATGCAGACGCTGGTGCGGCCGCGCGCCGCCGCGGGCGTCGAGCCCTATGCGACAAAGCTCAAGGCCGCGCCCGACGAGATCGTGCAAATGTACGAGCCGGGCGACATCAACGTGGTCGTGGTCGGCGGCGAGACCCAGGGCGCCTGGAAAATATTCGGCGCCAATTACGTCACGACCGTCTCGGTCGACGCCTGGCGTTGAGCGGATTCGGGACATCGCGGTTTTGTCGCGCGCTACCGGCCGCTGACGGCGCCGATTCGGAGTAGGCACATTGGCAACGGAATGCGAGGTGGTGATAGCGGGCGGCGGCATCGCTGGCCTGAGCGCTGGCGTGACGGCGGCACGGCTCGGGCGAAAGACGCTTGTTCTGACCGGCGACGTCCCCGGCGGCCAATTGATGAGCATCGAAAAGATCGAAGGCTATCCCGGCTTCCCCGAAGGCGTTCCAGGTTACGATCTGTGTCCGATGCTGCAGGACCAAGCCGCTGCGGCCGGCGCCGAGTTCATGATGACGGGCCTGGAACGCCTCGACGCGCAAGACGGCCAATGGCGCGTGACGACCGGGGAGGGCGATGTTTTGGCCCGCACCGTCATCGTCGCAACGGGGTCGTCGCTGAAAAAGCTCGATGTCCCGGGGGAGCAGCGCCTGACCGGCAATGGCGTGAGCCAATGCGCGAGCTGCGACGCGCCGCTGTTTCGCGACCGGATTGTCGGCGTGGTCGGCGGCGGCGATTCGGCCATGCAGGAGGCTCTGACGCTCGCCGCGTTCGCTGCGAAGGTCATCATTCTCCATCGTGGCGACGCCTTGACGGGCCAAGCCTGTTACCGTGATCGCGTAACCGCGAACCAGAAAATCGACATCCGCTTCGGCACCGCCGTAACCGAGATCCTGGGCGACGCCAAAGTGACCGGCTTGCGCACGCGCCAATCGCGTGACGGCGCTGTTGCCGATCTGGAGATTGAAGTCCTGCCCTTTGCCGCCCGCAAACTCCTGGCCGTCGACTTTGCCGACATAGTCGATGACCGTGAGGTCACCCTGCTCAGCGGCCGCACCTTCTTCGCGCGCAGTCCAGGTTTTGGCGAGTTCCGC
>Ga0208604_1000023_pt1 | contig 21733 bp, 20 predicted proteins | sample MicForSoSWNH22_M_FD_188009 | JGI IMG/M metagenome (GOLD analysis project Ga0208604, IMG submission 188009) | Forest soil microbial communities from Harvard Forest Long Term Ecological Research site in Petersham, Massachusetts, USA - MetaG HF016... | ecosystem: Environmental > Terrestrial > Soil... | reverse complement strand
GGCTCGCGGAGCCTGTCATCGGGCCGGCCACTTCGGGCCGGACCCGTTGGCTCGCACCTCAGGATGACGGGAACAAAAGCAACGGTCACGACGCCAACCCCGAATTCGGCCGTGGCACTTTTGCGCCGCTCGGCGGCGCCGGCGCGCCGCGGCGCTTCGCCCGCCATCTTCCCATCGAGCGTGACGGCGGCACCCATTTCGTCGCCGTGGACGACGTGGTCGCCATCCACGCCAACGCGCATTACACTTATATCTTCAACGGCAACGACAAGCTGTTTTGCCCGTTGGCGATTGGCGACGTCGAGCAGCGCCTCGACAAGGACCGCTTCGTGCGCATCCATCGCAGCCACATCGTCAATATCGAGCGGGTGATCGGCTACAAGCGATCCGGCGACAACGAAATGGTCGAAATGGACGCCGGGCAGGATTATGCGGTGCCGGTGAGCCGAAGCCGGATCGGTTGGCTCAAATCGCGGGTCGCCGCCCTGACCGGCGACGATCCTGGTGCCGCGCTACGCCGCCGTCATCACTTTGCGGCGCGATAAAAATCTCGCGGTCTAAAAATGAAGATCATCCTTGAGATGATCGAGAAGGGTCAGTTTTATCTAGTTGCTCTTCATCTGGATTACTTTGGGTATTCGTCTGGTTCTCCAACTGAGTCACTACAGCCCGCAATTTTTCAATTGCGTCCGCCGGATTCCCTGGACGTAGCATTAGCATCCGAAGCTGAAAGACTTCGTTTAGCTTTTGGACGCGTTCGGCAACCCGTACCACCGCTTGCTGATGAACGTTGAGTTCATTTGGCCCCAACCCAGGATGGCCTTTGAACCACTCGGCTAGAGATGGACTGCGGTGCACGTCAGGAAGCGCCGGGTGAATGCGGAAAGTCACATTGCCGTCGTGGGTAGATTGCATCAATCCACCGTGGATTATGCGGTTACGGGTATTTTGGAGCTTTTGGATTTTTCCTCTCACTGACGCCCAGAGATCGAATATCTTTTTGTCAAGCTCTTCCCAGAACGGATGCTTGAGACAACGATAGGCGACAAGTTTATCGACAAGTTGCAAACGGGATTCAAAACTATTGGGCGTGTAAAAAATTACGCCGGCGGCTTGCCAGTCGCCATGTGGTATATTGCTTAGAAGCTGGAAAGACTTGAAGAGGGTCTCCTCCAGGTGAGCCCATGCAGTCGTGACCAGTCCGACGCTGCTTATGAGATTGAAATAGTCCTCGGCGAGCTTTCCCTCTAATGCACGCTTTGGTTCACCCTCGGACATTGGATACCGGAATAACTCTCGATGGCTGCGCGGGCATTGTTCTCGTCGTGCAATATGGGCGCTTGGAAAATCGCCGATTTAGTCACGGGTTGTCCCATATCACTACAATCCTACTGCAAGGCCGTACTATTGTCATATGCATGCGCCTTTGAACGATGGCATCGCGCCTGATTGCGTCAGGCATTCTGACGCAATTCGTGCGCGCTGACTGCCGTTCGTGCAAAATCCAGGTATTTCGTGCATCGCTTCATACGCCGGTGCACCGGCACTTGCTGCTGCAGCGCACAACGCGCAACCATAATTCGCCTAAAGATGCAATCGGTATTGGCGCACGGACGGTCGTTGTGACGACGTCGGCTCGACAAAAGCGCAAGGGAGGATACCCGTGATACCTGGGTCCTTTAGCTATCATCGCCCGTCATCCGTCCAGGAAGCCGTAGGCCTGCTCGCCAAATTGGGCGACGACGGCCGCGCGCTCGCCGGCGGCCACAGCCTCATTCCGATGATGAAGCTGCGGCTGGCTTCGCCCGCGAATCTGGTCGATCTCGCCGGTATTGCCGACCTCAAGGGTATCCGCTCAGACGGAAACGACATCGTCATCGGCGCCATGACGACCCAGCACGATTTGATCGGCTCCGATCTTCTCGGCGCAAAAATCCCCCTGCTGCGCGAGACCTCGCTCCAGATCGCGGATCCTCAGGTCCGCTATGTCGGCACGCTCGGCGGCAATGTCGCCAACGGCGATCCCGGCAACGACATGCCGGCGGTGATGCTGTGCCTCGGCGCCAGCTATCACGTCACCGGCAAAGGCGGCGAACGCCGCATCGCCGCGCGCGAATTCTATCAAGGCGCCTATTTCACCGCACTGGAAGCGGGCGACGTGCTCACCGCGGTGCGTGTCCCGGTGCCGCCGGCCGGACACGGCTCCGCTTATGAAAAGCTCAAGCGCAAGATCGGCGATTACGCCACCGCGGCCGCGGCCGTGGTGCTGACCATGAGCGGCGGCAAGGTCGCCAGTTGCTCGATCGGGTTGACTAATGTCGCCGAGACGCCGCTATGGGCGGAGGAGGCGGCAAAAATCCTCACCGGGTCGACGCTCGATGCGGCGACGGTGAAAAAAGCCGTGGCCGCCGCCGAAGCCATCACCGCGCCGGCGAGCGATGCGCGCGGCCCGGCCCATTACCGCACCAAGATGGCGGGCGTGATGCTCACCCGTGCGCTGGCTCGCGCCAAAGCCAAAGCCCGCGGCTAGGGGAGAGAACAATGGCCAAATCCCACATCAAGATGACGGTGAACGGCAAGGCCGTCGAAGAGCTGGTCGAGCCGCGCACCTTGCTGATCCATTTCCTGCGCGAGCAGCTCAGTCTGACCGGCCCGCATATCGGCTGCGAGACCAGCCATTGCGGCGCCTGCACCGTCGATCTCGACGGCAAGTCGGTGAAGAGCTGCACCATGTTCGCGGTACAGGCCGACGGCGCCGACATCCGCACCATCGAGGGCATGGCCAATGCCGACGGCACGCTGCATGCGCTGCAGGAAGGTTTTCGGCAGATGCACGGGCTGCAATGCGGGTTCTGCACGCCGGGGATGATCACGCGCGCCTACCGGCTCCTCCAGGAGAACAAGAATCCCTCCGAGGAGGAAATCCGCTACGGCATCTCCGGCAATCTGTGCCGCTGCACCGGCTATCAGAACATCGTCAAAGCCATTCAATATGCCGCCGCGAAGCTCGCCGGCGTGCCGTTCCAGGAGGCCGCAGAATGAACGACATGACCCCCACCTCCGCCGAACGCGCCGAAAAACTCGAAGGCATGGGCTGCAAGCGCAAGCGCGTCGAGGACGTCCGCTTCACCCAGGGCAAGGGCAATTACGTCGACGATCTGAAATTGCCCGGCATGCTCTATGGCGACCTGGTGCGCTCGCCGCACGGCCACGCCAGGGTCAAGAAGATCGACACGACGAAAGCCGCGGCGGTGCCCGGCGTTGTCGCGGTGCTGACCGCCGAGGTTTTGAAAACCGTCAACCTCGCCTGGATGCCGACGCTGGCCGGCGACGTGCAGATGGTGCTCGCCGACGGCAAAGTGCTGTTCCAGAACCAGGAAGTCGCCTTCGTGGTCGCCGAAAGCCGCGAGGCCGCGGCCGATGCCGTCGAACTGGTCGAAGTCGAATACGAGGCGCTGCCAGTCAACGTCGATCCGCTCAAGGCCATGGCGCCGGATGCGCCGATGATCCGCGAGGATTTGAAGGACAAGCCTGACGGCGCTCATGGCAAGCGCAAGCATTACAACCATATCTTTTCCTGGGCCGCCGGCGACAAGGCGGCGACGGACGCGGCGTTTGCCAAGGCCGACGTCACGATCCGGGAATTCATCGTTTATCCGCGCGTGCATCCGTGCCCGCTCGAGACCTGCCAGTGCGTCGCCTCGTTCGACAAGATCAGGGGCGAATTGACACTGTGGGGCACGTTCCAGGCGCCGCACGTCATCCGCACCGTCGGCTCGTTGATCTCAAAAATCCCCGAGCACAAGATCCACGTCATCGCCCCCGACATCGGCGGCGGTTTCGGCAACAAGGTCGGCGCCTATTCGGGCTATATCTGCTCGATCGTCGCCTCGATCGTCACCGGCCGCCCGGTGAAGTGGGTCGAGGACCGCATTGAGAATCTGTCGACGACTGCCTTTGCGCGTGACTTCCACATGGACATGGAGATCGCCGCCACCAAGGACGGCAAGGTGACGGCGATGCGCTGCTACACCATCGCCGACCACGGCGCGTTCGACGCCTGCGCCAATGCCACCAAATGGCCGGCCGGACTTTTCAGCATCATCAGCGGCTCGTACGATTTCCCGGTCGCCTATTGCCTGGTCGACGGCGTCTATACCAACAAGGCGCCGGGCGGCGTCGCCTATCGCTGCTCGTTCCGCGTCACCGAGGCCGCTTACTGCATCGAGCGCGCCATGGATATCATGGCGCAAAAGCTTGGCATGGATCCGGCGGAGTTCCGCATCAAAAACCTGATCCGGCGCGAGCAGTTCCCCTACACCAGCGCGTTCGGTTGGCAATACGATTCCGGCGACTATCACACCGCCATGAACAAGGCGATGGAGACGGTCGACTACAAAAAGCTGCGCGCCGAGCAGAAGGCAAAACGCGAAGCCTTCAAGCGCGGCGAGACCCGCGAAGTGATGGGCATCGGCGTTGCCTTCTTCACCGAGATCGTCGGCGCCGGCCCGTCGCGCGCCTGCGATATCCTCGGCATCGCCATGTTCGACTCTGCCGAAATCCGCATCCATCCGACCGGCAGCGGCATTTGCCGGCTCGGCACCAAATCGCAAGGGCAGGGCCACGAGACCACCTACGCCCAGATCATCGCCACCGAGCTCGGGCTTCCCGCCGACAACATCATGATCGAGGAGGGCAACACCGACACCGCGCCCTATGGTCTCGGCACCTACGGCTCGCGCTCGACCCCGGTGTCGGGCGCCGCCACCGCCATGGCCTGCCGCAAGATCAAGGCCAAGGCGCAGATGATCGCCGCCTATATGCTCGAAGTGCACGACGACGATCTGGAATGGGACGTCGATCGCTTCCGGGTGCGCGGCAATCCCGAGCGCTTCAAGACCATGACCGAGCTCGCCTGGGCGGCCTACCACGAAGTGCCGCCCGGCATGGAGCCCGGGCTCGAGGCGATCAATTATTACGATCCGCCGAATTTCACCTTCCCATTCGGCGCTTACATCTGCGTCGTCGATGTCGACGTCGATACCGGCGAGACCAAGGTGCGGCGCTTCTATGCGCTCGACGATTGCGGCACGCGCATCAACCCGATGATCATCGAAGGCCAGATCCACGGCGGCCTCACCGAGGCGTTCGGCATCGCCATGGGCCAGGAAATTCATTACGACGACGACGGCAATGTCACCACCGCGTCGCTGATGGATTATTTCCTCCCCACGGCGGTCGAAACGCCGCATTGGGAAACCGACTGGACCACGACGCCGTCGCCGCATCATCCGATCGGCGCCAAGGGCGTCGGCGAGAGCCCCAATGTCGGTGGCGTGCCGTGCTTCTCCAACGCGGTCAACGACGCCTTCGCCTTCCTCGGCTCGACCCACATCCAGATGCCGCACGACCACTGGCGTACCTGGACGGCGGCGGAGAAGCTCGGGCTGCATACGTAAAAAGCCCGCCGGGACACTATATGTCTTGGACCGTCACCCTGAGGTGCGAGCGGAGCGAGCCTCGAAGGGCGACGGCCTGGGCGTTCGGGCCGTATCCTTCGAGGGCCGCTTCGCGGCCACCTCAGGATGACGGGAACGGGCGCTACGGATTGCTTGGATGACCCTCGATCGCGAAGACATCTCCGACAAGCTCGCAGCCGTCGGCTACATCGCCGACCGCGATATCGCGACCGCGCTGTGGCTGATGGAGTTTCTCAAACGCCCGCTGCTGCTCGAAGGCGAAGCCGGCGTCGGCAAGACCGAAGTCGCCAAGGCGCTGGCCGCCGTTCACAGCGCCGAGCTGATCCGGCTGCAATGCTACGAAGGCCTCGACCAGAACGCGGCGCTCTACGAGTGGAATTATCAGCGCCAGCTTTTGGCGATCAAAACCCGCGAAGGCGTCGGCGAAGATGCCGACGCGATCGAAGAGCACATTTTTTCCGAAAAATACCTGTTGGAACGACCGCTACTCGCCGCCATCCGCCGCGTCACGCCGCCGGTGCTGCTGGTCGACGAGGTCGATCGCGCCGACGAGGAATTCGAGGCGTTTCTGCTCGAACTGCTTTCGGACTTTCAGGTCAGCATCCCCGAGCTCGGCACCATCAAGGCGACCTCGATCCCGCGCGTGGTGCTGACCTCGAATGGCACCCGCGAACTATCCGACGCGCTGCGCCGGCGCTGCCTCTACCATTACGTTGACTTTCCCGACGTCGATCGCGAGGCAAAAATCATCCTCACGCGCACGCCGGGCATCGACACCACGCTGGCGCTGCAGATCGCCCGCATGGTCGCCGCGGTGCGCAAGGAGGATTTGCGTAAAGTCCCGGGCGTCGCCGAGACGCTCGACTGGGCGGCGACGCTCGCCGGGCTCGAAGTGCACGACCTGCGGCAGGAACCGGAAGCCGTCCACGAGACCATGATTTGTCTGCTCAAGACCCACGAGGACCGCGCGCGGCTGACGCGAGAAGTCAGCGCGCGCCTCCTTGGCAAGGTGGCGTGATGGCCGCGCTCGGCACCCGCCGCCGGCTCGCCGGTTTTGCGCACACCTTGCGCGACAATGGCTTTCGCGTCGGGCTTGCCGAGACGCGCGATGCGCTGCAAGTGCTCACGTCGCCCGCCGCGCTACGCCCGACGTTGCTCAAACCGGCATTGCGCGCGCTGTTCTGCGCCACCCATTCCGACTGGGAACGTTTTGACGAGATTTTCGATGCCTTTTGGCAAGGTCGCGGCATGCGGCAGCGGCAAATACTTTCGGGCATCCCGAGCGCGAGCCACGCGCCGGCGCGGAAACTTGCCGAAGCGCATGTGCCGCAGGAAGCGCTCGGCCTGCCGGATCGGATTGAGCGGAAGAGCGACGGCGACGGTGAAACGCAAGCCGAGGGCAGGGGGCGCCGCGAGGGCGCGTCGCGCGTCGAAAAATTGGCGACAACCGACCTGCGTCACGTCGTCGATCCCGAAGAGATCGCGGCAACGCATGCGCTCGCCGCGCGGCTCGCCCGCGTCATGCGCGCCCGCCTGGTGCGCCGCGACCAAATCCGCCGCCGCGGCCGGCGGCTCGATCTGCGCCGCACCATTCATCGCAATGTCTCCCATGGCGGCATGCCGTTCGATCTCGCCTGGCGCCGTCGCAAGATAAAACCGCTGCGGCTCGTGGTGTTGCTCGATGCATCGGGCTCGATGAGCCTCTACACCGCGTTTTTCGTCCGCTTCCTGCACGGTGTGGTCGACGCCTTCCGCGAAGCCGAAGCCTTCGTGTTCCACACCCGCCTGGCCCACGTCTCGCCGTCGTTGCGCGATCACGACGTCACCCGCGCGGTCGAGCGGCTGTCGCTGATGGCGCAAGGCATCGGCGGCGGTACGCGGATCGGCGAGAGCCTCGCCACCTTCAACCGCTGGCACGCGCGGCGCGTCATCAATTCGCGCACCGCGCTGATGATCGTCTCCGACGGCTACGACACCGGCGAGCCGGAAGAGCTCGGCGCAGAGATGCGCCGGCTGCGGCGGCGTTGCCGGAAAATCATCTGGCTCAATCCGCTGATCGGCTGGCGCGATTACTCGCCGCAGGCGCGCGGTATGCAGGCGGCGCTGCCCTATGTCGATCTGTTCGCGCCGGCGCATAATCTCGAAAGTCTCGCCGCGCTCGAGCCCTATCTGGCAAAGATCTGACATGAACCGCGCCGACGACATTCTCGACACTATCGCGTCGCGCAAGACGTCGGGCGAGTCGTTCGTGCTGGCGACCGTGGTGCGCACGGTGGCGGCGACCGCGGCCAAGGCCGGCGCCAAGGCGGTGATTCTTTCCGACGGTACCATCTCGCAAGGCTGGATCGGCGGCGGCTGCGCGCGGGCCGCGGTGCTGAAAGCGGCGCAGGACGCGCTGGCTGACGGCAAGTCGCGGCTCGTATCCGTGGCGCCGGAAGATGTGCTGGACGGCCAAGGCCACAAAGCCGGCGAAGAGCAGGGCGGCGTGCGCTTCGCCAAGAACATGTGCCCGAGCCAAGGCACCATGGACATTTTCGTCGAGCCGGTGCTGCCGCGGCCCCAGGTGGTGATTTGCGGCTCGAGCCCGGTGGCGCTTGCCGTCGCCGATCTCGCCAAGCGGTCCGGATTTGCCGTCACCGTGTGCGCGCCCGCCGCCGAGCAAGCGGCGTTTAGCGACGCCGACCGCCGCATCGAGGGCTATGCGTTGCCGGTCGATGACGCCGCCGCGCGCTATGTCGTGGTCTCGACCCAAGGGCGCGGCGACGAAGCGGCCTTGCTGGCGGCACTCGCTGTCGATGTCGATTACGTGGCCTTCGTCGGCAGTCGCAAAAAGGCCGAGGCGCTCAAGGCCGAGCTTATAAAACGCGGCGTCGCGGCCGAGCGGCTTAAGAAACTGAAAGCGCCCGCCGGCCTCGATCTCGGCGCCATCACGCCCGACGAGATCGCGATCTCGATCCTGGCCGAGATCGTCGCTGTGCGGCGCGGCAAGGATGCGCGCGGCGCGGCGCCGGAAGAAGCCGATCAGCGCGCGCGATAGGCGGCGAGGAACGTCTTCACCGCGATGCCGACCACGTGCTCGATCCGCTCCGGCGCGGGCGCTTCGGCGAAGTTGAACAGCACCGGCTTGAACAACGTCGATTGGCAGGCATCCAGAAACTGCGCTGCCGCGACTTCGGCATCGTCGACCGCGAGCACACCGGCCGCCGTTTGCGCGCGCAGATATTCGGCGAGCTTGGCGATTCCTGTCGAGGGGCCGGTCTCGTAAAAGACCTTGCCGATCTCCGGCATGCGGTCGGCGATGGCGATCACCGTGCGCAGCGCCGAAGCTTTTTCCGGGCTGCACAGAAATTCGATGTAGGCAGTGCCGAGGCGGCGTAAGTTTTTTTCGACGTCGCGGTCGCTTGCGTCGAGATCGAAAGCGCCCTCGGCATGGGCCAGGCACTCCTCGTGGACGATGGCTTCGAACAACTGCTCCTTGTTGTCGAAATAGACGTAGAGGGTGCCCTTGGACACGCCTGCCGCCTTGGCAATGTCGTTCATGCTGGCGGCGTCAAAACCCTGCGCCAGGAAGATCGAGCGGGCGCCCTGGACGATCTGCCGGCGCTTGGCGCTGTCTTCTGCCATTTGCGGTGCGACTTTGACTTGAGCTTGGGCGTTCATCGGTTATCTCCCGCAGCCTAAAGAGCGATTTTTGTGTTCTGCCAAGGCTTTACCTCTATGCGAACAACTTTTATTGACCGAACGGTTCGGTCCTATTGACCGATCGGTTCGATTCGTTATATAGGATGACTGAACGGTTCGGTCAATACGCAATCCGGCCGAGCATAATCAGACAGTACGTGTGGAGCGCCGCAATGTTTCGCGAACAAGACACGGAAGCCCGCCTCCCCGCCATCCTCGAAGGTCGCGTCCTTGAAAGCCGTACCGAGCCCGGCGACAGCCGGCTCCATGATGCGGCGCCCGGCGGCGCAAAATCCGCGGCGCGCCGGGTCGGCCTTGGCCTCAATAAGCGCAGCTTGATCGCCGCGGCGGCCGCGGTCGCCATCATCGCCGGCGGCGCCTTCGGCACCGAATGGTGGGTCAACGGCCGTTACGTGATCTCGACCGACGACGCCTATGTGCGCGCCCACAACACGACGCTGGCATCGAAAATTTCCGGCTATGTGCAAAGCATTCCGATCGAGGACAATGCGACCATTCACGCCGGCGACGTGATCGCCACCATTGACGACGGCGATTATCGGCTCGCCGCCGACGCGGCGCGGGAAAAAGTCGCCACCCAACAAGCCACCGTCGACCGCATCGGCCGGCAGGTGATCGCGCAGAACGCCGCTATCGATCAGGCCAAGGCGCAGATGGTCTCGGCGCAAGCCGCCGCCAAGCGCATGCAATTGGAGCTCGACCGGCAGCAGTCTCTTGCCGCGCAGAAATTCGCCAGCCAGCAGACGTTGGAGCAGGCGCAAGCCAATCGCGACCAATCCTCGGCCGCAGTCGACAACGCGCAAGCCGGGATTGACGCGGCCGCGGCCAATCTCGACGTGCTCAAGGCGCAGCAGCAGGAGGCCGCGCGCACGCTTGACGAGCTCAAGACCGCGCTGGCCAAGGCCGAGCGCGACTTCTCCTTCACGATCATCCGCGCGCCGGTCGATGGCGTGTTCTCCAATCGTGCGGTGCAGACCGGCGATTACGTGCAGACCGGCCAGCGTATCGCCAGCCTCGTGCCGCTCGATGACGTCTATGTCGACGCCAACTTCAAGGAGACCCAGCTGGCGCGGCTGCACCCCGGCCAGCCGGTTTCGATCAGCGTCGACGCGCTGCCCGGCCACGACATCGCCGGCCGCGTCGAAAGTCTTTCGCCGGCATCCGGTGCGGTGTTCTCGCTGCTGCCGCCCGACAACGCCACCGGCAATTTCACCAAGATCGTGCAGCGGCTGCCGGTGCGCATCGAAGTGCCGGCCGACGTCGCGGCCAAGCAGGTGCTGCGGCCCGGAATGTCGGTCGTCGTCAGCGTCAACACCAAGCCGGCGAAGGCCGCGACCAAGACCGCGCTGGCGGGTGAGGGCGTGGCACTGCGCTAACGAACACGGGGCGTGCCAATTCTTGGAGCGTATCATGGCATCAGCTTCGGCGGCTTTACCGGCACCACAGACGTCTCGCATGCCGGCGCCTGCCGCGCGGGCCCCCGACCTCTCCGGGCCGATTCCGACGCGGCGGCTCATCGCCTTTCTCGCCATGTGCTTCGGCATGTTCATGGCGTTTTTGGACATCCAGATCGTGTCGTCGTCGCTGGCCGAGATTCAAGCCGGCCTCTCGGCGTCGGCGGACGAAATCCCTTGGGTGCAAACCTCCTATCTGATCGCCGAAGTGATCGCGATCCCGCTATCGGGCTTTTTGTCGCGCGCGCTCGGCACCCGCATTCTGTTCGCGCTGTCGGCGGCCGGCTTCACGCTTGCCAGCATCATGTGCGGCACCAGTTCCTCGATCGACAGCATGATCGTGTGGCGGGCGCTGCAAGGGTTCATCGGCGGCGGCATGGTGCCGACGGTGTTCGCCTCGGCCTATCTGATCTTCCAGGGCCCGCGGCAAAAGTTCATCGCGCCGGTGGTCGGCCTGATCGCGACCTTGGCGCCGACCATCGGGCCCACGATCGGCGGCTATTTGACCGACGCCTATTCGTGGCACTGGCTGTTCTTCATCAATGTCATCCCCGGCATCATTGTTAGCGTCGCGACGTTCCTCCTCGTCGACTTCGATCAACCCGATTTTACGCTTCTGAAAAACTTCGACTGGACCGGGCTGCTCTCGATGGCCGGCTTTCTCGGCGCGCTGGAATACGTGCTCGAGGAAGGCCCGCGCTACGAATGGCTCGACGACGACACCATCTTTGCGGTCGCGATCGTCTCCGCGGTTTCGGCGGTGATCTTCTTTGCGCGCGTGCTGACCGCCCGCGCGCCCATCGTGGATCTCAAGGCGTTTGCCAACCGCAATTTCGCGGTCGGCAGTCTGTTCTCCTTCGTGCTCGGCATCGGCCTTTACGGGCTGACCTATCTCTATCCGGTCTATCTGGCGCAGGTGCGCGGCTACGACGCGCTGATGATCGGCGAGACCATGTTCGTCTCCGGCCTGGTGATGTTCGTCACCGCGCCGATTGCCGGCCAGCTCAACGAAAGGTTCGATCCGCGTTTCATTCTGGTGGCGGGCTTCGTGTTCTTCGCCGTCGGCACCTGGCAGATGACCTATGTGACGTCGGATTGGGATTTCTGGGAGCTATTGTGGCCGCAAATTTTCCGCGGCATCGGCCTGATGTTCGCGATCATCCCGGTGACCAATACGGCGCTCGGCACGCTGCCAACCGAGCGGGTCAAGAACGCGTCGGGCCTGTTCAATCTCATGCGCAATCTCGGCGGCGCCATCGGGCTCGCCGCGATCAACACCGCGTTCAACGACCGCATGGACCTGCATCTCACCCGCCTGCACGAGGCGGTCAATTCGGCGAGCATTCCAGCGACCGAAACCTTGTCGAACCTCGCGTCGCGCTTCCAGGGCTCCGATGCCCAGTCGCAGGCGCTGCAAGCGCTGACCGCCATGGTGCGCCTGCAGGCCGCGGTCATGAGCTACGCCGACGTGTTCCTGATGATGACGGTGCTGTTTCTGGCGCTCGCCGCCTTCGGGCTATTGATGAAACGGCCGCAGGCCGTCGCCGCCGCCGAGCACTGACTGGCCGCGATCGGCCGCCACTGCGGCAATGAGTCTGCATGGCTTTCGCCCGCGGATTGTGCGATGTTTTTGCCGATCCGCGGAACATTTTCCGCCAAAAATTCAAAGCCAAAAGGCTATCACCGACTGGTCGTGGCGGCGCGTTTGCGGCCGCCGGCGCGGGGGCGCACAGGGAGGAAGAGATGAAACGGATTTGCTTGTTCGCCGCCGCAGCGACGCTGTTCGCCGCGCCAGCACTCGCCGAAGACACCATCACCGTCGGGTTTACCGCGTCGCAGACCGGCCCGCTCAATGTCGATTCGCTCGGCCAGCAGCGCGGCTACGAATTCTGGCGCGACGAGGTCAATGCCTCAGGCGGCATCAAGGTCGCCGGCAAGAGCTATCATGTGAATTTCGTCAGCTACGACGACCAGTCGGTCGGCGGCCGGGTGCAGCAGCTCTACACCCGGCTCGTGGTCCAGGACAAAGCGGATTTCTTGTTCAGCCCCTATTCGTCGGGGCTGACCGCGCCGGCGACCGTGATTTCCGAGCAGTACGGCAAGGTCATGATCGTCAGCGGCGGCGCCGAGGAGAAGCCGTTCATGCTCGGCAACAAGCATCTGTTCATGGTCATCACCTCGGCTGGCCATTATCTGTCCGGTGCGGTCGAGGCGCTCAAAGCGAAGAATCCGCAAGCCAAGATCGCCATGGTCTATTCCGACGATCCGTTCTCCAAGACGGTGCTGGCTTCGGCGGCGCAGCAGGCGAAAGACTTAGGCCTCGACATCGTGTTGAACGAGTCCTACGCGCCGTCGACCACCGATTTCGGCCCGATCGTCAACAAGATCATCTCATCGAACGCGGATGCGTTTCTGGGCGGCGGCCATTATTCCGACGGCGCCACGTTGGCTCGCCAGATGTACGACCAGAAGGCCAACATGAAATGGGTGTCGATCCTGGTGGCGCCGGCCGACGACAAATTCGGCGAGCTCGGCGCTCCCGCCTTGGGCGTCACGGTGCCGTCGCAATGGGAGATCCAGGTTTCCTACAAGCCGCAATTCGGCCCGACCACTGCGGAATTCGCCAAAGCCTATCAGGCAAAATTCAACGCCAAGCCCGACTATCACTCGGCCTCGGGCTATACCAGCGGCGTCATCCTGCAGCGTGCCATTGAACAAGCCGGCTCCATCGATCCGGAAAAAGTCACCGCAGCGCTCAACTCAATCGATGTCACCACGTTCTTCGGCCACATCAAGTTCGCCACCGATCCGGGTCATCACGGGCTGCAGACGGCGCACGAGATGGTGCTGGCGCAGTGGCAAAAAGTCGACGGCAAGCCGGGGCGGCAGGTTGTTTGGCCGGCGGCGGCGCAATCCGCCAATCTGATCTATCCGATCTCAGCCAGCCAGTAAGCGGGCGCGGGCCGGCGGTTTTTCTTGCTGCCGGCCCCAACACTTTAAACGCACATGCTCGGCATCATCGCTTCGATCATCGACGGCGTGCTGGTCGGGCTCGTCTATGGGCTGTCCGCCATGGGGCTGACGTTGATCTGGGGCGTCATGGACGTCATCAACCTGACCCATGGCACCATGATCGTCGGCGGCATGTTCGCGCTCTATTTCCTGGCGACCGGGCTCGGCGTGCCGCCCTATCTCGCCTTGCTGCCGGTGCTGGTCGGCGGCTTTTTGGCCGGCGTCGCGCTTTATTGGCTCGCCGTGCACCGCATGGTCGGCCGGCCGCCGCTGATGAGCCTATTGTCGACTTTTGCGGTGAACCTGGTGCTGATCGGCATCGGCACCGGCGTGTGGGGCACCGCGCTGTTCAATGTCGCGGTGTCGCTGCCCGGCGTCAGCCTCGGCCGCTACACCTTTCCCGGCGCGCATATCCTTGCCGCCGTTTTGGCGGCGGTGATTGCGGCGTCGCTTTATCTGTTCCTGCATCGCACGCGTCTGGGCAAAGCCGTGCGCGCGGTCGCCAATAACCGCGAGGCCGCCGAGCTGGTCGGCATTCCGACCACCCGCGTGCTCGCGGTCACCGTCGGTTGCGGCGTGGCGCTCGCCGGCGTCTCCGGCTTGCTGATCGGCACCTTGTTTCCGTTCACCGTGCTCTCCGGCGACGGCTATCAGCTCAAAGGTTTTGTCGTCACCGTGCTCGGCGGCTTCGGCAATCCGGTCGGCGCGCTGTTGGGCGGCGTCGCGCTCGGCCTGCTCGAAGGCGCGGTGACGCCATTCGTGCCGGTGAGCTGGACGCTGGTGATCGAATTCGCACTGTTCGTCCTGGTGCTGATCGCCTTCCCCGGCGGCATTTTCGCGTCGCGGCGCGGGGCCTTGTGATGGCGGCGATGGTGACCCGGCCGTTCTTCTGGATCATCACGCTGGTGGTTGCCGCGTTCATTCTTTTTCCGGCGCTCGGCGACGATGTCCAGCTGCGCGAGAGCCTCGCGCTCGCCACCATCTACATCACGCTCGCCTCCAGTCTCAATCTGATGCTCGGCTATGCCGGCTACATCAATTTCGGCAGCATCGTGTTCTTCGGCCTTGGCGGCTACATCTGCGTCTGGCTGGTCGACGCACATCATTGGCCGCTCTTGGCAAGCCTTCTCGCCGCCGGCATCGGCGTTGGCGCGCTGGCCTTCATCTTCGGGCTCGGCATCCTTCGTCTGCGCGGACCGTTCTTTGCGCTCTCCACCATCGGCATCGTCGAAGGCGTGCAGGCTTTTGTGCAAAATTTCGAGCCGTGGGGCGGCTCGGCCGGCATCTACATCTCGCCGGAAGTGTTTACGCCGCTCGGCGGTCCGGGACGCGCGCTGTGGGTGATCTATTTCGGTTTGGTCGCGACCATGGGGCTGTCGCTTTATCTCAGTTACGGCATCAAGATTTCAAAATTCGGCTTGGGCCTTCTCGCCATCGGCCAGAACGAAGACGCCGCCGCCATCCTCGGCGTGCCAACGCCGCGCTACAAAGCCTATGTCTACAGCGCCTCCGCTGTCCTGCCCGCCGTCGCCGGCGGGCTTTATTTTTTCAAGAGCGCCTTCATCCAGCCGTCCGACGCGTTCGATCTGTCGTTGTCGACCGAGGCGCTGGTCGTTGCCATGCTGGGCGGGCAGGGCACTGTCACCGGCGTGGCGATCGGCGCCTATCTCTACGAAGAGCTGCGCGGCTATCTGTTGGTCTCCGGGACGTTCTCGCATTTCCAACTGGTCATCTCCGGCGTGCTGCTCCTCCTCATCGTGCTGTTCTTTCCCTCTGGCCTCATGGGTTTCATTTATAGCCGCTTCCCGCGCACCCAGAAGGTGCTGGAATGACGGCGATCCTTGAGCTCGAGCACGTCGGCAAGCGCTTCGGTGGCCTGCAGGCCGTGCACGATCTCAGCTTCGTATTGGGCGAGGGTGAGATCCTCGGCCTGATCGGGCCGAACGGCGCCGGCAAGTCGACGCTGTTCAATCTGATCAACGGCGTCTACACGCCGGAGACCGGAAAGATTTTTTTTCGCGGCGCCGATATCACCGGCGAAAAGCCGTTCCTGATCGCGCGCCGGGGGCTCGCCCGCACCCATCAGATCGTGCAGCCGCTGATGAACATGACGGTCGAGGGCAATTGCACCGTCGGCGCCTGTTTCGGCCGCGAGAACCTGCCTCTCAAGGCGGCTCGTGACACGGCGCGCGAGGCGGCCGTCTTCGTCGGGCTGGAGGATCGGCTACAAACGCTGGCGCTGCATCTGACCATCGCCGGCAAAAAACGCCTCGAGCTCGCCCGCGCACTCGCGGCGCGGCCGACGCTGCTCTTGCTCGACGAGGTTTTGGCCGGCCTCAATCCGACCGAGGTCGAGCACATGATCGGCATCATCCGCCGCATCCGCGAGCGCGGCGTCACCATTCTGATCATCGAGCATCTGATGCAGGCGATCATGAGCCTGTCGGACCGCATCGTCGTGCTCAATTACGGCGAAAAGCTCGCCGAAGGCCTGCCCGGCGAAGTCGCGCAAAACCCGCAGGTGATCGAAGCCTATCTCGGCGATCCAAAGCTCGCCGCGGCCCTGCAAGGGAGCGCGTGATGGCGATGGTCGAACGCGCAGAACTTTCTTCTCCCTCTCCCCGGAGGGGAGAGGGTCGGGGTGAGGGGGTTCGGACCGTTCAGAAAAATTCCGCAGCTTCCGAACCCCCTCATCCTGTCCTTCTCCCCTCTGGGGAGAAGGAACGCAGCGTCCGCGCCGTCAATTCGCGGCAGATCGTTGCTATCGTTCGCGGTGACGCGTGCAAGCTCATATCTCCCTCTCCCCAGAGGGGAGAGGGTTGGGGTGAGGGGGCTCGGAAGTTTCAGAAAAAATCTCAGACCGCTGCCACTTGCGAGAGCGGACTATGACCGACACGCTCCTCGAAGTCGACAGCCTCGAAGCCGGTTACGGCGAAGTGCAGGTGCTGTGGGGCCTGTCGCTCAAAGCCCGCCGCGGCGCGCTCACCGCCATCGTCGGCGCCAACGGCGCCGGCAAGACCACGACGTTACGCGCGGTCGCCGGCACCATCGCGCCGTGGCGCGGCCGCGTATTGTTCGAGGGCGAGGACGTGACGCGGCTGCCGACCCATGCCAAGGCGGCGCGCGGCTTTGCGCTGGTGCCGGAAGGCCGGCAATTGTTCAGCGCCATGAGCGTCGCCGAAAATCTGCAAATGGGCGCCTTCGCCAAGCGCGCCGCGGCCAAATACGCCGACCGTCTCGAGCAGGTGTTCAGCCTGTTCCCGCGGCTCAAGGAACGCGCCCGCCAACAGGCCGGCACGCTGTCCGGCGGCGAGCAGCAAATGGTGGCGATCGCCCGCGGCCTGATGTCGGACCCCGACATATTGATCATCGACGAGCTCTCGCTCGGCCTGGCGCCGGTCGTGGTCTATCAGCTATTGACGACGCTCAAGCGCTTGAAGGAAGCCGGCCTCACCATTTTGTTGGTCGAGCAGAACGTGCATCTGGCGCTGGCACTGAGCGACTACGCCTACGTCGTCGCCGAAGGGCGTATTTTCATGGAAGGCGTGCCGGCCGAACTTGCGGCGAAGCCGGAGATCCGCAAGGCGTATTTGGGGCTGTGACGCTTGCGTCATTGCCGGACTTGATCCGGCAATCCATGGAGCAGCGACACTTACTGTGTTTGCCGCAATTCACCATGGACCACCGGGTCAAGCCCGGTGGTGACGAAGCGGGCAAGATGTGCTCGATAGGAGCGGAAAGCCGCCGCCACCGGAGAGACACCTTGCACGCCAACGAAAACCTGACCACCGAGCGGCCCACCTTCGTCACCCATCTCGAATGCGCGATGACCGGCGAGCGTTACGCCGCCGATGAGATTCATAATCTGTCGCGCGCCGGCAAGCCGCTGCTCGTCCGCTACGATCTCGACGGCGTGAAAAAGGCGTTGAGCAAAGACGCATTGGCGAGCCGGCCGCCGGATCTGTGGCGTTATCGCGAGCTCTTGCCGGTGCGGCGCGCCGAAAACATCGTCAGCCTCGGCGAGACGATGACGCCGCTCATTCCGCTGCCGGGGATGGCGAAAAAACTGCGCGGCGGCGAAATTCTGGTGAAGGACGAAGGCCGTCTGCCGACCGGCTCGTTCAAGGCCCGCGGCCTGGTCATGGCGGTGAGCATGGCCAAGGCTTTCGGCATCAAGCACATGGCGATCCCGACCAACGGCAATGCCGGCGCGGCGCTGGCGGCTTACGCCAGCCATGCCGGCATCAAGACCACGATCTTTTGTCCCGAGGACACGCCGGAAATCAATCTCAGCGAGATCGGCATTCAGGGCGCCGCCGTCTATCGCGTCAACGGCCTGATCGACGATTGCGGAAAAATCGTCGGCGAGGGCAAGCAAAAAGTCGGCTGGTTCGACGTCTCGACTTTGAAGGAGCCGTACAGAATCGAAGGCAAGAAGACCATGGGGCTTGAGCTCGCCGAGCAGCTCGGCTGGACCGTGCCCGACGTGATCTTTTATCCGACCGGCGGCGGCACCGGCCTGATCGGCATGTGGAAGGCGTTTGCCGAATTGGAGGCGATCGGTTTTATCGGCAAAAAACGCCCGCGCATGGTCGCGGTGCAGGCGGCGGGTTGCGCGCCGATGGTGCGCGCTTACGAGGCCGGCGAGGAGCACGCGCCGCGCTGGGAGGACGCGCACACCATCGCCGCCGGCATCCGCGTGCCGCAGGCAATCGGCGATTTTCTGATCCTGCGCGCGGTGCGCGAGAGCGGCGGTTTTGCCATCGCGGTGTCCGACGAAGCGATCACGGAGGCGCTCGACGAGGTGGCGCGCGAGGAGGGTTTTTTGATGTGCCCGGAAGGGGCGGCGACTTACGCGGCCTATGAGCAAAGCCTCGCCGACGGCAGGGTCAAGCGCGGCGATCAGGTCGTGCTGTTCAACTGCGCCACCGGCCTGAAATATCCGCTGCCGCCAATTCGCCGCACGCTCGATCGCCTTAAACCGATCGACTTTTCGCAATTTGAGGCGTGAGATGAGAGCGATGAAAAACTTATCGACAATCGCTATCGGCTTGATGCTCGGCTGCAGCGCCATCGTCGCCGCGGTGGCCGACGAGTATCCATCGCGGCCGATCACCATGGTGGTGCCGTTCGCGGCCGGCGGCCCGACCGATGTGGTGGGGCGCGTGATGGCCGAGCATATGGGCCGCACGCTCGGGCAGAATGTGATTGTGGAAGACGTCACCGGCGCCGCCGGCTCGATCGGCGTCGGCCGGGTCGCCAAAGCGACACCCGACGGCTACACGCTCGGCATCGGCCACTGGAGCACGCATGTGGTCAACGGCGCGATCTACGCGCTGCCCTACGATCTCGTGCGCGATTTCGAGCCGATCGCGCAATTGCCGGCCAATCCGATGCTTGTGGTCAGCCGCAACACGCTGCCGGCAAAGAACCTCACCGAGCTGGTCGCCTGGATCAAAATCAATCCGAGCGCCACCATCGGCACCGCGGGCGTCGGCTCAGGCTCGCACGTTTCCGGCGTCTATTTCCAAAATCTCACCGGCACCCATTTGCAATTCGTGCCTTATCGCGGCACCGATCCGACGCTGCTCGACCTCATCGCCGGGCGCATCGACATGATGTTCGACCAGGTGTCGGAGGCGACGCAGCGTGTGCGCGACAATCAGATCAGGGCCTTTGCGGTCACCGCCAAAACGCGCCTCAAATCGCTGCCCGACATTCCGACCGTGGACGAGGCCGGTTTGCCGGGCCTCTACATCAATATCTGGTACGGCCTGTGGGCGCCCAAGGGCACGCCGCCCGACATCATCGCCAAGCTCAATCGCGCCGCCGTGGCCGCCATGGCCGATCCGGTCGTGCAAAAGCGCTTTGCCGATTTGGGCCTCGAGGTGCCGCCGCCCGATCAGCAGAGCGCGGCGGCGCTCGGCGCGCTGCAAAAAGCCGAGATCGAGAAATGGTGGCCGATCATCAAGGCCGCCGGCATCAAGGCGGAGTGATGCGGGCGCGCCAGCGTGCGCCGTCAGCTCAGCAATTCGACCCGCCCGGTTTTCAGCTCGTAGACGCCGCCGACGACACGGATTTTCTTGTCGTCGGCGAAGGATTTCAGGATCGGCGCGGCGCTTTTGAGCTTGTCGACGGTAAGCATCACATTGCTGCGAATGGCATTGGCAAGGAGATCGCCGGGTTTGTCCTTCACCGCCTCGACGGCCGGGCGCAGCGCAGCGACCAGCGACGGCAAGTGCCCGGGCAGCGTCGTGCCGTCCTTGATCGACTTGATGGTGGCATCGACCGCGCCGCAGGCGCCATGGCCGAGCACCACGATCAGCGGCGTGTTCAGCACCTGCACTGCATATTCCAGGCTGGCGACAATGTCGTCGTTGGCGAAATTGCCGGCGACCCTGCAGACGAAGACGTCACCGCGCGCGGTGTCGAAGCACAGCTCCGGCGCGATGCGCGAGTCGGCGCAACTGAGCACCGCGGCAAACGGATTTTGCCCTTGGCTCAAAACTTCGCGCTCATGCTTGAAATCGTGGCGCTTGGTGAGGCCGTCGATATAACGCGCGTTGCCCTTCATCAGCCGGTCGAGCGCGGCATCGGGCGACAGCACGTTTTCCGGTTTTGGCGGCGCTTTTGTTTCTTTGGCAAACGCGCGCGGCGCGATCGCCAGTCCGGCTGCGATGCCCGCAAGCTGCAAGAAATTTCGCCGCGCCATCCGCGGCGCTCCGGCTTTCGCCGCACAAAGCTCGCACATCGTGGCCTCCCGTTCATGACCGCGCCCGCGGCGCAGTGTAGGAGGGAATGCGGCAAAATCCTAATCGGGCTTGATGCCGGCGTCCTTGATCACCTTGCCCCATTTCGCAGTTTCCGAAGCGATGAACTTGCCGAAATCCGCAGCCGACCCGCCGTGCACCACGACGCCGATATCGGTCAGCCGCTGCTTGATCTTGTCGTCGGCGAGCGCGTCGTTGATCTGCTTGTTGAGCGTGTCGATGATCGCCTGCGGCGTGCCGGTCGGCGCGCCCATGCCGAGCCAGCCTTCGGCCTCGTAGCCGGGCAGGAAATCGGACAGCGACGGCACGTCGGGCAGCGCATCGAGGCGCGCTTTGGTGGTCACGGCGAGCGGGCGCAATTTGCCGGCCTTGACTTGTGGCAATGCGGTCGGCGTGACGTCGAACATCAATTGCACCTGGCCGGCGAGCATGTCGGTGACCGCGGGCGTCGAGCCTCGGTAGGGCACGTGCACCAGATTGAGGCCGGTCATCGACTTGAACAATTCGCCGGCAAGATGCTGCGGGCCGCCGACGCCGGCCGACGCCATGCTGATCTTGCCGGGATTGGCTTTGGCATAGGCTATGAACTCGGGAACGGTATTGGCCGGCACCGACGGATTCACCTCCATGATCATCGGCGCCAGGCTGATCTGGCCGATCGGCACGATGTCGCGCAGGAAGTTGAACGTCAGGTCGGGATAGAGCGACGGGCTGATGGCGTTTTGCGAGTTCACCGTGAGCAACGTGTAGCCATCGGGCGCCGCGTGCACCACATATTCGGTGCCGACATTGCCGCCGGCGCCCGGCTTGACGTCGACGACGAAGGCTTGGCCGAGATGGTCCTGCAGAAATTGCCCGACCAGGCGCGCATGGATATCGGTGGAACTCGCGGCCGCCTGCGGCACGATGACATGCACCGCCCGCGAGGGGTAAGTGTCCGCATGCGCCAGGCGCGACACCGCGGGCATCGCGACGGCGCTCGCGGCAAGGTTCAGGAATTGTCGGCGTGCGATGTTCATGGCGTTCCCTCGTGGCCGTCGGAAGGCCGGCACTATACTATCGGTCGAATCGTCCGGAAGGGGCCAAACCAGCGGCATTTCGCATCATGAGCCTGCCGGCTATTCCGATCATCGATATCCGCGACGGCGGACCGCTGCACCATGCGCGGCAACACTCTGAGCAAGCCCGCGCCTTGCGCGACGCCTGTCTCGAGTTTTTTCCGGCCGTCGCGAAGCCGCTGGTTCCGGCGCTCGATTGGGCGTCGCGCCGCTGGCTCGGCCGATCGCGTTCGCCCTATGTGGCCGAGATCGCGCGG
>Ga0208604_1000021_pt1 | contig 22149 bp, 23 predicted proteins | sample MicForSoSWNH22_M_FD_188009 | JGI IMG/M metagenome (GOLD analysis project Ga0208604, IMG submission 188009) | Forest soil microbial communities from Harvard Forest Long Term Ecological Research site in Petersham, Massachusetts, USA - MetaG HF016... | ecosystem: Environmental > Terrestrial > Soil... | reverse complement strand
GCCCGAAAACTCTTGATCTCTCCTTCTCAGTTCGCCGCAGCGGCACTATTGAACGGCTTTCCCTCGACCAGCATGCGGTGCATGATCACCGCCAGCTTGCGGGCGAGCGCGACTTTCGCCTTCGCCATGCCGGCGCGCCGGGCGAGCCGTAGCTCGGCATGAACGACGTCGGCGACGCCGGCGCCGCGGCGACCGGCGGCTGGGTCGCCGGCCCCGGCGGCATTTCGAGCTCGCCCTTGCGCCCGCAAGCCGCAAGCGACAGCGCGGCCGCAACGGCCGCGGCAAGCGCAACACCGACGCTCAGACGATAACGGGCCAAAGGCCTCTCCCCCGACGCACGCTCAAAGCCAGCATAGCAAACCAGATCGCGGCGGCGACATTGTGTCGGCAACCTGTTGCCAGAGCCTTTACCGGGACGTTTAGCGCCGCTTTTTCAACAGTTTGAGCCAGCGTTTGGCCTGCGCCCGCACGTTTTGCGGCGCCGTGCCGCCGTAAGCTTTGCGGCTCTTCACCGAATTGCCGACCGAGAGCACGCCGTAAACCGCCTTGGTGATACGCGGCTCGACCGCCTGCATCGCCTTGAGCGGCAGTTTTTCCAGCGCCACACCGGCCGCGGCCGCCGCGGCGACGATCCGGCCGGTGACGTGATGGGCGTCGCGGAACGGCAATTTCAGCGTCCGCACCAGCCAGTCGGCGAGGTCGGTGGCGGTGGAATAGCCGGCGCCCGCCGCGTCGGCCATCGCCGCGATATCGGGCTCCATGTCGTGCACCATTTTGGTCATCAGCGCGATCGACTGCGACAGCGTGCCGAAGGCGTCGATGGTGCCTTCCTTGTCTTCCTGCATGTCCTTCTGATAGGCGAGCGGCAGTCCCTTCATCACCACCAGCAACCCGGTGAGCGCGCCGACGACCCGGCCGGTCTTGGCGCGAATGAGCTCGGCGGCGTCCGGATTGCGCTTTTGCGGCATGATCGAGGAGCCGGTGGTGAAGCGGTCGGACAGCCGCAGGAAGCCAACCAGCGGCGACGACCAGATCACGATCTCTTCGGCGAACCGCGACAGATGCACGATGGTAATGGCGCAGGCCGACAGCGCTTCCAGCACAAAATCGCGATCGGCGACGGCGTCGAGCGAGTTCGCCATCGGCCGCGCAAAGCCGAGCGCGTTGGCGGTCATGCCGCGATCGATCGGGAAAGAGGTGCCGGCGAGCGCCGCGGCGCCGAGCGGACTTTCGTTGAGCCGCGCCCGCGCATCGGCGAACCGGCCGCGATCGCGCGCCGCCATCTCCACATAGGCGAGGAGGTGATGGCCGAAGGTCACCGGCTGCGCCGGCTGCAGATGGGTGAAACCCGGCATCACCGTATCGGCATATTGCAGCGCCTTCTCGGCGAGCGCGCGTTGATAACCGGCCAGCGCGGCATCAAAACCGTCGATATAGTCGCGCACCCAGAGCCGGAAGTCGGTCGCCACCTGGTCGTTGCGCGAGCGCGCGGTGTGCAGCCGCCCGGCCGCCGGCCCGATCAGCTCGGCGAGCCGGCTCTCGATATTCATATGGATGTCTTCGAGCGCGGAATTGAAGGCGAACTTGCTCGCCCTGAACTCTGACAGGATCGTGTCTAGACCGTGAGCGATCTTCTTCGCATCTTTAGCCGTGATGATGCCCTTTTTGGCGAGCATCGCCGCATGGGCCTTGCTTGCCGCGATATCCTGCGGGTAGAGGGTCCAGTCGAAATGGATGGAGGCGCTGAAATACTCCATCAGCGGGTCGGGCTTGGCGCCGAATCGTCCGCCCCACATTTTGTTGCTCATGACCGATCGCTCATAAAGGTTGCGCCAAAAGGTTTTATCGCCCAAAAGGTTTTATCGCCAATGTCCGAGTTGCCTGCCGAGCCGTATTATAAGGTACGCCGCCGCCGCTTGATCGCCGCCACCGCCTGGGCGCTGTGCGGGACGCTCGCGGTGCTGGCGGGGGTATACGGGATTGGCCGTCTGCGAGGCAATCCGGCCGATGCGGCCTGCCAGCCGGCGGTGCAGACCGCGGCGCGGCTCGCCCCGCTGGTCCATGGCGAAGTCGCGGCGTTGAGCCTGGCGCATACGGGCTTTCTGGTGCCCGACCTGGCCTTCAAGGACGCCGCCGGCCGCGACCGTACCCTCAAAGATTGGCGCGGCCGCACCGTGCTGTTGAACCTGTGGGCGACCTGGTGCGTGCCCTGCCGCAAGGAAATGCCGGCACTCGACGCGCTCGAAGGCAAGCTCGGCGGCGCGGACTTCGAAGTGGTCGCCGTCAATCTCGACACCCGCGACCCGCAAAAGCCGCTCGCTTTCCTCAAAGACGTCGGCATCAAGCAACTCGGCTATTTCTCCGATTCGAGCGCCCACGTGTTCGAGGATCTGAAAACCGCCGGCAAGGCGTTCGGCATGCCAACGACGCTCTTGATCGACCGCTCGGGCTGCGAGATCGGCACCATGGCCGGCCCGGCCGAATGGGCGAGCGACGACGGGATGAAATTGGTGAGCGCGGCGATTAGTAGCCCGTAGCCCGGATTGAGCGCAGCGAAATCCGGGGTCAGCGCTGCTGCCGGGAGAGTCGTTCCCGGATTTCGCTGCGCTCAATCCGGGCTACGGCTACGGTTATTTCCGTTCGCCGAAATTTCCTCGGTCGCGCCCGAAATCTCCGGCTCAATCCTCCGGCAACAAGCCGGCACGCACGTAACGATGAAACGACGAGTACGGCCAATCGCGTACTCTGGTAACCAGACCATGCTTCACGGGATTGAAGTGGATGTAATCGACGTGACGTTCGAAATCCTTTTCGTCACGAATGGTGTGTTCCCAGAATCGACGCTGCCACAGCAAGACTTCGCCATTTCGGTGACGCGCGACCGGGGTACCTGCTTTGATGATCGCGGTGGTGAACCGACGCTTGATCAGATGCCAACGATTCGAAAAATCGGCGTCTCCTTCGGGCAAGGTCATGACGATGTGGAGGTGATCGGGTAATATGACCACAGCATCGATGGTAAAAGGGTGATCGCGCCGTGTCGCGATCACCGCTAGGCGCAAGGCGGCTACATGATTGGTGAGAACGCTCGATGCCCGATCTGCGAGTGTCGCAGTGAAGAAGAACGTTCCGCCCGCGAGGAAATTGCGCCGGTAACGGACCATGCCTCAAGTCTACCCCGGATTTCGCTTCGCTCAATCCGGGCTACGAACATGATTGGCTAATCGGCATTGTCGGCGAGGCGATCAAGCAATGGGATACGGCCCGCTCTTCATGAGCGACATCATCGCGCTCAAACGGCGCGGGCTTTTGGACGGCTATCGGCGCGTCGTCGAAATCGGCGCCCAGCAGATCAACGATCGATTGATCGCTTCACCGCTCCTCGACGACGCGGTCGCGCTGTTCGGCGGCACCAGGCCGGCTCTGACGCCGGTGGACGCGCCACAGCTCACGCCGGACTCGCCGCCGGGCCGGCTGTTATGGTCCGCGCTCGGGCTGCAGTCCAAGTCCGTGGACATCGCCGGCGCCGATATCCGCATCGATCTCAACAGCGGCCGGGTGCCGTGGCGTTATCGCGGCGCCTTCGATCTCGCCATCAATGCCGGGACGACCGAACACATTGCCAATCAGGGCAACGCCTTTGCGGCGATCCACGCCCTCATGCGCACCGGCGGCATGATGTACCATGAGGTGCCGGCCTTCGGGAACATCGACCACGGCTTCTTCGGCTATCAGCCGAAGTTTTTTCACCGCCTGGCCCAGGCAAACGACTACGAGATCGTCCACCTCTCAATGACGGGCCGAGGCGAGTTCGAGCCGCCCGAATATCTGCGCAACGCGGCGCTGCCGTCGCTGGTCCCGCGGGCCAGGCTCACAGTTGCGATGATCCGTAAAACGCCGCGTAAATTCGCGATGCCGGCCGACAGCTAGCCGAGACCTACGCGCTGACGTCGAGGTTGGTGCCGATGCCGGCGGCGACGTTGGCGAGCGGATCGATATTCTGCTGCGCGGCGTCGATCAGCTTCACCACCGCGGCGCCCTGATCCGCGTTCATGCGCATGAGCCGCGCCGCGACGCCAAGCTGCATCATGCCGGTCTGGGCGCCCATGAGCGCGGTGATGAGGCTGGTCGGGTCCATGACGCAATACTTCGATGGTTCCGCTGATTATGGCCTCTAATCTTAAGAACATATGAATCCCGTCATTAAGCCGGGAATCGAAGCGTTCATGCCGGGTCACGATCGTCCGGCGCGTCAGGCATCTATCGCACCAGCAGCTGAATTCCGGCGATGACGATCTCAACGGCGATGAGCACGACGATGATCAGCTCCAGCCGCAAGGATCGCTCGGTATCGATGATGTCGGCGAATGCCTTGGCGGAATCCGAGATCACGGTGAGTTTGCGGGTCAACAGGTCGGCGCGTTCCTTCAGTTCATATTCGTCTTCGAGCCGGGCGTAAAAGCGCTCCAGAACCGGCCGCTCCCACAGCACGTCGGGCTTTTCCGCCACGGCAACCAGACCGGAAACGCGGTGTTGAACCAGCAGCGCATTGCCGATGTGTTTGAGGATCGCGCGACGGCCGCCGGGCGTACGGCCATGTTGCGCCAGTTCCTGGGCAATAGGCTGAATCACGTCGAAAACCTTGGCGACATTTTTTTCGTCGTGCGCCAGGACCACGCTGGTGGCAAGCGCGTCCGCGATCAGCAATGTGTGTTCGATCGTCAAGGCTTTGAGGACGATGACGCCCGATGGCGTGAGCAGTTCGTCCTTGTCGGGCGCGATTTCGATTTGAACGATTTCCTCTTCGCGTGGCTCGATCGGACCGACGATGCGGCCGTCCAACCGGCGTATGACCTCGTCTTCTTCGAGCGGCGACATGCCGACAAGGACGGCGACGCCATAGCGGAACAAGGCGACAATTCCTTTCGCTCCGGCGCGGAACGCCAAAGGCAGCGTCGACAAGACGTCGCTGCGTTCCAATCCCGCGGTCTCGATCCGGTCGCCAAGCAAAAGCGCCCTCACGGTGATGCGCTGCTCGGGGCTTGTCGGCAAATCGTTCATGACAATCTCGTGTTCGGCAATGACGTAAGCGGCGCCGCCGCGCCTTTGAAGTGGCTTGAGCGGGATGAGCGGGGAAATATAGCGCGATCGGCCGCTTGACAGCGCCGCCGGCGCTCCTATACTAAACCATATGGTTAACCTTCAAAGCGCGACTCTCGACCGCACGTTCGCGGCGCTGGCCGACCCGACGCGGCGCGCGCTGGTGATGCGGCTCGCCGCAGAGCCGGACATTTCGGTGAGCGCGCTCGCCGCGCCGTTCCCGGTGTCGCTGCCGGCGATCATGAAGCATCTCGATGTGCTGGCCGACGCCGGCCTGGTGGCGCGCAGCAAGACCGGGCGGGTCGTCGCCTGCCGGCTCGACGCCGAGCCGATGCGCGACGCGTTCGAGTGGCTCAATCGCTATCAAAAGTTCTGGTCCGAGCGGCTCGACCGCCTCGCCGCATTCCTGGAGGAAGAAAAATCTTTTTCGCAGAAGGAAAGAACATGGCCACCCAAACCGCCACAAAGCCGAGCCTCACCATCAAACGCCGCCTCAACGCGCCGCCGGCCAAGGTCTTCGCCGCGTGGACCGACCCGGAAAAAGTGAAAGGCTGGATGGGTCCCGGCGAGATGAAGGCGCTGCACGCCGAGTGCGACCTGCGCGTCGGCGGCCGTTATCGCTGGGTGATGCGGGCGCCGAGCGGCGAGGAGCACGACGTCGGCGGCATCTATCGCGAGGTCGTGCCGAACCAAAAACTGGTCTTCACCTGGGCCTGGAAGACCATGCCGGAACGCGAATCGCTGGTAACCGTGCTGCTCAAGCCTGACGGCGACGGCACATTGCTGACACTGACCCACGAGCAATTCTTCGACGAAGACGCCCGTGACCGCCACCAGGGCGGCTGGAACGGCGCGCTCGACAAGATGGCGAAGTTTCTCGCCTGAGCTTCGCCGGATTGACACAAAGCGCGGACACAATGCGCAGACGTCGACTTGCAACAGTGGAGTAGATCATGCGCGGATCGCACGGCACGTTTTACTGGAACGAACTGATGACGCGCGACGTCGAGGGCGCGAAGAAATTCTATGCCGACACTTTGGGCTGGAGCTACGACGCTATGCCGATGCCCGACGGCGCCGGCAGCTATTGGATTGCCATGATGGACGGCGAGCCGGTCGGCGGCATTTTGGACATCAGCGCGCCGGACTTCGGTCAGGTGCCGGAAAGCTGGATGGCCTATATCGCGGTCGACGACGTCGATGCGCGCGTCGCCAAGGCGGTCAAAGCCGGCGCCAAGCTGATGAAGCCGGCGTTCGACGTGCCCGGCGTCGGCCGCATCGCCATCCTGATGCAGCCCGACGGCGCCGGCGTCGGCTGGATGACGCCGGCTGAGCAGTAGGGTGGGTTAGCCCAACGGGTCCGGCCCGAAGTGGCCGGCCCGAAGTGGCCGGCCCGATGGCGGGCTCCGGCGTAACCCACCGCTCGTTGCAAACGAATGGCGGATTACGCTTCGCTAATCCGCCCTACAGATCGAGGAGCAACAATCATGGAATCCCATCGCATCGTTTCCCGGGACGAATGGATCGCCGCCCGCAAAGCGCACCTCGCCGAGGAAAAAGCGTTTACTCGCGCGCGCGATGCGCTCAGCAAAAAGCGGCGCGAGCTGCCCTGGGTGAAAGTCGACAAGGCTTACGTGTTCGACGGGCCGAACGGCAAAGAAACTTTGGCCGACCTGTTCGGCGGCAAGAGCCAGCTGATCGTCTATCACTTCATGCTCGGCCCCGACTGGGAAGCCGGCTGCCCGAGCTGCTCGCTGCTGGCCGATCATTTCGACGGCACCGTCATTCACCTCGCGCAACGCGACGTGACGTTTGTCGTCGTGTCGCGCGCGCCGCTGCCGCAGATCGAGAAATTCAAAGCGCGCATGGGCTGGCACTTCAAATGGGTGTCGTCGAACGGCTGCGACTTCAACTTCGACTATCACGTCTCCGCGACGCCCGAGGAAAAGGCCAGCGGCAAGGCGATGTACAATTACGTGGAAACCACCTTCCCGAGCGAGGAGCGCCCGGGCGCCAGCGTGTTCTACAAGAACGACAACGGCGAGATCTTCCACACCTATTCGAGCTACGGCCGCGGGCTGGACATGCTGATCGGCACCTATCACATGCTCGACCTGGCGCCGAAGGGCCGCGACGAGGAAGGTTTGGCGTGGTCGATGGCCTGGGTGCGCCACCACGACCGCTACGAGGGCGCCGCGGTCGATGCCAAAGCGCAGTACGTGGAGCCGAAAAGCTCTTCGGCGGCGTGCTGCGACTGATCGTAGCCCGGGTGAGCCAACGGGTCCGGCCCGAAGTGGCCGGCCCGATGACAGGCTCCGCGAAACCCGGGGACTGCCTACCAACTGGCAACGCCGATCCCGGATGTCGCTTCGCTCATCCGGGCTACAACACAAAACACAGGAGTAGACCATGAAGCTCTATGGCTTTCCGCCCTCGCCCAACACCTGGAAGGTGCGCGCGCTTGCCGCCCATCTCGGCGTGCCGCTCGAACTGGAATTCATCGATCTGAGCAAGGGCGCGCAATACGCCCCGGCCTATCTGGCGCTCAACCCGACCGGGCGCACGCCGACGCTGGTCGACGGCGATTTCAAATTGTGGGAGTCCAACGCGATCCTGCAATACATCGCCGGCAAGAGCGCGAATGCGCTGTGGCCGAACGACACGCGCACCCGCGCCGACATCGCGCACTGGCAATTCTGGCAACTCGCCCATTGGGGTGCCGAGGCGTGCCAGCCGCTGACGTTCCAGCGCCTGGTCAAGAAGATCCTCAACCTCGGCCCGCCCGACGAGGCGGCCATCGCCAAGGGCACGGAGGCCTTCAACAAAGAGGCGAAGATGCTCGACGCCCATCTCGCCAAGCAGCCCTATCTGGTCGGCAAGGAATTGACGATCGCCGACTTCGCCGTCGCGGCGCCGCTGCATTACGCGCAACAAGCGCAAATGCCGGTCGGCCCCTACGTGAACCTGCGCGGCTGGTTCGATCGCGTCGCGGCACTGCCGTGCTGGCGCGAAACCGCGCCGCAGTTCCCCGCCGCGGCGGCGTGATTCAGGCGACGGAGGACGGACGACAGAGGACGGATTAATTTCTTTCCGTCGTCCGTCGTCTGTCGTCCGTCATCTGGTCGGTACCGGCTTGTCGCCGCGATAGTCGTAAAAGCCGCGCTGCGTCTTGCGGCCGAGCCAGCCGGCTTCGACGTATTTCACGAGCAACGGGCACGGCCGGTATTTGGAATCCGCCAGACCCTCGTGCAGGACCTGCATCACCGACAGACAGGTGTCGAGCCCGATGAAATCGGCGAGCTCGAGCGGCCCCATCGGGTGATGGGCGCCGAGCCGCATCGCGGTGTCGATCGCCTCGACGTTGCCGACGCCTTCATAGAGCGTGTAGATCGCCTCGTTGATCATCGGCAACAGGATGCGGTTGACGATGAAGGCCGGGAAATCCTCGGACACCGCGATCAGCTTGCCGAGCTTGCCGATGAATTGCTTGGTCGATTCGAACGTGGCGTCGTCGGTGGCGATGCCGCGGATCACTTCGACCAGCTCCATCAGCGGCACCGGATTCATGAAGTGAATGCCGATGAAGCGCTCCGGCCGGTCGGTCGAGGAAGCAAGTCGTGTAATCGAGATCGACGAGGTGTTGGTGCCGACGATGGTCTCGGGCTTGAGCACCGGACAGAGCGCGGCGAAGATGTTGCGCTTGACCGCTTCCGTTTCGGTTGCCGCCTCGATCACCAGGTCGCAGTCGCCGAGCTCGTCGAGCGTGTTCGCCGGCGCGATGTGCTTGAGCGCGGCCTGGCGCTGCTCATCGGTGATGCGCTGGCGGCTGACTTGGCGCGCCAGGTTGCCGCTGATGGTGGCGAGCCCCTCGGTGATGCGGTCGGGCGCAATGTCGTTGAGCAGGACATGAAAGCCCGAGAGCGCGCAGACATGCGCAATGCCGTTGCCCATCTGGCCGGCGCCGACGATGCCGATCTTACGAATGGCCATTGCTTCGGTCCGCTCGCTGCGGCTGCGTTCTTTGGGCCGTTCCTTGACCTCGACCATCTTAGCTCACCTCTGATACCCCGAGCCACACCTTGTTATTGCGGGTGCGGCCGCGGTCAGCGTTTGACTTTATCGAGCTCGCTGGCGAGCTCCGGCAGCGCGGAATAGAGATCCGCCACCAATCCATAATCCGCGACCTGGAAGATCGGCGCTTCCTCATCCTTGTTGATCGCGACGATGACTTTCGAATCCTTCATGCCGGCGAGGTGCTGAATGGCGCCCGATATGCCGACGGCGATATAAAGATCCGGCGCCACCACCTTGCCGGTCTGGCCGACCTGCCAGTCGTTCGGCGCGTAGCCGGCATCGACCGCGGCGCGCGAGGCGCCGACCGCGGCGCCGAGCCTGTCCGCCACCGGCTCGATATATTTGGTGAAGTTGTCGCGGCTTTGCATCGCCCGGCCGCCGGAAATGATGATCTTGGCCGAGGTCAATTCCGGCCGCTCCGACTTCGACAGCTCCTCGCCGACGAAGCCGGAAATGCCCGGATCGGCGGCAGCGGCAGCCGCTTCGACGGTTGCCGCGCCGCCCTCGCCGGTCGCCTGGAATGCCGCCGTGCGCACCGTGATCACTTTCTTGGCATCGCGCGAGCGCACGGTCTGGATGGCGTTGCCGGCATAGATCGGCCGCTCGAAGGTGTCCGGCGCGACGACCTTGATGACATCGGAGATTTGCATCACATCGAGCAGCGCCGCGACCCGCGGCATGATGTTCTTTCCGGACGTGGTCGCCGCCGCCATGATGGTTTCGTAAGGGCCGGCCAGCGCGACGATCAGCGCCGCCGTCGGCTCGGCCAGCATGTGCGCGTAAGCCGGCGCGTCCGCCAACAAAACCTTGCTCACGCCGTCGAGCTTGGCGGCGGCATCCGCCACCGCTTTGCAGCCGGAGCCGGCGACCAGCACATGTACTTCGCCGCCAAGCGCCTTGGCCGCCGTCAGCGCCTTGTTGGTCGCGTCCTTGAGCGATTTATTGTCGTGCTCGGCAAGAAGAAGCGTCGGCATCAGATCGCCCCCGCCTCGTTCTTCAGCTTGTCGATCAGCTCGGCGACGGTTTTCACTTTGACGCCGGCCTTGCGCACCGGCGGCTCGGTGGTCTTGACCACTTCGAGCCGGGGCTTGGTGTCGACGCCGTAATCGGCCGCGGTCTTCTCGTCGATCGGCTTCTTCTTCGCCTTCATGATGTTCGGCAGCGAGGCATAGCGCGGCTCGTTCAGCCGCAGGTCGGTGGTGACGATGGCCGGCATTTTCAGCTTCACCGTCTGCAAGCCGCCGTCGACCTCGCGCGTCACCATGATGGCGTCGCCGTCGAGCGTGACTTTTGAGGCAAATGTGCCCTGCGGCCAGCCGAGCAGCGCCGCCAGCATCTGGCCGGTCTGATTGCAGTCGTCGTCGATCGCCTGTTTGCCGAGAATGATGAGGCCGGGCTCTTCGGCGTCGGCGATACCTTTGAGGATTTTTGCCACCGCCAAAGGCTCGACGGCGGCACCGTCGGTCTTCACCAGGATGCCGCGGTCGGCGCCCATGGCGAGCGCGGTGCGGATGGTCTCGGCGGCCTGCTGCGGCCCGATCGAGGCGCAGACGATCTCGGTGGCCTTGCCGGCCTCTTTGAGCCGGATCGCTTCCTCGACCGCGATCTCGTCGAACGGATTCATCGACATTTTGACGTTGCCGAGCTCGACGCCGGAGCCGTCTGCCTTGACGCGAATTTTCACGTCCTTGTCGACCGCCCGTTTTACGGGGACGAGAATTTTCATGGCTGCGAGGCTTTTGGCTGCGATGGCTTTTTTGCTTGTTTCCGGAGCACGGCCGGCTGAACGAATGCCGGAAATGCTGCGGTGCGGGAACCTACCGGCCGCAGCCGCTGCGGTCAACGTGTCAGCTTATGCTCGTACCTTCGGCTACAGCTTTGCCAGGTTCGATGCATTCGAACAGCCGAACCCCCGCCGGCCGCATCACCACGAACAAAATCGCGCCGGTGATCAGACCGCCGACATGCGCCCAATAGGCGATGCCGTCGTCGGTGCGGCTCGCGGCGTCGACGAACTGCCAGATCGCCCAGCCACCGATGATCCAATAGGCCCGCAGCCGAAGCGGAATGAGGCCAAGCAGGCAGGTCACCTTGGCGCACGGCCGGAACAGGAGATATGCCGCTATGACGCCGGCGACGGCGCCCGAAGCGCCGATCAGATCGGTCGTCGAGCTCGGACCGCTCAACGCAAAGGCAAGGCCTGAGCCGATGCCGCAGGCCAGATAGAAGCCAAGAAAGCGCCAGTGCCCGAGCGCCTCTTCGATGTCATCGCCGAATACAAACAAGAAAATCATGTTGCCGAAAACGTGCATGAAATTGCCATGCAGGAACATCGAGGTGATCAGCGTCAGCGGCGCCGGGATGGCGCCGACGCTGCCGCCGCCGAAGAGCGCGGCGGGGACCAGGCCTGCCGTGCGCGCGATCGCCTCCGCATCATCGGGCGCGAGCCCGGCGGTCCAGAAAAAGACGCCAAAGTTGACCACGATGAGGAGCCACATCACGTATGGCGGCTGCGGCCACCTGAACGGGCTGTGATCCCATATCGGCATGACCATGGCTTACCCCCTACGCTGTCAGCGATTTTGGCCCGGCTGCCAAAGCACGTCGCGCGCACCTTTGTCATTGGCATAGCGGCCGGCGACAAACAAGAAATCGGATAGCCGGTTGACGTATTGCAGCACCTCGGCGCCGACGCTCTCGCCGGGCTTGTCCTTGAGCTCGGCGATCAGCCGCTCGGCGCGCCGGCAAATGGTGCGGGCCAGATGCAGATAAGCCGCCGCCGGACTGCCGCCCGGCAGGACGAAGGATTTTAATGGCGCAAGCGCGTCATTGAGCCGGTCGATTTCGCTTTCCAGCCAATCGACCTGCGCTTGCGTTACCGTCAGTCGCGCGCCATCCGGCCCCCTGCCCTTGCCGGGCGTGCACAGATCGGCGCCGACGTCGAACAGGTCGTTCTGGATGCGCGACAGCGCGGCGTCCAGCGTGACGTCGCCTGAGGTGTGCAGCCGCGCAATGCCGATCGCCGCATTGGCTTCGTCGAGCGTGCCGTAGGCGGCGACGCGCAAATCGTATTTCTTGCGCCGCTCGCCGGAGCCGAGCCCGGTCGAGCCGTCATCGCCGGTGCGGGTATAGATCTTGTTGAGCTTGACCATAGCTCACTTCGACATGATCCAGACGGTGAGCATGATGACGATGATGGCGATGAACTGCAGCAGCACGCGCAGCCGCATCAGCCTCTGCGAGGTGTTGGCGGAGCCGCCGCGCATCATGTTGTAGAGGCCGAGCAGCAGCACGACCGCGACCGCGCCGATGGCGACCGGGACCGCGAAATGGGACATGAAATTGGCCATGGGCCTAGTTGTAGCCTGGGTTGAGCGGTAGCGAAACCCAGGGGCGGCGTTGCGGGCGCGTCCCCGGATTGCGCTCGGCGCAATCCGGGCTACAAGGAGGCCGCAAGACGCAGAGGATCGCCCGCATGATCGTCGATTTCCAGCACCATTTCACGCCGCGCGAATTGATCAAGGAGGACCCGGGCGACCGCCTGATCCTCAACTACGACGCCGCGGGCGCGCCGAGCTATACGATTCATTCGCTGCTTTACGATCTCGACGAGCACGTGCGGATGATGGATTTGGCCGGCATCGACGCCGCCTGGCTGACCAGCGCCGCCGGCATGTGCGCCGATCTCGACACCTCGCGCCTCGTCAACGACAAGGCGAAACAGGCTGAGCGCGATTATCCCGGCCGCTTCATCGGCGCCGCGCACGCCCACCCGCTCGGCGGCGGCGCCGCGTTCAAAGAACTGGCGCGCTGCCGGCATGAGCTTGGCTTCCAGGGCGTCACCATCACCTCGGAATTCGACGGCAAATGGATCGACGATCCGGCGATCGAGCCGTTCTGGGACGAAGTGGGCAAGCTCGGCCTGTTCGTGTTCGTGCATCCGGCGCTAAAACTCAATCGCGCCGAGCAGTTCGACGCCTACGACACCGCGCGTGGCGTCGGCCGCGAGTTCTCGCTGATCATGGCGACCATCCGCCTGGTCAATTCCGGCGTGTTCGACCGCCATCCGGAGCTGACCGTCCACATGGCGCATCTCTCCGGCGGCATCGCCTCCATGCTGCCGCGCATCCGAAGTTTTCAAGACAAGGATTTTTGGGGGACCGCCGGCAACCCACGCCATGGCGTGACGCCGAAGCACGATTTCGACTATTACATCCGCAACAATCTGGTGTTCGACACCGCCGGATTTGCCGGCGGCATCGGCGCGGTCAAAGCGGGATTATGCGAAATCCCCGCCTCCCGCATCGTCTTCGCCACCGACTATCCGCAGGAAATCCGCAAGCGCGAGATCGTGCGCGACTTCGTGCGCGACATCCGCGCGCTGGGGGCCGATGGCGAGCGTATTTTGTCGGGGAATGTCGGACTGTTGCTCAAGTAGCCCGGGTTGAGCGCAGCGAAATCCGGGAGCGGCGTTTCAGCCGGTCGAAGTCGCGCATTGTCTCCTTGTCCATAAGTCCAATGCGATACAGTCCAGCGGCAGTTTCATGGATCGCCGCGGACAAGCCGCTGGGGTATTTACGAGCCTTCGATTTCTGTTTGCTCATCGCGCAAAGACTTTCCTCGGTAGTTCGGTTGGAGCGCAGCATAATCCACGAGCGTCACAACCGTTAGATCGTCCCCGGATTTCGCTCCGCTCAATCCGGGCTACAAATCAGCGCTCACGCATAGGCGACGCGCCCCTGGCGGCGGAACAGGAGCCACAGCACGATCGTGCCGTTGACCGCGTTCCAGCCGAGGCCGTTGAAGAACGCGGCGCGGTACGAACCGGCGAGGTCGAAAATATAGCCCGACATCCAGCCGCCCAGCGCCATGCCGAACAGGCTCATCATCAGAATGATGCCGATGCGGGTGCCCGCCTCCTTGGCCGGAAAATACTCGCGCACGATGATGGCGTAGCTCGGCACGATGCCGCCCTGGAACAGGCCGAACACCGCCGAGATGACGTAGAGCGAAACCAGTCCGTCGTAGAGAATGTAGAGCAGCAAGGCGACGCCCTGCAGCGCCGACCCCAGCATCAATGTCGGCAGACCGCCGATCCGGTCGGCGATGAATCCCGAGCCGATGCGTCCCACGATCCCGAACGCCATCATCAGCGCCAGCATGTCGGCGCCGCGGGCGACGCCGTAGCCGAGATCGCCGCAATAGGCGACGATGTGCACCTGCGGCATCGACATCGCGACGCAGCAGCAAACCGAAGCCAAGGCCAACAGCGTCTGCAGCGCCCGTGCCGACAGGCCGAACGCCGCGGGCGATCCCTTGCGCGTCGCGGCACCGGAATCGAGGAGCGCGGCCGGCGCGGGCCGGCGCAGAGCAACGACGCCAATGAGAAACATGGCCGCGCCGCACGTCAGCGCAATGCCCACATGGGTCGCCCGCCAGCCATAGAGCGCCATGGCGTGCTGCACGACCGGCGGCCACACCGTGCCGGCGACATAATTTCCAGCCGAGCAAAGCGTCACGGCGACGCCGCGGCGGCGGACGAACCAGTTCGAGATGTCCGCGATCAGTGGGCCAAACGTCGCCGAGCTGCCGAATCCGATCAAGCCGTGCGCAAGCGCGAACACCACGAGGCTGCCGGCGCCGGCGGCGCCGAGATAACCGACGCTGAGCGCCACGGCGCCGAGCGCCAGCGGACCCAAAATCCCGGTCCGGTCGAACAGGCGGCCCATGAGCACGCCGCCCAAGGCAAATCCCACCATCGCCAGCGTGAATGGCAGCGACGCTTGCGCGCGCGGCACGGCGAATTCGGCCTGCACCGGCGGCAGCGCCACCACCACCGACCACATGCCGACGCCGCCGATGGTCGAGATCAACATCGTCGCGGCAAGGCGCAGCCAGGCTTGTCCCGAATCGGGTTGCGGGCTTTTGCCGAGCGTTGATGCGATGAGCGTGTCCATCGGGCGACATTCACTTAAGGTGAACATCGCCGTCAATCCCGGCGTCCGATGAGTTTGTAGCCCGGCTTGAGCGAAGCGAAAGCCGGGAGCGGCGTTCGAACCGATCGATCGTTCCCGGATTTCGCTTCGCTCAATCCAGGCTACAAATCAGTTCGACCCATCGAGCAGACGCCGCGCGATCACGTTGGCCTGAATCTCGGCGGCGCCTTCGAAAATATTCAGAATGCGGGCGTCGCACAGGATGCGCGAAATGGGGAATTCCACGGCAAAGCCGTTGCCGCCGTGGATTTGCACGGCGTTGTCGGCCGCCGCCCAGGCGACGCGCGCGGCGAGGAGCTTTGCCATGCCGGCTTCGAGGTCGCAGCGCCGGCCGGAATCCTTCTGCCGCGCGGCGTAGTAAGTGAGCTGGCGCGCGATCATGATCTCGACCGCCATCATGGCGAGCTTGTCGGAGACGCGCGGGAAATTGGCGATCGGCTCGCCGAACTGCACCCGCGTCGTGGCATAGCCCAGCCCCTGCTCCATCGCCGCCTGCGCCACGCCGATGGCGCGCGCCGCGGTCTGGATGCGCGCCGATTCGAACGTCGCCATCAATTGCTTGAAGCCGAGCCCCTCGACGCCGCCCAAAAGATTGTCCGCGGCCACCGCAAAACCGTCGAAGGCGATCTCGTATTCCTTCATGCCGCGATAGCCCAAGACCTCGATCTCGGTGCCGGACATGCCGGCGGCGGGAAACGGTTTTTCATCGCTGCCGCGCGGCTTTTCGGCGAGCAGCATGGAGAGCCCGCGATAGCCGCTCTCGGCCGGATTGGTGCGAACGAGCAGCGTCATCAGGTCGGCGCGCACCGGATGGGTGATCCAGGTCTTGTTGCCGTAGACCTTATAAGTGTCGCGCTCGCGCACGGCGCGCGTCTTCAGCGACGCCAGATCGGAGCCGGTGTTCGGCTCGGTGAACACCGCGGTCGGCAGCACTTCGCCGGACGCGATTTTGGGCAGCCAATGGCGTTTCTGATCTTCGGTGCCGCTGCCGAGGATGAGCTCGGCGGCGATCTCGGAGCGGGTGCCCAGCGAGCCGACGCCGATATAGCCGCGCGACAGCTCTTCGGAGACCACGCACATGGATTCCTTGCCGAGACCCATGCCGCCGTAGTCTTCGGGGATGGTCAGGCTGAACACGCCGAGCTCGGACATCTGCGCGATGACGTCGAGCGGGATGTATTCGTTATCGAGATGCCACGCTTGCGCATACGGCACGACCTGGCCGTCGGCGAATTTGCGCATCTCCTCGCGGATCGAATCCAGCGTGTCTTCGAGGCCGCAGGCGCCGACCGTGGCGTCGGGCCGCTCGCGCATCAATTCGACGAGCCGGGCGCGACGAGTCGCGGTGTTGCCCGTGGCGATAAGGTGGTCGACTCCGGGCGTGATCCGCGCCGCCACTGCGCTGGCGCTCAAGCCGAGATCGGCCAGGCGGACGATTTCGCCCTGGCTCATGGCAATGCCGCCGAGAATTTGGGCCAAATATTCGCCAGCGCCGATGCGTACGACCAAATCTTCGATCTCGCCGAAATTGCCGGTATCGATCATCCGCGCCGCATAGGCCGCAAGCTGCCGGATCGCCTCCACATAGGTGGCGAGCCAGGCCAGGCCATGGGTGGCGCGTTGCTCGCGGTCGAACACTCGCGCCATCGGGCGGCCCTCGACCGTGACCCGGGCGGCGACGGTGCGGCGGGCATCGGCAAACAGCGCCTCGGCGGCGGCAACCGCCTCGTCGAGCGCTGCGATCAGGTTTTGGCCGGCCGGCATGGCGGATGCAGCAAACGGCATGGACAAGGGCTCCTTCCCCGCGTTTCCCTCCCCACTCGCAGGGGAAGGCTAGGACGGCGGCCGCCCGGACGGCCCGCCAAGCTTACGCGTGCAGTGCACAAAAGCAACGCGGTAGCCCAAATGCCGTCATTCCGGGGCAGCCGTAGGCCGAGCCCGGAATCCATAGTCACAATCTTCGCAGAACAGAACTCAGCGCGAATTCTGCGCCTCCGGGCTTATGGATTCCGGGCTCCTCGCGGAGCCTGTCATCGGGCCGGCCACTCCGGGCCGGACCCGTTGGCGAGGCCCCGGAATGACGCACGCGGCGCGCGAGTCCTTGCCAAATATTAACCATTTTCCGTTTTGCTGAAGCGCAATACCGCCATGCCGCGCCGCGGCGACGAGAGTCCGCCTCGATATGTTTTTCCGTCCAATGGTCATCGTCGAAGCCTTCGCCAAACTGTCGGTTCGCGCCCGCATCATCGTGCTCGGCGTCATTCCGGTGATCGGCTTCCTTGCCAACGGCATCGCCTTCATGGTCGGCGACGTCGAAGTCGGCCGCGCCTTCGACAGCGTGCATCGCTACAGCCAGGTTGCTGACGCGAGCCGCGATCTCAAGGCCGGCTTGCTGATGATGCGCGCCGCGACGACCCAATTTGTCGCGCGGCCGTCCGACAAGCAGGTTGCCGATTTCGCCGACGGCCAACAGCTGGCGATGAAATCGCTCGAGCGCATCTCTACCATGCTGGGCGATCCCGCGCAGGACGTGATCACGCCGATGCGCATCACCGTGCGCGACCTCAAGACCAGCTTCGAAAGCCTGGTCAACGAGCAGAAATCGCTCGGTTACGACGCCAGCCAAGGCATCACCGCCGAGCTCGACGTGGCGAGCAGCGCGGTGGAACGCATCATCCACGAAGATCTGTCGTGGGTCGCCGACGGCGACGCCACCAAGATGCTGATGTCGCTTCTGACCATGCGCCGCGACGAGATGGCTTACCGATTGACGCGCTCGCGCGCGTCCGAGAAGCACTTCCTCGACGAGGTGCGGAACTTCAACGCGCTGTTCGACTCGGTCGACGGCGCGCCGTCGATGAAGCAGAAGTTGAACGAGGAGGTGAAGACCTACAGCTACGCCTTCGCGCAATGGGTCGCCTCGACCGACAATATCGAGCCGCTGATGACGCTGATCGGCCACGACACCGAGACCGTGCTGCCGGAAGCCGACAAGATCATCGCCTCGGCGCGCGACAGCTCGAGCGATGCCGGCGCGGCGCTGGCGGCGTCGCGCGCCCGCATCCGCAGCTTCATCCTATGGATCGGCCTGGCGGTGGTGCTGATCGGCCTCAGTTGCAGCTGGCGCATCGGCCGTTCGATCACGCGGCCGCTGGAAGGCCTGGCCGCCGTGATGAAGCGGCTCGCCGACGGCGATACCTCGGCGCAAATTCCGGAAACCAAGGCGCATGACGAGATCGGCGCCATGGCGCGCACGGTCGTTGTGTTCCGCGACAATATGATCGAGCGCGAGCGGCTCTCCGCCGTCGAGACGCAAGCCAATACCGCGCGCGCGCAACGCGGCGAGACGATCGCGGCGATGATCGACACGTTCCGCGCGTCCGTCGAGCAGGCCCTGGCGCGGCTGCGCGAGGCCGCCGGCGCCCTCGAAAGCGCCTCCAGCGGGCTCAACGACGCCGCCGACGCGGTCTCGTCGGAAGCGCGCGATGCCGAGAACCGCGTCAGCACCGCCGCCGTCAATGTCACGACGGTGGCGAGCTCGATCGAGGAGCTGGCCGCCTCGATCGGCGAGATCGCGCTGCAGGCGACGCGCTCGACCGAGGTCGCCGGCCGCGCGGTGGCCGAATCCAAGCGCACCGTCACCACCATGTCGGAGCTGGGCACCGCCGCGAACCGCATCGGCGAGGTGATCGGGCTCATCCAATCCATCGCCGGCCAGACCAACCTGCTGGCGCTCAACGCCACCATCGAGGCGGCGCGCGCCGGCGAGGCCGGCCGCGGCTTTGCGGTGGTCGCCACCGAAGTGAAATCGCTCGCCGCACAAACCGCGCGCGCCACCGAGGACGTCGCCGCCCAGATCGGCTCGATTCAATCGGCCACCGCCGACGCCGCGCAGGCCATCGAGCAGGTGTCCTCGATCATCGACGACATGTCGGAGATCGCCGTGACGGTCGCCGCCACCGTCGAGGAACAAAACAACGCGGTCGCCTCGATCGCCGAAGGCGTCAACCGCGCCTCGGTCGAAGCGCGCACCGGCGCCCAATCCATGAGCCGCGTCGCCGGCGCCACCACCGGCGCCCGCTCGACCGCCGCCGACGTCAAGGCGCTGGCCGACGCGCTCGCGATCGAAGCCGCGAGCCTGCAGAGCGAAGTGCGGCGGTTCCTTGCGGACGTGCAGGCGGCGTAGATCACAAAATGTAGCCTGGGTTGAGCGAAGCGAAACCCGGGAACGGCGTTTGCACACCACTATCGTTCCCGGATTTCGCTTCGCTCAATCCAGGCTACGCCACCGCGCAGCGGTGCTATCTATCAAAATATAATCCAGCCACTAAGTTTCTATTTTCATCTATACTCGGCATATATATCTCATTGATGCCGATGTTTGGAGATTTACTGACTGTGAATGGGCTCGACCGATTGTCATGCAGTAAACTGAATACCTCTGGACCCCATTGGGCTGCTTGCATGATATGTAGAGCCGCCATTGCGTTAATTAAATTACCGAAAGTCGCTTTCGAGAATTCTGATTCCCGATGATGTTTGACAGCATTATATGCATCGTACCACGTCAGCGATTTTGTAGGAGCATCTCGTGTCCATGTTTCAAATGGCATGAATGAATTTAGCTGCGGATAATCGGTCAGGATCACGCTCCATTCGCCTAAGCGCAGTGGTTCTTTGACCCGGAAATAATCCGCCGTCGTATATCGCTCTTGCCAGTTCTCTTTCTTAGTATTCTCCTCCAAAACAGCCCGCCATTCTGATTCGATCTCCGTGCAAGCCAGAAGGAGAAGCTCTCGCATTTTATGTCCAAAGGTCTGATAATTTTTTTCCGACGGCTCTACATGTCTGAAGATTTCGACTAGGTAAGAGAAAAGGCTGGCTGCAGCGGCCGCAGATTGCGTGTATCTATATCCATATATTTTGCGCGGATTTACAGCGTTATAGCCCATGAAGGGGTCTTGGTCTGGATAATATCCCCGCCAAATTCGCGGATAGTATATGCCGGGCTCCACATCTGAAATCATAACGGCGCGTCTATCGATAAATTCCATCCTTTGACCAAGAAGATGCCACGCCGCGTTTATATCCTCATCGTATAAATCTAAATGGTCGCTCGCGTCATAGTGCGTACGCGCAGAATTCCAATCATCCACGGAAACGCTTAAAAAACTCTCATCCCGCGCAGACGGGATAAAGAATGACATTGCACTCGGACCAGATTTCCAAAACGCCACAAAATCCTGGCGAAGAGTAATCGCTTTGTACACAGCAGTCATACAGCTATCTGCGATTGCTTAGGAGCGACATTTGCGATGCGCCACATGCTGAGTTAGAAAAAGCAGACGGCGAAGTTTGCGCGTTCAACAGACAAGCTAACTTTGTGTCCTTCTAGTCGTACGTTCTTGCTGCCGCCATGCTATCAGCAAACCGCGAGCTCCGGCAAAAAGCTCCCTAATGATAAGTGGGAGTCGGTATGCGATGACTAATCCTACAAGGATGGCAAAGACCCACCTTGGCTGAAAATTGGCAAGGAGCTTGAATAATTCCGCCGCGGCTTCGCTATTCACGGCACTTAGACTCCGACTTCGCTATCGCCTTATGTACTATCCAAAGGTTAACGTAGGGTTCCCACGTTAACCTTTCCTTAACCACTACAACCCATCTACTGAATAAGCTGTTAATACGCCCTAAGTCTTTGTTTCTCATAGTAATTTTATCGCAATTTGGGAAAGCTCGTAGCCCAACGATTGGCTGCGAGCCGACGAGCCAATCAAACTTACGGACCACACCGTGGCGTCTTTTGCGAAACTCGGGCGCGGAGTGCGTCGCGAGAACGGAACTCCTTTTCACCCTCCCCTGCAGGGGGAGGGTCGCGACCCGAAGGGGCGCGGGGTGGGGTGCGCGGCGGCGCAGGGGGTCGCAGCGCGCTGCGCGCGCTTTCACCCCATCCCGCCGCGCTTCGCGCGGCGACCTTCCCCCTCCAGGGGAAGGTGATAGAGCCGAGCGTCACGCGCGCTGTGCTATGAATAGCGCTCCAGCGGAGACCGCCTCGCTTGCGCCCGATCCGCCTCGCCTACCGCGTCGTCATCGACGCCTTCTATCGCTTCAATGCCGACGACGGCTGGGCGATCGCGAGCCACATTGCGCTCTCGGTGCTGATGTCGATGTTTCCGTTTCTGATCCTGGTCACCGCGATCGCCGGCTTCATCGGCTCGGAGAATCTCGCCGCCGAGGTGGCGCGCATCATCGTCGAAGCCTGGCCGCGCCAAGTGTCGAGCCAGATCACCGGCGAGATCCGCAACGTGCTGACCACGGCGCACGGCGGCGTGCTGACGGTGGGCGCGGTGTTCGCCATCTATTTCGCCTCGAGCGGTGTCGAGAGCCTGCGCATCGGCTTGAACCGCGCCTACGGGCTCACCGAGCCGCGGCCGCTGTGGCTGTTGCGCCTGGAATCGATCGGCTATGTGCTGGTTGCCGCGGTCGGGCTTTTGGCGCTGTCGTTCCTGGTGGTGCTCGGCCCGCTGGTGTTCCGCACCGCGTTGCTCTACGCGCCGTGGCTCGCCGAGGTGGAGAGCCACTTCAATATCGGCCGGTTCGTGGTGGCGAGCGTTCTTTTGATCACGTCGCTTCTGATCCTGCACATGTGGCTGCCGGCCGGGCGGCGGCAGTTCACCGAAGTGTGGCCCGGCATCGTCGCGACCTTGGTGATGTGGCTGACCTGCGGCTTCGTGTTCGGCCGCTACCTCGCCGACTTCTCCTACACCTATGTGCATTACTATGCCGGCCTCGCCTCGGCGATGATGGCGCTGGTGTTTCTTTATTTCACCGCGCTGATCTTCATCTACGGCGGCGAGCTGAACGCCGCGATCGCGCGCCTGCGCGGAGAGGGATCGGAGTTACCGCTGTCCTGAGGTGCTAAGCCGCGGTTTCGGCGACAGCGCTTGCGCAGGCGAACTCCCTCTCCCCAGAGGGGAGA
>Ga0208604_1000020_pt1 | contig 22689 bp, 17 predicted proteins | sample MicForSoSWNH22_M_FD_188009 | JGI IMG/M metagenome (GOLD analysis project Ga0208604, IMG submission 188009) | Forest soil microbial communities from Harvard Forest Long Term Ecological Research site in Petersham, Massachusetts, USA - MetaG HF016... | ecosystem: Environmental > Terrestrial > Soil... | reverse complement strand
ATCCTCGCCCAAGTCCGCGTCGTCGTGCAGGATTGGCGGCCGATGCTGGACTGGCTGCGCGGGATCATCGCGGAATTGCGCGCCAATCCGCCGCCGCTCGACGCCGGCGAAATTGCCGAAGCCGTGCAGTTCCTGGAATGGCTGGCGGCGGACAATTTCACTTTGCTCGGCGCCCGCGATTACGTCTTCACCGGCGATTCCGACGTGCTCGAACCGATGTTCGAGACCGGGCTTGGGCTGTTGCGCTCGCGCGAGGTGCGGCCGTTGTTGCGCTGGAACCAGCCGCTCGTCATCACGCCCGAAATTCGCGCGCTCATGGAGGAGCCCCGGCTCCTTGTCATCACCAAGTCGACCTTGCGCTCGCCGGTGCATCGCCGCGTCGACATGGACTATATCGGCGTCAAGCGCTTCGACCGGCACGGCAAGCTGGTCGGTGAATTCCGCCTCTGCGGGTTGTTCACCTCGACCGCCTATACGCGGTCGGTGCGCGCCATTCCCTATCTGCGGCGCAAGGCCGACGACGTCATCCGCCGCGCCGGCTTCGAACCGGCGAGTCATTCCGGCAAGGCGCTGGTCAACGTGCTGGAGACTTATCCGCGCGACGAGTTGTTTCAGATCGACGAAGACCTGCTCTATCACTTCGCGCTGGCCATCCTGCAGCTCGGCGATCGCCCGCGCGTGCGGGTGTTGCCGCGGCGCGACCGTTTCGACCGTTTCGTCTCGGTCCTCGTCTACGTTCCGCGCGAGCGCTACGACGGACGGATCAGGGCGCTGATCGGCGATTATCTCTCGACCGCGTTCAACGGCGAGGTGCGTGCCTTCTATCCGTTCTTTACGGAAGGCCCGCTGGTGCGCGTGCATTTCATCATCGGCCGCGCCGAGGGCGAAGCGCCGGATCCCGATCGCGCCACGCTCGACCGCGCGGTCGAGGCCATCGTGCGCAGCTGGATCGACGGCTTGAACGAAGCGCTCGCCGCCGCCTACGCGCCGGGCAAGGCACACACGCTGGCGGCGCGCTACCGCGGCGCATTCCCGATCGACTATCGCGAGGTCTATGCGCCGGCGGTGGCCGTCGGCGACATTCGCGTGGTCGAATTGCTCACACAGCAGCGGCCGCTCGGTGTCGACTTCTATCGCCAGGGCGGTGCCGGATTGACGCGCGCGGGGCTGAAAGTGTTCAGCCAAAGCCGGCCGATTTCGCTGTCCGAGCGCGTGCCGGTGCTGGAAGACATGGGCTTTCGCGTCGTCGACGAGCGCACCTATCACATCAAGCCGGAGGACGCGGCGGACGTCTGGTTCCACGACATGGAGCTCGAAAGCGCGTCGGGGGAGCCGATCGACCTCGCCGCGCTCGAGCAGCGCCTCGAAGCCTGTTTCCTCGTCGTCATGGGCAAACGCGCCGAGAGCGACGGCTATAACGCGCTGGTGCTCCTGGCCGGGCTCGGCTGGCGCGATGTCGCGCTCATTCGCACCGTCTCGCGCTTCCTGCGTCAGACCCGCGTGCCGTATTCACAAGGTTACATGTGGGCGACGCTGCGCAAGCACTCCGCCGTCGCTGCGCAGATCGTGACCCTGTTCCATACCCGGTTCGATCCGCATCTGCCGGCGTCGAACGACGAGCGCGCGGCGCGCGAGGCCGAGATTGCTTCGACCATCGAGGCCGCATTGCAGGCGGTCGAAAGTTTGGACGAGGACCGCATCCTGCGCCACTTCGTCAATGCGGTGCAGGCGGCGATCCGCACCAACTTTTATCAGCTCGACCGCGACGGCCAGCCAAAGGACGTCATCGCGATTAAGTTTGCAAGCCGCAAGGTCGACGCCATGCCGCTGCCGCGGCCGCTCTACGAGATTTTCATCTATTCGCCACGTTTCGAGGCCGCGCATCTGCGCTTCGGCAAGGTGGCGCGCGGCGGCATTCGCTGGTCCGACCGGCCGCAGGATTTCCGCACCGAAATCTTGGGCCTGGTCAAAGCCCAGAACGTCAAGAACGCCGTCATCGTGCCGGTCGGCGCCAAAGGCGGCTTCGTGCCAAAGTTTCTGCCGGCCGGCGGCTCGCGCGAAGCCATCCAGGCGGAGGGCGTCGCCACCTACAAGATCTTCATGTCGACGCTGCTCGACATCACCGACAACATCCGGCCCGGTACGGCCGGCGTCGTGCCGCCGCTCGACGTCGTGCGCAAGGAGGGCGACGATCCTTATCTCGTCGTCGCCGCCGACAAAGGCACCGCGACGTTTTCCGACATCGCCAACGACATCGCTATCGCCCACGATTTTTGGCTCGGCGACGCCTTCGCTTCCGGCGGCTCGGCCGGCTACGACCACAAGAAAATCGGCATCACCGCGCGCGGCGCCTGGGAATCGGTCAAGCGCCATTTCCGCGAGATGGATATCGACCTCGCCGCGACGCCGTTCACCGTGGTCGGCGTCGGCGACATGTCGGGCGACGTGTTCGGCAACGGCATGTTGCGCGAGAAAACCACCAAACTGGTCGCCGCCTTCGATCACCGCGACATATTCATCGATCCCGACCCCGATGCGGAGCGCACGTTCGCCGAGCGCCAGCGTCTGTTCGACTTGCCGCGCTCGAGCTGGCAGGATTTCGACAAGGCGCTGATTTCCAAGGGCGGTGGCGTTTATCCGCGCGCGGCCAAGGAGATCAGGCTGTCGGCGGAGGCGCAAAAGCTCTTCGGCGTCGGCGAACGGCTGACGCCGCAGGACTTGATCCGTGCCATTCTCAAAGCGCAGGTCGATTTGATCTTCTTCGGCGGCATCGGCACCTATATCCGCGCCGCCGACGAAAGCGACGAGGCGGTCGGCGACCGCGCCAACGATGCCGTTCGCGTCTTTGGCAAGGATCTGCGCTGCAAGGTGATCGGCGAGGGCGCCAATCTCGGCATGACGCAACGCGGCCGCATCGAGGCGGCGTTGCGCGGCATTCGCCTCAACACCGACGCCATCGACAATTCGGCCGGCGTCAATACTTCAGACATGGAGGTCAATCTCAAGATCGCGCTGAGCGTTCCGCTACGCGACGGCCGGCTCACCATGGCGGGGCGCAACGCGCTGCTTGCCGAAATGACCGACGACGTCGCGGCGCTGGTGCTGCGCAACAATTATCTGCAGCCGCTGGCGCTGTCGCTCGCCGAGCGGCGCGGCATGGAGGCCTTCGGCTTCCAGCAGCGCCTGATCCAGACCTTGGAGAAGCGCGGCCACTTGGACCGCGCGGTGGAGTATTTGCCCGACGACGCCCAGCTTGCCGAGCGCCGCCGCCGCTCCGAGCCGTTCACGCGGCCGGAGCTTTCGGTGCTGCTCGCCTACGCCAAGCTGACGCTCGACGAAGATTTGCTGGAGTCCACGGTGCCCGACGATCCCTATCTGGCCCGCGAGCTCGGCCGCTATTTCCCCAAAGCCATCGCCGAACGTTTTCCCGACGCGCTCGAGCATCATCGCCTGCGCCGCGAGATCATCGCCACCCAGCTCGGCAATTCGATGATCAACCGCGGCGGCCCGTCGCTGATCGTGCGCATCGCCGACCAGACCGGCGCTGCGCCTGCCGCCATCGCCGCGGCCTTCGCCGCCGTGCGCGACAGTTTTGGCATGACCGCCCTCAACACCGCGATCGACGGGCTCGACAATCGCGTGCCGGGACAACTGCAGCTCGAGCTTTACGCGGCGGTGCAGGACCTGTTGCTCGACCGCATCATCTGGTTCCTGCGTAATGCCGATCTGTCCAAAGGCCTGGCCAGGGTCGTTGCGCATTACCGCGACGGCATCGCCGCCGTCGAAGCCGCGCTCGACGGCGCGCTGTCCGAAGAAAGCTCGAGCGCGCGCGCCGCGCGCAAAGCCAAGCTCGTCGAGGCCGGTGTGCCGGAGGAACTTGCCGGCCGTTTGGCCAACCTGCCGTCGCTCACCGCCGCGCCCGACATCGTCCTGGTCGCCGACCGCACCGGCAAGGGGATCGGCGAGGTAGCCGCAACCTATTTTGCGGCGGGCGCGTTCTTCCGGCTCGATCGCATTACCAGCGCCGCGAGCAATATTCCGATTGCGGATTATTTCGACCGGCTAGCGCTCGACCGGGCGCGGGATTCGATCGGGGAAGCCGAGCGACGGCTTGCCGCAGCCATGGTTGGCGACGGCGCGGCGGGCGCGGCGGGCGCTGCCGCGGTGGCGGCTTGGGTTAAGCCGCGATCCGACGAGGTCGAGCGCGTGCGGCTGGCGGTCCACGAGATCGCCAATTCCGGGCTGACGCTGTCGAAACTCGCGGTGGCTGCAAGCCTGCTCGGCGACCTGGTCAAGACTTGAAGGCGGGCAAGGACTTACCCACAGGCGCCGCGGTCGGCCACAAAAAAGAACCCCAAGCAGAGTACGCGCTTGGGGTTCTAGGTGTTGCCTCAACTTAGGCTTATTGGGCCGGGCGGCAGGGTGTCGGGGGGATGGGGAGCCGCCCGGTTGGCCTAATGAGAAACAAATAGGAGCGGAGCCTGCGGATGCAATGCGGATCACGGTTTAGTGTATTCCGCTGCGTCAAAACGCGCCGCTTGCAAACAACAAGTCAAACGCCAATCGAATTTTTGCCGCGACGGAACACAACATCAGTACTACCCCGCATACGTGACATGCACATGTCACAAACCCGGCGCGATTTTACTCAATTGCGCCGGCGCCAAAGAATTTCGTTTCACGATTGGAACCAAGCGACCTTGCCGCACTTATTGATCTTGGGCCACGATTGGGTGAGATGGGCACGGGGCGCTCATAAGCCGGAAAATGCGGACGTCGGCGGCCCAAGCGGCATGGCAATGATTGCGGTTGTTACGAACTGTTGCGAGTTCCCGGCATGAACGCGATCCAGTCGCTGCAGCCGTTTTACACGGTGGCCGGCTTCGCCGTCGGCATGCTGGTCGGCCTGACCGGCGTTGGCGGCGGCTCGTTGATGACGCCGATCCTGATCGTACTGTTCGGGGTCCATCCGGCGACCGCGGTCGGCACCGACCTGCTCTATGCCGCGGCGACCAAGACCGCCGGCAGCCTGGTGCATGGCTACAACCGGACTGTCGACTGGCGCGTGGTGCGGCGGCTCGCCACCGGCAGCGTGCCGCTGACGGTCCTGACCATCTGGGCGCTGAGTTACGTCAACATCAACGGCGCGGCGGCGCGCCAGCTCATCGCCGGCGTGCTGACGCTCGCGCTGTTTGCCACGGCGCTGATGCTGGTGTTTCGCGACCGGATCGTGACCCGCTACGCGGCGCGCATTGGCGCGCTGCCGCCGCGGCGGATCGCGACGCTGACAATTATCGTCGGCGCCGTGCTCGGCGTGCTGGTGTCGATCTCGTCGGTCGGCGCCGGCGCCATCGGCGTCACCGCCCTGATCCTGCTTTATCCGCAGCTGCCGACGGCGCGCATTGTCGGCTCCGACATCGCCCATGCGGTGCCGCTGACGCTTGCCGCCGGCATCGGCCATTGGTGGCTCGGCTCGATCAATCTCGATCTGTTGGTTCCGCTGCTGCTCGGATCGGTGCCGGGCATCCTGATCGGCAGCTATACCGCCGTGCGCGTGCCGGAAAAGGCGCTGCGGCTCTTGCTGGCGGCGACTTTGGTTCTTGTCGCGACCAAGCTGTCGCTCGACATGCATTCGTCCGCATCGGCACCGTTCGTGACGGCGACGACCAACCGCGCACGCTGATTTTTATTTATTGAGCGTGGTCAGTTCGGCTGCCCAGTATCGGGCAAACCGTAGCGATGCAGATCGGCGCCATGGGCGTCGAGCCAGGATTTGGCGCGGTCGTGACCCGGGCAAAGCCGCTGCACCAGCCGCCAGAACCGCGGCGAATGGTTCATCTCGACGAGGTGCGCCACTTCGTGCGCGGCGAGGTATTCGAGCACATGGCTCGGCGCCAGAATGAGCCGCCAGGAGAACGACAGCATGCCGGTGGTCGAGCACGAGCCCCAGCGGCTCGATTGATCGCGCACGGTGATCCGCTTGACGGCGACGCCCAGCGCCGCGGCAAATTTCAAGCTCGCGGCTTCGAGCTCGCGCTTGGCCTCGCGGCGCAGGTAATCGCCGACGCGCCGGTCGAGATGCGGGGCGTTGCCGGCGACGCACAACAGTCGCTCGCCGTCATCGGCCACTTCGGCCCACACCGTGCCGCGCATGCCGCGGCGGTGCGCAATGCGGTGCGGCACGCCGCGCAGCGGCACCACGACGCCGTCGGCGAACGGCGCCGCCTCCGGCAGCCGCCCAAGCCGTGCCGCGATCCAGCCGCCGTGCTTTTGCGCGAACTCGCCGGCTTCCTTCAGCGTGCCGCGTGGCGGGATTGTCAAAATAACTTCGCGTGTGGTCGCCTGGATGCGCAACGTGTAGCGCCGCGCCTGGCGATGCCGGCGCAGCTGCACCAGATAAACCGACCGGTCGAAGACGATCTCGATCGTCCGCGGCTCACTCGGGCGACGATAAAGCAGCGCGCGCAGCGGCATGGCGAGGCATCCGAGCATCAAGCGATGCGAATACTGCCACGATTCGATAGGGAGAGCGAAGGCCGCAGCCGGCGTGGCGATCAAGCCCGCTGCAGCGCCGCGCCGTTATGCGCGCGCCGCCTGGCGGCGCTGTTCGCCAGGTGGCCCATTGACAGGATGAAATCGGCGATGCGCGGGGCGATCTCGGCGCGAAAGCGCGAGCCGTTGAACACGCCGTAATGCCCGACGGCCGGCTGCAAGTAGTGCGCCTTGCGATCGGGCGGGATGTTGACGCACAGACCATGCGCCGCCTCGGTCTGGCCGACGCCGGAAATATCGTCGTGCTCGCCTTCGATGGTCAGCAGCGCGACGCGCTTGATCTTGGCGAGATCGACCGGCCGGCCGCGATGGGTCATCTCGCCCTTGGGCAAAGCGTGGCGGACGAACACGGTCTCGACGGTCTGCAGATAGTATTCGGCGGCGAGATCCATCACGGCGAGATATTCGTCGTAGAATTCCTTGTGCTTGCCCGCGGAATCGCCGTCGGCCTTGACCAGATTGAGGAACAATTGCTTGTGCGCCTCGATGTGGCGCTCGAGATTCATGCTGACAAAGCCGTTGAGCTGCAGGAAGCCCGGATAGACGTCGCGCATAAAGCCCGGATTGGGAAACGGCACCTTGGTGATGACGTGGCTGTGGAACCAGTCGGTGCCGCGCTGTTCGGCAAGCGTGTTCACCGCCGTCGGATTGACCCGCGTATCGATCGGCCCGCCCATCAAGGTCATGGACACCGGCACATAGGGGTCGTCGTCGGCTTCCATCAGCGCGACGGCAGCCATCACCGGCACCGCCGGCTGGCACACCGCAATGACATGGGTGTCGCCACCGAGCGCATGCAGGATCGAGATCACGTAGTCGATATAGTCGTCGAGATCGAAACGGCCTTCCGTCAGCGGCACCATACGGGCATCGACCCAATCGGTGACGTAGACGTCGTGATTGGGCAGGAACGCTTCCACCGTGCCGCGCAGCAGCGTGGCGAAATGGCCCGACATCGGCGCGACGATGAGCAGCCGCGGCTGCGGCCGGCGCGGCTGATGCTGGAACACGCGCTCGAAATGAACGAGCTTGCAGAACGGCCGCTGCCACACCGTCGAGATCTGCACCGGCACCCGCTCGCCGCCGACCAAAGTCGAGGTGATGCGCCATTCCGGCTGGGCATAGCGGCGCGTCGAGCGCTCGAACAATTCGGCCGCCGCGGCGACCGATTTGCCGAAGGTGGTGAAGGACAGCGGATTGACCGGGTTCTTGTAGAACAGCCGCGTGGCGTCGGCCCACGCCCGCGCCGGATTGAGCGCCGCGTGGCTCATCTCGTAGAACCAATACATCGGTGCGGCGGACAGCAAAGCGCTGCTGTCGCCCGGCACGGCAGGCGCGCCGCCAAACTCCCCGATCGCCATTGATGACCCTAACCCGGCTTGCTGCAGTGCAGCATTGTGACGATGGTATGTCATGTCGTCAAGGTAACCGCAATGATTTCCATTTCCGTTACGTATGAAGGCCAACGCGTTGCGGCCATTCGCGCTGCACATGGCACACACTCTTGGCGAGGACGGCTTATTCGCCGGCCTGGATCAGCGAGCCGTGACGGCGGGCGCTCTGCAACAGCTTGAGGAAGCCGAATAAGCCTGCGGCGAAGAACACGACGTTGAGCGCCAGCGCACTGAGCATCAAGTCGGGCCGGAACGTGTGCTCGATCAAGAGCGCGCGCATGCCCTCGAAAACATAGGTTGGCGGCAGCGCCCACGACACCGGCTGCAGCCACGCCGGCAAAGTCGAGACCGGGTAGTAGACGCAGGTCAGCGGCATGAACAAAAACATGATCGACCAGGCCAGATTCTCGGCGCCAAGACCGTTGCGCAACACCAGGCCGGAGACAAAAATCCCGACCGCCCAGGCGGTGAGCATCAGATTGAGAAAGAAAGCCACCAGCGCCAGGCCGAGGCTGTAAAGATTGAAGCCGAAAAACGCGATCGCGAGGAATGTCACCGGCACGGTCCCGATCGCCAAGCGCACGATGCTCATCACCATCAGCGCGGCGATGAACTCGAACGGCCGCAGCGGGCTCATCATGAGATTGCCGATGTTGCGCGCCCACATCTCTTCCATGAACGAAATCGAGAAGCCGAGCTGGCCGCGGAACAGAATGTCCCACAGCAGCACGGCGCCGATAAAGGTGCCGGCGGCTTGGGCAAAAAAGCCGGCGTTCTGCACGATGTAGAATTGCAGGAAGCCCCAGGTGACCATCTGCACCGTCGGCCAATAGACCAGATCGAGCAGCCGCGGCCACGACGAGCGCAGGAGGTACCAATAGCGCAGCATCATCGCGCCGGTGCGCCGGAGCGAGAAATCCAAGACGCCGTCGCCGAGGGTCGTCATTGCGCCGCCTCGCTCTCCACACCGCGCCCGCGGGCCACGTCCAGGAAAACCTCCTCCAGCGTGCGCCGGCCGTAACGCAGCAAAAGCTTCGCCGGCGTATCGTCGTCCTCGATATGGCCGCGCTTCATGATGATGACGCGATCGCACAGCCGTTCGACCTCGGCCATGTTGTGGGACGCGATCAGCATCGTGGCGTTGCGCTCGCGGCGGTAACGTTCGAGCCGGCCGCGCACCCAGTCGGCGGTGTCGGGATCGAGCGAGGCGGTCGGCTCGTCGAGCAGCAGCAGTTCCGGCGCATTGATCAGTCCCTTGGCCAGCGCGACGCGGGTCTTCTGCCCGTCCGAGAGCTTTCCGGTCTGGCGGTCGAGCAGATCGGTGAGATCGAGCTCTTCGCCGATCTGTGCGATGCGCGCCGCCAGGTCGGGCACGCCGTAGAGCCTGCCGAACACGGTGAGGTTCTGCCGGATGGTGAGCCGCATCGGCATCGCCACATAGGGGCTTTCGAAATTCATCCGGTGCAGCACGCGATAGCGCTGCCGCGGCATCTCGGCGCCGAGCACCGTGACCCTGCCGGAGGTCGGCGTGGTCAGCCCCATGATCGAGGCGATGGTCGTGGTCTTGCCGGCGCCGTTGCCGCCGAGCAGCCCGGTGACCGAGCCGGGGGTGAGCGTGAACGAGATACCGTCCACCGCCGGGACGGTCTTGTAGATTTTGACCAGCCGCTCGATGGCGATGGGGGGTGCGGGGGCGTGCATCGGCGCACATGTGGCCTGCTGGCGCGGAGGAGGCAAGGGGAGGGTACAACGCCGGGCATATGGCAGAGCCGCGTGGAAGATGGCACAACACCGCGCCGGGAGGGCGGTCCTATGAGTTCCTGCACATGACTACGATCACAATGGCGCAAGCCGACCGCATCATCGACGCCGCCATCGCGCGCGGCGTCGAGCTCAACTGCCGCCCGATCAGCGTCATCGTGGTCGAGCCGGGCTGCAAGGTGAAAGCCTTCAAGAAAGAAGACGGCGCGTCGATGATCCGTTTCGAGATGGCTTTCGGCAAAGCCTATGCGGCGCTCGCGCTCGGGCGCAGCTCGAGCCTGGTGCATCAGCGCGCCGAAGAGCGGCCGATCTTCATGCGCTATCTGATCGCGGCGAGCGACGAGCAGTTGTTTGCCGAAGCCGGCGGCTTGCTGATCCGCGACACGAACGGTGAAGTCATCGGCGCGGTCGGCGTCACCGGCGATACCGGCGAGCGCGACGAGGAGCTCGCCGCCCACGGCATCCATGCCGCGGGATTGAAGACCGACGAGGATTGCCGCGACATGGGCCGGCGCATCGGGCTGATATCGGGCTGATACAGAAGACAAGCTGACGCTCCGGGAATCACTGATGGGTCAGATTGGCGTGGCGTTTGACTCCCTCTCCCCAGAGGGGAGAGGGTGGGGTGAGGGGGCTCGGAAGCTGCAGAAAGATCTTCAGCTTCCGAACCCCCTCATCCTGTCCTTCTCCCCCAATAGCGCGTCAAAGACGCGCGTAAACGCGCTGATGGGGAGGCTGATGGGGAGAAGGGACGCAGTTCGTCGTGCACCATCCTTCCGACACGCCGTGCATCGGTCGCGGATCGGCGTCGCAACAAGCAACGAGGCACCATGAAAATCGGATTGTTCGACCACATCGAGGATGGCGCGCGGCCGCTGACGACGTTGTTCGACGAACGTTTGCAATTCGCGGCAGCGGCCGACGCGGCCGGCTTCTATTGCCTGCACCTTGCCGAGCACCACGCGACGCCGCTCAACATGGTGCCGGCGCCCGGCATCTTCATGGGGGCGCTGGCGCGCGCCACCAAGCGCATGCGCATGGGGCCGTTGGTGTATCTGTTGCCGCTCTATTCGCCGCTGCGCCTGATCGAGGAAATCTCCATGCTCGATCATTTGAGCTATGGCCGCCTCGACGTCGGCGTCGGCCGCGGCGTGTCGCCCTATGAGCTGAAATACCACAAGGTCGAGCACGACGATTCGCGCGAGATTTTCATCGACGCGTTCAAGTGTCTCAGCGCCGGCCTGGTCACAGATTCGCTGAGCTACAAAGGCGACCACTACGTCTACGAGAACGTACCGATTGCGCTGCGCCCGCTGCAGCAGCCGCATCCGCCTTTTTGGTACGCTTCCTCGAACGAAATCGGCTCGACTTGGGGCGGCGAGCACGGCCTGCATTTCGTGACGCTCGGCCCGATGGCGACCGCCAAAACCAACATCGATGCCTACAAGAAGGCACTGGCGAAACGCGGCGCGCCGGCGCAGCCCAAGGCGGAATTTTCCGGCGGCGCCGTGATCGGCGTGCAGCGGCATATCTTTGTCGCCGATACCGATGCCGAAGCGCACCGCTTCGCCAAGCCGGCGATGGAGGTGCATCTCGCCAATCTCAATTGGCTCCGCGTGAAGCACGGCGTCACCGGCCTGACCTCACGCCTCAACGTACCGCGCGGCGCCACCTACGAAGCCTGTCTCGCCGACGGCACCGTGATCTCAGGCTCGCCGGCGACCGTGCGCGCCGAGATCGAGCGGCAGGTCAAGGAGCTCGGCGTCAATTATCTGCTGACGTACCTGTTCCTCGGCACCATGTCGCTTGCCGACGCGCTGCGCTCGTTGAATTTATTCAGCGCCGAGGTGATGCCGCATTTGGCGAAGCTGTAGTGTTATCCGTCACCCTGAGGTGCTCGGCGCGTAGCGCCGAGCCTCGAAGGGCGACGGCCTCGGCGCTCGGGCCGGCATCCTTCGAGGCTCGCTTCGCTCGCACCTCAGGATGACGGATTCACTTCTCGCCGCTATCCGGCGGCCGCTGCTGGTCCGCGCGCAACGCGTCGGGATGCGGCATGGCGATGACGTTGTAGCCGGAATCGACGAAGTGAATCTCGCCGGTGACGCCGGTGGAAAGATCCGAGAGCAGATAAAGCCCCGCGCCGCCGAGATCGTCGAGCGTCACGCCGCGATGCAGCGGCGAATGCCGTTGCTGGAAGGCGAACATGGCGCGGGCGTCGCCGATACCCGCACCCGCAAGGGTGCGGATCGGTCCCGCCGAAATCGCATTGACGCGGATGGCGCTGGCACCGAAGTCCACGGCGAGGTAGCGCACGGAGGCCTCAAGCGCCGCCTTGGCGAGGCCCATGGCATTGTAATTCGGCATGGCGCGCAGGCCACCGTTGTAGGTCAAGGTCAGCATGGCGCCGCCGTGCGGCATCATTGCCGCCGCGCGCCGTGCCGCTTCGGTGAACGAGAAGCACGAGATCAGCATGGTGCGCAAAAAGTTCTCGCGCGTGGTGTCGGCATAGCGGCCGGTGAGCTGGGTCTTGTCGGAAAAGGCGACGGCATGGACCAGGAAATCGAGCGTGCCCCAGGCGCGGCTCAATTCGGCGAACACCGCATCGACCGAAGCGATGTCCTCGACGTCGCAGGGCAGCACCAAGTCAGCCCCGACCGAAGCCGCCAGCGGCTTGACCCGCTTGCCGAGCGCCTCGCCCTGATAGGTGAAAGCGAGCTTGGCGTCGTGGGCGGCCAGCGTTTTGGCAATGCCCCAGGCGATGGAGTGGTCGTTGGCGACCCCCATGATCAGGCCGCGCTTGCCGTTCATCAGTCCCGCCATGCGTGAATTCCTATTTCGTCATTCCGGCCGAGCGCAGCGAGAGCCGGAATCCATAAGCCCAGTGCTGCAGCATGAACCCATGCGCCGGGATTATGGATTCCGGGTTCGCGAGCTTCGCTCGCGCCCCGGAATGACGGGGAGAATAATCACGCATCCAGCCGCTTGAACACGACGGAGGCGTTGGTGCCGCCGAAGCCGAACGAGTTCGACAGCACGCAGCCGAGGGTCACGTTATCGCGCCGCTCGCGCACAATGGGCATATCCGCGAAGGCCGGATCGAGCTTTTCGATATTGGCGCTCTCGCAGATGAAGCCGGAATTCATCATCAGCAGCGAATAGATCGCCTCTTGCGCGCCGGCGGCGCCGAGCGAATGCCCGGTGAGCGATTTGGTGGCCGAGATCGGCGGGCACTTGGCGCCAAAAACCTCGCGGATTGCCTCGATCTCCTTGAGATCGCCGATCGGCGTCGAGGTGGCGTGCGGGTTGATATAGTCGACCGGCGGAGCGACCGACGCGAGCGCCATTTTCATGCAGCGCATCGCGCCTTCGCCGGAGGGCGCCACCATGTCGGCGCCGTCGGACGTCGCGCCGTAGCCGGCGACCTCGGCGTAGATCTTGGCGCCGCGCGCCTTGGCGTGTTCGAGCTCTTCCAGCACCAGCACGCCGGCGCCGCCGGCAATGACAAAACCGTCGCGGTCGGCGTCGTAGGCGCGCGACGCCTTGTCGGGCGTCTGGTTGAAGCTCGACGACATCGCGCCCATGGCGTCGAACAGCACCGACAGCGTCCAGTCGAGATCCTCGCAGCCGCCGGCGAAGATCAAATCCTGCTTGCCGACCTGGATGGTCTCGTAGGCATTGCCGATGCAATGGTTCGAGGTCGCACACGCCGACGAGATCGAATAGTTCACGCCCTTGATCTTGAACCAGGTCGCCAGCGTCGCCGACGCGGTCGACGACATCGCCTTGGGCACCGCGAACGGTCCGACGCGCTTGGGCCCTTTGCTGCGCGTGATGTCGGCGCTCTCGACGATGGTGCGCGTCGACGGCCCGCCGGAGCCCATGATGATGCCGGTGCGCTCATGGGAGACTTCGTTATCCGTCAAGCCGGAATCCCGGATCGCCTGTTCCATGGCGACGTGGTTCCAAGCGGCGCCGCCACCGAGGAAGCGCATGGCGCGGCGGTCAACGCTTTCGCTCGGGTCCAGCGTGGGCGCGCCGTGCACCTGGCAGCGGAAGCCGAGCTCGGCATATTTGTCGGCGCGCACAATGCCGGATTTGGCCTCGCGCAACGACGCCACCACTTCCTGCGTGTTGTTGCCGATGGACGAGACGATGCCCATCCCGGTGACGACCACGCGCTTCATGTGTGCCTCTCGCGAAAATTCTAGTATTTCGGTTTGAGCATGATCTTATCCGAAAACCGGGAACCACTTTTCGGGATCATGCTCAGTATTTCAGTTTCAGCATGATCTTATCCGAAAACCGGTATCCACTTTTCGGGATCGTGCTCTGTGCGCGCCGCTCACGCTTCGCTCGGCTGCGGCTCCACGTCGCGGAACAGACCGACCTTGAGGTCGGACGCGCGATAGATCACCGAACCGTCCGCCGAGAGCCAGCCGTCGGCGACGCCGAGCACGAGCTTGGAGCGCATCACGCGTTTGATGTCGATGCCGTAGACGATGTTTTTCATGTTCGGCAGCACCTGGCCGGAGAATTTCAGCTCTCCCATGCCCAGCGCGCGGCCCTTGCCGGGCGAGCCGAGCCAGCCGAGGAAGAAGCCGAGCAATTGCCATAGCGCGTCGAGCCCGAGGCAGCCCGGCATCACCGGGTCGCCCTTGAAGTGGCAGGGGAAAAACCAGAGGTCGGGCTTGAGGTCCAGCACCGCCCGCACCAGGCCCTTGCCGTATTCGCCGCCCACTTCCGCGATTTCGGAAATGCGATCGAACATCAGCATGGGTGGCAACGGCAATTGCGGGCCCTGGACGAAAAGCTCGCCCCGGCCGCACGCCAAGAGGTCCTCATAGTCGAAGTTCGAACGGCGATCGTGCATCCGTATTTCGCTCCGCCCCCCAGGCTGACCACCCGCCTGAATCCCTAACATATGGGGGCGTTGTGTGGCAAAGCCGCACCCGGTGCCGGGGGCAAGCCATCCCTGCGGCCTAATGCCAGGACAGTTGCAGCGGGCGCAGCGTGGCGTATAATGATTTCACTTGCAACAATCTTGCTGGCCCCCTCATGGGGCGGTGGGTAACGCCAATGACTCAGTCGCCTCCATCGCGTCCGCCTACAGCCGGGCTCCCCGGGCCGACGTTCCAGCTGCCGCCGGCGCCGGGGCACGCCGACCGCACCGGCTGCCCCTGGCACGACGTCAAGGAGAAGCTCCGCGAAGTGGGTCTGCGCCCGACGCGGCAGCGCATGGCGCTGGGCTGGATCCTGTTCGCCAAGGGCGACCGCCACGTCACAGCCGAAATGCTCTACGAGGAAGCCACCCGCGCCAAAGTGCCGGTGTCGCTGGCGACCGTCTACAACACCCTGCACCAATTCACCGAAGTGGGCTTGCTGCGCCAGGTCGCCGTCGACGGCTCAAAAGCCTATTTCGACACCAACAATTCCGAGCACCATCACTTCTTCATCGAAGACCAGAACGATCTCATGGACATCCCGGCCAACGAAGTTCTCGTCGGCAAGGCGCCGGTGGCGCCGGAGGGTTATGAGATCGCGCGGATCGATGTGGTGGTGAGGCTGCGGCGGAAGCAGAGCTGAAATGTCATGCCCCGCGAAGGCGGGGCACCCAGTAATCGCGGGCGCTAAAGATCAAACCAAATCGGTAGAGTTTACTGGATCATCCGCCTTCGCGGATGATGACAATCACTCCACCTTCTCGTCCGGATAAACGCCCCACAGCTCGTTCTGCTCGATCCAGCCGTCAAAGCCGTCGCCGGCGATTTGGCACCATTTTCCCGTGCAGTGTTTGACCGTGCCGAGCACGCCAACTTGCAGCTGCGCCGTCACCGCGCTCTTGGCGTCGGGCTTGGCATAGATCGGCGCCAGGTCGGTCTTCGATTTCAATTGCACGGTCGCGGTGCGCTTGCCCGACAGCAGCGAGTGATAGACCCAGCCTTCGGTGCCGTCGGAATCGCGGACGCGCCGCCAGTTCTCGAACTCGGCGGTGATCTCGACCGGCAAGCCGACCTTGGTATAGATCCAGGCGACGTCGTGGTCCTTGTCCGGGCCGCCGCGCACATTGACCCGATCGGTCTTGAGGCTGACGAAGCGCGGCACCGGCAAGCCGCTCGCCGTGCTGTCGTTGCCGGCCCGGACCGCGCCGGCGGCGAGCGCCAGCGCCAGCGGTGCCGCAATCGCAGCCCGAATCCACCCGATCATCGGCCTGCGGCGCCACAAAGTCATCGCGACACGCCCAATGGATCGTGACGCCGGGGGAACCCCGGCGCGCTTTGTCCGAGCGCAGCCATCTGGTAGAGAGATTTTGATGATCCACCTGCCCATTCCAGTGTCGGCGAGGGCGGTTAAAGAGACCTGAACGGGCCGATGCGGCCGGCATCCGGCCGATTTCCGGGCCGCAGGTCGGCTAGCGTGTGAGGCAGTCAATGGCGTCCGGCAAAAAGCCGCTTGTCGTGGTCACCCGGAGGCTGCCGGACAGCGTCGAAATGCGCATGCGCGAGCTGTTCGACGCCCGGCTCAATGCCGACGACAAGCCGATGAGCCACGCCGAGCTGGTCGCCGCCGCCAAGACCGCCGACGTCATCGTGCCGACGGTGACCGACCACATCGACCGCTCCGTGCTCAGCCAATCGGGCGAGCGGCTGAAGCTGATCGCCAATTTCGGCAACGGCGTCGACAATATCGACGTGGCGACCGCCGTGCAGCGCGGCATCACCGTCACCAATACGCCCGGCGTGCTCACCGAAGACACCGCCGACATGACCATGGCGCTGATCCTCGCCGTGCCGCGGCGCCTGACCGAGGGCGCGCAAGTGCTCACCGGCAATCAGGAATGGACCGGCTGGAGCCCGACCTGGATGCTCGGCCACCGCATCTGGGGCAAGCGCCTGGGCATCGTCGGCATGGGCCGCATCGGCCAGGCGGTGGCGCGCCGCGCCCAGGCGTTCGGCCTGAAGATCCACTATCACGACCGCCGCCGCATGGCGGCCGCCGCCGAGGAGGAATTGCACGCCACCTACTGGGAGAGCCTCGACCAGATGCTGGCGCGCATGGATATCATTTCCATCAATTGCCCGCACACGCCGGCGACCTATCATTTGTTGTCGGCGCGCCGGCTCAAGCTGATCCGGCCCGAGGCTTACATCGTCAACACCGCGCGCGGCGAAGTGATCGACGAGAACGCGCTCGCTCGCCTGATCGAAGCGGAAGAGATCGCCGGCGCCGGCCTCGATGTTTTCGAGCACGAGCCGGCGGTGAGCCCAAAGCTGGTCAAGCTCGCCCGCGCCGGCAAGGTGGTGCTGCTGCCGCATCTTGCCTCGGCGACCGTGGAAGGCCGCAACGACATGGGCGAAAAGGTCATCGTCAACATCAAGACCTTCATGGACGGCCACCGCCCGCCGGACCGCGTCCTGCCGTCGATGTTGTGAGAGCCGCAGGCAGCGTCCGCGCAATGTTGCATCGACGTTCGATCCTTCGCGTCGCTTCCTTTGCGCTTATCGGTGCGCTCACGCTGCCGTCCGCCGCGCGAAGCGACGAGCAGATCGGCCATGCCCAAGCGGTCGTTGCCAAGAACGGCATGGTGGTGGCGCAGGAGGCGATTGCGGCGCGCATCGGCGCCGACATTTTGCGGCAAGGCGGCAATGCGGTGGATGCCGCGGTCGCGGTCGGCTTTGCGCTCGCCGTGACTTATCCGCGCGCCGGCAATCTCGGCGGCGGCGGTTTCATGCTGATCCATCAGGCGTCCGGCGACGATACCGCGATCGATTATCGCGAGACCGCGCCTGCGGCGATCACCAACAAAACCTTTCTCGATGCGGACGGTAACGCCGATCCGCAAAAATCGCGCAATTCCGCGCTCGCCATCGGCGTGCCGGGCACGGTCGAGGGCCTCGCCTTCGCGGCGCGGCGCTATGGCTCGGGCCAGTTCACGCTGGCCGACCTGATCGCGCCGGCGCTCAAACTGGCGCGCGACGGCATGCCGGTGACGGACGACATTGCGGGTATGTCGGCCAACGAGATGGCACGGCTCAAGCGCTGGCCGTCCACGGCAAAAATCTTTCTCAACAGCGACGGCACGGCGCCTGCGATCGGCGGTTCTCTGGTGCAAAGCGATCTGGCCAATACGCTCGAGACAATCGCCAAAGACGGGCCGCACGCGTTCTATGATGGCCCGATCGCCGAAAAAATCGCCGCCGCCGCGCAGGCTGCCGGCGGCGTCATGACCGCCGACGATCTGAAAAGCTACACCGCGTTCGAACGCGCGCCGGTGCGCGGCACCTATCGCGGCTATGACATCGTCTCCATGCCGCCGCCGTCATCGGGCGGCGTCGAGCTGATCGAGATGCTCAACATCCTCGAAGGTTTTGATCTCGGCCACCAGGACGACGGCCAGGCAGCGCATCTCATGGTCGAAGCGATGAAGCGCGCCTATGCGGATCGCGCGTTGTTCCTCGGCGATCCCGAAAAGGTCAAGGCGCCGGTCGAAAAGCTGATCTCCAAGCCCTACGCGGCGACCTGGCGCGCCACCATCGATCCGGAGCACGCGACGCCGGCGAGCGCGATCCGCCCCGGCGGCACCGTTCAGTCCGAAGGCCGCAACACCACGCACTTCTCGGTGGCCGACAGTCTCGGCAACGCGGTGTCCAATACCTATACGCTCAATTTCAGCTACGGCGTCGGGCTGGTCGCCGAAGGCACCGGCATCATGCTCAACAACGAGCTCGACGATTTCGCCGTGAAGCCCGACGCGCCGAACGCCTACGGGCTGATCGGCTACGAGGCCAACGCGCCGGGGCCGGGCAAGCGGCCGCTGTCGTCGATGACGCCGACCATCGTGCTCAAAGACGGCAAGCCGTTCCTGGTCACCGGCTCGCCGGGCGGCAGCCGCATCATCACCGCGGTGCTGCAAGTTTTGGTCGACGTGATCGACCGCGGCATGGACATCGCCAGCGCGGAGGCGGCGCCGCGCATTCACAATCAATGGCTGCCCGACCAGGTGTTCGCCGAGCCCGGCGTCTCGTCCGATCTGATCGCGGCGCTGCAAGCGCGCGGCGACAAGGTGGTGCCGACCGGAAAATTCACCTCGGTCAATTCCATCGTCGTCACGCCGGAAGGGTTCGCCGGCGCCGCCGATCCGCGCACCCGTGGCGGGCTCGCGGTGGGATATTAGGCGACCACCAAAACTTAAAGAGTTATTTGCGTGATCCAAGCGAGCTAAGCATCGAAGTCTGGGCGTGGAGCGCCGTCGATCGCAACGGCTGCAAAAAGTTTCGAACAAATCAGGATGTCAAGGGTGAAGCCGCTTCGCGGCGCCGAAGGCGCCCTTGACATCCTGATTTGTTCGAAACGACCGTAGCCGTTGCGATCGACGGCTTTCTCTGATCAACATTTTTTGTCCCGCAATGAACTTCAATCTTTCGCCCCGACCAGCCCGGCCGCCCTCGCGACCTTGGCCCATTTGTCGATCTCGCTGCGCAAATGCGCGCCGAGCTGCTCGGGCGTGCCGCCGACCAGGCGGAAGCCGAGCTTTGTCGCGCGCTCTTTCATGTCGGCATCGGCGAGGATTTTGTTGGTGTCGGCATTGATCTTGGCAATGGCGGCGGGCGGCGTGCCGGCCGGGGCGAACAGCGCGTACCAGCTGGTGTCGTTGCCATAGGCGACGCCGAGCTCGTCGAAGGTCGGCACGTCGGGCAATAGCGCGGCGCGGGTCGGGCCGGACACCGCGAGCGCGCGCAGCTTGCCGGCCTGGATGTGGCCGATCGAGCCGCCCAGCGTGGTGAGCCATAGCGAAATCCGCCCTGCCGACACGTCGGTGACGGCTTGACTGAAGGAATTATACGGCACGTGCTGCAGCGTAATGCCGGTGACCTCGCTGAACAGCGTCGAGGCAAGCTGGCCGCTCGAGCCGATGCCGAGCGACGCGTAAGTGAGCTCAGCCGGATGCGCCTTGGCGTATTCGACGACCTCCTTGACCGAATGGAACGGCGAATCCGCCGGCACCATCAGCACATCCTGGCCGGTGGCGACGAGAATGAGCGGTGCGAAGTTTTTGACCGGGTCGAAATTCGCCGAAGGCGCGATGGTCACGTTCGCCGCCATGAACTGGCCGCCGAAGCTCATGGTGTAGCCGTCGGGCGCGGCCTGCGCCGCCACCGAGGAGCCGACCATGCCGCCGGCGCCAGCGCGGTTCTCGATGAACACCGACTGACCCCACAGCGTGGCGAGCTTGTCGGTGAGGATGCGGCCGAGCGTGTCGATGGAGCCGCCGGGCGGGAATGGAATGATCAGCCGCACCGCATGATCCGGGTAAGTCTGCGCCCGCGCCGGCGTTACGAGCGCAGCGATCGACGTCAAGACCAACGCGGCGACGAGCTTGCGCGAATTCACCACACTCTCCCGGTTACGGACCTCATTGCCGCGCATTCTTCACCGTCGATGCCAAGACGACAATGACGATGGCGCAGAGCGCGACCGGCGCGAAGCTCGCCACCGGCATGGCGGTAAAATCCCACAGCCAGCCGCCGACGATCGACAGCAGCATGGCGCAGCTGTAACTGATGGTGAACATGCCGGCCGAAGTGCGGTGCACGTCATCGGGCGCGCTCAGCATCGACGGCAGCGCCAGCGCCAAGGTCAGCGTGAGCGCATTGGTGAAGCCGAGGACGCCGGCGAACACCACGATCCCGACGCCGTGCGATGTCACCATGCCGATCAGCGCCGCGAGCGACGCTAGCGCCGTCGCCGCATAGGCCCACGGTCGCGTCACCAGCGGTCCCGCCAGACCCAGCAATAAAAAAGCCGCCGGCAGCTGGCCGACATTGAGCGCCGTGAGCGCGGCGCCGACCAGGTCGGGGCGGCCCTGGGCGATCACATAATCGGGCAGGAACGCGTTGCTGACGAAATAGATCGTGTTGACGCTGCCGAAGATCAGGCCGAGCTGCCAGATCAGCGGCCGCCGCCAATCGGGCCACCACCGGGTGTTGGCCGCGGGCGCGGCGTTTTTGGTGCCATCGAGACGTTTCGCGTAAGCCCCAACGACGACCGCAGTCAGCAAGACCGGAATCGCCCAGAACACGAAACTCAGCCGCCAACTCTCGTCGAACAGCGGCAGCACCAGTGGAATGGTCAGCGCCGCGGGCAAAATTTCGCCGATGAGAAGCCCGGTGGTGTAGACCGCCGTGGCGAAACCGATGCGGGCGGGAAACCAGGCCCGCACCAGCGGCGGCAGTGTCGGCTGCATGATGGCGACGCCGGCCGCCATGACGACGGTCGAGGCGAAGAGAAACGTGGTGTCCGCGATCGCGCCGCGCGCCGCGCCGCCGAGCGCGGTGAGCAGCAAGCCGACCAGCAAAGCCGGCAACAGGCCGAACCGCGCGATCAACAGCGAGCCCGGCACCGCCGCGATCGCAAACAGCATGGGCGGCAGGCTCGACAGCCAGCCGATCTGCGTCTCCGACAGATGCAGGTCGGCGTGCAGCGCGGGAATGACCGGCGGCGTCGCCAGCACGGTGAGCCGCAGACACGCGCCGGACAGCCAGAGCAGGAGGAGGGGGATCAGGCGCGAGTTGATGATGGGTCTCTTATTCTTGGCGCTTGGGCCGGTGCCGGCCAAGCGCGGGGGCGCGCGGCGAGCTTACATGATCCGAATAGACAAAGAAGTCGGTCGGATCGTCAGTTGAAATTCGCACATATTTGTGCGACAATGCCGCGATGAATGGCAACGAATTCGAGAGGAAAATCAGAAAGATCGGTCGTCATCGCGGAGTGCTCGTCTCTTTCGATAGCGGGCATGGCAAAGGCAGTCACGGACGGCTCTACTATGGCGACAGATTCACGACCTTGAAGGATCGCAGGAAGGAGATTGGACCTGGGCTGCTCAAAGCAATGCTTGATCAGCTCGGACTGACCAGGAAAGACTTGGAGAACGGGTAATGGCATTTGGATATCGATATAAACTGGAACGTCAGCGTAACGGCTGGTGGCTGGTGCGCTTTCCGGGAATCCCGGAAGCGCTTACCGAAGGCGAAACCGAGAGTGAGGCCCGGCGTAATGCTGTTGATTGCGTGATCGCAGCGCTCGAAGGTTACATGAAAGCCGGCAGACCGTTGCCGCGACAAGGCGCTGGCCATTCGGGCCCTGATCGCGCTGTCCTGCCGTCGCTCGTCACTGCGAAATTGGCGGTTTATGAAACGATGTGGAAACGCGGCTGGACAAAGTTGAAGCTGGCAAAGGAACTCGGCATGCCGGAAAATTCGGTACGTCGTTTGCTCAATCTGCGGCACAGTTCGCAGATGTGGATCATTGACGAGGCGCTGAGCAAAATGAAAACGGAACTGGCGATTGATTTGCCCAGACCCGGACCGCGCAAAAAGGCCGCGTAAGTCTGCCCGATTAATCTTGGAGCGGGCGAAGGGATTCGAACCCTCGACCCCAACCTTGGCAAGGTCACCGACCGTTAGCCATTGTTAGAAACAAATCCTCACGCTGACACGCAGAAACCTGCCATTCCATAGGGGTTTCCTCTACATTGTGAGGGGTCGTTAGAAACACTGGCCAACAGGTCCAAACAGCGAACTCTGTTACCCCTATGTTACCCCAGCATGACCCCAACACTTAAGAAGCCTACCCCAACCTTTCGGAGAAACAAATGCCCGTCAACTTGACGGACCGCGTGGTGCAGCAAGCCAAAGCCGGCAGTGGACGTGTCGAGATAGCCGATGCCGTGTTGCCCGGATTGTACTTGATCGTGCAGCCGACCGGGGTGAAGTCGTGGGCTGTCCGCTACCGCGTAGGCCGTCGCACGCGCAAGCTAACGCTGCCGGGCCGCTATCCGGTCCTCTCGTTGGCGAAGGCCCGTGAGGTCGCGAGAACGGCTCTGGAGAGCATTACGGCGGGCGAGGATCCTGCTGCCGCCAAGCAGGCCGGAACGCCCGCAGATGACACGCTAGCCGCGTACATAACTCTCTATCGAGAGAAGCAT
>Ga0208604_1000019_pt1 | contig 22861 bp, 15 predicted proteins | sample MicForSoSWNH22_M_FD_188009 | JGI IMG/M metagenome (GOLD analysis project Ga0208604, IMG submission 188009) | Forest soil microbial communities from Harvard Forest Long Term Ecological Research site in Petersham, Massachusetts, USA - MetaG HF016... | ecosystem: Environmental > Terrestrial > Soil... | reverse complement strand
CGCACTCCTGTTGCCGGGCTGCACCGTAGGCCCCGACTATTCGCGCGAGCCGGCGCCGGTTCCGACGACCTACAAAGAACTCAAAGGCTGGAAGCTCGCCAATCCCAACGACGCCGCCGATCGCGGCAATTGGTGGGCGCCCTATAGGGATTCCCGGCTCGATACGCTGTTGCGCCAAGTCGAAATCTCCAATCAGACGGTGGCGGCGGCCGCCGCTGCTTACGAGCAATCGCGCGCCATCGTGCGCGAAGCGCAAGCGGCGTTGTTTCCGACCGCGACCGCCGGCTACAGCGTCACCCGCACGCGCACCGGCGCGCTCGCCGGCACCACCGGCGGCAGCGCCGTGGGCGCTTCGCTGCGCACCCGCTACACGACGCAGTACACAGCGCCGATTGCCGGCAGCTGGGACCTGGACGTTTGGGGCAAGGTGCGCCGATCGATCGAGAGCGATGCATCGGCAGCGCAGGCGAGTGCCGCCGATCTCGACAATGCCAAGCTTGCCGCGCAGTCGCAGCTGGCCATCGCCTATTTCAACCTGCTCGCCGCCGATTCACTGCGCGACCTCTTACACCGCACCGCGGCCCAGTTCCGCGAAACCTACCAGATCACGCTGAACAAATTTAACGCCGGCTACGGCCCAACCGCCACGTCCGGAACGACCAGCGCCGACGTGGCGCTGGCGCAATCGCAGGTTCTGTCCATCGAAGCCCAGGAGCTCAGCGTCGGCGTGCAACGCGCCCAATTCGAGCACGCCATCGCCGTGTTGACCGGCAGGCCGCCGGCGGAACTGACGATCGGCCCGCGCCTGTTGTCCGGCAGGATTCCGAAAATTCCAGTCGCGTTGCCTTCGACGCTGTTGGAACGGCGCCCCGATATCGCCGCCGCCGAGCGCGCCATGCAGGCGGACAACGCGCTGATCGGCGTCGCCGAGGCCGCGTATTATCCCGACGTTTCGCTGTCCGCCTCGCTGCAATTCATCGGCCCCATTCCGCTGCCGTTTTCCGCCGCGCGTTCGATCGGAGCGATCGGAGCGAGTGCCACGCAAACGCTGTTCAACGGCGGGCTGACCGGCGCGCAGGTCGATGCCGCGCGCGCCGCCTATCTGGAAAGCGTCGCCAATTACCGGCAGAGCGTGCTCACTGCGTTTCAGCAGGTCGAGGACGAGCTTGCCGCGATCCGCATCTTCACCAGGCAACTCGCCGTGGAGGAGCAGGCGGTGAAGAACGGGCGCGAGGCGGTCCGCGTTTTCACCAATCAATACCGGGCCGGCATCGTCGACCTTACGACCGTCGTGACGGCAGAGACGAACTTGCTCACCGTCGAGGAAGCCGCACTCGCGGTTCGACAGAATCTCTTTCTCGCCAGCGTCAACTTGATCGTGGCGCTCGGCGGCGGCTGGGACACGACGCTATTGCCGACGCAAGTGCAATTGATGAAAGGCTTCTCGCTGTTGCCGAAACTCGAATCGACGCCGCCCGCGCTCGAAGCGGCGCCTTCCGATACCACGACGCGCAACCCGCAAGGCGCGCCGCAGGTCACGCAGTAACGGCCCGCCCACCGCCAATCGGCCATGGTTTAACGCGAGACCCGGCGCGGTCCGCCCAAATAATTGATTTCGCTGACGAATCCTGGAATAGCGCGGCCCGGAGCGCAACTTTCAAGGACACCTTGCTTGGCCGCCGTGCTCGCTACCGGCTGAACCCTCGGGCGCATTAGCGAATTTTCATTAGGGCCGGATGTTGGCGCCCATTACTATGCGGAAAATGCCGGGATATTGAACGCCAAGATGGACGAGCGCACACGCAGAAGCGACGACGAACTGGCGCCCAATCTTCGCCGGACGACGCCCGAACCGGACGTCATCAGCCTGCCCTCTTCAAAACTGCGCGTTGGTCTCGGCATTGCCGTCGCCATCGGCCTCGTCATCGCCGCCTATGTGATCGTCCGCACCTACCGCGCGCCGCCGCCGGCCAATCCGCGCCTTGCCGCGGGCGGGCTGCAGTCGGTCGGCGCAGCAACGATTGCGCCGGGCAATATCCGCGTCATGGTGAACGCGCTCGGCACCGTGACCCCGCTTGCCACGGTCACGGTGCAGACCCAGATCAGCGGCCAATTGACCGCCGTCGGATTCACCGAAGGGCAATTGGTCAACAAGGGCGACTTCCTGGCGCAGATCGATGCCCGCCCTTATGAGATCGCCAAGGCCCAAGCCGAAGGCCAGCTGGCGCGCGATCAAGGGCTATTGGCGCAGGCGCAAACCGACCTCAAGCGCTATCAGGGGCTACTGGCGCAGAATTCGATCGCGCGCCAGCAGGCCGACGATCAGGCCTTCCTGGTCCAGCAAGACGAAGGCATCGTGAAGCTCGATCAGGCGCAGGTCGATGCGCAGGCGCTCAACATCGCCTATTGCCACATCGTCTCGCCGGTGACCGGCCGTATCGGGCTGCGCCTGGTCGATCCGGGCAACTACGTGCAGACGTCGAGCTCGAGCAGCATCGCCGTGGTCACCCAGCTGCATCCGATCACGGTGATCTTCACGGTTCCCGAGGACGATCTTCCCGACATCATGCCGCAATACAACGCCGGCACCGCGCTCCAAGTCACCGCCTACGATCGCTCGAACGTCAAACAGCTGGCGACCGGCAAAGTGTCGGCCGTCGACAGCCAGATCGACACCACCACGGGCATGGTGAAGATCCGCGCCGAGTTCGACAATTCCGACGGCGCGCTGTTTCCGAACCAGTTCGTCAACGCACAGCTCCTGGTCAGGACCTTGACCAATGTCGTCACGGTGCCGACGGTTGCGATCCAGCGCGGCTCACCGAACGGGCAGCAGGGCTCCTACGTCTACGTGGTCAATGCCGACAACACCGTGGCAGTGCGGCCGATCACCATCGGCCCCACCGACGGCAGCATGACCGCCGTCAACACCGGGCTGGCGGCGGGAGATCACGTGGTGATCGACGGCGCCGACCGGTTGCGCGAAGGCTTGCATGTCAATGTTTCCACCCTCGACGGCAAGCCGCCGGAAGGCGCCGCCGCGCCGGCAGCGGGAGCTCAAGGACGACGCGGCGGGCAAAATCCGAACGGCGCGCCTTCGCAAACCCGGCGCAACAACAGCCCATAGCGAGCGCCGGCGGCGGGCAGCGCGCGGACGCGACGATAAAACGGTGCGATGAACGTCTCCGAACCCTTCATTCTGCGTCCGGTCGGCACCTCGCTGCTGATGGCGGCGATCATGCTCTCAGGCATGGTGGCCTATACGTTCCTGCCGCTGTCGACGCTGCCCGAGGTCGATTATCCGACCATCCAGGTGCGCACGCTTTATCCCGGCGCCAGTCCGGAAGTGATGACGTCGTCGGTCACGGCGCCGCTGGAGCGGCAGTTCGGCCAGATGCCGGGACTGAACCAGATGACGTCGGCGAGCTCCGCCGGCGCCTCGGTGGTCACGCTGCAATTCAGCCTCGATCTCTCCCTCGACATCGCCGAGCAGGAAGTTCAGGCCGCCATCAACGCCTCGGGCAATCTGTTGCCGGCCGACCTGCCGGCGCCGCCGATCTACGCCAAGGTCAATCCCGCCGATGCGCCGATCCTGACCATTGCGGTCACGTCGAAGACCATGGCGTTGACCGATCTGGAGGATCTGAGCGAGACGCGGCTGGCGCAAAAAATCTCGCAACTGACCGGCGTCGGTCTCGTCAGTGTGAGCGGCGGGCAACGGCCGGCAGTGCGCCTGCAGCTCAATCCGGAGGCGCTGGCGGCCTACGGCCTCGCCATCGATGACATTCGCACCACGATCGGCAACCAGAACGTCAATACGCCGAAGGGCAATTTCGACGGCCCGGCGCAGGCCTCGACCATCAACGCCAATGACCAGCTTGGCACCGCCGATCAATACCGCAATCTGATTGTCGCCTACCGCAACGGCGGCCCGGTGCGCCTGTCCGACGTCGCCACCGTCGTCAACGGCCCGGAGAACACCAAGCTCGGCGCCTGGGCCAACACCACGCCGGCGATCATCCTCAGCGTGCAGCGTCAGCCGGGCGCCAACATCATCCAGGTCGTCGATCGCATCCAGGCGCTGTTGCCGCAAATCATGGCCGGGATTCCCGCCGCCGTCGAAGTCAACGCCATGAGCGACCGCACCGTGACCATCCGCGCCTCGGTCGCCGACGTCGAATTCGAGCTGGCGCTCGCCGTGGTCCTGGTCGTGGTCGTGATTTTCGTGTTCCTGCGCACCCTGCCCGGCACCATCATTCCGAGCCTGTCGGTGCCGCTGTCGCTCGTCGGCACCTTCGGCGTGATGTATCTGCTCGGCTTCAGTCTCGACAATCTGTCGCTGATGGCGCTGACCATCGCCACCGGCTTCGTCGTCGACGATGCCATCGTCATGATCGAGAACATCGCGCGCTATGTCGAAGGCGGCATGGAGCCGCTGGAGGCGGCGCTGCGCGGTTCCGAGCAGATCGGCTTCACCATCATTTCGCTGACCATCTCGCTGATCGCGGTGCTGATCCCCTTGTTGTTCATGGGCGCGGTGGTGGGCCGGCTGTTCCACGAATTCGCCATCACGCTTGCGGTGACGATCATCATTTCCGCCGTCGTCTCGCTGACGCTGGTGCCGATGATGTGCGCCAAGCTGATCCGCCATCGCCCGGAATCCGAGCGCAGCTACTTCGACGTCACCGCGGAGCGCGCTTTCAATGCGGTGATCGCCCACTATGGCCGGACGCTCAATTGGGTGCTCGACCGGCAGCCGCTGACGTTACTGGTCGCTGTGCTGACGCTGGCGCTCACGCTGGTGCTCTATGTGCTGATCCCAAAGGGCTTCTTCCCGGTTCAGGACACCGGAATGATCCAGGCCATCACGCAGGCGTCGCAGAGCATCTCCTATGAGGCGATGGCGGAGCTGCAAGGCAAGCTGGCGGAAGAAGTATTGAAGGATCCGGACGTCGAAGGTTTGACCTCGTTCATCGGCGTCGACGGCACCAATCAGACGCTCAACGCCGGCCGCTTTCTGATTACGCTCAAGGCGCACGACGAAAGAAGCCTCAACGCCAGCGCCATCATCCGCCGGATCCAGAGCGAGGTCTCCGGTGTCGTCGGCATTACGCTCTACATGCAGCCGGCGCAGGATTTGACCATCGACTCCACCGTCAACCGCGCGCCGTATAATTTCGTGCTCGAGGACGCCAACGCCCAGGAATTCAACACTTGGGTGCCGAAGCTGGTGGCGCAGTTGAGCCAATTGCCGCAAATCACCGACGTCGCCAGCGATCTCCAGCAACAAGGCCTGGCGGTCAATCTGGTCATCGACCGCGCCACCGCGAGCCGCTTCGGCATCACGCCGGCCACCGTCGACAATGCGCTCTATGACGCGTTCGGGCAGCGCATCGTCTCGACCATCTATACCCAGTCGAACCAGCGCCGCGTCATCCTCGAGCTCGACCCGGCGCTGCAGAAATCGCTGACCGGGCTGTCCTCGATCTACCTGCCGTCATCGTCGTCTTCGACCAACGGCCAGGTGCCGCTTTCGGCGTTCTCGCACATCGAGCTGCAAACCGGCCCGCTGGTGATCACCCATTTCGGCCAGTTTCCCGCGACGACGGTCTCGTTCAACACCGCGCCCGGCGTTTCGCTCGGCACCGCGGTCACCGCCATCGAGCAGGAGGAAGCCAAGGTCGGCCTGCCGGACAGTTTTATTACCGCGTTCCAAGGCACCGCGGCCGCCTTTCAATCGTCGCTGAGCAACGAGGTGTTCCTGATCATCGCCGCGGTGGTGGCGATGTATATCGTGCTCGGCGTGCTCTACGAAAGCTTCATCCACCCGATCACTATTCTTTCGACGCTGCCTTCGGCCGCTGTCGGCGCGCTGTTGTCGTTGATGCTGCTCGGCTACGACCTCAACGTCATCGCCATCATCGGCATCATCCTCTTGATCGGCATCGTCAAGAAGAACGCCATCATGATGATCGACTTCGCCTTGGAGGCGGAGCGCGTCGAAGGCCAGGCGCCGCGTGACGCCATCTATCAGGCCTGCCTGTTGCGGTTCCGGCCGATCATGATGACCACCATGGCGGCGATCCTCGGCGCGCTGCCGCTGATGCTGGGCACCGGCACCGGATCGGAGCTGCGCCAGCCGCTTGGCTTGGCCATCGTCGGCGGCCTGATCGTCAGTCAGGTGCTGACCTTGTTCACCACGCCGGTGATCTATCTTTACTTCGACCGGCTGGCGCTGCGTTTCACCGGGCGCGGCCAAGCGCACAGCCGGGGCCGCGGCGGGCCCGACGCATGAATATTTCCGCGCCGTTCATCGCGCGGCCGGTGGCGACGACGCTGCTGACGCTGGGCATTGCGCTCTCCGGCGCGCTGGCATTCCTGAAATTGCCAGTGGCGCCGCTGCCGCAGGTCGATTTCCCGACCATCTCGGTCAGCGCGCAATTGCCCGGGGCGAGCCCGGAGACGGTGGCGACCAGCGTCGCCAGCCCACTCGAGCGCCATCTCGGCCAGATTGCCGGCGTCACCGAGATGACCTCGCAAAGCGGCATCGGCCAGGCGCGCGTCACGCTGCAATTCGAGCTCAACCGCGACATCGACGGCGCCGCGCGCGACGTCCAGGCCGCCATCGTCGCCGCGCGCGCCGACCTGCCGGCGAACCTGAAAAGCAATCCGACCTACCGCAAGGTCAACCCGGCCGACGCGCCGATCCTCATCCTGGCGATGACCTCCAAGACGCTCAGCCAGGGCCAGATGTACGACGCCGCCAGCAACGTGTTCCAGCAGCGGCTGTCGCAGATCTCGGGCGTCGGCCAGGTCATCATCGGCGGTTCGGCGCTGCCGGCGGTGCGCGTCGAGCTCAATCCGAAGGCGCTGTTCAAATATGGCATCGGGCTCGAAGACGTGCGCGCGGCGCTCGCCTCGGCAAATGCCAACAGCCCGAAGGGCATGATCGACGACGGCAACCAGCGCTACCAGGTCTATACCAACGATCAGTCCACCAAGGCCGCCGATTACGCGCCACTGGTCATCGCTTACCGCAACGGCGCCGCGGTGCAATTGTCGGACGTCGCCGCGGTGAACGATTCCGTCGAGGACGTGCGCAATCTCGGCCTGTCCAACGGCCAGCCGTCGGTGCTGGTCATCGTCTTTCGCCAGCCCGGCGCCAACATCATCGAGACCATCGATAGCGTGAAGGAGTCGTTGCCGCATTTGCAGGCCGCCATGCCGGCCGACGTCAACGTCACCGTCGCCATCGACCGCAGCACCACCATCCGCGACTCGTTGCGCGATACCGAGCTGACGCTCGTAATCGCGATCACATTGGTCACGCTCGTCGTCTTCGTCTTTTTGCGCAATTTCCGCGCCACGCTGATCCCGGGCATTGCCGTGCCGATCTCCATTCTCGGCACGTTCGGCGGCATGTATCTGCTCGGCTATAGCCTCGACATCCTGTCGTTGATGGCGCTGACCATCGCCACCGGTTTCGTCGTCGACGACGCCATCGTCGTGCTCGAGAACATCTCGCGCCACCTCGAAGCGGGCATGCCGCGGATGCAGGCCGCGCTGCGCGGCGCGCAGGAGGTCGGCTTCACCGTGCTGTCGATCAGCCTGTCGCTGATCGCGGTGTTCATTCCGATCCTGCTGATGGGCGGCATCCTCGGCCGGCTGTTCCGCGAATTCACCATCACGCTGACGATTGCCATCCTGATCTCGCTGGCGATATCGCTCACCACCACGCCGATGATGTGCGCGTTGTGGCTCAAACCGCGTGAGGTGGACGACACGCCACGGCCGCGCACCTTGTTTGACCGCGTGCATGGCGGCTATGAGCGCTCGCTGGCCTGGGCGCTCCGCCATGGCGGACTGGTGATGCTGATCCTGTTCGGCGCGGTCTGCCTGAACGTCGTGCTGTTCACCCTCGTGCCCAAGGGCCTGTTTCCGACCCAGGACACCGGCCGCCTGGTCGGCTCGCTGCAGGCCGATCAAAGCGTGTCGTTCCAAGCCATGACCCAGAAGCTGCGGCAGATGATCGACATCGTGCAGAGCGATCCGGCCGTGGACCACGTCGTCGGCTTTACCGGGGTCGGCTCCGGCGGCGGCGGTGGCCAGATCAATACCGGTTCGGTGTTCGTTGCGCTAAAGCCGATCACGCAGCGGCCGTCGGTCGACGAGGTCACCGCCCGGCTGCGGCCGCAGCTTGCCAAGGTGCCCGGCGGCCGCCTGTTCCTGACCGCGGTCCAGGATATCCGCGCCGGCGGCCGGCAGAGCAATTCGGCGTTTCAATACACGTTGCAATCCGACAGCACCGACGACCTGTTCACCTGGACGCCGAAACTGGTTACCGCGCTCGAGCACAGCGCGGTGCTCGCCGACGTCAATTCCGATCAGCAACAAAAGGGCCTGGAAACCGATCTGGTCATCGATCGCGACACCGCCTCGCGGCTGGGCATCACCGCGTCGCAAATCGACAGCACGCTGTACGACGCCTTCGGCCAGCGTCAGGTGTCGGTGATCTACAGCGCGATCAATCAGTACCACGTGGTCATGGAAATCGACCCGCGCTACACGCAATATCCGGCGTCGCTCAGTGACATCTATATTGCGACGTCGGGCGGCGGCGCGTCGGGCACGGCGCAGTCGAACTCTCCGGCCGGGACGGTCGCGGCCCCAGCCACCACCAAGGCGGCCCCCGCCACGTCGGCGAACGCGACGGCCGCGGCCAATGCCAACAACAATTCGGCACGCAATGCCGCCATCAATTCACTGGCCACGGCCGGCAAGAGCAGCACGTCGTCCGGCGCCGCGGTTTCCACCGCCAAGGAGACCATGATCCCGCTCGCCGCCGTGGCGCATTATCAGCCGGGCAACACGCCGCTCTCGGTCAATCACCAGGGCTTGTTCGTCTCCTCCACCATTTCGTTCAATCTGCAGCCGGGCGCGTCGCTCGGCGAAGCTGCGGCCGAGATCGACGACGCCATCAATCAGATCCATATGCCGGCTTCGATCCACGGCAGCCTCGCCGGCACCGCGCAGGTGTTTGCGCAATCGCTCAACAACGAGCCGATCCTGATCGTCGCCGCCATTGCCGCGGTCTACATCCTGCTCGGCGTGCTCTACGAGAGCTACATTCATCCGATCACCATTCTTTCGACCCTGCCGTCGGCCGGCGTCGGCGCGCTGTTGGCGCTGATGCTGTTCCGCACCCAATTCGACATTATCGGCACCATCGGCGTCATCCTGCTCGTCGGCATCGTCAAGAAAAACGCCATCATGATGATCGACTTCGCCATTCACGAGAAGCGGGTGCACAATCTCGGCGCGCGCGACGCGATCTTCCAGGCCTGTCTGCTGCGCTTCCGCCCGATCATGATGACCACCATGGCGGCGATCCTCGGCGCGGTGCCGCTGGCGCTGAGTTTCGGCAACGGCGGCGAGATCCGCCGGCCGCTCGGCATCTCGATCATGGGCGGGCTGATCATTAGCCAGTTGCTAACCCTTTACACCACGCCGGTGCTCTACCTCTACATGGACCGGCTCGGCCAATGGTCGTTGCGGCAACGGCAGCGCTGGCTGCCGGGTTTGTACGGCGCTGCACCAGCCGAATAAGCCGCAGTGCGGCCTTGCTTGGTGCCCTAGGCAATGCAGACGAAAAATGCTACCGCTAACGCGTCGAGCACTATTTGCAATCTAGTGGAGGTCTCTACGATGGCGCAAAAGAAGCAATCTACAAAGCAAAAGCGTCTGAAGAAGGCCCTGCCGGTATTGGGAATCGCCGGGGTGTCCTTTTCGCTGATTGGAGGAGCGTCCGCATCAACGAGCGCGCCTGCAGCAGATATACCGTCCCAGAATACCTCTCCGCGTCAAGAAATCTTCCTCGGTGAGGAAGAGCTCTCCGACGTCAGCCTTGCCACATTCTATGTCTTCGACAAAGAAGGCATCGCGAAGTCACAGTCTGGCCAGCAATTGGCCTGGTGGCGTTGCGGCGGCTGCGGCAGATGCGGCGGATGCGCTTGGCGCGGCTGCGGCGGCTGCGGCGGTTGCGGCGGTTGCTGCTGGTCAATTGGACGTTGCCGCGCCTGCTAAGGCGGGAACACGTTCCGACCACGTCAAAAGACATGAATTGTTATGGCCGGGTCACGCTTGACCCGGCCCATTCTGCTTTGGGTATGCTGCTTCGTTATGGCCCAGGCCGCAGCAGTGGCCGACAACGTCGACAAGCACCGGCGTGCGAGCTAGACCACGGCGGTTCCACAATTCGAGAGCATCTGCCTCGCTATGGCGACCCACACTGGCGGCAATAAGCATAGTGGCGTGCACGCCGGCGTGGTGGCAGGCGATCAAGCTGACAGCACGACGCGGTTCAACGGCAAAGACGTTCCGCAATTCGCGCCGAATTACTCCGTCTATGTGCTGCCGCCCGATGCGGTGTGCTTCTATTCCGAAGACCGCAAATTCTTTTTGCATGGCGAGCTGTTTTGCATCGTCGCCGATGCTATCGCGGCGGGAAAAAGCTTTGGCCAGATCGTCCGCGAGCTGACAAAAAAATTTCCCGCCGACGTGGTCGACCAGGCCATCAAGCGGCTGATCGACCGCCGCTACATCGTGCCGAAACGGCAAACCGCCGTCGACGCCGCCGCCGGCTATTGGGCGACGCTGGGCATCCCGTTGGAAATGGCGGCGAACAATCTGCGCAAATGCAAGGTGCGCGTTCAATCGGTCGACGCCAAGGGCGCCAAGCAGCTTGGCGCGGCGTTGCGCAAACTGGGGGTTCGCGTCGTCGATCGCTCCGCCGACCTCACGGTCGTCCTGGTCGACGATTATCTCGAAGGGAAACTCGAACAATTGAACAGGCAACACCTGTCCGACCGCACGCCGTGGCTGTTGGTTCAGCCGTCCGGAGTTTTTCCCCTGGTCGGGCCGGTGTTCAGCCCTGGGAAAGGCCCGTGCTGGACCTGTCTCGCCGAGCGGATGAAACGGAACCGCGAAGTCAGGGCGATGCTCGACCGCCGGCAAGCGCGTCGCGTCGCGGTATCGCCGCTCGCCAAAGACTCGCTCGGCCATAGCGGCATCGAGCTTGCGGCCGTCGAAATCGCCAAGGCGATCGCCAGCGATTTCCGCACCCCCCTGAACGATCATCTGGTCAGCCTCGATTTGTCGGGCCCGACCATCGTCAAGCACTACGTGCCGCGCCGGCCGCAATGTCCGTCCTGTGGGCGCAAGAAGCTGCGCGATCCGCGCCGCGAGCCGGTGCCGCCCGTGCTGACCGCCGGCGCCAAGCCGGTCATGACCAGCGGCGGCTACCGCAGCGTTTCGTCGCGGGCCACGGTCGCGAAATACCGCAAGCACGTGAGCCCGCTCACCGGCGTGGTGTCGAAGCTCGAGCGGGTCGAAGTCGATTTGCCGCTCAATACCAACTACTACGCCTCGCATAATTTTTCCGGGCCCGCCAAGTCGATCCACGAGTTGCGCTCGGGACGCAGCGGCGGCAGTTTTGGCAAGGGCAGTACCGCCGAGCAAGGCGAAGCCAGCGCGCTGATGGAGGCGATCGAGCGCTATTCCGGAATCTTCCAGGGCGACGAGATCAGGGTGGCGCGGCGGTTTGTCGACTTCGCGCCCGGTGACGCCATTTGGCCGAACGACGTCCTGCAGTTCAGCGAGGCGCAGTACCGGCGCCCACCGAGCGAAGAGGACGTGACGCCGACACCGCCGCCGTTCGATCGTGCGGCCAAGATCGAGTGGACGCCGGTATGGTCGCTGCGCGACCAGCGCTTCAAATATCTACCGACCGGGATGCTGTATTTTTTCCACAGCGACGCATCCGACAGCCATATGCACGCCGATTCCAACGGCTGCGCCGCCGGCAATACGCTGGAGGAAGCGATCGTCCAGGGATTCCTCGAACTGGTGGAGCGGGATTCCTATGCCATCTGGTGGTACAACCGCTCGCAGCGGACGGAACTGGATTTAGACCAGTTCGGCGATTCCTACGTCCGCGATCTGAAAAACCAGCTTGCCGAAACCGGACGCCGGCTTTGGGTGCTCGACATCACCACCGATCTCGGCATCCCGAGCTATGTGGCGATGTCGCATTCGACGCAAAACGGGCAGGAGTTCGTCGAATACGGCTCCGGCTCGCACTTCGATCCGCGCATCGCGCTATTGCGCAGCTTGACCGAGGTCAATCAATTCCTGTCGCTCGGCCTGATGGGGCTTCGCGATGCGGGGCAATCAAGCAATGATAGCGCCGGGCCGTTTCGCCTCAAGGAGCATCCCTATTTGATCCCGGACGGCAAACCGGCGATCCGGCCGCACCTCGATATGAAGTTCGGCAGTCTCGACACGCGCGAGCAGGCGCTGGCCTGCGTCGATATCGCCAAGCGCGCCGGCCTCGATTTCCTGGTGCTCGATCAGACCCGGCCCGACATCGAGACGCCGGTGGTCCGCGTCATCGTTCCGGGCTTGCGCCATTTCTATCGCCGCTTCGGGCCCGGCCGGCTTTACGACGTGCCGGTCAAGCTCGGCTTGCGCGATACGCCGATCCCGGAAGGCGAGCTCAATCCGCTTCATCCTCACACTTAAGGCCGCCCCGTCGTGCGCGCTCCGCGAAAAAAGAGTGGGCGACGCGCGACGGCAACGCTTTCCGTTCGCCTCCTGAGCCACGTCACCCTGCAGGCGCAGGCGGGCGGCGACATCGTTGCGCGGTTCGACGACGTTGCACTCGGCCTTGGAAAATTTAGCGCGGAAGCAGCCGAGCGCGCAAAGCGATTACGCGTCGGTCTGCCGCTGAGCACATTTGCGTCCGGCAACCGGGAAGCCGACAAGGAAGTCCTGATCCTCGTCCGGCGCTTGGCCGGGCGCGGTCTCATCGAATACCGCCTCGGGCGGTCGCGAAACGAGGACTTAGTCGTCATCGAGCCGCAGCTGCCTGATTATTGGCTGCGCTTGGCGCAGCTCGGCAATGCCGACACGCTGGCGCTGTCGCGGTTTGCTTATATGCGACGGCGCGCCAATGAAATGGTTTTGGAATCGCCGCGTGCCGGCGCCTTGTTCAAAATCTGCGATCCGAAGATTGCGGCCACTTTGGCCTTGCTGGTCACGCCGCAACAGATCAAACAATTTCGCCGGCAACAGGATTTCCCGGGGCTTGAGCTACTCGCGCTGCTCGTCGACTGCCAAATTCTTTTCAAGACCGACGGTGACGGCTTGCGGCCGGCTGAAGGCGACGACGCCCTGGTCCTGTGGGACTTCCACGATCTTGTGTTCCACGGGCGCAGCACCGAGGGCCGTCACGCCAACCCTCTGGGTGGCGCCTACCCTTACGCGGACACGATCGCTCCGCTGCCGGCCGTTCGCCCGCCGTGGCCCGGAACCAGGATCGATCTGCGCGACCTCTCGTCGGCTGCTGTGGACGCGCCGTCGCCAACAGCAAAACTTCTGCGCGAACGTCATTCAACACGCGATTTCGACAGCCAGCGGCCGATCACGCTCGCCGAGCTGGCGCGATTTCTCGACGGCGCCGCGCGTGTCCAATCGGAGTTCAAAGCGCCACTCGACTACGGCGGCAGTGGTGGGTCGGAGCCCACCTACACGGTGCGGCCGTATCCTTCGGGCGGCGCCAGCTACGAGCTCGAGCTCTATCTGGCCATCGACGCATGCGCAGGGGTTTCGCGGGGCTTCTATCACTACGACGCCGGCGCCCACGCCCTGGTGCCGATCGAGACCCGCGGCCATCAGCTCGACGCGCTGCTCAAGGGTGCCACATACGCCATGGGCGTGTCCGCCGCGCCGCAAATCCTGATCACCATTGCGGCGCGCTTCGGCCGGGTGTCGTGGAAATACAGCTCGATCGCCTATGCGCTCATTCTCAAGGATGTCGGCGCCTTGATGCAAACGTTTTACGTCATGGCGACCGATATGGGTCTCGGCGGCTGCGCGATCGGCACCACCAATATCGAGCTGTTCGCGAAAATGACGGGGCTGCAGTTTCACGTCGAGGGTCCGGTCGGTCAATTCGCGCTCGGGCGCGGCGCGAAACCGCAAGCGCCCCGTTGACAGTCGGATGGACTACCCGCCCGGCCCGGCCTTCTTGGGTACAAACAAACGCGTGGCGGCGGGATCGTCCGCTGCGGCACGGCCGAAATAGCCGATCGCCTCGGGGCGGCCTGCCCGCAACGCGAACATGGCGCCCTGAGGATCCGTGCAGCGGACGATGCGATTGCCGCCTCGCGCATCGAGCGGGCCCTCAAGAATTTTGCCGCCGCCGGCCTTGACGCGCGCTGCCGCCGCGTCGAGGTCGCCGACATTGAAGTAATAAAGCCAGAACGGCATCGGCGCCGTCGGCGGCTTGGTGGACATGCCGCCGATCGTATGGCCTCCAGCGGAGAATATGAGATAGGTGCCAATCCCGCCGGAGTCGGCATCAACTTTCTGCCAGCCGAAAAGCTCGCCGTAGAACGCGAACGCCTTTTCCCAATCGACGGCGGACAGTTCGTGCCAGCCGACGTGGCCCGGCGCGCTCAGCGCGGTGGATTGCTCTTGGCCGGAGTTCAGCCCCTTGACCAAGGCCAGCAATGCCGCTTGTGGATCGGCGACGACGGAAAAGCGGCTGACATCGGGGACGTCCGTCGGCGGGACGTACACGATGCCGCCCAAGTGCCTCAGTCTGTCGGTTGCAGCGTCCACGTCGTCGACGCCGACATAGCCCATCCAGCGCGGCTGCGCGCCCATTTGGCGCGCCTCGGCCGGCAGACCCGTCAGTCCGGCAACCGCAACTTCGCCGGCGGTGAACAGCGTATAGGCCGCAGCAGGCATCGACGCATCACGCAAGCCCCAGCCGACCACGTCGGCATAGAAGGCCTTGGCGGCTTCCGCGTCTGTGGTCGTCAATTCGTACCAGACGAAACAGCCATGCGAACTGACCATGTCTGCTTCCGATCCGGACGTTTTGAGCCTCGAACCGCTCAGCGGAGGTAAAGGGATTTACGCGTATAGCAACACGTCGCCGGCCCTTCGCGCAGCGGCGTACCGATCGTCGCCCAGGCGCGCGGCGGCGGTTCGGTGATCGTTGCGCGCAAGCGATGGATCTCGGCGCGCGCCGCGGTGATCAGCGGTCCCTTGACGCCTTCATCGACGTCCGGGTCGGCCTCAAGACGGGCGATCAGCTTGAATTGCGCGTAAATCGCATCACGCGTGCACCAATAGGCCGTATCGGTGCAGCCCCAAAAATCCCCTGCCCGCACCGGCGCCGGCGCGGCCACGAACGCGAAAGCCAGAATGACGCCAAGCCAAACAAGCCGCACCATGGTTATACTCGCGCTTCGACTTCGCTATAATGCGATAAGGATTTCACCGATCGCACAATAAGACAAGTCAGGGATGAACGCACATGAATGGCGCCGAAGTCATTGCCGATATTCTTAAAGCGGAAGGCACCGAATTTTTCTCCTGCTATCCGCGCAACCAGGTGATCGAGCCGTGCGCGGCGATCGACATCCGGCCGATCCTGTGCCGGCAGGAGCGCGTCGGCGTCGGCATCGCCGACGGCTATTCGCGCATCAAGCGCGGTAAGAAGAACGGCGTGTTCGGCGCCCAGGCCGGGCCCGGCATCGAGAACGCGTTTCCGGGCATCGCGCAGGCCTATGCCGAGAATGTGCCGCTGCTGATCATTTCCGGCGGCATGCCGCTGGCCAAGCAATATGTCCGCCCGGCGTTCCGCGCCGCCGCCGTCTACGAGCCGGTGACCAAATGGTCGGCGCTGGCCCATAACGTGCAGGAACTGCCCGACCTGATGCGGCGCGCCTATCAGGCGATGCGCACCGGCAAAGCCGGCCCGGTGCTGATCGAAGTGCCCGACGAAGTCGCCGAAGCGCAATTCAAGGGCGAGTTGAATTACAAGCCGGTGCCGGTGCAGCGCACGGCGCCCGACCCGGATGCGATCAAGCAAGCCGTCGAGATGCTGCTCGCGGCCAAGAACCCGATCCTGTGGGCCGGCCAGGGCGTGCACTATGCCGAAGCCGGCGACAAGCTCGCGGCGCTGGCGGAATTGCTGCCGGCGCCGGTGGTCGCCACCAATCCGGGCAAGAGCGCCATCCCCGACAGCCATCCACTGGCGCTCGGCGGCGCGACGCGCTCGCGCTCAAAGGTGTTCGCCGACTTCATGAAAAAATCCGACGTCGTCATGGCGATCGGCTCGAGCCTCACCATCACCAATTTCGGGCCGGCAGTGCCGGCAGGCAAAACCATCATCCATTCCACCAATGACGCCGGCGACATCAACAAGGAATATCGCGCCGATCTCGCCGTGGTCGGCGATGCCGGCCTGGTCATCGATGCGCTGATCGCCGAAGTCGCCAAGCAAAAAGGCCCGGGCGGCGGCAATGCGCTCAATTCGCTCAAGGAAGAAGTCGCCGCCGGCAAGAAGGCCTGGCTCGACGAATGGGCGAAATTCCTCAACTCCGACGAGATGCCGCTCAACCAGTATCGCGTCATCCGCGACATGATGCGCACGCTCGACCGCGACAACGTGATCATGACGCATGATTCCGGCAGTCCGCGCGAGCAGATGATCCCGTTCTGGGAGACCACCGTCGCCGGCTCCTACATGGGCTGGGGCAAGTCGACCCAGCTCGGCTACGGGCTCGGCATCACCATGGGCGCAAAGCTCGCCGCGCCGGCGAAGCATTGCATCAATGTGATGGGCGACGCCTCGTTCGGCATGACCGGCATGGACATCGAGACCGCCGCGCGCAACCGCATCGCCATACTCACCGTCGTGTTCAACAACGGCGTGATGGGCGCCGAGCGCGATGTCTTGAAGATTTCCGACGAGAAATACGGCGCCATGACGGTCGGCGGCAATTACAAGAAAGTGGCCGAGGGGCTCAACGTCGCGGCGACGCGCGTGGAAAAGCCCGGCGACATCGTCGGCGCCATCAAGGACGCGGTCGGCGTCACCGAGACAGGCGCGCCGTTCCTGCTCGAATTCGTGGTCAAGGAAGGCCGCGATTTTTCGCGCTACGCCTGAGACGCGCAAACCGAAACATCAGGAGGACCAACGTGGCGGACATCAAGATCTTCAATCCCGAGGGGCTCGCCAAGCCGCCCGGGACTTATTCGCATATTGCGCAGGCGCGCACGCAGCAGGTCGTCTTCATCGCCGGCCAGGTGCCGAGCGATGCGTCGGGCAAGACCGTCGGCAAGGGCGACATCGAGGCGCAATCCGTGCAAGTCTACGCCAATATTCTTACCGCGCTGCGCGCGGTCGGCGCCGACTGGAACAACGTCGTACAGTTCACCAGCTATTTGACGCGCGCCGAGGACGCGGCTGCGTTCCGCGCCTGGCGCACCCGGGAATTTCCAAAAATGTTTCCCGGCGGCTCGCCGCCGAATACGCTCTTGATCATCACCCGACTAGCGGACCCGGATTATCTGCTCGAAGTGCAGACGGTCGCGGCGCTGTAATCTATTTTAGCCTGCGGCCAGCTCGCGCAACGTCACGTCCTCTAGCAGCGTGCGTAGCGCTTTTGCGCGCTTTGCGCCAACGGTACGTTCGAACTGCGCCTGCGCCTTGGTCCAGCCTTTCTGCGCGGCCGCAAAGCGCTCCTGCCCGGCGCGCGTCAGCCGCAGCTCCTTGCTGCGCCGGTCCGTTTGTCCCGGCCCGACGACGATCAGGCCGTCGCGCTGCAGCGGCAGAATATTCCGCCCCAAGGTGGTGCGGTCCATCACCAGCTCGGCGGCCAGCGCATTGATCGTCATCGCGCCCTTGCGGTGCAGCCTTGCAAGAATCGAATACTGGGTGGCGCGCAGCCCGAGCGGGCTGATGAATTGGTCGTAGAATTGCGTGACATGACGCGTCGCCTGGCGCAGTGCCAGGCAATTGCAAGCCGCGGGGTTTGTCGAACCAGGGTGCATGGCCGTCTTGCTCGCTTTCTTGATATAGGCGTATATACTCCTATATGATACCGTGTTCAAGGCAACCAGCTGCCGCAGGCAACGGAGCGCCCGCATGTCGTCAATAGGCCTCGCCTCCTCCGAGCCACAGCTCGCCGCGGCGGCGGTCGCCGTTGCGGAAAAAACCAAATACGACCCGCGCACCCGCGCGCTGATCGAAGGGCCGATCGCGGCGACGCTGATCCGGCTCGCCGCGCCGAACATGCTGGTGATGCTGGCGCAGACTTCGGTCGGTCTGGTCGAAACCTATTTTGTCGGCAAGCTCGGCACCGATCCGCTGGCCGGCGTGGCGCTGGTGTTTCCGCTTCTCATGCTGATGCAGATGATGTCGGCCGGCGCCATGGGCGGCGGCATTTCCTCGGCGATCGCACGCGCGCTCGGCGGCGGCCGCCGCACCGATGCCGACGCGCTGGCGCTGCATGCGCTGGTCATCGCGCTGCTGTTCGGTCTCACCTTCACGGTTGCGCTCTTGCTCGGCGGGCGATGGCTCTACACCACGATGGGCGGCAGCGGCGCGTCGCTCGATGCGGCGCTGACCTATTCGGGCGTGGTTTTCGCCGGCGCCATCCTGGTCTGGCTGTTCAACTCGCTCGCCAATGTCATTCGCGGCACCGGCAATATGGCGGTGCCGGCGCTGGTCACGGTCATCGGCGTCGTCGTGCTGATCCCGCTGTCGCCATGCCTGATCTTCGGCTTGGGTCCGCTGCCGCGGCTCGGCGTCGCCGGCGGCGCGGTTGCGGTGCTGATCTATTACGCGATCGGCAGCGTGGCGCTCGCGGCCTATCTGCGCTCCGGGCGCAGCATCGTGCGGCTCTCTCTTTTTGGCGTCCGCCTGCGCTGGCCGCTGTTCGCCGACATCTTGCGCGTCGGCGCGGTCGCCGCATTGATCACGGTGCAGACCAATCTCACCATCGCCATCGCAACGGGCCTCGTCGGCGCATTCGGCCCGGCGGCCATCGCCGGCTATGGCACCGGATCGCGCCTCGAATATTTGCTGATCCCGCTGGTGTTCGGCCTCGGCGGCCCGCTGGTCGCCATGGTCGGCACCAATATCGGCGCCGGCCGCCGCGATCGCGCGCTACGCGTGGCCTGGATCGGCGCGGCCATCGCCGCTGCGCTGTGCGAACTGATCGGGCTTAGCGCGGCTGCGTTTCCAATCGCCTGGCTGTCGCTGTTCGATACCGCGCCGGCGATGCTCGATGCCGGCGCCCGCTATCTGCGCGTGGTCGGCCCGGCCTATGGCCTGTTCGGGCTCGGCATGGCGCTCTATTTTGCCTCGCAGGGCGCCGGCCGCCTGTTATGGCCCTTCCTCGCCAACTTGGCGCGCCTCCTCATCGCGGCAGTCGGCGGCTATCTGGCGCTACGATGGACCGGCGATCTCACGGCAGTTTTTGTTGCGCTGTCGGTTGCGCTTGCTACCTTCGGCCTGATCAATGCCGCGGCGGTGGCCGGCGGCGCGTGGTTTGCACGAGAGTGAAAAAAATGACAGCGCAGTATCTGGAAGATTACGCCGTCGGGCAAATTTATTGGTCGGGGAAGAAACGCGTCGTCAAGGACGAGATTGTCGCTTTCGCCAAGGAGTTCGATCCGCAGTACTATCATCTCGACGAAGTCGCGGCGCTGAAATCTCCGTTCAAAGGCCTGGCGGCCAGCGGCTGGCACACCGCCGGGATGACGATGCGGCTTATGGTCGACGGCGAATTCAGGCCGGCCGGCGGCATTCTCGGCGTCGGCTTCGAACAATTGACCTGGTCGCTGCCGGTGCGGCCCGGCGACGAATTGCGCGTCAAGAGCGAGGTGCTCGAAGTACGGCCGTCGAAATCAAAACCCGATCGCGGCATGATCCGGGTGAAGAACACGACGCTCAATCAGAACGACGAAGTGGTGCAAATGTTCACCGGCAACCTTTTGGTGCCGCGCCGCTCGCCGGCTGCGTGAATGATTTGGGCCCTCCCGCCGCATTGTCGCAAGCTGGAGAAACCGGCAAGGTAGGAGCCGCGCCAGCAGAAGCGTGGATAAAAATTCGGGAGGAACGGCCATGGCCTCGTCGCGACTGACGCAATGCGCCGGCGCGCTATGTTGTGTGCTGGCTTTTCTTGCGGCGCCATCGGTCAAGGCTGCCGAGACCATCACGACGGGAATGATCGGCGCCGCCAATGCGGTGGGCTGGCCCTGGTATATCGGCATCCAGAAAGGCTTCTTCGCCGACGCCGGAATAAATCTCGACATCATCTATGTGCCGACCGCGTCCGGCCTGGTGCAGCAGCTCTCCGCAGGCTCGCTCGACATGGTTGCCGACGTCGGTGTGGTCGAGCCGATCCATGCCGTGGAAAAAGGCGCGCCGGTCGGCCTCCTGCGCATCGTCGGCCAGGTGTCCGCCTACGAGATGATGGCCAAGCCGACCATCGCCACGGTGAAGGATCTCAAAGGCAAGACCATCTGCATCGGCGGCCTGGTCGACATCAACCGCGTCTATCTCGAGCGCATCATGCAGGCCAACGGCCTGAAAGACGGCGACTACGACATCACCGTGGTCGGTAATACCGCAGGCCGTTTCGCGGCGCTGAAATCCGGCGCCGCCGACGCCACCCTGCTGGCGCCACCGGTCAGCTTCTTCGCCGAAGATGCCGGCTTCCATAGCGTCGGCCTGATCATGGACTATGCGCCCGATCTGCCGTTTTCCGGCACCGACGTCTCGCTCGCCTATGCGGCCGCGCACCGCGACACGCTGGTGAAACTGCTCGCGGTCATCGACAAGAGCGTCGCCTGGTTCGACAATCCGGCCAATCGCACCGAGGCAGTCGATATCCTGGTGAAAGAGATGAAGTCGGCGCGCGCGCCGGTCGAGCGCAGCTACGACTTCTTGCGCAAGATCAACTATTTCTCACCGACCAGGGACATCTCGCGCGCGCGCATGCAAAACTTGATCAACGCCATGAAGGCGCTCGGCGACATCAAGACCGACATCACCCCCGACAAGATCGTGGTGCCCGGCCTGACGCGTCTGGTCGACTGATTTGGCAATTCACAGCAAGGAACCACCATGTTCGGCAAGCTCAATCATCTCGCCATCACCAGCGACCACTACACGCTGCTCGGCATGTTCTACCGCGCCATGTTCGGCCTGAAGGCGTCTGGCGACACCGCACGCGAGATCGGCGCCATTTCGGTCGGCGACGGCTATGTCGGCATGACGCTCATTCCGCGGCGCGGCGGCCGCAAAGCCGGCCTCGATCATTTCGGCATCGAAGTGGAAGACCTCGACAAGGTCCGCTGCAAAGTCGCGAAAAAATATCCCGACATCGAGATCGTCAAGCGGCCCGGCAACCGGCCGTTCGCCAGCTACAGCGCCCACGATCCGGCCGGCAATTATTTCGACCTGTCGCAGCCCGGTCACGAGAACCGTGCCGAGGTCTATGCCAAGGAAGATTGGAACAAGGGCGAGTGGAAGCAGGAAACCACGTTCAGCCATTTCGCCATCCGCGCCCGCGAGGCGGAGCGGCTTGCCGATTTCTACACCGACGTGTTCGAGCTCGAGGCGCGCAACCTGGCGTCCGAGGAAGGCGGCTATCATCTGACCGACGGCCGCATGACCATGGCGATCGTGCCGTGGAAGATTTCCTCGTTCAACGGCGCCGGCATCGAGCAGCCGGGCATGGATCACATCGGCTTTCGCGTGCCCGATATCAAAGCCTTCGAAGCCAATCGCGATTTGGTTGCCAAGACCAACATCCAGTTGGCGCCAAAACCGATCCCGTTCGATTCCGAAGGCGCCGCGCGTCTTGCGCTCTTGCGGAAATGCCCGCATGGAACGATCCAGCTCGCCGATCCCGACGGCACGCTGATCGACGTGGCGCAGAATCATCCCTAAGCGGACGAAAACTCATGCGCATCCTGGTGGTCGGCGCCGGCGCGATCGGCGGTTATTTTGGCGGCAGGCTTTTGCAAGCCGGCCGCGACGTGACGTTCCTGGTGCGGCCGCGGCGCCAAGCGCAGCTTGCCAAGACCGGCCTCGTTATTCGCAGCCGTTTCGGCGACGTGACCTTGCCGGCGCCGCCGACCGTCACCGCTGATACGCTGCGCGCGCCGTTCGATCTGATCCTGCTCAGCTGCAAATCCTACGATCTGCAGTCGGCGGCGGACTCGTTCGCACCCGCCGTCGGACCGAACACTGCGATCTTGCCGTTCCTCAACGGCATGGGTCATATGGATGACCTCGGCGAACGTTTCGGCGCCGCCGCCGTGCTCGGCGGCCAATGCGTGATTTCCGTCACCCTCGACGGCGACGGACACATCCTGCATCTCAACGACACCCACGGCCTGTCATTCGGTGAACAGAACGGCGAAATCTCGCCGCGCACCGAAACGATCGCATCGACCTTCTCGGGCGCCAATTTCGAGTCACGCCTGAGCAAAACCATCCTGCACGAGATGTGGGAGAAGTGGGTTCTCATCGCCACCATGGCCGGCAGCAACTGCCTGATGCGGGCTACCGTTGGCGATATCGTCGCCGCCGGTGCGGAAAATCTGTCGCTGGCGCTGCTCGATGAATGCGCAGGCATCGCCACGGCGCAAAACTTTGCGCCGAGCGCGGCGGCGATGACGCGAAACCGAGGCATGTTGACCATGCCGGGCTCGACGTTCGCCGCCTCGATGCTGCGCGACGTCGAACGCGGCGCGCCGACCGAGGCCGACCATATCCTCGGCGATCTGATCCGGCGCGGCGGCGGCGGCCCGAACGACTTTCCGTTGCTGCGGATCGCCTATGCACATTTGCGGGCTTACGAAGCACGGCGAAAGCGCGAGAATGCCGAAGCACCGAAACCTTGAGGGCCGCAAGAAAGCGACATGGAAGCCCGCTAGGCTCAACCCTGTAGCGCTATGATCTGCGATTTATTTCCGTTCGGAGGGG
>Ga0208604_1000018_pt1 | contig 22861 bp, 22 predicted proteins | sample MicForSoSWNH22_M_FD_188009 | JGI IMG/M metagenome (GOLD analysis project Ga0208604, IMG submission 188009) | Forest soil microbial communities from Harvard Forest Long Term Ecological Research site in Petersham, Massachusetts, USA - MetaG HF016... | ecosystem: Environmental > Terrestrial > Soil... | reverse complement strand
GAACCAATCGGGCACCTGCGCACCGCGGCGGCGTTCGTTGAGAATTTCGGGCGGCAGCCGGTCGGCGAAGACCTTGCGGGCGAAGGCGCGCGGAATACCGTTGCGGCGGAACACGGGCTCGGGAACCGAAAGCACGAACTCGAGCAGCCGCCGGTCGCGATGCGGATCGCGGCTCTCGAAGCCGTTGATCTCCTCCGCCATGCCGGTCACGTCGCGGATAACTTGATTACGGTCGAACATCCTGGCGGCGAGGTGCCGTGTCGGATGCCAGCCATCGCCGCCGAACCAAGGGTCGAAGCCCGGGGTTTGCCACTGTCGGGCAAGACCTTGCTCGGCAATGAAGGCCGGATTGAGCGCGCTGTAATGCGCGAGGCTATCGGGATTTCGTCCGCGCAGGCGGTTGATCGCCCGTCGTAGTGCGGCGGGCGCGCCCGGCACAAGCACGTCGCCGGCAAAAGTCCGAACCAGGCTACGCCCGCTATACCGTGCCGACGCCCGAAGTTCATGTCCGAATTCGCGCCACGCTCTTGCCCGCAGCAAGGCGAGCAGCGCGAAATTTCCAGCCCAGGTCAGACCGAAATTGCCGAAATTGCCGACGAGCAGCATATCGTGGCCGGCGGCGGCAACGGCATCGCTGAGATGGGCGTACCAAGCGTGCGCCGGCGGGCCAAAAACGGGTAAATTCGCCCGGGCAAAAAAACGTACGTAGTCCTCCTCGAAAGGATGAAGGCTTGCCGGCGCGATCCAGCGAACGCCGATCTGCGGATGCATGCGCGCCAGCGCCGTCACCTTGTTGCGCTCGTCCAGGTATCTGAGCGGCCCGACGTCAATCTGCGTGTCCGCAGGCGGCAGCATGGTGAAGCAGGTGATGCTCTGCGCCGTGCCCAAACGCGCAGCGGTCGCCGCGATCGCGCTCGAATCCAGGCCGCCGCTGGTTGAGATGGCGACGTGCGGGGTGTCCCTCGTCGCGGCGGCGACCGCCTGATCGAACAGTTCGCGCGCCCGCGCGATATAGTCTTCGTCGCGCCGGTATGGCGGCGGCGCGTTCAGGTCCGGAGCCCAATAGTATCTGCGGCGTATGCCAGCGCGATCGATCGTCACTAAGCCGCGGCTCGGAACGCGCTCGACGCCGCGATAGAACATTCGCGCCCCTTCGGTCATATCGAGCGCCATGTAATGCGCGAGCGCGACGTCGTCGATCTGCCGCGGTACGTCGGGGAGCGCCAGCAATGCGCCGAGCGTGGTCGCGAAGGCGACGAAGCCGCGGCCGCGGTGGAAGAACAGCGGCTTGTTGCCGAGGCAGTCCCGGCCTAGCGTCAGAGTATGGCTGTCGGCATCCCACAGCGCGAACGCAAAGGCGCCGAGACAGCGGCCAAGGCCCGCCTCGCCACGCTCCTCGACCATGCGCAGAAGAAGATCGGCGTCGCTCAGCCGCGCAAGTTCGGCAGGCGCAAGGCCAAGAACGGTGCCCAGCTCCTCGCGATTGTCGAGGCGCGCTAGTGCAGCGAATAATGTACGGCCGTCGCGGCCAGCCAGGGGTGCAATACCACCATGAGTGCCATCGTAACCGAGAGACGCTTTTTGCACGAACAACGCGCCTTCCAGGCGGCGCGACGTCACCCTGCCTTGGCGCAACATCGTGAGCGCTCGGCATACCAGATCTTCGGTCCGTTTATTCGGGACTGCGGCGTCGAACGCGACGATGCCGGCAAACGCGCTCACTCGATCTGCTCCGCCGACAATCCTCGTTGATAGACCAGTGCGCAAACCCGGGTCCGTTGCAGCGGTGTGGATAATATGCGCTGACGCGTGCGCCCGGTTCGAACGATCTGCTAGGTCAACCCGCCCGCGAGCGAATGCAGCGAGCAACGTGCGGTCGCCGACGCCCGTAAGCGGTTGACGTGGGCGACTACCATCTGCCCCAGCGAGCAATATCCCCGCGCTTGAGCAATCTGCTACGTCAACTCTCAGCGGTCATTGGTCCGCCGTCCAACCCGCCATGGCACATCGAATCGGTCGAGGCGAGGTCCGTCACAATGAACTCGGGCGCGTGCCAAGGCTTCCGGGCCTTGGGCGTCGGCTGATCGCCCGGCCTTGCGTCAGCATTTGGTGTGTCGGACATATCCCATCCTCAATAGGTCGGCCCACAGTCGCTACGAACGGCTCATATTAGTACACAACCCTGGCGATGCGCAATTATTTGCGTTGGGCTCGAGAGCATAGCGGTAAAACGGCTTTTACTGACTTCCCGACGGGGGGCCAACCGGCCGGACGTCGAACGCAACGCAGATTCGGGGGTCGGCCAGCCCTGTTGGCCACGTGCGATGCGCAAAATACGAGGGAAACAACAGCAGGAGACCGGGTTCCGGCCGCACGCGCCACCGGTATGCACGAAACTTCTCCTCGTCGCCACCGAAAGGATAAGGGCCGAATTCGATCCCACCCGCCCGTTCATCCCGGTCGTAGTCAATTTTCGGGACGTCAACGTAGTATACCCCACTGATCCAACCGGCTTGATGAATATGCCAGCCGTGGTGCTTGCGTTCCTCGGTCAGTATCGCCCAGGCCGCGATTGCGCCGTACTCAGGCCGATGAGTGACAATCGGATCGTCCGGCTGGTCCTCGCGTTGCTCGAAGTATGTTTCGACTGCTCGCTGCAGTCTGTTGAGAAGGTCTTGCGAAACGGGACCTCCGACGCGCTCCAAATCGTCGATCCTCATCTTCTCAGCTGGAAGGCGTAGCGCCAGCAGTTCGTCGGCAAGACTTTCATTGAAGTGGCTCGGTACAACGAGCTTACCAGCCGAAAACCACCGCGAGACGTCGAACATGGCTCTGAATTCATCGTCCATTCCTAGCGTTACGGCAGCGGAGGCAGCCGCCGCCGAAAGCCATCCGCCCCACACGCCGTTGCGGCCCAAGTCGATGCACAACCGCCACAAACGGTCGAATTCGCCACGTTGAAACAGCACGCGCGTCATGACCCGTTGCGCTTCGAAGTCGGCGGGCCAGTCCGTGAGCCGGCGCTGCGCAGTGTCGAGCGCCTCGTCCGGGCGATCCAAGCGATACAGCGCTTCCGCCAGATAACCCAAAGCCGAGTTCAACCCTGCGTCTGCGGCGCCGCGCAGAGCATCTACTGCAAGTTGTTCTTCGCCAACCTCGAGTGCAGCGCGGCCGAGCACCAAAAGAACTTCGGGGGCGGCGCGGTCGTCGGCCGCCGCAGGCCTGAGCAGATCGACGATTTCGGCAATAGCGCCGGCTCGGCGCAACACCCTGGCGAGTTTGAGCTTAAGGTCGATGCGGTGCGGCGCTATTGCGACGGCCTGGCGCAATAGCGGCAGCGTCTTTGCGTCCGGCACGGCGGGTTCTGCGGTGCGCCAGCGCAAGCGTGAAGCTGTCACGGGTTGCTGCATGGGGAGAAATATACACACTAACCGCTTGCAGCATAGGGTTGCGGCGCGCGCAAAATTTCTACGGCGTCATGAACCCGTCGCAACTTCAATTTGCGAAGTAATATCTTGACCGAGGGAGTTGCCACATGAGCATGTTCTATCTTAGACTGTTGTTTCAGGGCAGGCTGATTGCAGGGAGGGCGCGGTGACTCAACCGTTTCTCGGACAAATCCAGTGTTTCGGTTTCGGCTTCGCGCCAACCGGCTGGGCGCTGTGCCAGGGGCAGCTTCTTCCGATCAGCCAGAACACGGCGCTGTTCTCGTTGATCGGCACCTATTACGGCGGCAACGGCACCACCAACTTCGCCTTGCCGGACCTGCAGAGCCGGGTGCCGGTGGGTCAGGACGGCGGCAACCAGTATCCGCTCGGCGAGGAATTCGGCGTGGAGACTATAACGCTCAACTCCAACCAAATGCCGCTGCACAATCACGGGTTCCTCGGATCGACTTCGGCTGCCAACAATGAGCAGCCGCAAGCCGGATCGGCACTCGCGACGACTACGAGAAGGGGCGGAGTCTCGCCCGGCGATCCGTTCTACGGGCCGGTCGATGCAAACACGATAGCGATCAATCCGGCATCGATCTCGTTAGTGGGCAATACCCTGGCGCACACCAACATTCAGCAGTACCTCACGGTCAACTGGTGCATCGCGCTGCGCGGCATTTATCCGTCGCGCAACTGAGGCCGGTTCGCCGATCGCACCAAACCTGGGGAGTCCGCAATGAGCAGCTTCTATCTCGGTCAGATCACCATGTTCAGCTTCCTCTTCGCGCCGAAGGGCTGGGCGCTATGCAACGGCCAGACGATGGCCATCAACCAGAATGCGGCGTTGTTTTCCCTGCTGGGAACGTCGTACGGCGGCAACGGCATCACCACCTTTCAGCTGCCCAATCTACAGGCGGCGGTGCCGATCAGCGAGGGCCAGGGAGCGGGGCTGTCGTCCTACGTGCTGGGCCAGGCCGGGGGTAACGCGAACGTCACGCTGCTGCAGAACCAGCTCCCGAGCCACGGTCATACGTTCAACGCCTCGAAGACCAATGCCGTCAGCGCGACGCTTTCCGGACAAATTCCGGCAACGACGACGGTGGGATCGCCGCCTAACTTCTACTCCACGTCAGGCAGTCCGCCGCTGACCTTTGTTAGCCTCGCTCCGGGTGCGTGCGGCACGACCGGATCGAGCCAGGCCCACAGCAACCTGATGCCGTCGCTGACCATCAGTTTCTGCATCGCCCTCACGGGCATATTCCCGTCGCGAAACTAAGGAGGGCAAGATGGCTACGCCATATATCGGGGAAATTCGCGCCGTCGGCTTCAACTTCGCGCCGTCCGGCTGGGCCTTCTGCAACGGTCAGCCTCTCGATATTTCGCAGAACGCTGCCCTCTACAATCTGATCGGCACCACCTATGGCGGCGACGGCGTGACCACGTTCAATCTGCCGAATCTGCAGGGCCGCGTGCCCATGCATCAGGGCGCCGGGCAGATCACGACCACGCTCGGGCAAGTACAGGGCTCGACCCAGGTGACCCTCACCACCGCGACGATTCCTGCCCATACCCACGCCATCACGGTCGGCCAAGTGCAATCGGGCGGCATCGCCAACAGAACTCCCGCTCCCACGCCCACTTCGTATTTGGCGGATACGGCGTTGGATGGCGTGTACCTGACCAATCCCACTCTCAACTCCACGGCCGCGGGCGGCGCCATCGGTATCTCCGGCGGCAGCCAGCCGCACGAAAACGAGCAGCCGTTCCTGGTCATCACGTTCTGCATCGCGCTCGTCGGCATTTATCCGTCGCAGAACTGACGCGCCCGCATGAGCGGTGCCGGCCGGCGCGGGCGCAAGCCTTCCGGGACGCTTGAGCCATGACGGCTGCCCCGCCGCGCGTCATGCGCATGCTTGAGATGCCGCCGGTGCTTGCCGGGCAGGGCTTCGTGTTCCGGCCCGAGACCGAGGACGACGTCCCGTTCCTGCGCCGCCTCTATATCTCCACGCGGTGCGACGAACTGGCGGTCGTCGACTGGACCGACGAGCAGAAAATCGCCTTCCTGGAGAGCCAGTTCGGGTTCCAGCGCTACCACTACTACAAGTACTATCCGACCACCGATTTTGCCGTCCTGGAGCAGCGCGGCACGCCGGCCGGGCGGCTCTATCTCGAGCGCATGCCCAACACGGTGACCATGATCGACATCGCGCTGTTGCCGCAGTGGCGCGGCCGCGGCACCGGCACCGCGCTGATCGAGGCGGCGCTCGCCGAGGCGGCTGCCGCTGGGCAGGCCGTCAGCATCATGGTGGAGAAGTTCAACCCGGCGCTGCGGCTTTATCGGCGGCTCGGCTTCTACGAGACTTCCGACGAAGGCGTGCATTTGGCCATGGAATGGCGGCCGGTTCAGCGTGACGACGTAAACCTCAGTTGAAAATGGCCTGATACGTCACGGTATCGCCGGTTCTGCCGATCGGCACGATGAAGATCGTCAACGTTCCGAGCGCCTCATGGCGCAGCTGATATAGCCGTTGCGGCAGGATGAAGTCACCCTGCGTGGTGAACAAGAGCGAGAACGGCGCCCGCGCCGCGTTCAGGTAGTTTTTGACCAGCTTGGCCTCGATCAGCTTGAGCTCGATCGGCGGCGCGTCGGGCTCGTCGAGCACGAAGACCTGGTCGACCTTGTCGCTGAATGTCTCAAAGGTGAGAAGCTCGTCAGGCATGCATCCAACCTCTATCGCATAGGAACATGAGGCGAACGGCAACGCGCCGGCCGTTGCCGGCGTCGAGCCTTGCTAAATATGGCGGGCGCGACGGTCAACCTCTATCGACGCCGCAAGCAACCAGGCGGCGCCGGTTGGCAGCTTTTGGTGCAAGCCGGCGGATGCTATGCTGGCTCGCCTCCTGGAAAACGGAGGGGGCTCGGAGATTGCACCGGCCCGCCAGAAAGACGGCCGAAGGATCAAAGACTTGGCAGAAATGACAATATCGGTCAAAAGCCAGGATCCCGCGCTTTCCGATCCACGGTGTCCCCGCGTTTTGTACCGCAACGTGTTGGGCGCCCAGTCGGTTGCGGCGTTGCTGGATTACGTGGCGCTGCGCCAGGGCGATTTCAGACCGGCGCCGATGCGCATGCGCGGCAGCGGCCGCGACGCGGTCGATATCGATCGCCGCGATTGCCTGCTGTTGCGCGACGTGGGGCCGGTCCGGACCGAGATCGAAACCTTCGTGCGCACGATTACGCCACACGCGCTCGCCCAGCTCGGCTTGATCGAGCCGGCGGTCGAGCCGCGGGAGTTCGAAATCTCCGCCCACGGCGACGGCGGGCATTTCACCTCCCATGTCGATACGATCGATACGCCCGACCGGGTGCGTATCCTGTCCTGTGTCTACTATTTTGCAAAAACGCCGCGCTGCTTTCAGGGCGGAGAATTGCGCCTGTTCGGATTTCCCGATGTGCGCGGCGGCTCGACAGCGGCGCCGACCGCCGACGTGGTGCCGGAAACCGATAGCTTGGTCGCGTTTCCCAGCTGGCTGACGCATGAGGTGCGGCCGGTCCGGGTGCCGTCCCATGCTTGGGCCGACGGGCGCTTCGCCATCAATTGCTGGATTCACCGCGTGAGCAAACCCGCGTCCGGCGCGGAAGGCGCTGCCGGTTTGTGATCGTGCCGGGCAGTCGGGAGCGAACCATGGAAGCCGGATCGGGTATCGCGACTGAAGCGTCACGGTCCGTCAATAGCGCGCAGGCGCGCTGCCCCCACTTGGTGTTCCGCAACGTCCTCGGCACGGACATCGTGGCGGAGCTTCTCCAACACGTCGCACGGCACGAGGCGGATTTCAAAGCTGCGGTCATCCGCAGCCGGCGATCGGGCGAGCGGCGGGTCGATCCCCGCCAGCGCGATTGTTTGTTTCTCGGCGACTTGGGCCCGTTCAAGCCGATGATCGATTCCTTCATCCGCGGAGCGATACCAAAAATGCTCGCCGAATTGCAGCTCGGCGAGGCCGCGGCCGAGCCGCGGGAGTTCGAGATTTGCGCCTATGGCGACGGCGGACATTTCGGCGCCCATGTCGATACCAACGAGTTGACCGATCGCGTCCGCGTGATCTCATGCGTCTATTACTTCGCCGTCTCGCCGCGACGCTTCAGCGGCGGCGAGCTGCGCTTGCACGGGCTTCCCGTTCGATCCGCCGAAGGCGCTACCGCTGCGCCGGTGGCGGTGGACATCGCACCGGAAACGGACACCTTGGTGGCGTTTCCGAGCTGGATGCGGCACGAGGTGCTGCCGGTCCGGGTGCCCAGCGGCGCCTGGGCCGACCGTCGCTTCAGCATCAACTGCTGGGTGCTGCGGCCGAAGCGCGATGCCGGGGCCGAGCAGCGCGGAAACTGAGGGCGCCGGACCATGGAGGCTCAAGCCCAGATTGCCAACGCCGCCACCGGCGCGCCGGCGACCACCGCCAAGTTGCGGCCCAACCCGTTCGCGCAGGTCACGGTTCGCAGCGAAGCCGGCGTGCCGACGGAGCTGCGGATCTGGTGCGTCACCAGGAGCCGCGGCGCGGTGACGCGCAATTTGGCCAGAGGCAACAACGCCAATTTCGAGCGCGTCTACCGGGCCGTTGCCGGCGCGGACGCGGGCGCCGCGAAGTCCCTGCCGGACCTGGTTCTGCTCGCCGCGCTCGGCCTATGGGCGCCGGAAGACGATCTGATCGATCCGGTCCATCTCCACGCGCCGCTGCAGCCGCGGTTCGATGCGGGCCCGCAGCCCGCGCCGCTCGATGCCTTCGCGTTGCGCGGCGAGGTGTGGTTGCAGCAGGGAGCCGAACCGCCCGCGCAACTTGCCGGTTTTCCGCTCGGCTGCCTGGCGACGGCACGCCCCATTCTGTGGCACCAGGGCGCGCCGTCCGAACCCATATTGCCGTGGTGGCCGACGACGGAATGCCTTGCCGCCGTCGCGGCGCTGCAAGGTTCCGCGCCGCGGCGGCCGCAGATGATGCCGGCGCTGCTGGCGTTCGCCGAACAAGGCATTGCCGTGTGCGAGCCGGCCATGGCCGGACGCGACAGCGGGCCAGGATCGAAACGCGAAGACCAGCGCGGATTTTTCTCTCGCCATGGCTTCGCCGCGCTCGGGCGCATCCTGCCGGCTGGCCAGATCGCCGCGTGGCGCGGCTATTGGCAAAAGTTCGCCGCCTTGGAGGTGATGCCCGACCGCGGCGACAACGGCGCGCGGCTCGGCAGTAACGGCGAGCCGAGTTCGGCGCTGCTGCTGCACCTGTTGCAGCCGTTGGTCGCGCGAATAGCCGGCGCCGATATCAAGCCGGCTTACAGCTACGCCTGGATTTACCGCCGCGGCGCGCAAATGCCTGCGCATCGCGACCGCGACGCCTGCCGCTACACGCTCAGCGTCCTCGTCGATTACGCGCCGGCCGTCGACGGGCCGACGCCATGGCCGCTCGGTATCCATCCGCGCGGCGGCGGGGCGCCGCTCGAAATCCGGCAGTCGATCGGCGACGCCGTCATTTTCAACGGCCAGGAATTGAGCCATTTCCGGCCGCCGTTCACCGCCGGAACGCAGTCGACCTCGCTGCTGCTGCACTATGTCGACCGCGATTTTACGGGCGTGATGTTTTGAGCCCTCAAGCCGGCCCGGCGCAGCTTCAGGCCTTCTGCGCGCTCCTACGTCAAGACCTTTCGCTGCAACAGGCGCTGCGACAGTGCGCCGGCACCGACGCCTTCGTTGCCGCGCTCTTGCAGGCGGCGCGCCAGCGTGGCTTCGTCCTGACCGCGGATGACGTTCACTCCGCCATGCGCGCGCCCGAATTCGGCACCGAACGTTCGCTCGACGCCGAAGTGACGGCAACGAGTCTGCCGCCGCACGGCTGGCTGCCTATCGCCGCGTCATGGCATGGCGACGAACTCTACGCCGATTGGGCGTATTTTGGCGAGCGCCAGCTGCGCGATTCGTTCTTCGAGGGCGATGTTCGCGCCTGCCTGCGCGCGCCTTTCAACCGATTGGTTCGTTACGTGACGCCGATCGAGGCGATCGCCGCCTGGCTCGCCACGCGGCCGCACCTGCAGCCGAGCGGGTTCATCTTCCACATGTCGCGCTGCGGCTCGACCCTGCTGACGCAGATGCTGGCGCCGCCGCCATCCAACATCGTCGTCTCCGAGGCGGACCCGATCGACACCGTGGTCCAGGCGCATCTGCAGCGGCCCGATCTGAGCCAGGATCGGCAGGCCCGCTGGCTCGCCTCCATCATCGGCGCACTGGGTCAGAAGCGCCGCGACGACGAACGGGCCTATTTGATCAAGCTGGACAGCTGGCATAGCCAAGACTTGCCGCTGTTTCGACGCGCATTTCCAGCCGTGCCGTGGTTGTTCCTCTACCGCGACCCCGTCGAGGTGCTGGTCTCGCATCTGCGCATCCCGGGCACGCAGATGCTACCGGACGGGATCGGCGCCAAGCTCTACGGGCTCGAGCGGTCCTATGGGCCCGGCTGCGCGGAAGACTACTATGCGCGCGTTCTGGCCAGGATTATCGAGCCGATCGTGCAGCAGTATCGCGAAGGCGGCGGCTTGCTGGTGAACTATCGCCAGCTTCCGGAGGCGCTGTTTGCGACGATCCTGCCGCACTTCGGCGTCGCGTGCAGTGAGGCCGACCGCGCCGCAATGACCGAGGCCGCACGCTACGACGCCAAGACCCCCGGCGTGGCGTTCGCCTCCGACGGCGAAGCCAAACGGCTGAAGGCAACCGAAGCAACCCGCGCAGCCGTGGAACGGTGGCTGGACAATCCCTACCGCCGGCTTGAAGCTTTACGCGCGGGAAGGATGTGCTGATTTGCAGGTGCCTCTCGCGCGGCGTTCAGAGCTGGTCGTCGGCGCGACTAATTTCGTAACGGCCTATACGTTGCCCCGAAGGCGGAGTCGGGCTTTAGTATCGTCCGAGGCCGGCGCGGGGAAAGCGGAGTCGTTTGCGGATGGAAAACGGGCGTTCCAAGTCGGCGCTGATCACCGGCGCGACCGGGCAGGACGGCGCCTATCTCGCCGAATTGCTGCTCGGCAAAGGCTATGTCGTGCACGGCATCAAGCGGCGATCGTCGTCCTTCAACACCGCGCGCGTCGATCATCTCTATCGCGATCCCCACGAAGACGACGTTCGCTTCCATTTGCACTATGGCGACGTCACCGACGCGACCAATCTCATTCGCATCGTCCAGGAAACCCAGCCCGACGAGATCTATAATCTGGCGGCGCAGTCTCACGTCCAGGTCTCGTTCGAGACGCCGGAATACACCGCCAATGCCGACGCGATCGGTACGCTGCGGCTGTTGGAAGCGATCCGGATCCTGGGCCGCGAAAAGCTCACCCGTTTCTATCAGGCCTCGACGTCGGAGCTCTACGGCAAGGCGCAGGAGACGCCGCAGAAGGAAACGACGCCGTTTTATCCGCGCTCGCCCTACGCCGCCGCAAAACTCTATGCGTACTGGATCACGGTGAACTATCGCGAAGCCTACGGCATGCACGCCTCGAACGGCATTCTGTTCAATCACGAAAGCCCGATCCGCGGCGAGACCTTCGTGACGCGCAAGATTACCCGCGCCGTGGCAGCCATCGAGCTCGGCCTGCAAGCGACGCTGTTTCTCGGCAATCTCAACGCCAGGCGCGATTGGGGTCACGCCCGCGACTATGTCGAAGGCATGTGGCGGATCGTGCAGCAGGACGAGCCCGACGATTTTGTGCTGGCGACAGGCGAAGCGCATTCGGTGCGCGAGTTCGTCGAAAAGGCGTTCGCCTGCGTCGGCCGCAGCATTGTCTGGAAAGGCACGGGCGCCGACGAGAAGGGACTGGATCAAAACTCCGGCCATGTGCTCATCGCGGTCGATCCGCGCTATTTTCGTCCGACTGAGGTCGAAGCGCTCATCGGCGACCCGCGCAAGGCGCACAACTTGCTCGGCTGGCGGCATCGCGTGACGTTCGACGAACTGGTGCGAGACATGGTCAAGGCCGACCTCGAAGCGGTCCGGTTCGAGCAGCAGCGCCATGGCCACAGCGACTGATCCGCCCGCCACCGCCAAGGCGGCGACAGCGCCGCTGTTCGATCTGCGTGGACGGCGCGTCTTTGTCGCCGGTTACCGCGGCATGGTCGGCTCCGCCATCGTGCGGCGGCTTGCGGACGTGGATTGCGAGGTGCTGACGATCGGTCACGGTCGCCTGGATTTGCTGCGCCAGGACGACACCGCGGCTTATCTGCGTTCGGCAAAGCCGGACGCCGTGATCGTGGCCGCGGCAAAAGTCGGCGGCATTGCCGCCAACAGCGCGTTCCCGGCCGATTTCATCTACCAAAATCTGATGATCGCAACGAACGTCATCGATGCGGCGTTTCGCGCCAATGTCTCAAAGCTTCTGTTCCTCGGCTCGTCCTGCATATATCCGCGGCTGGCGCGCCAGCCGATGGCCGAGGAAGAGCTGTTGAGCGGGCCGCTCGAGCCGACCAACGAATTTTATGCAATCGCCAAGATCGCCGCGATAAAGCTCTGCGCGGCATACCGGCGGCAATACGACGCCGATTTCATCTCGGTGATGCCGACCAACGTCTACGGTCTGGGCGACAATTACCACCCGCAGGACAGCCACGTGATCGCCGGCCTGATGCGGCGGCTGCACGAGGCCAAGCAATCAGGATCGCCCACCGTCGCGGTCTGGGGCACCGGCACGCCGCAGCGCGAATTCATTTTCGCCGACGATCTGGCCGACGCCTGCATTTTCGTCATGGAAAACTATTCGGCCGAAGAGCACCTCAATATCGGCAGTGGCGAGGAGGTCACCACGGGCGCGCTCGCAGCCCTGATCGCTGATGTCGTGGGCTACCGCGGCAAGCTGGTGTTCGACGCCTCGCGTCCGGACGGCACGCCGCGCAAGCTGCTCGACGTTGCGAAGCTGACCGCGCTGGGTTGGACATCGCGCACGCCGCTGCGTACCGGTCTTGAGCGAAGCTATGCGGATTTCATCGCGCACGGCGAAGGTCGCTAACGACCTTACGCGGCAGGCAGCGCGTAATTCCGGTTCAAGCGCACCGGCACTTGGCGGCCGAGAATATTCAACAGCACCCGGATACGTCCGGCATTATCCAGGCGGTCGATGACGCCGAGCTGCTCGGCGAAGGGACCGGCGGCAAAGCGCACCGGCGCGCCGACTTTCAGGTTCGAATTCAGTTGCAACAGCCCTTCGGCATCGGCAAGCGCCAGCATGGTTTCTACGACGCCTGCCGGCACCGGGCAGGGCAGATCGCCCGCCATGACCAGGGTGGAAATGCCGAACGTGCCGTTGACGCTGCGCCAGCGATCCCGGTTCAGGTCGAGGAGGACGAACAGGTAGCCGGGAAAGAACGCAGCCGTGACGGTCGAGAGCTTGCGCGCATGGCGAATGGTCTTGCGGCGCTTGGGCAGGAAGGTGCGGAAATTTTGTTGCTCGAGCTGCGCCTGCGCCCGCTTCTCGGCATATTGTCGCGTCTGGACGGCATACCACCGTTCGCCGTCGTGGGCGATGCCGCACTCTTTTGCGTAAACTGAACTAACAGACATTGTTCCAAAAGACTTGGTACGATGTGTTTCGGCCGGCGTCCTGATTTATCAGGTTAGCATCGGCATGCCCTTATAACAAGGACGTCACCCGGCATCGAGCTGATCGAGCAATCGCCGCCAGCGCGCCAGGCCTTGCCTGCGGGTAAAGTGCGCATCGAGCATTTGCCGCGCCCGGGCGCCCATTTCCGAAACCGTCCGTAGCGCATTGAGCAGTTGTCGCAGTGTGGCGGTCAGCGCTTCGCTATCGCCCGGCGCGATGGCAAAGCCGCAATCGTTGAGTCGCACCAGCTGCGCCAGTTCACCGTTCGGATCGCCGATGACGACGATGGGCTTGCCGGCGGCGGCGATGCCATAAAATTTGCTCGGCACCATCAGGCCTTCGAGCCGCGGATCGAGCGAAACCCAATGCGCGTCGGCGGCGCCCAAGGAATACGACAATAGCGTGCGCGCTTGATAGGGCAGGAAGCGGAACGCGCCGGCAAGGCCGCGCGCCTGCACCGCCGCCGACAGTTCATCGAACCGCTTGCCGCCGCCGATCATCAGGAAAGCGACGCGCGGTTCGTTGCGCAATTGCTCGGCGGCGCCCAGCACGGTTGCGAATTCGTGCGCCCGGCCCAGATTGCCCGAATAGCCCACCACGAATTTGTCGGTCAAACCCCACTGTCGCCGCAGCGGATTGTCCGCGTTTGCGACGAGGCGGATGTCCTCGTCGTTGCACCAATTGGCAATGACATGGATGCGTTCCGCCGGCGCACCCAAAGCTTTGACTTTGTGGCCCATCAGATCGCCGACCACGACGGTCGCCGCCGCCTCGCGCAAAGTGGCGTTACGCAGCGCCGCCAAGCTCGCGGCAACAGGACCGCGCATGAACGGCACGCCGAGCTCGACCGCGGTTTCCGGATAAATATCCTGCAGCCAGTTCACCAGCCGCGCGCCGTTACGGCGGACAACCGGCCTGGCGACGACGGACATCAGCGGCGGATCGGTCTTGGCGATCACGATATCGCCGGGCCGCACCAGATCGTCGAGGCAGCGCCTGACCGACCGGTAGAACGAGACGTAGTCGATCGAGCGGCCGATCAGCGCCGCGCGGCCGAAGCCGGTCGAGGCGACGCGGTGCACGTCGACGCCGTTGATGGTCTCCCGCTCCGGCAGTGCCGCCTTGGGATCGTCGTAGATTTGCCGACTGGTGACGAGGTGGATTTCGCGTCCGGCGCCGGCCAGATCGAACGTGAGATCGGAAAGGATCTGGCTGGTCGCCGAATGGTCGGGAGCAAAAAATCGATTGATGAAGATCAATCGGCGCATTGGAGACCGGCACGCCAGAGCATGTTACGCCCCGGCGCTCTGCGCTTCATGGGCGATCAACGGCCGAACGGCGTCGTCGCGTAGCAATTCTTCGAAATATGCGATGGTGCGCGTCAAGCCGTCGCGCAGGCCCGTGTGCGGCGCCCAGCCGAGCAGGTCGTTGGCCTTCGAAATGTCCGGCCGGCGTTGCCGCGGATCGTCCTGCGGCAGCGGCCGATGCACGATGCGCGAGCGCGAGGCGGTGAGCTCGATCACCATCGACGCCAGTTCGAGCATGGTGAATTCGCCCGGGTTGCCGATATTGATCGGCCCGGTCACATCGTCGGCGGTGTTCATGAGCCGAATGAGCGCGTCGATCATGTCGTCGACATAGCAGAACGAACGGGTCTGCTGGCCATCGCCGAAGATGGTGATGTCGCGGCCGAGCAGCGCTTGCACGATGAAATTCGACACCACGCGGCCGTCGTTCGGATGCATGCGCGGGCCGTAGGTGTTGAAGATGCGGGCGACCTTGATGCGCAAGCGGTGCTGGCGCCAATAGTCGAAGAACAGCGTCTCGGCGCAGCGCTTGCCTTCGTCGTAGCAGGAGCGCGGCCCGATCGGATTGACGTGGCCGCAATAATCTTCCGTCTGCGGATGCACCTGGGGATCGCCGTAGACTTCGGAGGTCGAGGCCTGGAGGATTTTGGCGCGCAGCCGCTTCGCCAGTCCCAGCATATTGATGGCGCCGTGGACGCTGGTCTTGGTGGTTTGCACCGGATCGTGCTGGTAGTGGATCGGGGAGGCGGGGCAGGCGAGATTGAAAATCTGGTCGACTTCCACGTAGAGCGGAAACGTCACGTCGTGACGCATCAGCTCGAAACCGTGGTGATCGAGCAGGTGGTCGATGTTGCGTCGCGAGCCGGTGAAGTAATTGTCGACACACAGCACGCCGGAGCCGCCATTGAGCAGGCGATCGCAAAGGTGCGAGCCGAGAAATCCGGCGCCCCCGGTCACCAGCACGCGCGTTTCGAGATGCATATAAGCAACTCCCAAAAGCTTCAGGGCGCGGAGGGCGGCGCCGTGCGCCTAACCACATGATCGCCCAAGATCAACAGGTCCATCTTGGTGCGCAGGAAGCAGTCCAATGCTTCTTCCGGCCGGCAAACCACCGGCTCATTCTCATTGAACGACGTATTGAGCACCATGGGCACCCCGGTCAGCCGGAAAAACGCTTCGATCAAGGCATGATAGCGGGAATTGCCGGCCTGATCGACGGTCTGCAGGCGTCCCGTTCCATCCACATGGGTGACGGCCGGAATCTGGCCGCGGCGCTCGGGGCGGATGGCAATGACCTGGAGCATGAAGGGCACGTCGTCGTCGCGCACGAACCAGTCGGCGACGTTCTCGCGCAGGACCGATGGGGCGAAGGGGCGGAAGGATTCACGGCGTTTGATCTTGAGGTTGAGGATATCCTTCATGTCGGCGCGCCGCGGATCGCCGAGGATCGAGCGATTGCCGAGCGCGCGCGGCCCCCATTCCATGCGGCCCTGAAACCAGCCGACCACGAGGCCGGAGGCGATTGCCCGCGCCGCCGTTTCGACCAGCTCCTTTTCATCGTCGGTGCGATGGACGGTACAGCCTTCGGCGTCGATTGCCGTGCGGCGCTCTTCGAGCAGCGCTGCATGCTCGGCATCGGTGAACGACGGTCCCCAAAAGGCATGCGTCATCGGCGACGTTCGCCCGCCGGCGCGATGCCACACTGCCAAGGCCGCACCGATCGCGCCGCCGGCATCGCCGGCCGCCGATTGCAGATAGATTTGCCGAAACGCGGTGCGGTCCTTGATCTTGCCGTTGGCGACGGAATTGTAGGCGCAGCCGCCGGCCAGCGCGATGGCGCCATGGCGGTAGCGGCTTTGCAGCGCGGTGAGCAAATGAAAAAAAGCATCCTCGTAAACGACCTGCGTCGCGAACGCGAGATTGCGATGCCGTGCCGCGAGCGGTGCATCGGGGTCGCGCGGCGGCCCGAGCTCCTCGATCAGCGCCTGCGAGAACAATTGACCGCAGGTGGGTTCGCCGCCGGGCCATTCGTAGGCGATGTCGTCGCGGTGATGTCGAAAATATTTCAGGTCGAGCGCGAAGCTGCCGTCGTCGCGCAAGGACAACAGCTTTGCCACCTCGTGCCGGCACGACGCATCGCCATAGGCCGCAAGCCCCATCAATTTATACTCGTCGCCGTAGTGCGGGAATCCGAGATATTGGGTCATGGCCTGGTAGAAAACGCCAAGCGAATGGGGAAACAGCACCCGGCCGTCGAGCGACAGCGCGGTGCCGCGGCCTGAGCCCCATGCCGCGCTGGCAAAATCGCCAAAACCGTCGACCGACACCACGGCGGCTTCGTCAAACGGCGACGGATAAAACGCCGAGGCGAGATGGGCGAAGTGATGCTCGACATATTCGATCGTGCCGGCAAAAGGTCGCCCCGGCAGCGCGCCAAGCTCCTCGGCGATGCCCGTCACCTGCGTGCGGTTCTGTAGCCGGCTCAAAATCAAGCGCGGACTTGGTCGGCGCGTGACGACGTAAGCAAGCTTGCGGAAAAAATTGGCCCGGCCGCTGCGGTTGACGGCGACGCAGGCGACGTCGCCGAGATCGACTTTGGCTTCCGCCAAGCAATAGGCGATGGCGCGAGACGGAAAACCCGCCCAGTGCTTGAGCCGGCGAAACCGCTCCTCTTCGGCCGCGGCCAACAGTGCCCCGTCGCGAACAATGCAGGCGGCCGCGTCGGCGTGATAGGCGTTGATCCCGAGTATTATCAATCCGGCGCCGTCCTCAGGCAGCAATGAATCTTACCGGCATTTTCGATAGAGCGCGAATAATTCGGGTCCTGAGAGATAGACGGTCTCGGTACCTAGGCCGCCGTTGCGTGCGAGCCATTGGCGAATGGCGTCGGGATAGATGCCCAGGAGCGTTCGCGTCGCCGGCTCATTGACCACTCTGGAGCCGAAAAAGCCCGGCCGGTAGGCGGCGTGAAAGCCAAGCGTCGCATTGTCGGTCACGCAAATGCGGTCGCGGGGCACGATGCCGAGCACCATCGTGCAGGCCGACGAGCAAATGCCGTCGATGATGACTTGCTCTTTGGCGTCGCGCAGCGCGGTGAAACGCGACCAGTATTCGCCGATATTGCCGCCGCGGTCGTCGGCGATCCGCACCGTTGCCGTTACCGGAGCCGACATCGTCACCTGCGCGATCAATGCGAGGGAGACTATCGCTGCTAACGACCAACGCAGACGAAAACATCCCCGGCCTGCGCGCGGGGATGTCGATAGCCGACCGTAAAACGGCATTCAGCGTTCAAGGACTGATCGGATGGTTGTTATTTTCTTCGTTGTTGTTGTTGTTGTGATGAATGATCTCGTAGATGCCGAAGCCGGCAAGTCCGAAGCCGGCCGCAACCCCTAAAAAGTACAGGCCATTTTGATTGTTGTCGTCCGCCATCGACCCCGATGCGCAGGGCGACAGCGGCGCGATGGTCGTCACCTCGCCGGGCTGAACCGAGACTTTGCAGCCGTCGGAATAGGTCACGGCCGCGGCGCCACCGGGGCCTACCACGACGGTATCGCCCACATTGGCGTCGACGCGGCTATTGACGGGTTGGAACCCTTGCCCCCGATTGAGCTGCAGGTTGCCTTGAACCGGCTCAATTGTCGCAGCCCAGGAGGCGCTGACAAGGAGTAGAGAGCCGCCAATCAGTGACACGCATAAGCAGGAACGTCGGGCCATCGCATTCACCCCACATCGCAACGTGGGGGAGTATAGCACGGCGCCGGCCATATTAAGCGGCTACGCCGATTAATGTCCCGGTGTAGCTTTTTGGCAACAGCCAAGAAGGCTATATTCTACCGCGTTAACCTCCACAGCTTATGATCTACCTCTTGGCAAATGCTAAGCTTCTACGATCGCAGAGCTTTACGGGGATGGGCCGTTGATTGACCTGCATTGCCATATGCTCCCGGGCATCGACGACGGTGCCGGCAATCTTGACGTGTCGTTGCGGATGGCGCGGGCGGCGGTCGAGCAGGGCATCACGGTGGTCGCCTGTACGCCGCACATTCTGCCGGGCCTTTACCACAATACGGGCCCGGCGATTCGGCAGGCCATCAAACAGCTTCAGGATGCGCTGGACGAAAACGGCATCCCGCTGCAGCTGACCACCGGCGCCGACGTCCATATGGCCCCCGATTTCGTGGCCGGGCTTCGCTCCGGCCAGCTGCTGTCGATCGCCGATTCCCGCTATGTGCTGGTCGAGCCGCCGCACCACACGGCGCCGCCCCATATCGAGGAGTTTTTCTTCAACCTGGTGGCCGCCGGCTATGTGCCGATCCTGACCCACCCGGAGCGGCTGTCCTGGGTTCCGTCCCGTTACCAAACCATCAAAAAACTAGTCGAATCCGGTGTTTGGATGCAGGTCACGGCGGGCTCTTTTGCTGGCGCCTTCGGCCGCAATCCGTTATATTGGGCGCAGCGGATGCTGGACGAGGGCCGCGTTCATCTCATTGCGACCGATGCTCATGACGCCGAGCGCCGGCGCCCGGATTTGGCGGCGGGGCGCGAACTGGTCGCGAAGCGTGTCGGCGCCGCAGAAGCGGAGCGTTTGGTGTTGACGCGGCCGCTGGGAATATTGAGGGATGACGATCCTTCGAGCTTGCCGGGGCCATCAGGGGTGGCGGATGCCGAGACTGGGTCTTACCCAGATGAAGCCGCGCAGGGGCGTAGGCGCGGCGGAGCGCTTGTGGAAGGCGGTGCTGCCGGTGGTCTGCGCGGCCTGGGTGGCCGGTTGCGCCGGTTCTTCAAATAACGCCGCTCCCGCGGCCGGCGGCCTCGGCGACAACGGCGCGCCAAGCTACGGCAGCGAGTCCGCGGCACCCGCGCCGGCCACTTTCACCCCCACCGCCGCCGCCGTCCATTCGACCCCGGCCGCGGAGGCTGCCGCCAAGCTGACATCCGCGGCCACCCCCGGCAGCAACGCCTACAAGATCGGTCCGCTGGACGTGCTCGAAGTAGCGGTCTTCAAGGTGCCCGACCTTTCCAAGACCGTTCAGGTCGGCGAAGACGGCACCATCACCTACCCGCTGATCGGCCAGGTCCATGCGGCCGGCAGGACGGCGCACGATCTCGAGGTCGATCTGAAACAGAAACTCGGCGAGAAATATCTGCGCTCGCCGCAGATCAACGTTCTGGTCAAGGAGTACAACAGCCAGCGCGTCACGATTTCGGGCGCGGTGAAGACGACCGGCGTCTACGCCATCAAAGGCAGAACCACGCTCCTGCAAGTGATCGCCATGGCCGGCGACATCGACGGCAGCACCGCCTCCGGCGACATCGTCGTATTTCGCACCGTCGACGGCCAGCGTACCGCCGCCAGGTTCGAGGCCGACTCGATCAAAAACGGCAAAGCCGACGATCCTGAAATGCTACCGGGCGACGTCGTGGTGGTCGATACGTCGGCGACCAAAGTCGCGCTGTCGAACGTCTTGCGCGTGCTGCCGCTGGCCACATCGGCCGCAGTCTTCGTGCCGCTGATGTGATGAACGCGCTCCCGACAGGTCAACGCGCATGAATTATTCCAGAGGCAATGCGGGCGACGGCGGCGAGGCAGCGCCGGGCGGGCTGGTGCCGGTCTCGCAGCAGGCGCTGCTCGGGCGCGATCCGTACAGCATTGCGGTTTCCTACGGCGTCGACACCACGGCCGAGGCGACGCCGGTCTTCGGGCTCAGCCTGCACGACTATCTGCGCATCCTGATCAAGCGCAAATGGCTGATCTTGAGCATCATCGGCGTGGCAGTCGTCATCGGCACCCTGACGACGCTGATGAAGACGCCGCTCTACACCTCCACGGTGCGGATGCAGATCGACCCGAACACGGCGAAGATCGTGCAGTCCGGCGACGTCACGCCCACCGAAGGCGCCAATGCCGATTTCATGCGAACCCAGTTCGAGTTGCTCAACGGCCGCACCATGGCCGAGCGTGTCGCTTCGGCGCTCAAGCTCGGCGAGGATCAGGATTTCTTCCGGCCGCGCAATTTCTCGATCACAGGTGCGATCTTCAAGATCATCGGGCTAGGCGGCGGCTCCGGCGGCGGAACCGCCAACAAATCCGACCGCGAAGGCGCTGCCGCCGGCATCGTGCTCGGCAACAGGGCGGTGCGGCCGGTCATGGGCTCGCGATTGGTCGACATCGACTATTCGGATCCCAACCCGTCGCGCGCGCAACGCATTGCATCGGCCTTTGCCGACGCCTTCGTCGCCTCCAATCTCGACAAGCGGTTTCAGGCCAATTCCTATGCCAAGGTCTTTCTCGAAGACCAGCTCAAGACCCTGAAACTGCGGCTCGAGGATTCGGAAAAGGCGCTGATCGCTTTCGGCCAAAAGGAAGAGATCGTCGCGACCAACGACAAGGCGTCGATTGCGGAAACCAATTTGGCCAACGCCAATGCCGCGCTTGGCGTGCTGATTTCCGATCGGATCAAGAACGAGCAATTGTGGAAGCAGCTCGATCAGGCGACCGCGATCAATCTGCCGCAGCTCCTGACCAATCCGGTGATCGAGTCGCTGCGCACCAAGCGCAATACGCTGTCGACCGAATATCAAGACAAGCTGGAGACGTTCAAGCCGAGCTATCCGGAGATGATGCAGCTCAGCAGCCAGATTGCCGAGATCGACCGGCAGCTTGCGACCGAGCTGAAAACGCTCAAAGCCTCATATAAGGCGGCCTACGAGTCATCGTTGAGCCAAGAAAACGAGATGAAGCGGCGGGTCGAGACGCTCAAAGCGGACATGCTCGACCTGCAAAAGCGCAGCATCGAGTACAACATTCTCAAGCGCGAAGTCGACACCAACCGGTCGCTCTATGACGGCCTGTTGCAGCGCTTCAAGGAAGTGGACATCGCCGGCGGCGTCGGCGCCAACAACGTCTTCATCGTCGACAAGGCGACGTTGCCGGGCTCGCCGTCGTCGCCGAACCTGTCCCGCGCGCTGGTCATGTACGTGTTGTTCGGATTGGCCGCCGCATTGGCGCTGGCGTTTTTCCTCGAACACCTGGACGACACCGTGCGCTCGCCCGAGGACGTCGAGCGGATTTCGGGACTGGTCACGCTCGGCATCATTCCGAAGATCGCGCCGGGCAAGACCACGGAAGCCGAATTGCAGGATCCGCGGTCGCATACGTCGGAAGCCTATCGCTCGCTGTGCACGGCGCTGCAGCTGTCGACCGAGAGCGGCTTGCCGAAGACGCTTCTGGTCTCCAGCGCCGGTCCGGGCGAGGGCAAGTCGACCACCGCGCTGACGGTGGCGCGGCACTTTGCCAGGGTCGGCCTGAAAGTTCTGCTGATCGACGCCGATATGCGCAAACCGACCTTGCACGCGAAAATGAATCTGGAAAATTCCACCGGCTTGAGCAATTACCTGACCGGCGCCTGCGAGCCGCCGGAATTGCTGCAGCAGACCGATACGCCCAACCTGGCGTTCATGGCGTCGGGCCCGCTGCCGCCCAACGCCGCCGATTTGCTCGGCACCTCGCGGTTATTGTCGTTGCTCTCGGTCGGGTCGGAAGTGTTCGATCTGATCGTCGTCGACAGTCCGCCGGTCATGGGGTTGGCCGACGCGCCGCTGCTGTCGAGCGCGGTGGCAGCGACGATCTTCATCGTCGGCGCCGGCCAGGTGCGGACCAAGCTTATTCGCGCAGCCGTCAAGCGCTTGCAGTTCTCGCGCGCGTCGTTGATCGGCACCGTCATCACCAGGTTCGATGTCCGCCACACCTACGGCTACGGTTATGGCTACGGCTATGGCTATGGCTATGGCCATTATGGGCAGGAGGGTGGTCACGCCGAAAAGGCGGTAACGGCGGCCGATGAGGTGCGGCAACCGAAGCTGACCAACGTCCGGGTGGAGGGATGATGTCCGACAAGATGGCATTGCGGGTTGCCATCGACCTTTTGCATGTGCCCTCGCAGGTGCGGCTGGTGCGATCCGAGCCGTTGCCGCGGGGCGTGGCGGTGCTGCTGCGCATTGCGGCGGGCGACGACGCGGCGGAGCGCGAGGCGGCCGACGCGACGGTTCGTTCCCGCGATGTCGTGCGGCGTGCCGCGGCCTTTTTCATCGAGCAGATCCTGTTTGCGCCAGACACCGACAGTTATCGGGTGCTCGGCTCCGCGCCGCAGGCAAGCGCGGGCGAACTGCGCGGCAACGCGGCGCTGCTGCTGAAATGGCTGCACCCCGACCGCGATCCGCACGGCGAGCGCTCGATCTTCGTCAGCCGGGTAACGGAAGCCTGGAACAATCTCAAGACGCCGCAACGGCGCGCCGCCTACGACGAGCTCCGCCGCTCCTCGAGCGAAAGGAAATCCCGCAACAAGGCGATGCGGCGCGGCAACAGAAAGAAATTCATCGCCGCGCTGCGCCGGCAGCAGGGGCGCGGCTGGGATGCGCCATCGGCGTATGGCGCGGAAAAAGTCGGCTTTTTCCGTCGCGCGCTATCGATGCTGCTGCAACGGCCGGTGTGATAAATTCCG
>Ga0208604_1000017_pt1 | contig 23117 bp, 23 predicted proteins | sample MicForSoSWNH22_M_FD_188009 | JGI IMG/M metagenome (GOLD analysis project Ga0208604, IMG submission 188009) | Forest soil microbial communities from Harvard Forest Long Term Ecological Research site in Petersham, Massachusetts, USA - MetaG HF016... | ecosystem: Environmental > Terrestrial > Soil... | reverse complement strand
AGCAGCCGCTGGTCGCCGCCAACCGCCAGGGCCAATACGACGTGGTCTGCACGGTGTCGGGCGGCGGACTGTCCGGCCAGGCCGGCGCGGTGCGCCACGGCATATCCAAGGCGCTGATCAGGCACGAACCGGAGCTGCGCAGTGTGCTCAAGCGTGGCGGCTTCGTCACCCGCGACTCGCGCGTGGTCGAGCGCAAGAAATACGGCAAGGCCAAAGCGCGCAGAAGCTTCCAGTTCTCGAAGCGGTAATGCGTTCCATGTCGCTCATTCCCGCTCACGCGGGAATGAGCGGATAAAGCTAGAAAAACGCCAGCGTGCGGATTTCGATGCTTTCGCGCGGCCGCGCATGCGGCGGCGTCGTCGGATCCTCGAATGCTGAATGCGCGGTCCAGCGCGCGCGGCCATCCTTCATCGAATCGAACACCTTGAAGACGTAGGCTTCCTCGCGCCGCATGCGCGGGAACCAATACCATTTGTGTGCCGGATTATATTTGATGGCGTAGGTCTGGCCGATGCGCCCGGGGGCGCGCCGCTCCGAGACGATCATGTCGGAGGGCGCCAAGGTCCGCGCGTCGGCCATGGCGAGCGGATAAGTCTCGACCGGATGGCGGATCGGCCGCCACACCTGGATGACGGCGAAACGGCGTTTGAGCAGTTCCTCCGCCTCGTCCGGCACGATATCGCGCACCCGCTGCGGCGCCGACCATTCGGTGTAGTCGTTGTGGACCCGGCGCACGACCTCGCGGATTTTCTTCGATTCGCGCAATTCGTCGTCGGCGGTGCGCAGCGTATGGTCGAACACGACCACCCGCTTGGCGCCGCTCTCGGCTTTGATCAGCGCTTCCATCTCCGGATAGTAGACCCGCTTGATCTCGGCCTCGTCGAAGAAGTCGGCAACCTTGGTGTCGTGGCGAACGAAGCGGAAGCCGTTGCGATCGAGCACGAAGTCGTCGGTGTGCGGCCGGCCGTTGTGAATGACCACGCGGCGCGGATCCGGCGTGCCGCCGGAGCGCGTGTCGCTGCCGCCGGGACTGGCGACGATGGTGAAGACCTTGCTGCCGTCGTCGACGATGTAATTGAGCGTCGCTTCGATGGTATCGGGGGCAACGTCGAGCTCGGCGGTCTCAGCCATGGCAAACTCCCTAAGAACTTAAGCGTCTTTGCTTCAATCTAGGCAACGATGGGCGCCGCGGGAAGGGGGCCTGGGGAGGGGCGAGCCCAAGCGTGGAAACCTCGGCGTGCCGCGCGAAATCGCGGCCGTTGCATCACATGCGCTTCAAGTCGGCAAAATCGCCTTTGCGATTTGTTAGGACCGGCTTTTTGCCCTGGAAAGATTTCCGCTGCAATTTTCACTATTGCAATTTTCACTTCTCCAATTTTCGCGGCTTTTCCGGAAAACCCGCGGTTTGCGCCTCACATTCGGCAAAGCCTGAAACGGGAAACGCCGACACCGCGCCACGATCGGTGTTACGGATTGCTCCTGATTGAGTGAGAGGAGCGCGTATCATGTTTGCCAGCCTCGCCGAAGCGGCGATGTCGCTCGACATCGGCACGCTATTCGTCATTGCCATCTGCGTCACGTCATTACTCGGCCTGTTCCTGCTGTTCGCGTGGTTGCAGGACGGCATCACGGCGCTTGCCTGGTGGGGCACGGCGTATCTGATCGGCGGATTTTCCGGCGTGTTGTGGCGCCTGGGCGAGTTGATCTCGCCGCCGGTGCCGGCAAGCCTTCCCGACGTCATGCTGTTCGTCGCCGTCGGCATGGTGTGGAGCGCCGCGCGCTTGTTCCACGGCCGGCCGGTGCTGTGGGGCTCGATGTGCCTCGGCGCCATCGTCTGGCTCGCCTTCTGCTCGTCCTCGGCATTCGTGACGACGGAGACGTCGCGGCTGGTGGTAAGCTCGATGATTGTCGCCACCTATACGTTCCTGACCGCCATCGAGCTGTGGCGCGAGCGGCGCAAATCGCTGATCCGGCGCTGGCCGGCGATCTTCGTGCCGATGCTCCACGGCGTGGTCTTCCTGTTCCCGGTGGCACTGGCGGGACTTTCGCAAGACGGCATCGGCAGCCGCACGCTCGGCGCCGGCTGGGTCGCGGTCTATGCCATCGAGGTGGTGCTTTACGTGGTCGGCGCCGCCTTCATCGTGCTCGTCCTGGCCAAGGACCGCACCGTGAGCCAATACAAACTGGCGGCGGCGACCGATCCGCTGACCGAACTGCTCAACCGCCGCGGCTTCTTCGAGGCTGCTGCCGGCATCATGACGGCGCGGCAATCAAGCAAAGGGCCGGTCTGCGTGCTCGCCTTCGACCTCGATCATTTCAAATCGATCAACGATCGGTTCGGCCACAATACCGGCGACGCCACCTTGCACCTGTTCGCCGCCGTGGTGAAGAAGACGCTGCGCGCCGGCGACGCCATCGGCCGCCTGGGCGGCGAGGAGTTCATCGCGCTGTTGCCGAGCACATTGGGCGATGCCGTGGCCGCCGCCAACCGCGTGCGCCGGGCCTTTGCCAGTGCGACGGCCGCGGCCGGCAACCACGCCGCGGCGACGGTGAGCGTCGGGGTCGCTTGCGGCTCGGCCTTCGCCGAGATCGACACGCTGATCGCCCGCGCCGATGCCGCGCTCTATCGCGCCAAGACCAATGGGCGCGACCGGGTCGAGGCCTCCGACGAAGCGGTGCCGGGTGCGCCGGAACGGCGCGGTCAGGGCGCAGCGCAAAACCCGCAAACGCCGATCCTGCCGCCGGTGCCCAACCTCTCGGTGCCGCTGGTCGGATCGTTCCGGGCGGCGCGGCAGAGCGCGGTGTGCCGTCCTTGAAATCGGGCTCGCACTGAAAAGAAAGAGGGCGCCGCACGACGCGGCGCCCTTTAAGTTCGCATTGCTCGCGCAATGCAGGGAGGATACGCAACTCACTTAGTGAAGCATGATCCTTTCCGAAAACCGGCTTCCACTTTTCGGGATCATGCTACGACGAGTAGTACATCTCGAACTCGACCGGATGCGGGGTGTGCTCGAAGCGGATGATCTCGCTCATCTTCAGGTCGACGTAGCTGTCGATGAAGTCGTCATCGAACACGCCGCCGACCTTGAGGAAGCCGCGATCCTTGTTGAGCTCTTCGAGCGCCTGGCGCAGCGAGCCGCACACGGTCGGAATCTTCTTCAATTCCTTCGGCGGCAGATCGTAGAGATCCTTGTCGACGGCTTCGCCCGGATCGAGCTTGTTCTTGATGCCGTCGAGGCCGGCCATCAGCATCGCCGCAAAGGCGAGATACGGATTGGCCAGCGGATCGGGGAAACGCACCTCGACGCGCTTGGCTTTGGGGTTGGTCGTATAGGGGATGCGGCACGACGCCGAGCGGTTGCGGGCGGAGTAGGCCAATAGCACCGGCGCTTCAAAGCCCGGCACCAGCCGCTTGTACGAGTTGGTCGTCGGATTGGTGAAGGCGTTGATCGCCTTGGCGTGCTTGATGATGCCGGCGATATACGACAGGCAGGTCTCGGAAAGGTCTGAGTATTTGTTGCCGGCGAACACCGGCTTGCCGCCTTTCCAGATCGACTGGTGACAATGCATGCCGGAGCCGTTGTCGCCGTAGACCGGCTTCGGCATGAAGCACGCGCTCTTGCCGTAGACCTGCGCCACCTGGCTGATGCAGTATTTGTAGATCTGCAGCTGGTCGGCCATCATCGTCAGCGGCGAGAACTTCATGCCGAGCTCGTGCTGGGCCGACGCCACTTCGTGGTGATGCTTCTCGACCTTGACGCCCATGCGCGCCATGGCGGCGAGCATTTCCGAGCGCATGTCCTGCACCGAATCCTGCGGCGGCACCGGGAAGTAGCCCTTCTTGGTCCAGATGCGGTGACCGAGATTGCCGCCCTCATAGGCGGTGTCGGCATTGGTCGGGAATTCGATGGAGTCGAGCTTGAAGCCGGTATTGTACGGCGTCGCACTGTAGCGCACGTCGTCGAACACGAAGAACTCGGCTTCGGGACCGAAATAGATGGTGTCGCCGACGCCCATGGATTTGACCATGCCCTCGGCGCGCCTGGCGATGCCGCGCGGATCGCGATTGTACGGCTCGCCCGTAGTCGGCTCGAGCACGTCGCAGACCAGAACCAGCGTGGTTTCGGCGAAGAACGGATCGATGCAGGCCGAGGTCGGGTCCGGCATCAGGCACATGTCGGATTCGTTGATCGCCTTCCAGCCGGCGATCGAGGAGCCGTCGAACATCATGCCTTCGGCAAATGTTTCTTCCTCGATCTGGCTGATGTCGAAAGTGACGTGCTGCCACTTGCCGCGCGGATCGGTGAAGCGGAAATCGGCGTATTTTACGTCGCTGTCCTTGATCATTTTCATGACATTCTTTGGCGTCGTCATGGCAAGCGTACCCTTTCGTGGTGTTAGTGAATGGCCCTTGGCGCTGGTCGGATTTCAGCTTTCGGCAAAACAAAGTCGAAAACGGTCAAACCAGCAATTCAGATGGCGTCAAGTCCGGATTCCCCCGTCCTGATCCGGATGGCTTCTTCGATCGTCGAGACAAAGATTTTGCCGTCGCCAATGCGCCCGGTCTGGGCGGCGCGACGGATGGCCTCGATGGCTTTCTCGACCATGTCATCGCCGAGCACGATCTCGATCTTCACCTTGGGGAGAAAATCGACGACGTATTCGGCACCGCGGTAAAGCTCGGTGTGGCCCTTTTGGCGCCCGAACCCCTTGGCTTCAGTCACGGTAATTCCTTGCAGACCGACTTCCTGCAGCGCCTCCTTCACTTCATCGAGCTTGAACGGCTTGATCACGGCCTCGATTTTTTTCATCGCGTTTTAGCCTCCCGGCCCCACGGTGGGCGGAATCACCGATGGAACCGAGCCCTTGGTTAGCAGGTCCCGTGCCAAGGCGTGCTGCGCCTAAAAAGAGCAATCCGATCAAGGCACTATTGCGTGATCGGGAACCGGCTACGAGGTTGCTGCAGTGGCCGTCGCCGTTAAACTGAGCAGATTGCCTATTATCTCGTCAATGGTGCGGTGTTTCCGATTGTGGGCAACCGCTGGCCGTATTCGCAGTGTGCCGCTTTGGTTATCCTCACAGCAGCATGTTTGAGCTTTTGACCAGTGCGGAAATGGCCGACGCCGACCGGCTGGCGATTGCCGGCGGTGCCGCCGGCAGCGAGCTCATGGAGAGCGCCGGCCGCGCCGTGGCCGAGGCGGTAGCCGAGCGCCATCCGTCCGGTAGCAGGGTCGTCGTTGTCGCAGGGCCGGGCAATAACGGCGGCGACGGTTTTGTTGCCGCTCGGCTCTTGGCCGAACGCGGCGCGCGCGTCGCGGTCATGCTGCTGGGCGATGTCGGCCGGCTCAAGGGCGATGCGGCGTCGGCTGCAAAAAAATGGACCGGGCCGGTCGCCGCCGCGGAGCCTGCCGCATTGGCCGGCGCCGAGGTCGTGATCGACGCGCTGTTCGGCGCAGGCCTCGACCGTCCGGTGGAGGGCACGGCGCGCGCGCTGATCGAAGCCATCAACGCGGGCCAGGCGCCGGTCTATGCGGTGGATTTGCCGAGCGGCATCAACGGCACGTCGGGCGCAGCCCTTGGCGTGGCGGTCACGGCCACACATACGATCACGTTTTTCCGCAAAAAGCCCGGCCACCTGCTGCTGCCGGGCCGGCTCCATTGCGGCACCGTCGCGGTGGCCGATATCGGCATTCCCGGCGCCGTGCTGGACAAGATCGCGCCCAAGACGTTCGAGAACGTTCCGCCGCTGTGGCGCCGGCATTTCCCGGTGCCTCAGCACGAGGGTCACAAATACGATCGCGGCCACGCCGTAGTGGTATCGGGTCCGTTGTGGTCGACCGGCGCGGCACGGCTCGCCGCCCGCGGCGCATTGCGCGCCGGCGCCGGCCTCGTGACCATCGCCAGCCCGCGCGACGCGCTCGCCGTCAACGCCGCGGCAAGCCTCGCGGTAATGGTCCGGCCGGTCGATGGGGCGGCCGAGCTTGCCAAATTCCTGTCGGACCGCCGTTTGAACGCCTTGGCGATCGGGCCGGGTGTCGGCGTCGGCGAAGCCACATGCGCACGGGTCGTTGCGGCACTTAAAGGCGAGCGCGCCGTGGTGCTCGATGCCGATGCGATCACGAGCTTTGCCGCCGACCCGCAGCGCCTTGCCAAGGCGCTCAAGGCACGGTCGGAGCAGGCCACGGTCTTGACGCCGCACGAGGGAGAATTTTCACGTTATTTCGGTGCTTTAGACGCGAAAATTCAAGCTCTATCGAAACTTGAACGCGCGCGCCTGGCGGCAAAGCTGGTCGGCGCGGTCGTGGTGCTCAAGGGCGCCGATACGGTGGTCGCGGCCCCGGATGGGCGCGCCGCGATCGCGGCCAATGCGCCGGCCTATTTGGCGACCGCAGGCTCAGGCGACGTGCTGACCGGCATGGCGACCGGCCTATTGGCGCAGGGCATGCCGGCCTTTGAGGCTGCGGCGGCCGCGGTCTGGCTGCACGGCGAAGCGGCCGCGGCATTCGGCCCGGGCCTGATCGCCGAGGATTTGCCCGAGCAGTTGCCCCGACTGTACCGGAACCTATTTTGGTAGTGCCCGGTGCGCAGCGCGTGATATAAGCCGCGCCACCGGGCCGCCCTATGCGTCGCGGGCGTGGCGGAATTGGTAGACGCGCGGGATTTAGGTTCCCGTGACGAAAGTCGTGGGGGTTCGAGCCCCTCCGCCCGCACCAGGCGGGCGGTTTTTCCAAAACTCGGCTGGGAATTCGCCGGTTGGCTCAAGATCTTGGGCTCTGAAGAGTAGTGCCAATGCAAGTGACTGAAACTGCCGCCGCGGGTCTCAAGCGCGAATTCCGCGTCGTCGTGCCGGCGACCGATCTCGCGGCCAAGGTCAACGCGCGGCTCGACGACCTCAAGGGCAAGGTGCAACTGCGCGGCTTCCGTCCGGGCAAGGTCCCGGTCGCACACCTCAAGCGCCTCTATGGCAAGTCCGCCATGGCCGAGGTGATCGAAGACGCAGTGCGCGAGGCTAACAGCAAGATCGTCACCGACAACGGCTACAAGCTCGCCACCGAGCCCAAGGTCGTGCCCGACGAGGGCACGGTCGAAGGGGTGATCGAAGGCAAAGCCGACCTCGCCTACAAGGTCGAGATCGAAATCCTGCCGCCGATCCCGCTCGCCGATTTCAAGACCATCAAGCTCGATCGGCTCACCGCCGAAGTGACCGATCCCGAGATCGACGAGGCGCTGCAAAGGATCGCCGACGCCAACCGGCCGTTCGTCGCCAAGTCTGAAGCGGCAAACAAGGCCGAAGCGGCCGAAAAGGGCGATCGGGTCACGGTGTCGTTCCAGGGCACCCAGGACGGCAAGCCGTTCGAGGGCGGTTCCGCCGAAGGCGTCCCAATCGTGCTCGGCTCGGCCCAGTTCATTCCCGGCTTCGAGGATCACCTCATCGGCATCAAGGCCGGCGAAAGCCGGACCTTCGATATCAAATTCCCCGACGCCTATGCGGCGCCGGCGCTGGCCGGCAAAGACGCCACGTTCGCCGTGACGGCGAGCGCGGTGGAGGCGCCCGGCGCGGTCGCGGTCAACGACGACTTTGCCAAGACGCTCGGGTTGGAGTCGCTGGAGAAGTTGCGCGACGGCATCAAGGACCGCCTGCAGCGCGAGCATGCCGGCGCTTCGCGGCAAAAGCTCAAGCGCGCATTGCTCGATCGGCTCGACGAAATGCACAAATTCGAGCCGCCGCCGAGCCTGCTCGAGCAGGAATTCAATACCGTCTGGGGTACCGTCGAAGGCGATCTCAAGGCGCAGGGCCGCACCTTTGCCGACGAGGGCACCACCGAGGAAAAGGCCCGCGAGGAATATCGCGGCATCGCCGAGCGGCGCGTGCGGCTCGGCCTGGTCATTGCCGAGATCGGCGAGAAGAACAATATCAAGGTGACCGACGAGCAGCTGACCGCGGCGGTGATGGAGCGGGCGCGGCAGATGCCCGGCCAGGAGCAGCAGGTCTGGGACTATTATCGCAACAATCCCGGCGCGCTGGCCGGCCTGCGGGCGCCGATCTTCGAGGAAAAGGTCGTCGACTTCCTGGTCGAACTGGCGGACATCACCGACAAGCCGGTATCGCGGGAAGAGCTGTTCAAGGAAGACGAGGCCTAAGCTGGCCAAATCCAAAGTTGACTGAAGCTGACCAAGTCCGAAGCGTCTTGTCGCGGCGAATTTCGCGCATATGTGCGAGGCGGCAAGATGGCTTCGACAGACGGCTTCGACAGACTGCTACCGACTCAGTCACATTGCGTTGAGCCGATCGACGGCGAGTTTCATGAGCAGGTGAACCTATGCGCGACCCGGTAGATCTCTACATGCAACACCTCGTCCCCATGGTGGTCGAACAGACCAACCGTGGCGAGCGGGCCTATGACATCTACTCGCGGCTGCTCAAAGAGCGGATCATCTTCATCACCGGGCCGATCGAGGACGGCATGGCCTCCCTGGTCGTCGCCCAGCTCCTGTTTCTCGAGGCGGACAATCCGAAAAAAGAAGTCTCGATCTACATCAATTCGCCGGGCGGCATCGTGACCTCGGGCCTGGCGATCTACGACACCATGCAGTTCATCCGTCCGGCGGTCTCGACCTTGTGCACCGGGCAGGCGGCATCCATGGGCTCGCTGCTACTCGCCGCCGGCGCCAAGGACATGCGCTTTGCGCTGCCGAACTCGCGCATCATGGTTCACCAGCCGTCCGGCGGGTTCCAGGGCCAGGTGACCGACATCATGCTGCACGCCCAGGAAATCCTGAACCTGAAGAAGCGGCTGAACGAGATTTACGTCCGCCATACCGGGCAGCCGCTGAAGAAGATCGAGGATGCGCTGGAACGCGACATGTTCATGACCCCGGAAATGGCCAAGGACTTCGGCCTGATCGATAAAGTGATCGAAAAACGGCCGGAGGAACCGGGCCTGAAGACGGAACCGACCCTCAAAGGGGTCAGCTAGCCCGGCGCTTACCGCGCCTGGGTGCCATGAAATGGGCTGATTCGACCGCCTAAGCAGTTCCACGGACGGGTCAAGCGCTTTCTCGACGGTGTGATGCAGAAAACACACTGGCGCAAAGTCGTGTTATCGTTAATGGATTCTTGATTGGCACGCCGCTAGCATGGTGTCTTGTGCTGATTTGCCGGCGGTGTCTTGGTGGCGCCTTATGCGGGCAAAGTATGCGAATGCCGCTACGGATTTTTAGCGCGGCGTTTTGTAGAGTGTGAGGTGCTGCCCAAGGTGCTGCCCAAGGCGGGAAGACGGAGACAGGAATGAGCAAGGTTGGCGGTGGCGATTCCAAGAATACGCTCTACTGCTCGTTCTGCGGTAAGAGCCAGCACGAAGTGCGCAAGCTCATCGCCGGGCCGACCGTATTCATTTGCGACGAGTGCGTCGAACTGTGCATGGACATCATCCGCGAGGAGAACAAATCCTCGCTGGTGAAGTCGCGCGACGGCATCCCGACGCCGCGCGAGATCCGTAAAGTTCTCGACGACTACGTCATCGGTCAGGACCACGCCAAGAAAGTGCTCTCGGTCGCGGTCCACAATCACTACAAGCGGCTCAATCATCAGTCGAAGCACAACGACGTCGAGTTGGCGAAGTCGAACATTCTGCTGATCGGGCCCACCGGCTCGGGCAAGACGCTGTTGGCGCAGACGCTGGCGCGCATCCTCGACGTGCCCTTCACCATGGCGGATGCGACGACGCTGACCGAAGCCGGCTATGTCGGCGAGGACGTCGAGAACATCATCTTGAAGCTGTTGCAGTCCGCCGACTACAACGTCGAGCGGGCGCAGCGCGGCATCGTCTACATCGACGAGATCGACAAGATATCGCGCAAGTCCGACAATCCCTCGATCACCCGCGACGTGTCGGGCGAGGGCGTGCAGCAGGCGCTGCTCAAGATCATGGAAGGCACCATCGCCAGCGTGCCGCCGCAGGGCGGCCGCAAGCATCCGCAGCAGGAGTTCCTCCAGGTCGACACCACCAATATTCTGTTCGTCTGTGGCGGCGCTTTCGCCGGTCTCGAGAAGATCATCTCGGCGCGCGGCCGCTCCACTTCCATCGGCTTCGCCGCCAGGGTGGCGGCGCCTGAGGATCGCAAGCAGGGCGAAATCTTCCGCGAAGTCGAGCCCGAGGATTTGTTGAAATACGGCCTGATCCCGGAATTCGTCGGTCGGCTTCCCGTGGTCGCGACGCTGGAGGACCTCGACGAGCCTTCGCTCAAGCGCATCCTCACCGAGCCCAAGAACGCGCTGGTCAAGCAGTACCAGCGCATGTTCGAGATGGAGACGGTGGATTTGACGCTGGCCGACGAGGCGCTGTCGGCGATCGCCCGCAAGGCGATCGACCGCAAGACCGGCGCGCGTGGCTTGCGCTCCATCATGGAGATGATCCTGCTCGACACCATGTTCGACTTGCCGAGCCTGGAAGGCGTCGAGGAAGTGGTGATCTCGCGCGAGGTCGTCGAGGGCAGCGCTCGGCCACTCTACATCTATGCCGACCGGTCGGACCGCACCAGCGATGCCGGTGGGGCGAGCGCCTGACGTCGCGCTCACCCGGCGTGCCCGATTCGCCGCGCCGAAGGTTGCAGCGTCCCGCTGACGTCGCGTTTTGGCCGGAAAACCTGCCTTTCTTGACACGCCTGTGCCGCGACGCCACCTATAGTGCGCGGTCGAAAATAGCCTACGATAGATCGCGGGGACGACCCGGGCGGGGTTTTGTAGCCAATCCTCTCCCGGCCAATCGGCAGTCCGTCGTGACAGCGCATCCTGCGGGTCGTGACGGAAGTGCACAACAATAAGGACAAGGGGCCATGACAAGCGCCGCCAAACCCAAGCCGCTCCTGACGGCCGGCGAAAGCCGTGCCTATCCGGTGCTGCCACTGCGGGACATCGTTGTTTTCCCACATATGATCGTGCCGCTGTTCGTCGGCCGCGAGAAGTCGATCAAGGCGCTCGAAGAGGTGATGCGTTCGGACACGTTCATCCTGCTGGCGACGCAAAAGAACGCTTCCGACGACGATCCGGCGACGGATTCGATTTTCACCGTCGGCACGCTCGCCAGCGTGCTGCAACTGCTCAAGCTGCCCGACGGCACCGTGAAGGTGCTGGTCGAGGGCGCGGCGCGCGCGCGCGTCACCAAATACACCGACCGCGAAGAGTATTACGAGGCCGAAGCCGTCGTGCTCGCCGATACCGCAGGCGAGCAGGTTGAGGCCGAAGCGCTGGCGCGCTCGGTCATCAATGAGTTCGAAGGCTATGTGAAGCTCAACAAGAAGGTGTCGCCGGAAGTGGTCGGCGTCGTCCAGCAGATCGAGGACTACGCCAAGCTCGCCGACACCGTGGCTTCCCACCTCGCGGTCAAGATTCCCGACAAGCAGACGATCCTGGAAACGCCCAGCGTCACCGAGCGGCTGGAGAAGGTGCTCGGCCTGATGGAGAGCGAAATCTCGGTGCTGCAGGTCGAAAAGCGCATCCGCACGCGGGTCAAGCGGCAGATGGAGAAGACCCAGCGCGAGTATTACCTCAACGAGCAGATGAAGGCGATCCAGAAGGAACTGGGCGACGAGGACGGCAAGGACGAGGTCGCCGAGCTCGAGGACAAGATCAAGCGCACCAAGCTGTCGAAGGAAGCGCGCGAGAAGGCGCAACACGAGATCAAGAAGCTGCGCCAGATGTCGCCGATGTCGGCGGAAGCCACCGTCGTGCGCAACTATCTCGACTGGCTGCTCTCGATCCCGTGGAACAAGAAGTCGAAGATCAAGAAGGACCTCACGCTCGCCGAGCAGATTCTCGACGCCGATCATTTTGGCCTCGAGAAGGTCAAGGAGCGCATCGTCGAATATCTCGCGGTGCAGCAACGCGCCAACAAGCTGACCGGGCCGATCCTGTGCCTGGTCGGTCCTCCCGGCGTCGGCAAGACCTCGCTCGGCAAGTCGATCGCCAAGGCCACCGGACGCGAATTCGTGCGCGTCTCGCTCGGCGGCGTGCGCGACGAGGCCGAGATCCGCGGCCATCGGCGGACCTATATCGGCTCGATGCCCGGCAAGGTCATCCAGTCGATGCGCAAGGCCAAGACCTCGAACCCGCTGTTCCTGTTGGACGAGGTCGACAAGATGGGCGCCGATTTCCGCGGCGACCCGTCGTCGGCTTTGCTCGAAGTCTTGGACCCCGAGCAGAACCACGCCTTCAACGACCACTATCTCGAGGTCGACTACGATCTGTCCCACGTGATGTTCATCACCACGGCGAATACGCTCAACATTCCGCCGCCCCTGATGGACCGCATGGAGATCATCCGCATCGCCGGCTACACCGAGGACGAGAAGGTCGAGATCGCGCGCAAGCATTTGATCCCGCACGCGATCGTCAAGCACGGCCTCGAGCCCAAGGAGTGGTCGATCGACGACGAGGCCTTGCTCACGCTCATCCGCCGTTACACGCGGGAAGCCGGCGTGCGCAATCTCGAACGCGAGCTCTCGACCTTGATCCGCAAGGCGGTGAAGGAACTGACGATCTCGAAGAAAGAATCGGTCGCGGTCACCGACAAGAACGTGCCCGATTACCTCGGCGTGCCGAAATACCGCTATGGCGAAGTCGAGGACGAGGATCAGGTCGGTGTCGTCACCGGTCTCGCCTGGACCGACGTCGGCGGCGAGCTCCTCACCATCGAGGCGGCCATGATGCCCGGCAAGGGCAAGATGACCGTCACCGGCAACTTGCGCGACGTGATGAAGGAATCGATCTCGGCTGCGGCGTCTTACGTCCGCATGCGCTCGGCCGCCTTCGGCATCGAGCCGCCGTTGTTCGACAAGCGCGACATCCACGTGCACGTGCCGGAAGGCGCTACGCCCAAGGATGGGCCGTCCGCGGGCGTCGCCATGGTCACCGCCATCGTCTCGGTGATGACCGGCATCCCGGTGCATCGTGACGTCGCCATGACCGGCGAGATCACGTTGCGCGGCCGCGTGCTGCCGATCGGGGGCTTGAAGGAAAAGCTCCTGGCCGCGCACCGCGGCGGCATCAAGACCGTGCTGATTCCGGAAGAGAACGCCAAGGATCTGGTCGAGATCAACGACAGCATCAAAAGCGGGCTCGACATCATCCCGGTCTCGCGCATGGACGAGGTCTTGGCCCGTGCGCTCACGCGCAAGCCGGAAGCCATCACCTGGGAAGAGAAGCCGGTCGACGTCCCCGAGCCGGCGGTCGAGGAAGACGCCTCGGGGCTGACCGCGCACTGACGGCTATTACGAACCGAAAACGGCGCCCCTGCGGGCGCCGTTTTTTGGTGCGCAATGGGGCGGTGCCGTTGGCAGTATTATTGAATTTTATCCGTTCGTTTACGTCAGCAATATCTTAACCGCCTCGCGTAAAGCTGAAGGCGCGTTTCCGCTTCCTCGCGTATGATGGCTTCATGTCCCGCCGCGCAATCCGCAAGAAGAACCGCTCCGAGACCATCCGCCAGGGTTTTGGCGTGGTCGCGGTCGGCGCCTTGCTCGGCACCGGCCTGTTCGCCATCGCCGATTATTTCACCGCGCAGCACTGGGTGAGACCGGCGCCGACGGCGGCCCGAAATGCCGGAGAAGTCTATACCGGATCGGTCCTGTACATGCCCCAAGAGGGCCGTAACTGCCGTCAGATGCTGTTCGACAATCATACCGGCCGTTTCACCGACAACGGCGCGGTCGATTGCGAGAACGCCGCCTACCGCGGCATCGACGGCAATCAATCCAAGCAATGGTCGTCCGCCCGTGCGCGCGTCATCGCCGACGGGTTCCGCCAGCACTAGCTCGTCCCCCTACATAGCGATTGGCCGGCCGCGCGACTTTGGCTACAGTCCGCGCCGGCCGGGGCTTTAGCTTTCTGGGGTATTGGTGTGGCGATCATCAAACGGATTTTGACCGCGGTTGCGCTTGTCATCGCGGCTGGCACCGCCTTCGCCGACGACTTTCCGCTCAGCGGCAACTATACGCAAAACGTTCTCTGCAAGGGCGACGGCACCGATCCGGTCGCGGTGCGGGTCAAGATCTCGCCCCAGGAGATCGTCTCCAATGTCGGCACCTGCACGATCCTCGACACCACGCGCGACGGCGACACCTACGCCGTGCGGGTCGAGTGCAAGTTCCCCAGTGGGCCGCTGATGGGGAACTTGAGCTTCACGCCGAAGCCCGATCGCACCATCGACTTCGTCGATCGCGACGGCAACTACAAGGCGGTTTTGCATCCCTGCCCAAACTAGCGGTGCGGCTGCTTTTGCCCGGCGCGCCGTGTTATTATTGAACGCCCAAAGAACCGGGGAGTGAAATTATGAGTTTCTACCAAGGTCTGCAGGCGGAAACGGTGCCGTTCCGCGGCCACAATGGCGACCAGGGCGAGGCCTATTACGCGCGGCCGGCCAGGTCCGGAAAATTTCCCGGCGTCGTCGTCATTCATCACATTCCCGGCTGGTGCGAGTGGACCACCGAAGTCGTGCGCAAGCTCGCCCATCACGGCTACGCGGCGATCTCGCCGCATCTATATTTCCGCGAGGGCAATCCCGACGAGGCGCCCGACGATCTCGGCGCGCGCATTCGCGCCGCCGGCGGTGTCGCCGACGCGCAAATCATGGGCGACGTTGCCGGCGCCATGGCGTACTTGCGGGCGCAGCCGAACGCCACCGGCAAGATCGGCGTCATCGGCTTCTGCTCCGGCGGCCGCCACACCTATCTTGCCGCCTGCACGGTACCCGGCATCGACGCCGCGGTGGATTGCTGGGGCGGCAATGTCGTCGTCGACGATCCCAAATTGCTCAACGCCAAGCGGCCGGTGGCGCCGATCGATCTCACCGAGAAGATGACCTGCCCACTGCTCGGCATTTTCGGCAATGACGACGCCAATCCGACCGCCGATCAGGTCAACCGCACCGAGGCGGTGCTGAAGAAACTCGGCAAGAACTACGAGTTCCACCGCTACGACGGCGCCGGACACGCCTTCTTCAACACGCTGCGCGACGCCTATCGGCCCGAGCAGGCGATCGACGGCTGGCGCAAGGTCTTTGATTTCTTCAATCGCAATCTGGCGGCCTCGGCCTCCAGCATCGCAGCCGAGTAGGGAGATAATCATGTGCTCCTACATCGTCGAAAAAGCCGCTCTCGTCGGCAGCGCCAAGGGCCGCAAGGGCTGGATGAAGATCGACACCGCCAACGTCTATTTCGATCATCCCTATCATTCCACCCTCGACCATGTGCTGGCCATCGACTTCACCAATGAAGCCGAGGGCGGGCGCGACCGCGTCGCGGTCGAGCTCAGCGCCGATTCCGCGCGCGCCTTGATCGATAGAATTCTCGCCGCACTGGCGAGCGGCGAGGCCGCGCACGCAATGCCGGGGCTGCCAGCGCCGGCGGTGCCCGTCGCTGCGGAGTAAACAACAACAAGAATTGGGAGGTCGGTCATGTCGCTTGCTACGCACGAAGCCGTGTCGGCGAAAGAGTCCGGCGCCGCGCGCCTGGACGTCGTGCCGCTGACCAAGCACATCGGCGCCGAAATCCGCGGCATCGATCTGCGCGACAAGCCCGACGAGGCGACGGTGAAGGCGATCTATCAGGCCTGGCTCGACCACCTAGTGCTGATTTTTCCGGACCAGAAACTCTCCCAGGAAGATTTGATCCGCGCCACGAAGTTTTTCGGCGAGCCGGGCAAGCTGACCCGGCCGCCGAAATATTTTCCCAAGGGCTATTCCAGCATGCTGCCCGGCATCATGCTGATCTCGAATATCCGCGAAAACGGCGAGCCGATCGGCGCGCTGCCCGACGGCGAGATGATGTTCCACCACGACATGATTCACGCCGAGGTGCCGAGCAAGGCGACGATGCTCTACTCGGTCGAGATTCCCTCGACCGGCGGCAACACGCTGTTCGCCTCCGGCTACGCCGCCTACGACACCCTGGATCCGGCGCTTCGCCAAAAGCTCGAAGGCAAGAAGGCGCTGCACCACTACAATTACGGCTCGACCATCAAGGGCGACGGCCGCGGCACCGTCGCTTTTTCCGAACAGACGCATCCGGTATTCCGCACCCACGACGACACCGGCCGGAAGGCGGTCTACGTCAACCGGCTGATGACGGTGAAAGTGCTCGACATGCCGGAGGACGAGAGCGAGCGGCTGCTCAACGCGGTGTACGAGCACGCCGAAAAGCGCGAATTCGTCTACGAGCACGTCTGGCGGGTCGGCGATCTCTTGCTATGGGACAACCGCTGCTCGTCGCACGCGCGCACCGATTTCCCCTCGACCGAACGGCGCTTGATGTTGCGCACCACGGTCGAAGGCAACGTGCGGCCCTACTAGGGCGATGATTTGTGCATTGCTTCGAGACAGGGCCGCGCTGCTTCTCTGGCAATCGGCGTAATGACTAGGGGATCGCGCGAGTGGAGCTCTGTTTTGGTTGCCAGATCGGCCATGCGCTCGCAAACGCATCGACAATATTGATCAATAGTCGGTGACGGCACTTGTTCAGCCGCCGGTCTAGACTTCTCTTTAAGGACGCATGCACCTGCGGTGTACTCTATGAATTCTGTGCGTTCTTTTCCCGTTAGATATTGCGCCAAGCCGTTATTTGACGACGACAGTATCGTTACACAGACAACCGCTCCTGCCAGAGGTCTCGAGAACTTTGCCATTGGCGGTTCAACCCACAATTCGATCTATTTGATCGGATTGTAGGTTAGCGCCCGGCGCTGCCAATGGCCACGCCGTGTGGCGGTACGAGCCGCGCCAGTTCCGGCAGGATTGTGCTGCGGGCTAATTCGAACGGGTGCACGTCGCCGCGATTGACCAGGATCGCGATGCCGATTTTGCGGTCCGGCACCAAGCCGACATAGGCGGAGGCGTTGTCGAGGCCGCCCGGTTTGTCGACGATGGTGACGCCGAACGGGTTTTCGATCTCCCAGGCCATGGCTTGGCCATATTGCGGGCCGAGGCGGAATTCCTCGCGCTGGGTCGCCAGCAAGGCTTGGCGCAGCTGCGGATCGATCTGCTTGTCGCCGAGGCAGGCGGCGAGCAACCGCGCGAGGTCGTGCGCCGTCGAGAACATCTGGCCGGTTCCCGGAAAGTCGAAATAGCTCTGCTGATTGCCGGGAAGCCCGATCGCCTCGCCGTCGCGCCCGTAGCCTTGGACGGCGCGCTGCAGCAGTGCCGCACTCATGATGGCGCGGTCGTCGACGCCGCGTTCCGGCACGATCGTCGATGTCATGCCGAGCGGCGCGATCACGCCGCGGTCGAGGAGCTCGCCGATCGGCTTGCCGTAGCGGCGCTCCAACACAAGCTGAAGCAGGATGTAGCCGGCGTGGGTATAGATGCGCTGCTTGCCTGGCGCTTCGCCGCCCGACGGCGTCCAGGCGTTCAGCGCGTCGAAAAACCCGGCGAGCGAATATGTCTCGGTCGGCCACGGTGCATGGTCGGTCGGCAGCAGCAGGCCGGACGTGTGGCTGACCAGTTGGCGGACGGTGACGTGCCGGACGTAGTCGCCGTGCAGCTCGGTGACGTAGCGCGCCACCGGATCGTCGAGCCTGATCTCGCCGCGCAGCACGCCTTGCGCCACCAAAGTCGCCTCGAATATTTTGCGCACCGAGCCGACATTGAACAGCGAGTCCGAAGTGACCGGCCGTTTGTCGGCCTGGTCGGCATAGCCATGATTGAAGAACAGGCTGCGGTCGCCGATCTGGGCCGCGACCGCGACGCCGCCCGCGCCATTTGGCGCGATCATGGATGTTATGCCGTGGCTGATGATGTGGTCGACGTCGGTGTCCATGGTGGGCCGTGCCGTGATCGCCGATGTCGCGAGCAGCGCTGAAAACAACGGCACGGCTATGAATAAAGTTGCCGATCTTTTCGTCAGCCTTGGGCGGCGCGGCAACATGTGGCGGTTATCCTGACGTTGGAGACGCACCCCTGAGGAACTTGCGAAAGAATTTTGGCAATATCTGGCCGCACCAAACCTGCATCGCCCGCAACGTTACGCAGAATTTATACGCGAGCCGGGGAATTGGCGCGGACCGACCATTCGGCTCGCGCAGGTGCGAACATGCCGCGCGCGCAGGTGAACGAATCTTCGAGCCTAGTCTCAGCCCGGAAAAGTTAACGCGTGGTTGCCGCTTACCGCACGCCGCCGGAATTGACGATCGGGCCGGAAAAACCTTCGAACTTCTTGCGCAAGTCCTCGACCTTGTTCTGGTCGGAGAGGAAATCGCGGTAGTCGTTTGCCACCTTGTACGAGAATATCGGCTGCTGGCCCGCCGGCGGCGGCACGTCGCTGCGCGGCGACCAGGTCGGCAGCTTGGCCTGCTGCTCCGGCGACAACAGCCACGACAGGAACAGTTTCGCCGCGTTCGGATGCGGCGCATCCTTGAAGATCGCGCCCAAGAGCGGCCAGATCGGCAGCGCGTCGCCGGTGGGGAAATGCGACTCGACCGGCTGGCCCTGGCGCCTGAGCCCTTCGGTGATGTCGAGGATGGAATCGAACGTGACGAGGTTCTGGCCTGAGCCGATGCTGCGCTGCTCGCCGAGATGGCCCTGAATGAAGGTCGGCTTTTGCGCCATGTATTTGTCCATGTAGCTCCAGCCGTATTTTTGGACGATATGATTGAACACCCACAGCGTGACGTCGTCGTCAGCCGGATAGGCGGTGACGACCTTGCCCTGGAACTGCGGTTTGAGGAAATCCGTCGCCGCGTTCGGGATGTCGGCTGAGGCGACCTTCTCGGTGTTGTACATGTAGGGCACCACGTTCACCATGGTGGCCCAGAAGGTGCCGTCGGCGTCCTTGAACGCCGCATCCATCTTGTCGAAACCGTCGGGCTTGAATGCCAATAGCCGGCCTTCGGCTTTCCAGCGCCCAAAATCGCCGGCGGTTTGGAATATCACCGCATCGACCTCGAGCTTGCCGGCGGCAAGCTGGGCGTCGACCTTCTTGTCGAGCACGTTGGAGAAGCCGCCGCCGACCGTGACTTTGATGCCGGGAAAGCGCTCCTCAAACACTTTGGCGCGCGCTTCCCACGGCGCGGTCGGACCGCCGACATAGAACGCGAACGCGCCTTCGGCCTTGGCCTTGGCGTAAAAATCGTCGAGCGATTGGGCGCCCGCCGGCGTCGCCACGGCCAGGCCGGCGACGAGCGCAATGCCGGCGGTGGCGGCGAAACGGTATCCGATGATGGCAATCACGACCGTCCTCCCCAAGCTATTTTGGCTGGGATCATCGCCATGGGCGGCGGGGAAAACAAGCAACCCGCGGCTGCCGCGGCGACATCTCGCCAAGCCGCCGGCTGTCATGCTAACTCAAGCAATCGCATGGAGTGCGTCGGCTCACCGACAAGGGAAAACGTCCAATGAAAATGATTGCCTACCTGCTCGCCATCATCTGCGTGATCGCCGCCGTGATGTATTTCGTGATGCCGGCCGGCCAATTGCCGACTTTTATGCCGGGCTACAGCTCAGGCTCGCCGCTCATTCATATGAAGCATGCCATCGCCGCCGCCGTCGTGGCCGTCGTGCTGTTCGCCATCGGCTGGTTCATGGGCAGGCGCTGACGCGCATTTTTGGGCCGGCGCTGATCGCTAGCGCGACGTCTCGCCCCGCACCTTGCGCTGCACGCGTTCGTCGAAGCGCTCGACGCTGACGACGACGCGCTCGTGGCTGCCGCCGCCGATGGTCTCGACCTCGTCGTGGGCCTCGACGCGGAATTTTATGGTGCGGCCCTCGACGCCGATGACCTCGGCGGTGGCGGTAACGCGCAAGCCGACCGGCGTCGCCGCCACATGGCTGACGTCGAGATGGATGCCGAGGCTTTGATGTCCGGGGGGCAAAAGGTGCTCGACGGCGTTGAGCGAAGCGGCTTCGATGACGTTGATCATCACCGGCGTCGCCAGCACCGCGATGCGGCCCGAGCCGACGAACGGCGCGGTATGTTCGGGGCCGACCACGATTTCGGCCGTGCCGGTGAGGCCGGGCGTGATGCGGGACAGGACCGAGCTGACGCGGGGCGTGGCGGACATGGCACTTTATGGCCGAATATGGCGTAGGATACCATCATGACCATTCAGGAGTCGTCACCATGCATCGAACCTTCTTCATTGCCGCAGTGTTGATCGCGGCGCTGCCGAGTGCTCCGTCCTTCGCGGTGACGGCGAAGGAGAAGGCGGCCACCTGCAAGTTCGGCGCCGACGATCAGAAACTTGCCGGCGCGGCGCGCGCCAAATTCATGAAGAATTGCATGGCCAACAAGAACGATCCGCGCGGCGGCGGCGGCGCGGCAGGTGGCGTGCCGCCGCCACCGAAGAATTAAGTGACCGGCGGGCTGGCGACGTGAACCTGCCGCCGCTGCGCACGCTGTTTTTCGAAGACCTTTCGGTCGGCATGACCGAGATGCTGGAGAAGACCGTGTCGTCGTCCGACGTGGTCGGCTTTGCGCAGCTCACCGGCGACCGCAATCCGATCCATCTGTCGGAGCATTTCGCAGCGCGCACCTCATTCGGCAAGCGCATCGCCCACGGTCTCTATACCGCGAGCCTGATTTCCGCCGTGCTCGGCACGCGGCTGCCGGGGCCTGGCGCGATCTACATCGCGCAGACGCTTAATTTTCGCGCACCGGTCAGGATCGGCGACACTGTCGTCGTCACTGTCACGGTCGCAGAGCTGATCCCGGAAAAATCGCGCGCCCGGCTGGCTTGCGTTTGCGCGGTCGACGGCGAGGTGGTGTTGGACGGCGAAGCGCTGGTCAAGGTGCCGAGCGAGAAAGCGGCCAAGGGCAAGCGGCCGATGATGAAGCTCTAAAACGGCGCTTCGGCTCTATGCCAGGAGATCGCGAAATTCCGGATGTTTGGCGATATAGGCGCGCACGAAGGCGCAGCGCGGTATCACCTTGAGGCCGCGCGCGCGGGCGATCTGCAGCGCGCCGGCGGTGAGTTGCGACGCGAGACCTTGCCCGCGCGCTTGCGGCGGCGTCTCGGTGTGCAGCAACGCGATCACGTCGCCGTCGATGCGATAATTCACGAACGCCGTCACGCCGCCGGCATCGAGCTCGAAGCGGGACAGGGCGGTGTTGTCGCGGACCGGCATACGGCCAATGTAGCGCCGCGCACCCCCTTCGGCCATGCTTGCCGACCAGCCCGCCGTGCGCGACTATGCGGCAACCCGCAAGGAAGGAAACGCCCATGACGACCGCGACCCTGGAAGCGAAAACCACCGATTTCGACGTTGAGGATGTCGAATATCTCCGCCACGGCGACAAGCCGCTGTTGGCGCGGGTGTATAAGCCGCGCGGGCAGGGGCCGTTTCCGGCTCTGGTCGAATGCCACGGCGGCGCCTGGTGCCAGAGCGATCGCCTGACCGAAGCGCTGCGCCACAAATACATGGCGTCCCACGGCGTCGTCTCGATCGCGCTCGATTTCCGTTCCGGCAACGAGGACCCTTATCCGGCGTCGGTGCAGGACATCAATTACGCGGTGCGCTGGGCCAAGGCGCATGCCCGCGAGCTGAAAACACGGCCCGACCTGATCGGCCTTTCCGGCCAGTCGAGCGGCGGCCATCTGGCCATGCTGGTCGCCATGCGGCCGCATGATCCGCGTTACGCGGCAATTCCGCTACCGGCCGGAACGGCGGCGCAGGATGCCACCGTGCGCTGCGTGGTGATGTCGTGGCCGGTGATCAATCCGCTGTCGCGCTATCGCCACGCCAAGCGTTCGCTGGCAGGCGGTGCCGAATGGGGCAAGCCGATCATTCCGCGCCACGATTCCTATTGGAAGAGCGAAGCCAACATGGAAGAGGGCAATCCCATGCTGGCGCTGGAGCGTGGCGAGAAGCTGCAATTGCCGCCGGCGATCTGGTTCCAGGGCCGCGGCGACATCGTGCACGACTACAAGGACGCCGATTCGAGCTTTGCCGGCAACGAGCCGCAACGCTTCGTCGCCAATTACAAAAAAGCCGGCGGCGACATCGCGCTGCACTATGTCGAGATGGAGCGCCACGCCGGCCATTCGCCGGACCTGACCCAGACCGGCGACATGTTCGAGCGCATGGTGGCGTTCGTCGGCAAGCACGCCCCGGTTTGAGCGGGAGGACGTAACGGCACGCTGCGGAATTTTGCCGGCGCACGGAATATTTGCGTGACCATCAACTGGAAAGAGGTCTGCAAATTCCTCTCTGGCGCCTTCTTCGTCAGCACCGGCGTTCTGTTCTATCTCTATCTGGCCGGCTCGCCGGCGCCGGTCGTCGGCGCGTATCTCGCCGTGACGCCCACGGTGAACGGCGTCCGCGCCGCCGTTCATGCCGTTCTCTTCGTGTTGTTTTTCTATCTCGGTTACATCCGCAAATAAGTGCGGTCCGTGGTAACGCGGTTTACAGGGGAGGAGAGCCATGCCGGTCGTCGATCCGCGGCTTGCGGGCAAGCCGGTGCCGAAAATCTCGCGCGAGGCGATGGAGCGCGGCCACGTGGCGCGGGCTGAGCAAGCCCGCGGCGCCGCTATTGCCTTTCTCGACCAGCGCATTCCCGCTTATGAGCGCGAGATCATCAACATGGTGGGCATGGGTGTGACCGAAAATCCGGAGCTGGCGCCCCACGTGAAGGCCGGCGCCGCCGGGTTCTCCGTCACCTATGTGCGGGCGCCGCAAGGCTGCGGTGCGGCGCTGCATCGTCACGCCACCGAGGAAGTCTTCATCCCGGTCAAAGGCCGCTGGCAGGTGTTTTGGCTGGAAGGCGACGCCGAACGCACCGTCGATCTCGACGAGGGCGACGTGTGCAACGTGCCGATCGGCATTTATCGCGGTTTTCGCAATCTCGCCGGCGGCACCGAGGCGCTGTTGATGGCAATCATCGGCGGTCCCGACGCCGGCAAGGTCGACTGGCATCCGTCGGTGGTGGCGGAGGCGCGCAAGACCGGGCTCTCGGTTGACGACGACGGCAACCTGATCGTCGATAAGAAACCGGCGGCGTAACGCTTCGCGCTAGCGCTCTCAGCGTGGCCGAGCGCTTGCGGATGGCGGGTTCTCGACTCGCTGTTTGCCGCTCGCCTGTATCGTTGCGGTCAGTGCGTGGGCGTGCGGGCGTCGACCTGTGTGAAGGGCGGA
>Ga0208604_1000016_pt1 | contig 23533 bp, 22 predicted proteins | sample MicForSoSWNH22_M_FD_188009 | JGI IMG/M metagenome (GOLD analysis project Ga0208604, IMG submission 188009) | Forest soil microbial communities from Harvard Forest Long Term Ecological Research site in Petersham, Massachusetts, USA - MetaG HF016... | ecosystem: Environmental > Terrestrial > Soil... | reverse complement strand
TGATGAACGGGATCGCCTCCTGAACCAGATTGATCTGACCCATGAGCTTGCTTCCCAACGAAAACTGCCACTTTTCAGCGGTGAGTTCCGAAAGCGGTGCAAATGCGACTTGGCCTGCTGCAATGGCCACGGCATCAAACGAACCGACGGCTTGATAAAGCTTCCTGACACTTTCAAGGTTCTCGATCTCGACTTGAAAATCGCCGGATTTGTGCCCGACCTTGACTATCTCATGGCCAGCACCCGCCAATGCCATTTGAACCAGTTCGCCGATCTTTCCGTTTGCGCCAATCAAGACAATTTTCATAAAAACTCCATTCTCCCTGCTCGGAGCTTGTTGCGTCATCCGATCCCCTCGTCATTTGACGAATATGTCAGTTGACTAACTAATACAAGATACACAAGGGCGCCTGCGGCCACATGTCGCGATTCATGCTTCGCCGTGTGGGCCTGCGGGTTCAGTCCGCCTGGCGTCTCACAAGCTTCGAATCCAGCCCTTGAGGCGCTTGGTCTCTGTCGCCACAAGACCGGAGTCACGAAAGGAATGAGCCAGGACCGAAACGCCTTGCAAGGCGGAAAGCAGATGCACGGCAAGGCCGTTGGAGTCTTTCCCCTTCCCGAGTGCCCGAAACTGGCTCTCGATCCAGGACAGGTGTTGAGCGAAGATCTCGGTCGCACTGCTGGCGACCGAGCAGTCGGCCTTGTGGAGCTCGGAGCAGAATGTGCCGACCGCGCAGCCGCGCTCGGCCAAAAAATCCTTGTTCTCTAAAACGCCTTGGATGCAGGCGCAAAGCCGATCCTTGGGCGATCCGGCTTCGTCCCATCGTTGCCGTTGTGCGGACAGCTCCGCTAGCCTCAGCTCGACGATCGCCTCGCCGATCTCGTCCTTGGTCTTGAAGTAATAATAGACGTTGCCCAGAGGAACCTTGGCTTCGCGCGCGATGTCGGCAAGCGAGGTGGCGCCGAACCCGTTCCGGTACGCCAAGCTCACCGCCGCACTAACCAGCCGCGATCGTTTATCGATATTTGTCCTAGCCATGTTTGTGCATAAGTCAGTCACCCAACTTGAATGTGGCGGGGGTAGGCAAACCTGTCAAGTCCATCTCAATGCGTTCTTGATCTGCGGCCACGTTCAGTTTTCGTCCTATCGCGCGGCCACGCGCGCATCGTCTGGTCGACGATCTTTCGTAAACTGGTCCGTGGTGCGCCGTCGCGCGCCTTGATCGCGATCATCTACTCAATTGTTCCATAGTCTGGCCTTATGCGAATCAGCGCCCGGGAGCGCCAAGATGATTTTGCTGCGCCGGAGGATCTCTCAGCAGCATTAAATTTGCTCGCGGACGCGGACGAAGGTTTGAATGAAGGCGGTGCCGAGCTCTCCGCCGAACAAGCGCGAAGTCTGCAGCTAGGTGCCAAATGTGAATATTTGGCTGGCATCGACATGCTGCAAGGCGAACCAGACCAACGACATCAATGCCAAAGTCTGTCCGACGGACTGGACGATCTGCGAGGGAAGAAAATCATTTCCCACCCATTCGCCGGTAAGCCGTCCGGCCATGAGGCAGGCGCAGCCGACGAGCGCAAAGCCTAAAGCCATGATCAACCGAGCATCTACGAAGCGCCGTATCGTCGCGACGATCGGCGCCAGCACAAATTGCGGCAGCGCAATCAGCATCAGCACGCCGCCGTTCTCCCTTCAGGACAGAAACGATTGGGACTCGTCAAGCGAAACGGCATTTTGTACAATGGCGCACAAAAAAACTCCAGAGGCAAGAATATTATGCAAGTACGCACAAAACCGGCGGGATCTCGCGGACGCCCGCGTGAGTTCGACGAAATAGAGGCGCTCAGGAACATTCAGCGCCAGCTTTGGACGACAGGCCTATCTGGCGCCTCGCTGAACGGCATCGCCCGTTCGGCCGGTCTCAATCGACCCAGCCTCGCGGCGGCGTTTGGCGACAAGAACGCAATTTACGCGCAGGCTGCGGCACAGTTCGCGGCGATGATGGACGCGCGGCTAAGCGTGGCGATCGAGACCGCCGACCTGGGCACGGCGCTCAAGGCGGCGTTCGATGCGGCCATCGACATCTATACGACGGAGGGTCGGAGCGGGTGCTTCGTGCTCTGCACGGCTCCGGCGGAGGCGATGACCAACCCGGTTTGCCGGACCATCCTCGGTCAGGCGCTGGAGGCGATTGACGCCTTTTTCCTAAAGCGTTTGAAGCTCGAACAGGGGCGGATGAAGGCGAGTCCTCCGGATATTGCGGTTCGCGCCGCACTGCTTGGCGCGACCCTGCATAGCCTGGCACTGCGGGCTCGCGCCGGCTGGTCTCCGGGACGGCTGCGACGCCTGGCCGCCGGGACGATCCGCTTAGTCATCGGCAAGGACATCGCGAGCACCGCGCGGCACGGGTGAACGTGATGGCGACGCAGCACATCTTTGGCACAGGAATGCAACAAGTCTTGGGGTTGCCGGACAAACGCATTCCAGTCATCCAGACCATTCAAAACAATTCGCTTGCCGCAACGCGATGCAGACGCGACGTACCTTTTGACGCAATGACTAACCTACTACCTCTCGAAGATGCCTACATGATCGTCATACAGATAAGAGGAAAAAACGCTCGAGAGCTTTGGTTGGACGGCAAGTCAATAAAGACCGAACCACTCCAAGCGGGAGGCGTCGTATTTCATGATTTGCGTCAAGGCCCTCAGTTTTATTTCCACGACCCTCTCGACTCCGTAAACTATTTCCTGCGGCGGAAGACTCTGGATACTATCGCTGACGACGCGGACGCGCCAGGGATTTCCGATCTACAATTTATTCCAGGCGTGGGTGTCATGGATCAGGTCGTAGCGGAGCTCACCCGACTCCTCTTGCCGGCGTTTGACACTCCCGACCGGGTTTCCCTGCTTTTCGCGGATTATATCAGCCTCGCTCTAGGCACTCATATCGCCCAGACATACGGAGGTATGAAAAGCGTCATTGCCCTCCGGCAGGGCGGTCTCGCCGCATGGCAAGAACGGCGCGCGAAAGAACTGATCAACGCAAATCTACAGGGAAATCTTTCCACCGCGGATCTCGCGAGGGAGTGCTCGCTATCGGTCGGCCATTTCGCCCGCGCGTTCCGGCATTCGACCGGTCTATCGCCGCACCAGTGGCTGGTCTGGTGCCGGATTGAAAAGGCTCACGGACTTCTACGCGATGGCAGGCTTTCGCTTGCCGAGATCGCACGCGCGTGCGGCTTCGCCGATCAAAGCCACTTCACGAAAGCCTATACGCGTTTGCGCGGCATTAGCCCAGGCATTTGGCGTCGACAGCGGAGTATTGGTCCGAAGTCCTAAAAAGGAGCTGGCTCGCGTCGTCATCGTGGCATCTGCTCGTTTCGATTCGAACAGACCAAGGATGTTTCCTTTGTACAAGAGCGCGCACGCCGCGCGCCTTAACCTTTTTGCGAAGCTCCTAACGTGCCGTCCGGAAGGCGGCAGCGCTAATCCTCCTTGGGGACAAGGTCGCCGGGCGGCGAAGGAATGTCTTCGCCGGTTTCTCTCTCGACGAAACAGCGGGAGCGACGCGTCGGAAGCCCGCTTCGGACACGCGGAGACGAAAGAGGAGTCAGATCATGAAAAGCGCCTCGACATACCGGGCCGTTCAAGCGGTGAGCAAAGGCAAGCTGGAAATGACCGAAAAACCGCTGGTCGATCCGCCAGCTGGCCATGTCCGCCTCCGTGTCGAGGCCTGTGGTGTGTGCCATTCGGATTCCGCGACGGTCGAAGGGATATTGCCGATTCAGTGGCCGAGGGTCCCGGGCCACGAGGCGGTCGGGCGGATCGATATGACCGGCGAAGGCGTCGAAGGGTGGAAGTTGGGCCAGCGCGTCGGCGTCGGCTTCCTCGGCGGGAGCTGCGGGCATTGCGAGTACTGCCGCGATGGCGATCTCGTGAACTGCATAAACCAAGGCTACACAGGGGTCCAGCAGGACGGCGGCTACGCGGAGGTGATGATCGCCAAAGCCAGCGGCCTGATCGCCGTGCCGGATGATCTCTCGTCGGTCGATGCCGCACCGCTGCTGTGCGCCGGTCTGACGACATTCAACGCGCTGCGGAATTCGCCGGCGCGCGCTGGGGACCTGGTCGCCGTTTTCGGAGTCGGCGGCCTCGGCCACCTCGGCGTCCAATACGCGCGCCGCATGGGATTCGAGGTCGTTGCGATCGACCGTGGCGGCGACCGGGCCGAGTTGTCCAAGAAGCTCGGCGCGCACCATTATATCGACAGCTCCAGCACAGATGTAGCCAAGGCGATGCAGGCGCTTGGCGGCGCACAGGTGGTTTTGGCAACTGCCTCGGGCGGCAAAACGGTCGCCGCGGCTCTTGGTGGGTTGCGGCGCGGCGGCATGGTGATTTCGCTCGGCGCGACCGACGAGCCGATCGAGCTGTCGGCGTTCGATCTGTTGTTCAAGCAACTTGGCGTCGATGGTGCTCTCACCGGAACCTCGAAGGCTGGCGATGCGACGCTGCGATTCAGCGCGATGAGCAAAGTCGCCGCGATGATCGAAACCATGCCGCTCGAAAAAGCAGCGGAAGCCTACGCGAAGATGATGTCCGGAAAAGCGCGCTTCCGGATGGTCCTCACCATGACGTAGGCCTCGAATACACCGCCGTAACCCACTGGAAGCTAAGATGAGCAATGACTTGGATGTAAAATCGATCACCAAGAAGTTTTTCGCCGCCTACGACGCTCATGATGTCGAAGGCATGCTGACACTTTGCGCTGACGGCGCACAAGGACGATACCTTCCGTATGGCAAGAACAGTGTCATGCCGATCCGTGGCGGCCTCGAAAAAATCTGGCGCGGTTTTCCGGAAGCCGTACCGGATTTCGGGGTCGAAATAGCCGAGATGATCCCGGGCGCAGACAACACCATCGTGGTGCAAGCATTGCTCGGTGGGACAATGCCGGCCGACGTCCCAGGCCTTGTAAAGAAAGGGGAGGTTGGACGCATCGCCCACGTTTATATCATCCGCTACGACACGGACGGCAAAATCTCGCGCTCGGATTGTTATTGGGACAACACCGCCATCAACGCCATTAAGGCGAGCGCCTTGTAACTATGTTCCGGAGAAACCCCAATGAATAATTTCCAGAAAATCTTCGACGCACAAAAGGCGCTTTTCGCCACCGGCGTCACACGCACCTACGAATGGCGCGTCGAACAACTCGACCGCATGGCCCGCATGATCAACGAGAATGAGCGGCGTTTCCAGGAGGCGATGGCCAAGGATTTCAAAACCGCCTCGCAAGAGTACATCTTCGAGACCGCCGCGTCGGCGGGCGAGACCGAGGTCCAGAGGAGCCAGTTGAGGGAGTGGATGAAACCTGTCGAAGCGCCGGTGCCGAGCTTCCTCGCCAAGACCGGGCACAAGGGGATGATCTATCGCGAGCCGTACGGCGTGGCGCTGATCATCGGTCCCTTCAACGGGCCATTGCTCTTGCTCATCCGCCCCGCGCTCGCGGCGCTCGCGGCCGGCAACACCTGCGTCCTCACCCTAAGTGAAGCGTTGCCGGCGACGACCAATGTGCTGCTCGAGCTCGTCCCGAAGTATTTCGATCCGAGCGCCGTGACAGCAGTGCCTGGCGGCAAGGACCCGAATACCGAACTCCTGAAACTGCCGTTCGACTTTATCTTTTTCACCGGCAGCACCTTTGTCGGCAAAATCGTCGCGCGGGCGGCCGCGGAAAACCTCACACCCGTCATGCTGGAACTCGGTGGGATGAACCCGGCGGTTGTCGATGAGACAGCCAACATACCCGACGCGGCGAAAAAAATCGTTTGGGGCGCGATGGCTTGGGGCGGCCAGTGGTGCACATCGCCCGGCTACGCCTATGTTCACGAATCCATCGCGGACGCGTTTGTCGCCGAGGCCAAAAAGGCACTGATTTCGCTCTTTGGCAATGATCCGAAATCCAATCCTGACTATTCGCGCATCATCAACGAGCGTGCGGTGGATCGGCTAGCCGGTCTGATCGACCCCGCTAAAGTGATCGCCGGCGGCAAGTCTGATCGGGCTGCGCATTACCTCGATCCTACGCTTCTCTATCCCATCACCTGGGAGGACAAGATCATGGAGGACGAGATCTTCGGTCCGATCCTTCCAATCTTGACCTACAAGTCTTTCGACGAGGCGATGGCGCGCATGGCGAAGCCGGGACGGCCGCTCGCCGGATTCATCTTCAGCCGGGACCAGAAGGCCATCGACCGGTTCATCGGGAAGCTGTCCTTCGGCGGCGGCGGCGTCAACTTGGTCAACGTGCATCTGTTCGTCGAGACGATGCCGTTTGGTGGCACCGGTTCGGCCGGGATAGGCCACTACTACGGAAAATACGGCTTCGATGCGCTTACTCATGCCAAGTCGATGCTGATCTCCCCTCCCAATGTCGCGATCGAGCATCTCTATTCCCCGCTCACCGACGAAAAGAACCGAGCGCTGCAGGGGTGGTTCGAATATTGAGGCTGAAATTTCACGGCGGCAGGCGACGACCCCGTGCTGTCGATGACCGATCGCGTCGAGGCGAGCGGCGCCGGGATCGCCGATCCGTCGTTCAGCCCCGCGTCAATGCCAACTCAAAGTGCAAGGGCCGACTCATGAGAAGAGATGACATCAAACGAGTAATCGACATCATCTACGACCAGGTCTTCAACGAGGGCCGGGCGGATTTGTATCCGGGTCTCGTGTCCGGGCCTTACATCCAGCACAACCCGCTCGTCGCGGATGGCGTTGACGGTGTGATGGCCTTCCTCAACCAGGCCGGGCGCGTTCCCTGCGAGGTAAAACACGTCGCTATCGAAGGCGACTTGGCTTTTGTCCATGTGCGCTATTTGAGCTTGTTTGGTCAGGAAACCGCCGGTGTCGATATTTTCCGCTTCGATGCCAACGGCAAAATTATCGAACACTGGGATGTGCTGCAGCCCGTGCCGAGCACCTCCAAGAACGCGAATACGATGTTCTGACACCCCGGAGGCTGGCGTGCATGAAATCGCGGGGATCAGGATTCCGGATAGCAAGCTGTCCGTGACGGCCCTGGACTTGGTCAAGGCAGAAAGCCACGCGTCAATTTATAAGCATGTTCTCAGAACCTTTGTTTTTGGAGCTTTGGCCGCGCGAGCAGAGGGCATCAAGTTCGATGAAGAACTCTTCTTCCTTGGCGCTGTCCTGCACGATCTTGGACTGACCGATCGGTTCGGTGCTCGCGTGGGTCGTTTCGAAGTCGTAGGAGCGGACGCGGCGCAATCGTACCTAGCGGGCGAAGGCGTCGCGGCGGACCGGGCCGCTGTCGTCTGGGAAGCCATCGCACTGCATACTTCAAACGGAATCGCTCTACGGCGCGCACCCGAAGTGGTGCTCGTCCATATCGGCGCGTCCATCGACGTCATGGGTCTCGGGCTTGAGAGACTTCCGCCGACGGTGGTTCAGCAGACGATCGAAGCTCTGCCCCGCGACAACTTCAAGAAGGTTTTCGTCGACGCTCTATTCGCCCGCGTACGGAAGGATCCGCAGTCAGTGGCGCTGACGTGGATGAGCGAGGCCGCTCGAAGGCATGTCCACGGGTTCGAGTGTCCAGACTTTATTGACCTTGTATCAGCCTCCACTTTTGCAGAGTGAAAGGCTTGGAACGCGAAGCGTGCCGATGGATGACGGAGCTGGGCATCGCGACAAGAGCGTCGGACATGGATCCGAGTTCACACCGTCAAGGGATGGCAGCAATTTGAAGGAAGGTGGCTATGACAGCGCAAACCGTAGAAGAGAAAAACAAAGAGCTCGTCACCGCATTCTACGAACTCTCTATAAACCAAAAAAAGCCAACCGAATCGGCTGGTAAGTACATCGGACTTCCTTACACCCAACATAATCCGGAGGTGCCGAAAAACGGGCCTGAGGGCTTTATTCAGTTCATTGAAGGGATGTTTAAAAAGCATCCGGACTTGAAAGTTGTCATTCATAGGGCTGTGGCTGACGAAAACCTTGTGGCTCTGCACGTCCATCTCAAGAGAGATGAGAGTGATTCAGGGCTTGCAGTCGCAGAGTTCTTCCGAGTTGAAAATGGAAAGATTGTCGAGCACTGGGATGTGATGCAGTCGGTTCCGGAAAAAACGGCTAGCGGCAACTCAATGTTTTGAGAAGGCGCATAAAAGTTGGAAAAAACGGTTGGACAGGATGATTTATGAGCCCAAAATTCGGCACGCTAGAATGGAGCAAGAAGAACAACGGCGTGCTCACGCCGACCGAGCGGCTTCATTTTTTGCGAAACATGGCTTTCTTGGCTGCTAGAGAAGCTTCAGATGCTATTCGAGACAGACTCGGTCTATTGAAGCCTGTTGATCTCAATCTTTCTAATTTGGCTCCGCCGGATACTCGGATGGCAAAAGACGCTGATGTGTTTGCGCGTGAAACTCATACGCTGGACTTATTGTCTCACGGCTACCGCTCATACTACTTTGGCGCTATTCTCGCTTCGTATAGCAAGCTTAAGTACGATAAGGAATTGTACTTTACAGCCGCACTTTTACACGACATCGGCCTTACTGATTCCAGAGCGGTTCCGCTTAAAGAATGCTGCTTTGCCGTCAGCGGCGGTCGTCAGATTCACGACTTTCTAATATGTAAAGGGCACCCGCCGGAAAAAGCCGAAATTGTTGGGGAGGCAATCTCCGCTCACCTTAATCTGCATTTGCCTGTTCGCATATATGGTGAAGTGGCGGCATTGGTGGCGAAAGGTGCCGTATGCGACCTTTTTGGCTTTGGAAAGCGGAGAGTGAGCGGGAAGTTCAAAAAAGATCTTCTACACGCTTATCCGGCCGGAAACATGCATGACGCTCTACTGTCCAAGGAGGAAATGGCTCCCGGATCGCGGCTCGACTTCGGTAGAAAGCTGACAGGTGGTTTGCCTGAGCGACTTTGGATCCAAGATATAGGATAAATCTCTGACGAGCGAAACAATCGGAGCCAATCTGTTCTCCCACAACAAAGGAACTCTTCCCATGCCACTCGCTAAAATACACGTTGTCGAAGGCCGTTATGACGATAGCCGGATTGCCAAAGTGTCTGGCGCTATTCAAGCGGCCCTGATGAACACGCTTCGCGTGCCGCCCGAAGACTTCTACCAACTTATCTTTGAATTTCCAAAGAAGCGCTTTCTGCACACACCGTCGTTTGTCGGTATGCACTACACCGACGACCTGATTATCCTTGATCTCACTTTCATAGATGGTCGGTCGAAGGAGACGCGGCTCGCACTCTTGAAGGATGTCAATGCCCGCGTTGCCGCGGCAGCCCACGTGTCGCCAGACGACCTGATGATCACGCTCTACGAAGCTCCGGGCGAGAATTTCTCTTTTGGCCAGGGCGAGGCCCAGCGCGCCAACGCCGTTGCGCGCGAACGGTAAAGCGTTCTCAGACTACCCTAACCACATCGGACGAGTACGATTGTTGCACCACAGCAAATGATCCGGCTGAAATGTCGCTATGGGTCATCAACTGCCGCCGCAACTCACAGGAGGCGCGGCTGCTGTACCCTGAGAGCGGACTCGAAAGTGGCTGAGCGACGCGGCCGTCGATCGTAAGGTGTACGACATCGTCCACCTGATCTATTGCGCTAAGAACTACGAAGGGCAGTCCAAGGATTACGAATTCTCGCGGCTGAGCATGGTGGGGCATTAACGCGCCAGGTACCACGATGCTCGCCGCACTCTGCGCCATGCCGGAGTACTGCAGCGGTCCAGGAATCACGAAGGCGTGTTTACTTTTGATCTCGGTGCGGACGGGCGTGAATAGGATTCGATATTCCGTAATGGGCATTATGCGAATCGAGTATCGGGTTATGCGGTCACCCTCCTTCCACTGCATGATTTTTCGGTGAAAACGAGCAACCAATGGATCAATCCGCTGGCTCGTGGCGCTTAGGGCGATAGAATAAGCGACCAGCGCGCATGCGCCCCTGACAAGGTCCGTTTAGAGAATCGCCATGACGAGCTTCGATGTAGATTCCACTGAGTTGAAAGCGCAGGTTGAACAATCAGTAGATTTTACAATCGCGACCGTCATCCCAGCCTTTGTCGATTTGGCCCGCCTTATTGTACCTGAAAATACGCCGGACTGGCTTCCCGCGTTTTTGGAATGGTGGAGCGCGGGTTTTCGACATGATCAGCTCGTGGACAAGTACAGACCATCTAAAGCAGAGACTCGGGAAAAACTCCTAGATCTCAAAAATAAGTTGGATGAGATCTACAGGATGCTCAATAATCCCGCATTTCGAACACCCTTGGAGGACGCGAAGCCTTCCTCGAGGATCAGGATCACAAACCGCGATTTGAAAGATCTGGCTGAGCGGGCGGAAATCGCATCGTCGTCGCCACTATTTACGGGAAAGAACGGCAAGACAAAAGCTGGGCGTGGACTACCAAAAGTGCCAGACCTTTTTGAAGCGAAGGTGCTCTGTGCGGCCCGCGTGGTGGAATTATGGCTGCACTTTTACAAGTTCGAGCCTGGATTAGGAAATCGCAAAGCCGCTGAGGTAGCAGAAGCCTATTGGCGGATCTCAGGAGGGAGATCGACAAGTTTCGGCGATCCCCTCAATGGCTGGTTTGATCATTTCAAGACGGTAAGAGTGAACAGCGACAATCGCGGCCTCTTAATGCACCGATCGAGATGGCGAACGGAATTGCAGCAAAGCGCAAACCGAGGTTGGCCCCCCTATTTCAGGATGTGACCATCCACAACGAACGCTCGATCCAGTGTGTTGCAAAACGCCGCTCTAAGTGGCTAATATCGCAGGATAATTTCTAATTCGGACCGAAATCTCCTCCTTAAGAGAGCAATTTAGGACAATTTTTCAGGCCTGACTCTTTGAGTACGTTCACCCGGTGTCGTCGAGCAACGCGGTGGACCAGTGAGCACTAAGCAGATTTCCTATTGCGCGATCACTGACCTCAGCCCTCACCCAGACAATGCACGCAAGCATACGCGGGCGCAGGTTGGGGCAATCGCGAAGAGCATAGAAGCATTCGAGTTCACTGCCCCGATCTTAATTGACGCGAAGCGCCGAATTCTTGCCGGCCATGGTCGCTGGGAGGCATCGAAACTTGTCGGCTTAAGCCACGTTCCGGTAATTTTTCTGGACCATCTGACCGAGGCCCAAGCTAAGGCCTACATGTTGGCCGACAACAAGCTTACAGACCGGTCGACATGGGATGACGTGAAGGTCGCAACTCAACTCAGGGAGTTATCTGAACTCGCGCTTGAGTTTGATATAGAGGCGACAGGATTTGAGGCGCCGGAAATCGACCTTCGCATCCAATCGCTGGAAGACACGGATGCAGCCGACAGAGCTGACGAATTCGAATTCGCTGCCGGCCCTGCTGTATCGGTCGTCGGCGACCTGTGGATGCTGGGAAATCACCGCATTTATTGCGGAAACTCGCTCGAAGATGCGGCCTACGCGGAATTCTTCGAGAAAGAGAAAGCTACCGCGGCCTTCACTGACCCACCCTACAATGTCGCAATCGACGGTCACGCCGGCGGCAAAGGAAAAATCAAACATCGCGAGTTTGCAATGGCCGCGGGCGAAATGTCCGAGGCTGAATTTACGAGCTTCCTGACCACCAGCCTTTCGAGGATCTGTGCCCACACAACGGCGGGAGGGTTGATCTATGCCTGCATGGACTGGCGTCACCTAAGGGAGATGCGTGCAGCGGCCGATACCTCAGGATGCGACGTCGTCAATCTATGTGTCTGGGTAAAGAGCAATGGCGGGCTAGGGTCACTTTACCGTTCCCGGCATGAACTCATCTTTGTGTTCAGAAACGGCAAAGACATCCACCTCAACAATGTCCAGCTCGGACGCTTTGGGCGCAATCGGACAAACGTCTGGAATTATCCGGGCGTGAACAACTTCGCTCGCAAGGGCACCAAAAGGGTGTTGGAGTATCATCCGACCGTCAAGCCAATTTTGTTGGTATCCGATGCGATTCTCGATTCGACGAAGCGCAATGACATCGTGCTCGACCCTTTTCTCGGCAGTGGCACTACACTTCTCGCTGCGCATCGAACCGAGCGGCGTTGCTACGGCATCGAGCTCGATCCGCTGTATGTGGACACGGCGATTGAGCGCTGGCAGCGGATGACCGGCAGCCAAGCGCTCAATCGAGCTGCCGAAACCTTCGATCAGGTCAAACTTCAGCGAAGCGCTGTGGCATGAGTGCACAATCTGACGATGACCGCATCGGTTACAAGCGCCCACCCCGCAAAACGCGGTGGAAGAAGGGCCAAAGCGGCAATTCTCGGAAGCGACAGAAACGCTCAGAAAGCGCACTCGCGACTGTGGACCGGTTGCTGTTGGTAAGCACCCCCATCACGCTCAATGGTAACGCCACTCGGGTTACCGCAATCGAAGCAATCGTGTTCCAGCTTCTGCGTAAATCAATGTCGGGCAATGCCAGAGCGTTTCGTGTGCTGCTGAAGTACAAACAATTCGTCAGCCAGAACATGAAGAAGAAAGTCGATCTCACCTTTGTAGACAGCGCTTACACGCAGGCTGTTGCGAGCATGACGAAACATGATGGATGATTACAACATCGGCTATCGTAATCCACCAAAAGGATCCCGTTACAAACCCGGCACGACCGGAAATCCCAACGGACGTCCGAAGCGGCAGGCGGTACCTTTGGCCCAACTCATTGATCACGTCCTCGATGGAAAAGTTACCTACCACCATAAGGGGCGCAGCAAGGCCGTATCGCGGGAGGAATTGACCCTTAAGGTGCTTATCGATAGTGCGGTAGGCGGCGATGTCGCTGCGGCTGAACTGGTTCTCAAAATGCGCGCTCACGCCCAACGATACGGTGCGACAAGCGCAGGCCGTATCGAAATTCACAACTGGCTGCCGGAACAGCCCGGGCAGACTGCAGACCAGAAAGTTCAGGGGCTTTCTGAAGCCGGACCGTCCACTGACCCCGTCGAATGGTGGAACGCTCAGGCTGCGCCAGCGCAGCCCAATGTACAGCACCCCGGATAGGCCTCGTCATCAGCATAGCAATGCAAGCGCCAGATGCCGAAGCGAGAATAGTCCTGCCTCAACTGCATCTGGGTCAAGCCACCGCCTATGCAGCGCTGCTTGGCCATCGCTTCAAGGCCCTACGGTGTCGACGACGCTTTGGCAAAACGGACCTTGCCAAAACGTGGGTCATGCAGGGGCTCGCACAAGGCCAGGAGTGCGCTTGGTTCGCGCCGCAGCACATGACGTGGGCGGAAGTCTATTCGGATCTCATTGAGACGTTGCAACCCATCCTCGATCGGAGTTCAAAGACCGAGGGCGTCGTGCGGTTGCGCACCCGCGGCCGGCTCGATTTCTGGACTTTGGAAAATCCCATTGCCGGCCGCGGCCGACGCTATCATCGCGTCGCAATTGATGAGGCAGCATTTGCGAAGGATGGAGACAACAGATCCGACGGGTCGATGATGTCGCTTTGGGAAAAAGCCATCAAGCCGACACTCTATGACTACGGCGGCGAGGCCCTGGTTTGCTCGAACTCCGCCGGAAAGAATCCCGATAATTTTTTCTACAATATCTGCACTGACAGGAAGTATGGCTTCCATGAGTTCCACGCCACCACCATGGATAACCCACTACTGCCGAAGCGGCGGCAGAACGAAAACATCGACGCTTGGCGGGAGCGAAGGGCAAAGTATCAAGCCGATTTGATCAAAGACAATGATCCGTTGGTTTACCAACAAGAATATCTTGCCGAATTCGTCGATTGGTCTGGCGTTGCGTTTTTCAACCGAGAGAAACTGCTCGATCAAGGGCAGCCAGTCCCCTACCCCATCACTTGCGAGAGTGTATTCGCTGTCATCGACACGGCGTCCAAGACTGGAACCGATAACGATGCTACCGCCGTTACCTATTTTGCACTTAATCGCCGCCAGCCCGGCCGCTTCCCCCTCGTGATCCTGGATTGGGATATTACTCAAATCGAGGGTGCCATTTTGGAAGCATGGTTACCCACCGTTTTCCAGCGACTGGAAGAGCTCGCACGGCTTTGCCGAGCGCGCATGGGCGCCGTTGGCGCCTTCATCGAAGACAAGAACTCGGGAACGATTTTGCTACAACAGGCTCTACGACGAGGAATGCGCGCGCACGCCATCGATTCGAAGCTGACAGCGATGGGCAAAGACGAGCGAGCAATCAACGTGTCGGGTTATGTGCACCGCGGAGAGGTCAAGTACAGCGACTATGCCTTTGCCAAAACGTCGATCTACAAGCAAAAATCAAGAAATCACCTTCTCGATCAGGTCGAGAGTTTTCGCGTGGGCGACAAGAAGAGCGACCGGGAGGATGATGCCTTGGACACCTTCTGTTACGGCATTGCCATCGCGCTTGGAAACCCAGAGGGCTTTTAGGGCCTTGATAGTCGCGGTATTGCCGATTTTGCGGCCATTCCGGCGCCACTTGCAGCGCGAAACGGCCGATAATTGGCCCGTAAGGACTGGACTTCCGATGCACACAGAGCGTCACTGTCTGTGTCTTGTGAAGCGCCTTTAGGGCGCTTCAGGGACTCTGCCCCGCGAGCGGTGAAGCTCGAGCGGGGCTTCGGTGGTGACGGCGCACGACGCCGTCGTAACCGAAAGAGGAGTCCCAAATGGCCAAGAAGATCAACAATCCAAAACCGAAATCATCGCGCGGCAGCAAAGGGCTGACCGGCAAAGCTACCGCTCAGAAAAAGCTTCAACCGAAGACCCGAGCCAGCTCGAAGCAAGAGAAGGTCCTCGGTCTCTTGCGACGACCCGAGGGGGTGACGATCGCCGGCATTATGAAGGCCACGGGCTGGCAGCAGCATTCGGTCCGCGGCTTCTTCGCGGGCGTGGTTCGCAAGAAGCTCGGCCTCACGCTCAAATCCGAGAAGACTGACGGCATACGCACCTATCGCGTCGCCGCCGCGAAGATGAAAGCCGGTACGGCTACCGCAAGCCAAGCGGTCTAGCGATGGATCAGCGGTCAATTGATCCCGCTGCGATCGAGGCCGAGGTCGACCAAGTCCGGTCCCTCGGCATCGACGCACTGCGAAGGCGCTGGCGCGCGATGTTCGGCGCCGTCCCTCCCAAGGGACTCACCAAGGACATTATCGCCCGGATGATTGCCTACCGGATCCAGGAGGAGGCGTTTGGCGGTCTCGACAAGGAGACTGTCAGGCTCCTGGATCGATTGCCTCAAGGCGAGAAGCCGAGCGAGCTGAACCGACGCCTCAAGGCCGGCACGGTGCTCGTCCGTGAATACCTGGGCGAACGGCATACCGTGACCATTGTGCCGGATGGGTTCCTTTGGGCTGACAAGACCTATTCGAGCCTGTCAGTGATCGCTCAGGCCATAACCGGCACCAGGTGGAATGGTCCGCGCTTCTTCGGCCTCCGCATGGCACGAGAGCCGGAACCCAAGGAGCCCAAAGCGCCGAAAGAGCGCGCGGCACCTTCAAAGCATAAGCGCGGGCGGTCCTCGGTTCGGACTAGCGAAGGGACCAATCGCAGGAGGTCTTCCCATGGATAGGCCCGCCAAGAAGCTCCTCCGCTGCGCGATCTACACTCGGAAATCCACCGACCATAACCTCGACCTGGAGTTCAACTCGTTGGACGCCCAGCGCGAAGCCTGCGAGGCCTACATCAAGAGTCAGGCGCACGAGGGTTGGCGCCAAATCCCCGACCATTATGACGACGGGGCGTTCTCCGGGGCCTCGCTTGACCGCCCTGCCCTGCAGCTCCTCTTGTCCGAGGTCAGGGCCGGCAAGGTCGACGTCATTGTGGTCTACAAGGTCGATCGCCTCACCCGCTCGCTGGCCGATTTTGCCAAGCTGGTCGAGCTTTTTGACCAGCATTCGGTCTCGTTCGTCTCCGTGACCCAATCGTTCAACACCACCAGCAGCATGGGGCGGCTGACCCTCAACGTGCTGCTGTCCTTCGCCCAGTTCGAGCGCGAGGTCATCGGCGAGCGTGTGCGCGACAAAATCGCCGCCTCCAAGTCCAAAGGAATCTGGGTTGGCGGCTCAATTCCACTCGGCTATGCGAGTGTCAATAAGAAGCTCGTGGTGGTCCACGAGGACGCCGAAACCGTCCAGCTGATTTTTCGGCGCTATCTTGAGGTCGGATCAATCCGCGACCTCGTTGAAGACTTGGATCGAAAGGAAATCCGCACGCGGCGGCTAACACTGGCTACTGGCAAGACGCGCGGCGGCATACGGTTCGGTGTCGGCGCTCTCTCTCATCTCCTTCGCAATCGGTTCTACATCGGCGAAGTCAATTACAAGGGAAAAATCCATCCTGGTGAGCAGGCGCCCATCGTGGATCGGGAGCTATTCGGAGCGGTGCAAGCCAAGCTCGCTGCAGGCGCAAACGCCCGCCAATTGAAATTGCGAGCGTCGCCGTCAATTCTTGCTGGCCGGCTTTTTGATGACCGTGGCAACCGAATGACCCCTACCCACACCAACAAGAGAGGTGCGCGGTATCGGTACTACGTATCGCACCCAATTCTGCAGAAGCGCAATAACGAGGCCGGCACCGTAAGCCGCGTCAGTGCCTCCGATATCGAAGCCACAGTACTCAAAGCGGCGCGCGGCCATTTGGGGCAGCGCGGATTCGTCCCTGGCCACGATCACCTGACTGATCAAGATCTGATCGCGCACTCAGTCGAACGGGTCATTTTAAAGCCTCAGGCCATCGAAATTCGATTTGCCACGCCTGAGCAAGCAGAGGGAGCCGGCCGACAAACGGCAGTTGTTGTAGCCGTGCCCTGGAAGCCCACTGGCATGGCAGCCGTTAAAGGGCTGCTCCATACCCCCGCCTCCAAGACCTTGATGACCGCGGTGGAACGAGACGCACTACTCACCGCTATTGCAAAAGCGCGTGCCTGGATTGAGGACCTCACCGAGGGCCGCGTCATTTCCTTCGCGGACATTGCGAAGCGCGAAGGCAAGGTGGAGCGCCACATACGCCTGCTGGCGCCGCTGGCGTTCGTTTCCCCCTCCATCGTGGCGGACATTGCCGACGGAGCCGTCCCGCCGCTCGGAGTGACCAAGTTCGCCAAGCGACTGGCCTATGCCTGGTCAGAGCAGCGGCGCGGGGCAACTTTCGACACCCGCTAACTTGTCGCACGAGGCTTTGCCGCGCTGCTCAGCAGGCATATGAAAGCCGTTTCCCATTACATCGGCCGATCAACTAACAGCGCTCAAATCGAGTGAGCGCCAGCGGCGATTATGCAGCCACTGACGCCACAAATGCTGAGCACGCCGCCTCTGCTCTTGCGCAGGTCTCCCATAGCTGAGGCTCCAGTTGGCAAAGTATTTGGAGGCGCCGCATCAAAGTTGCTGCTGTCTCTCGCGTCATATCTTCAAACGCAAGCTCGATCTGCCAATCCCCGACGAACTTGCACCATTTGCTTTTATCGCTATACGCGGCGGCAGTTATCATTGCGATTCTAAATGTATCTTCCGGTGCGATATCAACGTCTGGTCGCCGCCTGAGAACGCGCGCAAGTATCCTGACCTCCTCAGCTAGTTCGCCGCTTCTCGTAACAGCGGCAACCGTTGCCAAGCCACTTAGCAAAGCGAAGGTTTCATTCTGGGCCCGCATTTGTCGAACCTGATATTTGGCTCGCCGCAACGCTTCCGCCGCGAGCTGCGCGAATTGCGGACCAATTCGAAAGATGAACGCTGAATTGACGAGACTGGCAAACGATTTGGTCGTCAGCTCCTCGGCTTCAAGCGCTTTCCTTAGGCCTGTTTCTATCTCGTTGGGCATTTCGACTAACGATTCGAATCCGCCTTCTAGCGGCCCGGGTAGATAGGCAAAGGGAAAGTGCAGGTGGGATTTGATGCTTCCGCTACCTTGCTCCAAAAGGATAGCTTTCAGCTCCGGCGTTTGAATCTTGGCCGCACTCAGCTGCGCGGCACCGGAAATTCTGCCAATGCACTCAGCTTTTATTTGGTCCGGCGATACAAAGTCGGGAAGCCACCGTGGCTCGCTACGAAGATCGACAAAGGATTGCAGGTAAAAGAATTGGCCCCTGCCTTGCACCGCCCACTCGTTGAAATCGGAGAACGAAACGCGGGTTGCGACTATTTCGCGCTCTATCACCGACGCGTGCGCAATGGCTGCGAGCCGTCTCCAGAACGGGGGCCGTCCCTTGGCGACGCCTATTCGTACCAGCTCACCGTCCACCATCGCGATTAGGCTGCTCAAGAGATTTAGACGACCCCCTTCGTTTTCGGGATCATCGGCGATGAACGCTTGCACCATTCTGGTCAAGCTGGCCTCCAGCTCAGGAAAAGACTCTAGATGGGCGAGGCCGCATTCAATTCCGCCTAGCTGTGATATCCTGTCGCCGCTCCGTTCCAGCCATTTGTATAGACGGAGCACATCGTCGCGCGGCAGTCCGTCCAGCGAGATGCATTGGGCGAGAAGAACGTGGGACGACAGCAGCAACGCGCGTTTTAAGCCCTCAAACGGCTGGTGATTAATCGCCTCCCGAATCAGCGGCGCCGCCTTCGCGTCAACGAAGGATTTTAAGTCCACCTCTCCATTCAACTCGCCCACGAGCCGTTCGTAGTAGCGGATATCAGACGGCACCAATGACGACATGCTGATCGTGTCGCGTCGCAGCTCATTTGCAATTAAGTGAGCAACGATAGGAGGAGTTAGGCGTATTTCTAATAGGAGTTGGTCAACTTCTTCGTCGTCGACTGGTCTCGTGCTTAGAATTTCACGCCACTTGTTGATGCGGGTGCCGTTCAGGCCAAGATCCCTAGCTGCATGGTCGAACCATTCCAATCGCTTGGCACTGTCTGGCGACAAGCAGGTGAAATCGGGGAGAACCACGTGCACGCCATTGCGCACAAGAACCATGCCTTGCTTGTTTTCGCCAAATGCCAGGTGCCAACTAAGTCCATCTCCTGATGTCAGCTCAATCTCCGGGGCTTTGTCACCCCACAGGTCGCGGACTGCGTTGAACAACTTGGAGCGGCTGAAACTCACTCCACTCGGGTCGAGTTTGATTGTTGCGTCAGTTGTCAGGTCGAAACGCTGTCGAAAATTCAAATCCTCTGACACCGATATGCGGATAATATCAGGAAAGAAGCTTAGCAACCCAATGGCCAATGCACCCTTTGTTGGCGTTTCATTCGGCATCGTCGTCTCCGCCCTGCGTGCGGTCGGTGACTTCAACGATTATCGCCCGAACCTGTTGCACCATTGCCTCATAGACTCCCCGCTGCTCGTCTTTAATCCGATCAAGCAGCGCATCTTCTAACCACTTCCAGTATCTTGCCTTTACGGCTTTGGTAGCTGGCGTGCGCAGCATCGCCAGCGATAATACATAGCCACGATACCGGATTTCAGTGACTTCGGGATGCCCATCTATCTTATAGCGGTGCGACCATTGCCGAATATCGAACTGGTCCAAAAGCCAATCTGATCGCGTCCGCGCAACCTGCTCATCCATATCATCATGCCACTGCGACTGGATCGTTTCGATGAAAGAGCGAGTGACATTGTCCAGCCAGACATGTTCCTTGGGCAGTTGTAGGCCATCGGACATGCGGGCCATGAGAAGGCTCTCGCGGACTGCCTTCAACTCGGCGGTCTCTTTGAGTACTCCGTCAGAGCCTGACGTCTGCCCGACCAGTGCAGAGAGTTCTTCGAAGGCTATAGGGATAAAGCCAAGGCCGGCCCTGCGCATACCCGTGAGGTACTCTCGTTGCTCCGATGGAGAACACCATGCTGCGGTGAGCAGATCGAAGGTAGTCCAAATGGGCTTTGTGCCAAAGGCTCCTTGAACATTCCCATGCTGGTTGAAATAGCGGTCGTCGATTATGACAACGTCCGCGAATGCTCCCGCGCCCAGAATTTCGAGTGTCGGGTGAAACTGAATACGATTAAGTCCCTCGTTGTCGCCCCTCGAAGTTGGCCCAAGACTTACTTTGCCGTTTGCAATACCTTCACTTAGTGCACGTCGGATATCTTCCACTATATCGGTCGCGCGAGCCGCAAGACTTTCATATTTCGCAAAATTATCGCCCTGTGATACTTCGCTGGATGGAACGATGCCGACAAAACCGGCCGCATAGATTTTGGGAAGAAGGCGCAAATGCTGGAGGTACGAGATTGACAGTTCGTCAAGATAAAGGATTGCACCCGGCTCGATGGCTTTCGGATTCGGCCAGGGCTTTTCCCGCAAGGCCAGAAACGCACGGGCTCGTTGCTCCTCGCCCTGCGTAAGCTGCCCGCGCGCCGTTAGTGCGTTGACAAGATCGAGGCAACCACAGACGTTATTGATGTGCGCGCCAAGGTCTACCTCTTCTTCCATCAAGGAGCCAATACGATGAACCGGCGACGAGCGGACGACCAGACGCTGCCGCCGATCTTCACCCCAGTCAGCTTCTGTCTCGCGAAAGAAGGCTGCCAGTTCATCGCCAATTTCAGCGCCTAATTCGTTATCCGGCGCAACCGTTGCTTCGAACCTCTTTAAGGCGTTCTCGTCGAGCAGTTGTTTTATCTCCAAAGAGTCGGCGACTTTGCTAGGTTGATGAAATTGAACACGATGTTTCTCCTCGAATAGCCATCCAAGAGTGCCGTGCGGGATTATGATCTTTTCAAAAGTATTAATAACCCTGTCGATTGCGCCGAGTATTCCTAATGTCAGCAATGCGGTCGGGTCCAGGGCTGCAACGCGCATCACGCCTTGCACAGGATTCCGCGTGCCACTGAAAGCATAAATGAGGCTACGTCGCCGAAGGTCTGTCGTTTGAACATTAGACAGTGCAGGCAACAGAAAGAGTTCAACGAGAGAGCGGTTCAATAACTGCCCGGCCGCAAAAATGGGCATCATACCTGCGTGCAGTTGCTCCCATGTTTGCTTTTCTCGTTGCTGCCAACTCGGTTGCAGATCGAAAAGTTCTCTTAACGAGACTCTTTTTACGGGACCCTCTTCGCCTGAAAGTGCAGCTGCGCGCTCAAGCCATGTAGATGTCACCGCGCTTTCCCAGCCAGCGTTAATGGCCGTGGAATAACACCCGATTAGAACCTTTGGATCGCCGTCAGCTTTTGCGGCGGCTTCGAAGATGAGGTCTTTAGCGCGTGCGGAGCCGACGTGTTGAGCGAGCTGTCCAGCACGGAGCAACTCTTCCGCATCCCGCTCATTCCGTCTATCCCACTCTTGCTCCGCAAAGGCGGCCAGGGAGGCCCAGTCGCCGGAAGCGACTGCGACGTTTACCGTGAGAACTCGGTCGTTGGCGTCATCCCGTTTTGTACGGAGGTTGGTCAGTAGTCTGCGGCACTCATTTACGTCGCCGGTCCTAAAAAGAGACCAAACAAGCAATGATTCGAGGTAATCGGAGCGCCGCACCAAATCCGGATGAATGCTGAGAAGGTCCACTACACCTTTGAAATCGTCAGTTTCAAAGAGCGCTTGCGCAAAGACGCGACACCCAGGCAAGTCACGTGTGCGGTCGAAGAAAATTCGCCCGTACGTAACCAAACGTCCCCAGTCCTTTTGGGATTCCAAAATCTCTATGAGGTTGGCCAAGTCCGTCAGTGCATCCGTGTTTCTGAATTGACTTTCGCGAGCTTCGCTTGGATTTGTGCCTCTTGCCTCCGCGATGATCCTTGTCAGCCGCTGACGTTCGCGCTCGTTTTGGTTTGGGTCTGAAAAGTCACGTATCCGTTCCTCGGCAAGCTCGATCTGTCCCGATTGAGCGAGCACTTGAACCTCTACGGATGTGATAAAGCTTGGGTTCAGGTGCTGCATGAGCTGCGTGCGATGTTTGTCGATATACGCGGCAACCTCACGTGGGCTCTTCTTCGTCAGCGCCATGGAGAAACGGGCAAGTGCTACCTCTGGAGAACTGCCACCGTACAGCGCCTCTTGCCGGTCGATTTCTTTTTCGACGGCTTGCAGATCAAGCTTCAATCCGAATTGAATGGCCAGAGGTAAGCGCCGAAGCGATTGCGCCGGATCGCGCATGCTTTGCTCCAGTTCGGCTCGCGCTACCGATTCGCTCGAAGGATCGCGTAAGCTAAGCCAAAGTGCACGGTCGCTCGCTTCCTGACTCGCTCGAACACAACCTAGCGCCGCGGCTGCCTCACTGGCGTGAGCGTATGAGATTTTTGCGCTGCGTCGCTGCGTAAGCGAGGCAGCGTCGTCAAAAAGTGGAATTGGCGCTGCGTCAAAGGGAAGATGCCAGAGGACGAGGGTGATGAGTTCCGTTGGCACGGCTTGAGCCAGATGTGCGCCTCCAGCGAGAAAGTACAGAGCGGGCGCTTGCTCAAAGTCACTCGGCTGCAAGCCAATTGCGCTTTCCAGTGCATCCGCCCACATACCGGCTTCAAGTTGCTTTCGAATGACAAAAAATTTTCCGTCCGGGTCGAGGTCCAAGAGTTTCAGTTCAGCCCGCCGAAGCCAGTCAAGTGCTTCCACCGGCCCGCTGCTGTTTGCCACAACAATAAACGAAGCAGCACGAGCCGATGGTGTGTTTATGCCAGCGAGTTTGCCAAGTGCAACGGTCGTGTTGCCCCCGTATGAATCTGCTAACGCTTCGCCGACGGAAATCTCCTCGGTTCTTGCCAAGCTGCGCGCTGCATCTAAGACTCTCAATGCTTCGGCCTTGTCAGGAAGGGCGAGCAACATTCGAGCGCACCATGCCAGCGCGGATGCTTTCACTGAGTTCGAAGTCGCTGCAAGCTCACCTTGCAGCAGGTCGAGAGCCAGCCTAGACGCCTGTTCTAGGTGGTCCGACCCGAAGAAGAAGCGCATGCGGCGAAGGCGGGAAATCCTCTTCTCGGTTTCGGCGTCAACCAGATAGCTTGGGATTTTTTGTTGTTGGCCTCCAGACGTGACGCTGGCGGATAGCTGCCGTTCGATCCGCTCAAGTGCCGCTGAGTTCTGACTTGTACCTTTCGCAAGGGATTCAAGAGCAGCGTTGGCAACGAAAGTTCGGGGGCCCGTGGCCACAGGTGTCCGCAGAAAATCCCGTATGTAGCGGTAAGTTTGTGAGTTCTTCGACTCTGGTGAGGCGATGCTAAAATGATCAGCATCTACCGGGATTGGCTCAGACGGGAGCCCCGGGTCCGCGCTATCCGGCTTGACGATCAGACCGAACCACGTGTTCCTCGTCTCAAATAACGATTGTGTTGCAATTCCATGTTGTTGCGTAAATCGGCGGTACCATTGGTTCAGTGCTCGGAGATTTGGATCGTTGCGCGCCAGTCCAGACGTGGCCCGAGACGGCCGGGCGACCAAGCGCAGTGTACCACTCAATGTTGCCAAATCGGCTCCGAGATGTGGAGTGCCAACGAATGAGACACGTCGAACGCGATTCACAAAATCGGCTGCGTTCGGCTCAGTCGCAGCCCGGTCACTCACAGTTCGCAGCAACTGTTCGACGATTAAGCCGCCAAAACTGTGCGCTACAAATGAAATATCTCCGCGCTTCAAACGCTC
>Ga0208604_1000015_pt1 | contig 24029 bp, 22 predicted proteins | sample MicForSoSWNH22_M_FD_188009 | JGI IMG/M metagenome (GOLD analysis project Ga0208604, IMG submission 188009) | Forest soil microbial communities from Harvard Forest Long Term Ecological Research site in Petersham, Massachusetts, USA - MetaG HF016... | ecosystem: Environmental > Terrestrial > Soil... | reverse complement strand
CGCCACCTGCGCCGGCGATCCGATCCTCGGTCATGGTCACGGTGAGCGCGTTCACTTGCGCCGCAACGCCTTCGCCGTCGCTTGGCGCGGCGCCGCCCGACGCCGGGCAGGAAAATTCGGCAGCCATGTCGTTGGCAAACAGCGGCTTGCCGTCCTCGGCCTGCACCGTCACGCCCACCGGCAGGTGCTTGATGATGGATGCGAGCAGGCCGAGCGCGCGGCGCGCCTCCCGCTCGTTTTCTTTTGCTTCGGCGAGGAGCTGCTGCAATTGCGCGGTTTCGTTCGGAAGAGCCGCGGGCGAGACCGCCGCTATCGCGCTGTCGCCGTCGGCGGGCGAATCCGGCATTCGATCGGACATTTCGGGATTCGCCATACGCACTCGACAACGATTCCAAGGCGGCGGACGCCGCGAGCGATGAGCCGTCCGATTGCTAAAGCGCACCGCAAACGGGGTTGGTTTTCGAACACTATGCGCGGGCCAAGAAGAAAAACTTAAAATGGAATTCGAATCCCACGGGTATCGGTAGGGGCCGTTGCCGCGGTGATTAAGCGATCATTAATGGGCTGGTGAGACGCGAAGATGGCTTGCCGAGCCGTAGCTCGCAGCCGCCAGCCCGCCTTCGCCATTCGGCTTCGGCGCGGCAGCCTTCACTCGCTTCGCGAGCGAAGGCTGGTGGGCGCTGTAGGGATTGAACCTACGACCTCTCCCGTGTGAAGGCCCAACACACCCCTTAAATTTCAATGGCTTAGCCCGTTTTCTTTGTTATTCCCCGTCTATTCCCCGTGGGACGGGAATCAATGAGCGCAACGCTTTTTTCCCCTTCTATGTCGAGATTAAATGGTCCTTGAGACGCCCCCATCGAAATCGGCGACGAGCCGATCTCTCGGCGTGCCCATCAAGCATCGCCCATTATTTTCTTTTTCGATTTATAAAACTCAAAAAATTCTCGAAGCTTTTTGTCCCGACCCTCTATTTGATATGGCTCACCGGGTGCGCTGCTTAGATAGGATTGGAAGGTGTATAGCTCGCGATTCTTGCGGTCCATTCCCTTTTTGGCTTCCTCTCTTAGTCGGCTCCAGAGACGAAATATAAAGTCGACAAATAGCTTTCCCTCGTCGTCCTTTATTCCGCGAGTCTCAACGAACAAATAAACGGACAAAATGTACGACCTATTCTTGAGCTCCTTGGTCTCACTTCCGAAATAGTCCCATAGAGTGTCCAGATTATTGATGATATATCTTGTTTGCTCCGTGAATCGAGTTTGCTCCGAGCCGCGAGGGTCAGAATACTCGATGAAGAAACTGCTTAGATCCTCATATCGGGTGCGTGAAAATTGTTTTGTTTTGTCTAGACTGAATGAATTGATGCAGATCTGTGCGGCTAACGTCTGCTTTGCGAAACGACGTGGTGATATTCCTAGGTGTTCGATGAACCTGTGATTTGATACCTGACCAAAGACAAAGTTCTTCATTTTACCCGTTGCGGCATTGAGTCTTTCTCCCGATTTCAGAAGCAGGCCAAGTTGCAGTCGAACAAAGAGCTCACGCAAATAATCGTCGTCGGCATCTTCAAACACCGTAACTTGCAATGTGTACTCTCTAATTGCGCGCTTCTGCGCCGCGCTCATCTTAGAGAAAAGAACTCCTCCACTGTCAGGATAGGGATATTCGTCGTCAACAAATTCCCATATCGACCAAAGCCTTTGCTGACCATCAATTACCTCAATCGTCTTATCCTTTAGGCGGTTGAAATAGAGCTTTGGTATGTCAATGTCTTTTAGGATCGAATCTATTAGTAGGCTTTTCTTTTCGGTGCGCCAAAGGCTCTTTTCGCGCTGATATTCTGGAAACGTAATCGAAGCGCGCTCTTTGTCGAGGTCCTCGATGCTCCAGTTCTCCACCTTTCGCCTCATGACGATGCTCCCGGGTGAGCGACTGTCGTTACATCAACTCTTTGGGTCTGCAGTTCGCTTCTGTGGAATTGCTGCTTTTCGGCGAGCCAATAAGCGAAGGGGTTTGAAAGGTCCGATTCCGGAGGAATATCGTCTCGAGTTTTGTAATCGTCAAAATCACCATCAGTGAGATACCCAATTGACATTAAATTCTTTAGATACGCGCAATCCCTTTTTATCTGCTCTCCAGCAGTTTGAGGCATGATCAATTCGATGATGAACGGCTCCTGTTTGGCTATTTGCCTGTGCCGCTGAGCGTTGAAGATTAGGCTCAGGACGTTCCAATCATTTTGCGTGAGAGAGGTCCCGACGACTCGCAACACATCGCAATCGCCTGCGAGCAATTCATAGGCGAGCGCTGATAATTTGTTGTACGGAAAGCTTTTTGTCTCCTTCAAAATCGTCGGCGGTATCCATAAGGTATCGTTGTAAGTAGATCCTCTGTGAAGCTTCTTTATCTTTGTCGGCGTGCCAAACTGCCAGGTAAACGAGCCGTGGAGCTGAAGGATCGGGGGAAGCGTTGTTGAATATTTGTAGTCCGAAGATACAAATAGAAATCCAGGATTGAGTCCGCCTAAAACAGATTGAGAAGCTAGCTGTAATAGTCCATCATGATTTGTGGTGATGACGCCCATCAGCATCTCGACTTCTCGCCGGAATCGCGGGCTACGGTGCATTGTGAAGAGTTCGATCGCTAATGCCGGGTTGTTTAGGATTTGCGCATTCGACAAGCTTGCCTTGAGCTCAACAAAATAATTCCTGCGCATTCGTTCGGCGAGATTCGAGTGAGAGGAGTTCCCGCTTGCAGCAAGTAAACTGATCAACTTTTCTATGTCGACGCTGCCGGCGCTATCACCGCTAAAAAGCGATATCGCCTTCTGCCCGGTTCTCTGCAAAATACGCGTAGTGATTCCTTCCTGTAATTCAGAATCGCGCATTAGCAGACTTGTTGTACTGCCCAGGTGCTGGGCTTCGGCATGGGTAGCGCCGGCGCCCCAGAGGTAGACGACTCGTTTGGGGCTTGGCTTTGTGGTCCTCAGCATTTTCCCCCTCTGCCGCTTTGATCGGCCAAAACGAAGATTGGCTTTGTTGGGTGTGCGACGCGGCTCCCCCCGATATCGTCTATGACGGTAACGCCGGCGGTGGCGAATTGCCAGCGCACAGGGCCCTCGGTTTTTGAGAAAAAATCAACCGAATTGAAAAAATTCTCGAGACGCAGCGAAAAATTGCGAGTATATGGTGGCCTGCGCTTTGCTTTGCAGGTCTCCAGTGCCGATCGATCTGATCATCCCATCGCCGAAAAGAAGGCCTTCCCCAGATGGCTTTCAGCAATTGTATCCGTATTACGCTGGCTTTCCCGAATCGTTTGTTCACTCATTGCTCACTTCCTCGCTCGTGACGCCCGGCGCCCTGATCTATGATCCTTGGAACGGCAGCGGGACCACAACCGCGGTAGCCTCGCGCTTGGGATTTCCCGCAGTTGGATTCGATTTGAATCCAGCGATGGTAATTGTCGCTAAAGCGAGACTCTTGCCCGCCAGCGAAGGGCCGTCTTTGGGTCCACTGGCGCGCGCTATCGTCAAGCGTGCACGAGCCTTGCGATTTTGGATTTCTTCTGACGATCCGCTATCAGTGTGGTTTAAGCCGAAGACAGCATTCGCTATCCGTTCGATTGAGCGCAGTTGCAGTGAGTTACTGATCGATCCGTCACCGGAATGGAAGGTAGAAGAGCTATCTAGCATCGCTGCAAGCTTTTACACTTCGCTTTTTTCGATTAGCAGAGGAATGGCGTCGGCATTCCGAACGGCCAATCCGACTTGGATGCGCCTTCCAAAAAATAAGCAGGAGCGCGCAGAAGTCTGTAGGGAAGAGATTGAAGCGCGATTCATCGAGGCTGTTGGCAGAAGTCGAATCGCCGCAGGTCGCGGAAATCCGTTTCAACATGTCGCTTGCGAGGTCAGCACGAACGACGCGACATCGGCAACTCCGTCGCAAGCTGTCGATTGCGTGCTGACGTCACCTCCCTACTGTACACGTATCGACTATACTGCTGGCACGCGAATCGAACATGCCTTGGTCGCGCCTTTAGTTACGGTCAATGCCGATGAACTCCGTAGGAGAATGATCGGAACGACGATGGTTCCGAAACAGCCCATTCCTCCACGAGACGAATGGGGCAAAAACTGTAAGCGATTTCTCGATGCGGTGTATGATCACCCTTCCAAAGCTTCGAAGGGGTATTATCATGTTACGCATCTAGACTATTTCGATAAAATGTTTCGATCTATAACGAAACTGTCCTCGGTACTTAAAAGCAAAGGAAAAGCGATCATCGTCGTTCAGGATTCCTATTACAAAGACGTGCACAACGACCTCCCAGCCATCATCACGGAGATGGCTGACGCGTGCGATCTGCATCTAGACGGGCGTGCTGATTTTCTTTCTCTGACCTGCATGTCACGCGTGAATTCGCGCGCTGCTGCGCACGACACCCGAAAGGGCTCAACCGAGTCTGTTTTGGTATTTGTGAAAGATTAGGGCGCTCCCCGCGGGCGGGAAGGGACATTGGTGTGTCACCTTGGGGGAAGTGCCGTGATTCCGCGACTTGTCGAAGAAGTCCGGTACAATTGGAGAACACAGTCCCCGTCTATTCCCCAGCAACGAGCCGCGTGTTCTTGCAGCGTTCTGCGGCGAGTTGCGAAATGGCCGTCGGCTCGAAAGCGCCAAAAGACTATGAAACATAAGGATTTTGCTGGTGGGCGCTGTAGGGATTGAACCTACGACCTCTCCCGTGTGAAGGGAACGCTCTCCCGCTGAGCTAAGCGCCCGGTCATTTCGCTAGAGGCCGCGATTTAAGGAATGGCGCGGTGGGGTGTCAAGCGAAGCCTAGTTTGACGACGCCACCCGCGAAGCAGTCGATTGCAGCGCGCGGATGCGGTCGGCCAGCGTGGTCTTGTTTTCCTGCGGCGAATCGATGCCGCCGGCGGGCGCCTCGCGCGGCTTGCCGTTGATGTCGACGACGGGCGCGGAGGCTTGGACGCCGCCTTGGCTCAAGGCGGGCGCGTTGACGGCGAGCATGGAAACGATCGTCGAGCCTGGGCCTTCGAGCGCCGCGGTGAGGCGGGCGACCTCGGCGGCGACGTCGTTGATGCGTTCGCGCAATAGCGCGTTCTCGACGCGCTCGGATGCCCAGGTCGATTCGGCGTCGCGCTTCATGATCGAAAGCTCGCGTTGCAGCTTGTTGCGCTCCTCGACCGCGAGCGCCAGCTGGGCTTCGAGCTGCTTGATATCGGAGCGGAACTTGTCGGAAGCGATGGAGCTGCGGCCGCCGACGGACGCCAATTCGCTGCGCAGATCGGCTTCGGTCTGGCGCGCCGCTTCGGCGTCGTTGCGCAGCTTTTCGATCTGATAATCGCGCTCCGCGAGCGCGCGGCCCTGGTCGCCGAGTTTTGACTCCAGCTCCTGCACTCGCTTGTGCAAAACTTCGGCTTCGGTGGTCTGCAGCAAGAGCTGCCGCTCGAGATCGGTGGTGCGCTCGCCGAGGCTGCCGAGCTTTTCGCGGGCCGCGGTCAATTCCGCCGCCGTCGTTTCGGATTCACTGCGCTCGCGATTACGGCGCAGCTCGATATCCTTCACCGTGCGTTCGTAGTCGGCGACGCCGACCTTCATCGCCTCGACCTGGGTGCGTAGCGCGGCAAGCTCGACGCGCTGGCTGTCGGACGTGATCGAATGCTCGCCCAACTCGGCGACCAGCTTGACCAGCTCGGCCTCCTTGTCGGCGAGCGAGCGCTCGACTTCGCGCAGCGCGCTGTTTTTGAACTGGAATTCCTCTTCGGTGGTGCGCAGCTGCTCGCGCTGGGTCTTGTCGCGGGCCTCGAGCGCGAAGATCGTCGCGGTCTTCTCGCCGAGCTCCTTCTTGAGCTGATTGATGGCGTCGGCTTTCTTGCCGAGCTCGGCAAGCTGCGACGTCGTCTTGGTCTTCATCTGCGCCACGCTCATTTCGAGGCGGCGGGTCGACATGGCGAATTCGGCGCGCAATTGGTCCTTGTCGGCGCGGATTTCGGCGATCGACAGCGGCGTCGCCGCTTCGAGGCGGCGCATGGTCAGGCGCACGGCACGGTTATGAACCAGCGGGACGAACAGCAGTCCGAGCAACGCCGCAACCAGGAAACCGATGCCGAAATACATGACCGGTTCGATCATGAGACTACGCCTCCGTCCGCATCGCAGCACCCTGCCATGCGGATACCCACCGCACCACATTCACCGGCCGTTAACCTAAACCGACTTTCGCCACCGCGCCATTGTTAGCTGCAAAGTTCGCCGCAAAGAGTTTTGCGCTGTCGCGTTTGTGTCACCCGAAGGCGCGGCTCCCGACGCGATCGGGGGCGGCTTTAGGAAAGCGGGTGTCGCGGTTGAGCGCCGCCGGACGTCAGAAGGGGTTCCAGGTCGGCCGCTGGGTGAATTTGAGGTAGCCGAGATTGGCGCCAAGGCGGAGCCCGACGCCGGAACGGATCGGCACCAGCACGATATTATTGGCGGTGAGCGCGGTCATGCCGAAGCCGCCGATGAAATAGGCCGAGCCGTCCAGGCCACCGAAGCGGTCGAAGATCGCCGTGGTGCGCGGCAGGTTGTAGACCAGCATCATGGTGCGCGCGCCGTCGGCGCCGGCATCGAAGCCGAGCGTGGGCCCTTGCCAGAACACCCGCACATCGCCGGCATTCTTGGTGTAGAGCGTGCCGTCGCCGTAACGCAGGCCGCCGACGAAGGCGCCGCCGGCCTCTTCGCCGAGCACATAGCCGTTGGGCAAGCCCCACTGGCTCACGGCTTTCTCGACCACCATGGCAAGCCCGCGCGAGACGCCGCCGAAGAAGCGATGCCCGGCATCGATGAGCTCGTTCGGCTGGAACCGGCTGTCGTCCCGCGGCGGCTGCTGCTGCGGCGGGCCGGGCGGGCCGGCGGGGACCGCGCCGGTCGGCGGCTCGGCCGGTGCCGTCTGTGCGACGCACGGCGCCGCGCCCAATCCGGCCAATAACGATCCGGCGAAAAGTAGCGCAGCGACGGCGAGCCAGCGGCGCGAATTCATGGCGAGTTCCCCCTTAACCCCTTGCTCACACGCTTGGATTAACTCTCGGTGAGACCTATCCGAATCAATCCACCTTTCGCCAGAACTATGACCGCAGCACGGCAGAAACGGAAGCGATTGTGCTCAGGCTTCGCGGCCAGTTTTGCAGCCTTGGCGGCCGTCCTGATGGTGCTGCCGGCCGATCCACCGGCCGCCTTCTCGGCCACCACCGAACGGCTGGTGGTGGATTGGCATACTGGGCTCGCCATCGGCGGCTATGACCCGGTCGCCTACTTCACCGATGGGCGGCCGGTGGCCGGCAGCGCCGATTTCGAATTGCGCTATGGCGGGGCGATCTGGCGTTTCCGCAATGGCGGCAATCGCGATGCGTTTGCCGCGCAGCCGGATATCTACATGCCGAAATTCGGCGGCTATGACCCGATCGGCGTCACCCGCGGCGTGGCGGTTGCTGGAAACCCAAATGTATGGCTCATCACGGGCGAACGGCTCTATCTGTTTTACGATCGCGCCCGGCTGCAAAAATTCGCCGGCGATGCCGACCGCCTGAGCGCCGAGGCCGAACGCAGATGGCCCGACGTCAGGCGCGCGCTCAGCCCCTGACCGGAACGGCGCTGGCGGGATCGCCCCAGGCGAGGAAAGCCGGAATCAAAAGGTCATTGGTGCCATAGACCAGCGGCGTGCCGCTCGGCGCGGTCGCGCTGCCGCCGGCGGCTTTGAGGATGGCGTGGCCGGCCGCGATATCCCAGTCGTGGGTCGGCGCCAGCCGCGGATAAAGGTCGGCAAAACCTTCGGCCAGCCGGCAGAATTTTATCGATGAGCCGCTTTGCAGGAGTTTTGCTCCCGGCAAACCTTCGACATAGCTTTTGGTGCGCGCGTCCAGATGCGAGCGGCTCACCATGACGACGGCTTCGCTTGGCGGCCGCCGCCGTGTGCGGATCGGCGTTGGCGCCTCGGTCCGGTGCGCAAGCGAGATTCGCTCGGCGCCGCGGCCGACGATACCGCGCCAAAGATCGCCGAGCGCCGGCGCGCAGATGATGCCGAAGAGCGGCGCTCCGTCGGTCATCAGCGCGATATTGATCGTATATTCGTCCCGGCCGGCGATGAATTCCCGGGTGCCGTCGAGCGGGTCGACCAGAAAATAGCTGCCGCTTGCTATCGGCTTCGGCTTTTCGCGCGCGGCCTGCTCCTCTGAAATGACCGGCACGTTCGGAGCAAGCCGCTTAAGGCCGTCGCAGATGATGGCTTCGGCGGCTTCGTCGGCCGCGGTGACCGGCGAGCCGTCGGCCTTACTGCGCAAGCCGGTTGCTGTGGCAAAACCCAGGATGGCCTCTGCCGCGTGCACGGTGATCCCGGTCAGCGCGTCCATCAGATCGGCGCAGGCGGCGGCATCGAGGGTTGGCACGGGCGGTTCCTAGCGATCTCAGCCGGATGAAGGCCAAAGAAGGAATGCCGCTCTAGCACGGCTGCATTGGCGGGGCACGATTGCCGAATCGGCTAGGCTGTGACAGGCACTGCCCTAAATTCCCGCAGCCCCAGCGGAGCCGCGCATGTCCGCACCGTCCAGTCCCATTGCCATCGGCGCCCTCGATCTTGCGGCGCTGTTGTGCTCCCGCGTCTGCCATGACCTGATCAGCCCGGTCGGCGCCATCGTCAACGGCCTCGAAGTCATGGACGAGGACAAGGACGAAGAAACCAAGGTTTTTGCCCTCGATCTGATCAAGAAGAGCGCGAAACAGGCTTCGGCCAAGCTGCAATTCTGCCGGCTCGCTTTCGGCGCGGCGGGTTCGGCCGGCGCCCAGATCGATCTGGGAGACGCCGAAAAGGTGGCGCGCGGGCTGTTCGGCGACGACAAGACCATGATCGTGTGGAACCTGCCCCGCGAATTGCTGCCGAAGAACCGCGTTAAGCTTTTGTTGAACATGCTGCTGGTCGCGGTCGGCACCATTCCGCGCGGCGGCACCATCGCGATCGACCCGACCGAGGGCGGCAAGGGGTTTCGCCTCACCGCTTCCGGCCTCAATGCCCGCCTGGCCGAGGCCACGGCTGGACTCCTGGTGGGCAGTCCGGCGCATCCGGTCGATGCCCATGCCATCCAGCCGCTCTATACGGGGATCCTGGCGCGGGATTGCGGGCTTACGGTATCGGCGGTGGCCGAACGCGAGTCTGTGGTGGTGACCGCAAGCTAGGAGTGTGCCGGGTATAATTTGCGACTCTCGGCTCGTCTTTCGGCGCTCACCGCAACTGAAATTAAACCGTTTGGCAACAGACTGAGGGTGTCCGATCAGGCGCAGCGTGCCTGGCGACAAGGGCGCGCGCCTTGCGCGCCTCTCCATGCGTATGCGAGCGGGGCGGGTGCCAGCCGGCAATCACCCGCGGTGTCGAGGGCGCCTGTATGGACGACCTGTTGCGTGAATTCCTGACTGAGACCAACGAGAGTCTCAATCTGGTCGACGCCGAACTCGTCCGCTTCGAGCAGGAGCCGAACAACGGCGCCATTCTCGGCAATATTTTTCGCCTGGTTCACACCATCAAAGGCACCTGCGGTTTTCTCGCGCTGCCGCGGCTGGAAACGCTGACGCATGCCGCCGAAACGCTGATGGGCAAATTCCGCGACGGCATGCCGGTCACCGCGGAAGCCGTCACGCTCATCCTCTCCACCATCGACCGGATCAAATCGATCCTCGAGGCGATCGAGAAGAGCGAGCAGGAACCGGAAGGCGGCGACGGCGATCTCATCGATCCGCTCGGCCGCATGGCGCGGCAGGAAGCGGCAGCGCCGCCACAGGTCGCGCCACCCCCGCAGCCGGCACCAGCGCCGGCCGAGCTCAAAAAGCCTGACGCGCCCGAGCCGCCCGAGAAAGCCGACAAACAAGACAAGCCCGAGCGGCCCGACGAAGAACGCGGCGACCGGCTCGCCAATCATTCGATCCGCGTCAATGTCGACACCCTCGATCATTTGATGACCACCGTCTCGGAGCTGGTGCTGACCCGCAATCAGCTGCTCGAGATCGTCCGCCGTCACGAGGATTCCGACTTCAAAGTGCCGCTGCAACGGCTCTCCAACGTCACCGCCGAGCTGCAGGAAGGCGTGATGAAGACGCGCATGCAGCCGATCGGCAATGCGTGGCAGAAATTGCCGCGCGTGGTGCGCGATCTGTGCGCCGAGCTCGGCAAGGACATCGAGCTTGCGATGCGCGGCGCCGATACCGAGCTCGACCGCCAGGTGCTCGACCTGGTCAAGGATCCGCTCACGCATCTGGTGCGCAACTGCGCCGATCACGGCATCGAATCGCCGGCCGAGCGGATCGCCGCCGGCAAGCCGGCGAAGGGCACCATCCGGCTGTCCGCCTGGCACGAAGGCGGCCACATCATCATCGAAATCTCCGACAACGGCCGCGGCCTCGACCTCGCCGGCATCAAGGCCAAGGCCATCGAAAAAGGCCTCACCAGCGAAGCCCAGCTTGCCGCCAAGTCGGAGGCGGAAATCTGCAATTACATTTTTGCCCCTGGCTTCACCACCGCGGCGAAGGTGACCAGCATTTCCGGCCGCGGCGTCGGCATGGACGTGGTGCGCAGCAATATCGAGCAGATCGGCGGCACCGTGGACTTGAAGTCCGCAACCGGCGCCGGCACCACCTTCACCATCAAAATCCCGCTGACGCTGGCGATCGTATCGGCGCTGATCGTCGAGGCCGGCGGCGAGCGCTTCGCCATTCCGCAGCTTGCGGTGCTCGAGCTGGTTCGCGCCGGCAACAACGGCGAGCACCGCATCGAGCACATCAAGGACGCGCCGGTGCTGCGGCTACGCAACAAGCTGTTGCCGCTGGTGCGCCTGAAGGAAGTCTTCCGGCTTGGCGCCTGCGACAACGAGAACGGCTTTGTGGTGGTGACGCAGGTCGGCAGCCAGGTGTTCGGCGTCGTCGTCGACGGCGTGTTCCACACCGAGGAAATCGTCATCAAGCCGATGTCGTCAAAGCTGCGCCACATCCCGGTATTTTCCGGCACCACCATTTTGGGCGACGGCTCCGTGATCATGATCATCGATCCGAACGGCGTGGCGCAGGCGCTCGGCCGCGCCGCAGCCGCCGCGGCACGCGCGGAAAATTCCGAATTGCAGAGTCGCGAAGATGAGAGCGACGAGGATACCGTTTCGCTGCTCGTGTTCCGCGCCGGCTCGCAGCAGCCGAAGGCGGTGCCGCTGTCGCTGGTGACGCGGCTCGAGGAGATCGATTGCCGCAAGATCGAAATGTCCGACGGCCGCCATCTGGTGCAATATCGCGACCAGCTCATGCCGCTGTTGCGGATCGACGCGGAATCGAGCCTCAAGAAAGAAGGCGCGCAGCCGATCCTGGTGTTCTCCGATCAAGGCCGCTCCATGGGCCTCGTTGCCGACGAGATCATCGACATCGTCGAAGAGCGGCTCGACATCGAAGTATCGAGCGACCGCCCGGGCCTGCTTGGCTATGCGGTGATCAAGGGCGCAACCACCGAGATCATCGACGTCGGCCACTTCCTGCCGCAGGCGTTCGCGGATTGGTTCCGCCGCCGCGATCCGTCGGCGGCGCGGCAGGCGCGCAGTGTGCTCCTGGTCGACGATTCCGCGTTCTTCCGCGACCTGTTGGCGCCGTTGATCAAGGCCGCCGGCTATCGGGTGGTCGCGGCGGCCTCGGCCGCCGACGCGCTCGCGGCGCTCAAATCCGACGCCCATTTCGACCTTATCGTCACCGACATCGAGATGCCGGAGATGGACGGCTTTGCGCTCGCCGAGGCGGTGCGCGCCATGCCGGGGGCCGAGACGGTGCCCATCATCGCGCTCGCCACCATGGTGTCCGCCGAGACGGTGGAACGCGGCCGCGCCGTCGGCTTCCACGATTTCGTCGCCAAGTTCGATCGCGCCGGCCTGGTGGCGGCGATCAAGGAACAGGGCGCCGACCTCAATCGGGCGGCATAATGGCCATGAACGACACTCAACTCAGCGACTATGTCACCTTCACCACGGCCGATCAGCTGTTCGGGCTGCCGATCGAATGCGTGCAGGACGTGTTCAAGCCGTCGCGCATCACGCGCGTGCCGCTTGCCGGCCCGGAGATCGCGGGCGTGCTCAATCTGCGCGGCCGCATCGTCACCGCCATCGAGTTGCGCAGCCGTCTCGGCTTGGCTGCGCGCGACGCAGGCCAGGTGCCGATGGCGATCGGCATCGAGTCGCGCGGCGAATCGTTCGGCCTTCTGGTCGACACCGTCGGCGAAGTGCTCAAGCTGGCCGACGACGAGCGCGAACCGAACCCGATCAATCTCGACCGCAATCTCGGCCGCGTGGCCGCTGGCGTGTACCGGCTCGACGGGCACCTCCTGGTCGTTCTCGACATCGACCGGGTACTCGATCTCAGCCCTGAAGCCGCGGCGGCCTAAGGATGATGGTGACGACGAATGCGCGATGACGCGAACGAATTCAAAGCGGGTGCGCCCGCGAAGCGTGGAGTGAGGACGTTATGAAGACCTGTTTGGTTGTCGACGACTCGAGCGTCATCCGCAAGGTGGCGCGACGGATCCTCGAAGGCCTCGATTTCCAGATCACGGAAGCCGAGAACGGCGAGGAAGCCATCGAAACCTGCAAGCGGCAATTGCCCGACGCAATTCTGCTCGACTGGAACATGCCGAAAATGGACGGCTATGACTTCCTGCGGGTATTGCGCCGGCTGCCCGGCGGCGACGGGCCGAAAGTGGTGTTCTGCACCACCGAGAACGACGTCGCTCATATCGCACGCGCGCTCCATGCCGGCGCCAACGAGTACATCATGAAGCCGTTCGACAAGGACATCGTCGAGGCCAAATTCCAGGAAGTCGGGCTGATCTGAAGCCGGTCTTCGCCGTCGTTGCGTTGGACGTCCGAGTAGAGTGAGCGTGCAAAGTCAGTGTCCATGAGTATCGCCTTCGCTACCGCCGACCGTGCGGTTGCCGCCGACAAACCGATCCGCGTCATGGTCGTGGACGATTCGGTCGTCGCGCGCAGCCTGGTGGCGCGCTGGGTCGACGGCGAACCGGACATGACGGTCGCCGCGTCGCTGCGGACCGGGCGCGAGGCCGTCGACCGCATCGAAGGCAGCGATGCCGACGTCGTCGTGCTCGACATCGAAATGCCCGAGCTCGACGGCATTTCGGCACTGCCGCTCTTGTTGAAGAAAAAGCGCGACCTGATGGTGATCATGGCGTCGGCGATCACCCGCCGCGGCGCCGAAGTCTCATTGCGCGCGCTCTCCCTCGGCGCCGCCGATTATATCCCCAAGCCCGCGACCACGCGCGAGGCCACCACATCCACCGAGTTCCGCCGCGAGCTGATCGAGAAAATCCGCAACCTCGGTCGCCGCCGCCGCCTGTTGCTGCGCCAGCCGATGCCGGTCCCGGCACCCGCCGAAGCCCGCCTGCCGCGCCATACGCTGGTGCCGCTGCCGTCGCGCGACGGTTTGTCGGCCAAGCACGAGGCGCCGCCGCTGACGTTACGGCCGTTCTCGCCGATCATGCCGCGCGCCTTGCTGATCGGCTCCTCGACCGGCGGCCCGCAGGCGCTCACCGCGCTGATCGAAAAGCTTCCCGCCGCGATCGACCGCGCGCCGGTCTTGATCACCCAGCACATGCCACCGACTTTCACGACGGTTTTGGCCGAGCATCTGTCGCGCGTCGGCGGCCGCGGCGCCCACGAAGCCGAACACGGCGAGCCGGTGCTCGCCGGCGGCGTCTATGTGGCGCCGGGCGGCCGCCATATGCGCGTCGCCCGCGACCGCGACGGCATCAAGATCGCGCTTGGCGACGATCCGCCGATCAATTTCTGCAAACCATCGGTCGATCCGCTGTTCTCCTCGGCGGCGGCGGTGTGGGGCTCGAGCGCGCTGGCGCTGGTTCTCACCGGCATGGGCGCCGACGGCACCCACGGCGCCGCCGATATCGTGGCCGCCGGCGGCAGCGTCATGGCGCAAGACGAGGCGACCAGCGTCGTCTGGGGCATGCCGCGTTCGGTCGCGCAGGCCGGACTATGCTCGGCGGTGCTGCCGCTCAACGAGATTGCACCAAGGATACTTCGATTATTTGCGGGGGGCCGCGCGTGACGCCGCTTGATTACGATTATCTGCGCCGCTGCCTGAGGGAGCGATCCGGCCTCGTGCTGTCGGCCGAGAAGCAGTATCTGGTCGAGAGCAGGCTGCTCCCTGTCGCGCGCAAGGCCGGCTTGTCTGGTCTCGGCGATCTGGTGCGTGCGCTCCGCCTCGGTCAGGACAATGCGCTGATGACCGCGGTCATCGAAGCGATGATGACCAACGAATCGTTCTTCTTCCGCGACAAGGTGCCGTTCGAGCATTTCCGCAACGTCGTCATGCCGGCGCTGATCGCGTCGCGCCGTGCGTCGCGCTCGATCCGCATCTGGTGCGCCGCCGCTTCCACCGGCCAGGAGCCGTATTCGCTTGCCATGTGTCTCAAAACCATGGAGCGCGAGATCGCCGGCTGGCGCGTCGACATCCTGGCGACCGATCTCTCCGGCGAGGTGCTGGAGAAGGCGCGGCAGGGCATCTACAGCCAGTTCGAGGTGCAACGCGGGCTGCCGATCCAGCTTTTGATCAAGCATTTCGCGCAAGTCGGCGAACTGTGGCAGATCGCGCCGGAGCTGCGCGCCATGGTCAAATACCGGCAGTTCAACCTGTTGGCCGACTTTGCCCAGCTCGGCCTGTTCGACGTCATCTTCTGCCGCAACGTGCTGATCTATTTCGACCAGCAGGCCAAGATCGACGTGCTCAACCGCATGGCGCGCGCGATGGCGAGCGACGGCTATCTGGTGCTCGGCGCGGCGGAGACCGTGGTCGGCCTCGTCGACAGCTTCAAGGTCGTGCCCGACAACCGCGGCCTTTACGCGCCGAACGCGCGGCGGCCGCTCACACCTGCGCAGCCTGCGGCCAAACCCATCCCGCGCCTGGCGGTGGTGAACGGCGGCCGCTGATCGACTTTCGCTTTTCGATCGTGTTCTGACGCACAAATAAAAACCCCGCCTCGCGGCGGGGTTTTCACATTCCCGGTCTCACTGAAGTCTTCAGGCGGGTATCTTCGCCTCTTCTTCGGTCGGCTCGCGCAGCACATAGCCGCGGCCCCAGACCGTCTCGATGTAGTTCTTGCCGCTCGAAGCGTTGGCGAGCTTCTTGCGCAGCTTGCAGATGAAGACGTCGATGATCTTCAGCTCGGGCTCGTCCATGCCGCCGTAGAGATGATTGAGGAACATCTCCTTGGTCAGCGTCGTGCCCTTGCGCAGGCTCAGGAGCTCCAGCATCTGGTACTCCTTGCCGGTCAGATGCACCCGCGCGGCACTGACTTCGACGGTCTTGGTGTCGAGATTGACCACGAGATCGCCGGTCTGGATGACCGACTGGGCGTGGCCTTTGGAGCGCCGCACGATGGCGTGGATGCGGGCGACCAGCTCGTCCTTGTGGAACGGCTTGGTCATGTAGTCGTCGGCGCCGAAGCCGAGACCCCGCACCTTGTCCTCGATGCCGGCTAACCCCGATAGGATCAGGATCGGCGTCTTGACCTTCGAAACGCGCAAGGAGCGCAACACTTCGAAGCCGGACATGTCTGGAAGGTTCAGGTCGAGGAGGATGATGTCGTAGTCGTAGATCTTGCCAAGATCGATCCCTTCCTCGCCGAGATCGGTCGTGTAGACGTTGAAGCTCTCGGATTTGAGCATCAACTCGATCGATTGCGCGGTAGCGCTATCGTCTTCAATCAGTAAAACGCGCATGCCAGTCCCCTTCCTCGCCGCGAGGGCTTAAGGTCGGCACGCCGCAGCGGCGGCCCCTGGAAAACGCCTTGGGACAAACTGATTCGACACACTAACGACGCTATGGTTAACAAAACCTGATTCCTTCATGCAAGCATTCTGTAGGCGAATTCCGACGAATCGCCTTAAGATGTTGCCCTACAGGGGTTTTCTGACCACGCATCGGCTCATGTTTCAAATTAAGTTCCGGTGCTAACCGACTCTAACGACTCACCCTCCATCCTGGCCGGTGAGCCGCCTTGTTCCCAAGGACGATAACTGGATGATTAACGGCCCGGGTAAATACACCGTTAAGACGACGGCCTTCCGGGTAACCATTATTGCGGTCTTAAGATCGCGAGGCCGGCCGTGAAGGCGCTCGCCGAGCAGATCAACGAGCTCGACGGCATCGAAATCTATGGCCGCGTGGTCGGCGTTCGCGGCCTGATGGTCGAAGTTTCGGGGCCGTTGCACGCCATGTCGGTCGGCGCCCGGGTGGTAATCGAGACACAGGCCAAAAATATTCCCTGCGAGGTGGTCGGCTTCTCCGGCAATAACGCGCTGCTCATGCCGTTCGCGCCGCTCGAAGGCGTGCGGCGGGGCTGCCGGGCGCTGGTCACTTCGGTTGCCGGCGCGGTGCGGCCGTCGGCCGGTTGGCTCGGCCGGGTGGTCAACGCGCTCGGCGAGCCGATCGACGGCAAGGGCCCGCTTTTGCTCGGGCCGTCGCCTTATGCCTTCAGGAATACCCCGCCGCTGGCGCATGCGCGCCGCCGGGTCGGCTCGCCGCTCGATCTCGGCGTGCGCGCGCTCAACACCTTCCTGACCTGCTGCCGCGGCCAGCGCATGGGCATTTTCTCCGGCTCCGGCGTCGGTAAATCGGTGCTGCTGTCGATGTTGGCGCGCAACGTGGAGGCCGATGTCACGGTGATCGGCCTGATCGGCGAACGCGGCCGCGAGGTGCAGGAGTTCTTGCAGGACGACCTCGGCGACGCCGGTCTTGCCCGTTCGGTGGTGGTGGTCTCGACCTCCGACGAGCCGGCCTTGATGCGCCGGCAGGCGGCGCACGAGACGCTGGCCATCGCCGAATATTTCCGCGACGAGGGCAAGGACGTGCTGGTCCTGATGGATTCGGTGACGCGCTTTGCCATGGCGCAGCGCGAGATCGGGCTGTCCGCGGGCGAGCCGCCGACCGCCAAAGGTTATACCCCGACCGTGTTCACCGAACTGCCGCGGCTCCTGGAGCGGGCCGGCCCCGGCACCGAGCAGGGCACCATCACCGGCATTTTCACCGTGCTGGTGGACGGCGACGATTACAACGAGCCGATCGCCGACGCCGTGCGCGGCATTCTCGACGGCCATATCGTCATGGAACGCGCCATCGCCGAGCGCGGCCGTTACCCCGCCATCAACGTGCTCAAATCGGTGTCCCGCACCATGCCGCGGGCGGCCGACCAGGCTTACCTGCCGGTCCTGACCAAGGCGCGCCAGGTCATGGCGACCTATACGGACATGGAGGAATTGATCCGTCTCGGCGCCTACCGGGGCGGGACCAGCCCCGAGGTCGACGAGGCCATCCGCCTGCACAAGCCGCTGGAGGATTTTTTGGCCCAGGGCAAGGAAGAGGCGACCAGCCTGGCCGACGGATATCGCCGTTTGGACGAGATTTTGGCGGGTTCGGAAACGGAACGCTAACGATATCGCGCCACAATCCGCGGGATTTGAGGCGCCGCGCGCGGTTTTTGCGGCGCCATGGTGCTGTGACTTCGGGGGAGTAGTAGTCGATGAAGTCCCGTGAGACGCTTATTCGCCTGAAGAAGTTTCAGGTCGACGAGAAACGGCGCAAGGTCGCGCAGATCGAGACCATGATCGCCGAGTTCGAGCGCATGGCCGCGGACCTCGAGCGTGAGATCAAGGTCGAGCAGGATCGCGCCGGCATCCACGATCCCGGCCATTTTGCCTATCCGACCTACGCCAAGGCCGCGATCGGCCGTCGCGAGAATCTCAAGCGCTCCTCCGACGAATTGCGCACCCAGCTCGAGGACGCCAAGCTCGCGCTGGCGGAAGCCTTTGAGGAGCTCAAGAAGGTCGAGCTGCTCGACGAGCGCGACCAGATCCGCGAGCGCGAGGCCGAGAACGCCGCCGAACAGGCCGAGCTCGACGACATCGCGCTGATGCGCGTGCGCGGCGTGGCGCCGGCGTAAATCCTTTCCCGTCATTCCGGGGCCGAGCGCAGCTCGGAGCCCGGAATCCATAATCACCACCGGTGCAAATCCTGCACGGTCGGTGGCTATGGATTCCGGGTTCGCCGCTTTGCGGCGCCCCGGAATGACGAAAAACCCCCTCGTTTCGCTCTCGACGAGTACCTGCCTCCGCGGTGATAATCACCCGGGGCGAGGGTGCTAGGGTCAGGCTTCCGGGGTCTGGGGCGTTATGTTGATGCAGGCGGAGCTCGTCTGGCTTGTTGGAGCCGTCGCCAAGGGCGACACGGCCGCGTTCGAACGGCTTTACGGCGCGACGCGGGCGAAACTCTATGGGGTGCTGTTACGTATCTTGGGAAAGCCCGAATTGGCCGAGGAGGTCATGCAGGAGACTTATCTCAAGGTCTGGAAAATGGCGGACAAGTTCGACCCGACGCTGGCGAGCCCGATCACCTGGATGGTGGCCATGGCGCGCAACCGCGCCATCGACATCGTGCGCAGGCGCGGCGAAATTTCCATCGAGGATGAGCCGGAGGCGCAGAACGTTCCCGCCGAGACGCCGGCGCCGCTGGCGCGCCGCGAGATGACCGAGGAGCTGAAACGACTCCTGTCCTGCCTCGGCAAGCTCGATCCGGAAAAGCAGCGCATCGTGCTGCTGGCCTATTACAGCGGCTGGAGCCGGGAACAGCTCTCCACCAAGCTCGATATTCCGGTGAACACGATCAAGACATGGTTGCGGCGCAGCCTGCTGGAAATTCGCGAGTGCATGGGACGGTAATCGCAAGACGATGGGATCAGTGCCGTGATGTATGACGACGCCCAGGATGCGCTAGCCGCCGAATACGTGCTCGGCACGCTCTCCGCCGACGAGCGCGAGCACGCCGAAGCCTTGCTCACGCTCGATCCAGGCTTTGCCGCGTCGGTGCGGATGTGGGAGCGCCGGCTCGGCGAGCTCAACGTCATGGTCGAGGCGGTCGAGCCGCCGCCGGAGCTTTGGGACAAGATCAAAGCGGAGCTCGGCGTGGTCGAGACGTCGAGTGAAGCGCCGCAGGCGGCGCCGGCGCCGGTGCCGGCTTCGGCTGAGCCACCGGTCGAAATGCCGCCGGAAACACCGCCCGCGGAATCGCCGCCGCTGACCATGGCGGACGAGCCGGGCACGGACTCGATCCCCATACCGCCGCCGGTTGGGGAGCTTCCGGAAGCCGTGTCGGATTCGATTGCCGCGTCGCTCGCCAAAAGTCTGGCCGAGCCGGCCGAGGAGCGCAGCGAGCGGGTGACAGCGCCGCCGGTGATCCCACCCGAGGTGGAGGCCAAATTCGAGCCCAAGGTCGAGCCCAAGCTCGAGCGCAGCGCCAATGTCGTGCAGCTGGCCCGCGGGGTCAGCCGTTGGCGCCGCATGACCGTGGTCATGGGGGCGATCGCCGCCTTGCTGGCGCTCTATATCGGGCTCGCCCAGTTCGCCCCCGGCCTGGTCCCGCTCGGACCGCGCAGCCAGGTGGTCGCGCAAGCGCCGGCGCAGCTTGGCGCCCGGCTCGTCGCCGTGCTGCAGCAGGAGCCGACCGCGCCGGCCTTCCTGCTCACAGTCGATCCGCAGAGCCGGACGCTCGTGGTGCGCCGGGTCTCGGCCACGCCCGAGGCCGGCCGCAGCTACGAGCTGTGGCTGATCTCCAGCCAATTCCCCACCCCAAAATCGCTCGGCGTCGTCGGCAATGACGAGTTCACCCAGCGGCAAATCCCCGGCAATTTCGACGTCGCGACGTTGCGGGCGGCAAGCTACGCGGTGTCGCTCGAGCCCTCGGGCGGTTCGCCGAGCGGCGTGCCGACCGGGCCGGTGCTGTTCACCGGCAAGATCGTCGAATCCGTGCCGACGGCGGCACCGGCGCCGCGGACATAAATCCCCGAGCGGCTGTCGCCGCCGACGGCGCCAAAAACAAAAAGCCCGGCACAAGGCCGGGCTAAGTGGGGGACTGAAGTTCGGGGAATTCGGGGTCTTAGCGGATCGTCGGGGTCTGACCGCTGCTCAGGGTCGTCTGCTGGCCGGCTTTGACCAGCGCCGAGGTGCTGAGATCGATATTGCTGCTGACGTGGGCGAAAATGCCCACCACTGCCACCATCGTCGCGCAAACGAGGCCGAGGATCACGATCTTGACGTGAGTGCCGCGGTCGGCGCTGTACATCGAATGGTTCATTACTGCCTCCCAGTGTTCTGCCTATTAGTCGCGGCAGCCGGGCCAAAAGGTTCACTCGCAAAGCAACTGGGGACTAAGATTCAGCTAAAAAACGCCTCTTCACCGAACGGTGAAGACCCGTGATAACGGTTGAATGGGCTTCCGGTTCCCCTCAAGGGGATGCTGCCGGCCGGCCCGGGTCAATTGCCGCCTAGAGGCGGCCTGCTGGAGGTTCGAATCGTGCGTCAGATCGTGTCGGAACTGGCCCCAACGGGGGTTCTTCGCGCCGGAATCAACATGAGCAACTTTTTGCTGGTCACCGGCAAAACCGTGGCCGGGGACCCGCAAGGGGTGGCGCCCGACATGGCCGCCGAAATCGCCAAGCGCCTGAGCGTCCCGGTCGCCTACGTGAAATACGAGCGGCCCTCGATCCTGGCCGACGCCGCCGGCACCAATACCTGGGATATCGGCCTCATCGGCGCCGAGCCGCAGCGGGCGGCAAAGATCACCTTCACGGCGGCCTATTGCGAGATCGAAGCGACCTACCTGGTGCCGAAGGGCTCAGCCCTGCAAGCCATCGCCGATGTCGACCGCGCAGGCGTCCGGATCACGGTGCGGCGCGGCGCGGCTTACGATCTCTGGCTCGAGCGCAACATCAAGCACGCCACGGTGCTGCGCTCGGACAGCGCCGACGGCCCCCTCAACCAGTTCATCGCCGAAGGACTTGAAGCCTATGCGGCGCTAAAACCTGCGCTATTGACCGACATCGAGAAGGTGCCGGGCAGCAAAATCTTGCCGGGCAACTTCATGACGGTGCAGCAGGCCATCGGCACGGCAAAGCCGAATACAGTCGGCGCCGCGTTCTTGAGCGAATTCGTTGAGGACGCCAAGCGCTCAGGCCTGGTGGCGCGGCTGATCGAGAAACATCACGTCAAAGGCCTGTCGGTCGCGGCCTAAATACTCGCGACCGTCTTGAGCCTCGCCCGCGGGTGAATTTCCGACTGCGCCATGACGCTGGTCTGGGCGCGGAAGCGCTCGACGATGCCGCGCACGAACGGCCGGATGCCGGGCGAGGTGACCAGCACGGGCGCCTCGCCGTCGCGCGCCGCCTGCTCGAATTTCTCCCGCACCAGGTTGATGAACTCGGTGAGTTTTGACGGCTGCATGGCGAGGCTGCGGTCGTCGCCCTGGCCGACGATCGATTCGGCGAACGCCTGTTCCCACTTGGCGGTGAGCGCGATGATCGGCAGGTGGCCGACGCCGGTCGTATGCTGGGCGCAGAGCTGGCGGGCGAGGCGGGCGCGGACATGCTCGGCCAGCATCGCCGGATTGCGCGTCGTGCCGAGCCCATCGGCGATGCCTTCGAGGATGGTCGCCAGATCGCGGATCGAGACCCGCTCGGCGAGCAGGATTTGCAGCACGCGCTGGATGCCCGAAATGGTGATCAGCGACGGCACGATGTCCTTGATCAGCTCGCTCTGCTCCTTCGGCAGTTCCTTGATCAGTTTCTGCACCTCGCCATAGGACAACAGCTCCGACATGTTGGCCTTGATCAGCTCGGTGAGGTGGGTGGCGAGCACGGTCGCCGCGTCCACCACGGTGTAGCCTTTGACGGAAGCCTCTTCCTTGAGCGCCGCGTCGATCCAGGTTGCCGGCAGGCCAAACGTCGGCTCGGTGGTGTGCACGCCGGGCAGCGTCACCTGATTGCCTGCCGGGTCCATGACCATGTACTGGCCGTGCCATACCTTGCCGCTGCCGGCCTCGACCTCCTTGATCTTGATGACATAGCTGTTGGCGTCGAGCTGGACGTTGTCGAGGATGCGCACCGACGGCATGACGAAGCCCATCTCGATCGCCAGCGACCGGCGCAGCGCCTTGATCTGCTCGGTCAGGCGGTCGGAACCGTCGGGCGCATTGACCAGCGGCAACAGCGCGTAGCCGAGCTCGATCTTGAGGTCGTCCATCTTGAGCGCCGCCGACATCGGCTCTTCGACGGGCGCCGCCTGCGCGGTCTCGGTTTTCTTGGTTTCGGCAGCGATCGCCAGCTTGTTGCGGCGGTTGATCGTGTAAGCCAAGCCCGCCGTGCCGCCGCCCAGGATCAGGAACGGGATCATCGGGATGCCGGGCAGAAGCGACATTACCAGCATGACGGCGGCCGACATGCCGAGCGCCTTGGGATAGGTGGAGAGCTGGCTGAGCAGCGCCTTGTCGGCTGCGCCGGTGACGCCGGCCTTCGACACCAAAAGGCCGGCGGCAATCGATACGATCAGCGCCGGCACCTGGGTGACCAGGCCGTCGCCGACGCTCAACAGCGTGTAGGTATGCGCGGCGTCGGTGAAGCTCATATTCTGCTGCAGGATGCCGATGATCATGCCGCCGATGACGTTGATCAAAACCACCAGCAGGCCGGCAATGGCGTCGCCGCGAACGAATTTCGAGGCGCCGTCCATGGCGCCGAAGAAGCTGGATTCGCCTTCAAGGTTCTTGCGCCGCCGCCGTGCTTCCTGTTCGTCGATCATGCCGGCGGACAGATCGGCGTCGATCGCCATCTGCTTGCCGGGCATGGCATCCAAGTGGAAGCGGGCGGCGACTTCGGCGATGCGGCCGGAGCCCTTGGTGATGACCACGAAATTCACGATCACCAGGATCGTGAACACGATGATGCCGATGACGAAATTGCCGCCCATGACGAAGCCGCCGAACGCCTCGATGACATGGCCGGCGGCGGCCGTGCCCTCGTGGCCGCGGGCGAGAATGAGCCGGGTCGAGGCGAGGTTGAGCGCCAGCCGCAGCATGGTCGCGATCAACAGCACGGTCGGGAAGGCGGAGAATTCCAGCGGCGCCTGGATGAACAGCGACGTCATCAGGATCAGCACCGAGAACGTGATCGAGATGGCGAGCGAGAAGTCGAGCAACAGCGCCGGCAATGGCAAAATGAGGACGACCAGGATCGCCATCATGGCGACGGCGAGCCCGATGTCGCTTCGCCGGAGCATGGTGCCAAGGTCGACGAGGCGCGACAGCGCCGTCTCTCCGCGCTCGGCCGATGTTGTGTCGGTCATGCCGGTCGATCGATTCCGTCGGTCGCGCGGCTCAAAGCTGTGCGCAGCGGCTGGTGGGCCACCGGCACGAATGAATGGAGCCGCGCTCGCGTCCAAAGCTGGCCTCGAAGAGTGCGGTGGAAAGGCCTCCCAGGCAAAATGTGCCGGGTATATGGTTACTGAGGGGTTAAGATCGGCCCAGGTTTCGCGCCCGGAGGCGTCATGAGGATCGAATGGCCGTGAATTATCGCGTTGCGCTCGGTGTCGCCGTGCTTGCCGTGGCCACCACGGCCGCCATGGGCGCGATGGCCGATGGAATCGACCCCGGCTTGTGGAAGGTCATCACCCGCACCGAAACCGGCGGCGTGATCGGGCCGCCGCATGAAAGCTTGAAATGCCTGACCGCCGAGCAGACCCACGACCTGACCACGACGTTCACGCCGGTGCCGAACACGGTGAATTCCGTTTGTGCGCCGATCGAACACGATATCGCGGGCGACAAGCTGACGTGGCGACTCAGCTGCAAAGGCCAGCTCGACATGGAGCTCACCGGCGATTTCACCTTCGACAGCCCACACCACTATTCGGCGACGGTACGAACCAAGGCGCAGATGGGGGGAATGACGATGGTCGATTCGCGCAATACGCTCGAGGGCCAGTGGGTGTCCGAATGTCCGCCGCAGTAGGATTGCCGCATTGCCATGCTGAAGCTTTGACATGTTGAAGTTTTGCTTGGCCCTCGTCGCCGCCTTCGGCGCGCAAGCCGCGCTCGCCCAGGAACGGCCCGCCGCCT
>Ga0208604_1000014_pt1 | contig 24264 bp, 22 predicted proteins | sample MicForSoSWNH22_M_FD_188009 | JGI IMG/M metagenome (GOLD analysis project Ga0208604, IMG submission 188009) | Forest soil microbial communities from Harvard Forest Long Term Ecological Research site in Petersham, Massachusetts, USA - MetaG HF016... | ecosystem: Environmental > Terrestrial > Soil... | reverse complement strand
ATCTGATCATCAGCGGCGGCAGCAACATTTATCCGCGCGAGGTCGAAGAGGTGCTGCTCCGCCATCCGGGCGTGATCGAGGTGTCGGTAATTGGACGTCCGCACGCCGATTGGGGCGAAGAGGTCGTGGCCTGCGTCGTGGCACGGCCGGAACAAAAGATCTCGGCGGAAGACCTGGACACGCTTTGTCTCTCCGCCATCGCGCGCTTCAAGCGGCCGCGCGATTACGTCTTCCTCGACACGCTGCCGAAGAACAATTACGGCAAAATCCTCAAGACCGAGCTGCGCGAGCTCGATCTCCGGCAACACAAGCGGTGACATGGCCGATCGGCTCAAGGGCAAGGTAGCGCTGGTCGTCGGCGCCGGTTCGATCGGGCCCGGATGGGGTAACGGCAAGGCCACGGCGGTGGCGTTTGCGCGCGAGGGTGCGCGCGTGTTTTGCGCCGACATCAATCCGGCCGCCGCCGAGGAGACCGCCAACATCATCGAGGACGAAGGCGGCCAGGCCGCGGCGCATCGCGCCGACGTCAGCAAGGCCGCCGATGTCGCCGCGATGGTCGAAGCCTGCGTCTCGGCTTTCGGCCGCATCGACGTGCTCGACAACAATGTCGGCATCGCCGAGATGGGAGGCGTGGTCGAATTATCGGAAGCGGCCTGGGATCACGTCTTCGCCGTCAATCTTAAAAGCGCTTTCCTGACCATGAAGCACGTGATCCCGGTCATGGAGCGGCAGGGCGGCGGCTCGATCATCAACATCTCCTCGATCGCGTCGATCCGTTATACCGGCGTGCCCTACGCGACCTATTACGCCACCAAGGCCGCGCTCAACCAGCTCAGCAAAACCACCGCGGTCGAATATGCGGCCAAACGGATCAGGGTGAATGCCATCCTGCCGGGGCTGATGAAGACGCCGATGGTCGAGCACAGCGCCGGCCTCGCCAAGAGCTACGCCGGTGGCGACGTCGAAGAGATGTGGCGCGCCCGCGATCGCCAGGTGCCGATGGGATTTGGGGGCGATGCCTGGGACGTCGCCTGGGCCGCGGTCTATCTCGCCAGCGACGAGAGCCGCTACGTCACCGGGCTAGAGCTCGTGGTCGACGGCGGCATCACGCTGAAATACGTGTGAGCCGCGCACTCACCACGCGCCGGCGGTAAATTGCAGGCGCTGGGTGACGTCGTAAGGCTGCTTGGCGAACGGATAGGCGTAGTCGACCCGCAGCGGCCCGAACGGCGAATCCCAGATCAGGCTGGCGCCGGCCGAGGCGCGCAGTGAGCGCGAATTGGCGATTTGCTGCGACGGCGACAGCGCATTCAGGTTCGACACGCTCGACGCGCCGTTGGCCCACAGGCTGCCGACGTCGGAGAACAGCGCCATTTTCAATTGCGCGTCCGCGGGGACCAGCGGTACCGGTGCCTGCAATTCGGCCGATGAGGTCCAGTAAACGTTGCCGCCGACATTATCCATCGTCGTGCCCGGCGTGATGTCGCGCGGGCCAAAACCGTTGGGTGCAAAACCGCGAACGAGCTGCGGGCCGCCGAAGAAGCCGTTGATCAGCGGCAAGGGCTGGCCGCCCCACGGCGTGATGTAGCCGCCCTGCGTCCGCACCATGCCGACCACATCGCCGGCGATCGGGTGGTAGTAGCGCACGTCCTCGGTGGTGCGGGCGAATTTTGTCGCGCCGCCCAGGCCGGCAAAATCGTTGTTGGTCTGGGCGCGGAAGCCCTCCGTCGGGTGCCTGGCATCGTCGAGCGTGGAATAGACCACGCTGTTGCCGACTGAGGACACCCACGATGGCCCGGCCTGCGCCGCCTGCTGGATCGGTAGCGAGGCCGCGGTTCCCGTAGGCAGCGATACGTTCTGATTATAGATCGAGTAATTCCACGTCACGCCGAGTTGGTCGCTGAACGGCGTACCGAGCAAGAGCTTGGCGCCGTAGAGCGAGGTGTCATAGGACTGATTGCTGTTAGCGAACGTCTGCTTGCCGAACAGCTCGCCGCCGAGCGAGACCCGCGGGCCAAGCGCGTAAGGCTCGGTGAAGCCGAGGACAAAACCGCGGGCATATTGGCCGTACATCACCGAAGCCTTGGCGATGTCGCCAGTGCCGAGAAAATTCCTGTCGCTGATGCTGATCTGCGCCAGCCAGCCGTCGGTCGTGGAATAGCCGCCGGCAATGGAGAAATCGCCGGTCTGCTGCTCCTCGACCGCGACGTCGAGAACGACACGATCGGAGGCCGAGCCCGGCCTGCTGCCGATCTTCACTGATTTGAAATAGCCGAGCGCCTTGAGGTGGCGCTCGCCGCGGTCGACCAGCGCGCGGTTATAGGCGTCGCCCTCGCCGAAATCGAATTCGCGGCGGATCACTTCGTCGCGGGTCTTGGTATTGCCGAGGATCTCGATGCGCTCGACATAGAGCCGTTTGCCCTGGTCGATGGTGTACACCACGTTTATCTGGCGGCTGCCAGCCAAGCGCTGCGTGCGCACCGACACATCGGCGAACGGCTCGCCGCTTTTGGCGAGCTGCATCGCCAGATCCCCGACGGTCTTGTCCACCGCGTCCGTGTCGTAGACATCGCCGGACGGCGTGCGCAGGTACTGCATTAGATCCGCGGCGGCAGCGGTCTTCAGGTGCGAGTCGATATCGACTTTGCCGACGCGGTATTGCGGACCTTCGTCGATCTTGAAGACGACGACGACGCCGGCCTTGTCGACGTCATAGCTCGACGACGCGACCAAATGCACGTCGTCATAACCGTGGGCGCGATAAAATTTGCGCAAGAGATCGCCGTCGTTCGCGACCTTGTCGGGATCATAGCTGTCGTTGTCGAGCGCAAAGCTCAACGGATTGGTGACGCCGGTCTTGACCACGCCGCTGAGCTTGTTGCGCGGAAAAGCGGCATTGCCGGCGAACACGATCTGGCGGACCGCGAGTTTTTCGTTTTCCTTGATCTCGAAGACGAGGTTGACCCGACCGTCCTTGAGCTTGATGGTTTTCGGCACGACCCGCGTCTCGAAATAGCCGCGCAGGCGATAAAGCGCGGCGATGCGCTCGACGTCGCTCTGCACGAAGGCGCGCCACACCGGGCCGCTTTCCTTCGACTGCAAATCCTTCTTGAGATCGACGTCCTTGATCTTGTGGTTGCCCTCGAAGGCGACGCGGACGACGGTCGGGTTCTCGACGACCGACACAAACACGGCATCGCCGTCGTGCGAGATTTTCACGTTCTGGAACAGCCCGGTGGCGTAAAGCTGCTTCAGCGTCGCGTCGAGCGCGGCGGCATCAAGCTTGCCGTCTGCCGCGGGGTGAAAATAGGAGCGGATGGTATCGGTGCCGACATGCCGATTTCCGGTCACTGTGATCGCGGAATCCTTCACTCCCGCTGCGGCGGCATCGGCGCACGCGGCGGTCAAAAGAAATATCGACAAAACTATCGAAAGAATGGCGGCTGATCCCCGGCCGTCCATTGCCACACCCCACGTCCCACAGGCCCGGAGCCATCACATCCGGTTGCGGCGGCGGGATCGTGACCGATTGTGTCGGAATCTGAGGTATTGTTGGGGCGTTTGCCGTAATGGTTTACGCTTAACTTTCCGCCCCCGCGTTAGCGGGGGAGGGGGACCGCCCGAAGGGCGGTGGGGGGGGCGCCGGATTCGCCGCTTCTTTACCGTTGCAGGTAGTGAAAGCAGACAAGCTTGATTCACTGGCAACGCGAAATGATTTGATCAAGCTCGTCGCCCGTACTCAAACCTGCATCATCGAAATTACGTCGCCGCCCGCGCCCCCTCCACCACCCTGCTTCGCAGGGTGGTCCCCCTCCCCCGCTATCGCGGGGGCGGATGAAGCTACAGCGCCCGCGTGGTGTCGTCGAACAATTCCTCGACCGAATAGCGCCGCGGAATGATCTTCATCTCCAGCGCGTAGCTCGACATCAGCTCGAGCGCCGGCTTCACCGCGTCGAAGCCGAACGGCAGCGTGTCGACGGCGCCCGGCTTGGGCAGACCGGCGGCTTTCTTGCTGTCGTGCAGCATGCGGAACACTTCGCGCACCGCGCCGGGATCGGATTGCAACACCGAGTTCTTGACCACCACCATGTGGTTCACCGGCACCGTGTTGTATTTCTTGTACCATTCCTTGGCGGCGGCATCGGGATCGGGGATGACGCTTTTCAGCCGCGGATCGGGCGGCAGCACGGTGCCGAAGATCGCGGCGTCGAGCTCGCCGTCGAGCACCATTTTGGCCATGTCCTTGCCGTCGGCGGCGCGCTCGACGCCGGGCGGATCCTTGAATTCGGGAACGTGGGCATCCTCGAACGTCACCCATTTCACCTTGCTGTTGTCGAGGCCGTAATCCTTCCACAAAATGCCGCGCAGCCAGCAGCCGGTGGTCTGGGCGAACGAGCGCACGCCGATCCGGCGGCCTTCCAGCGTGTCCGGCGTCACCGTGCCGCGCTCGGAATTGTACAGCATGGTGCCGTGCTGGAAGCGCCCCACCATGGTCGCCGGAATGAGCGTGATCGGCTTGCCGTAGGCCTTGCCCTGCAGATAGCTGACGATCGCCATCTCGCAGACGTCGAACTTCTGCTCGCGCACCATAATGCCGAAGGCCTTGTAGACCGGATTGACCTCGGTGAGATTGAGCTTCACGCGGTCGGACTTGATCTGGCCCGCTTTCAGCGCCTGGGTCTGCGGATAGGTGCCGAAGCAGGCATTGATGGTGTCGATTTTTTCGGCCGTCATCGTGCTCATATGGGCTTACCTCCGAAACTCGCTTGATCTTATGGTGCGGCTGGGCGTTAAACCAGTCTCCGCCACGCCAGGGAAGCATGACCAGCATGACCACGAACGACACCCGCATTGCTGCCGACCGGCTCGCCGCCTTCATCGTCCGCGCTTTGGCCGCGGCGGGACTGCCGGCCGCGGACGCGGAAGCTGTCGCAGGCCTCTTGGTCGAGGCTGACCTGCGCGGCAGCGACACTCATGGCGTGATCCGGCTGCCGCTTTATGTGCGCCGCATTCGCGCCGGCGGCGTCAATGCCAAACCCAACATCCGCGTGGTCAGCGACCGGCCCTCGGCGGCGCTCATCGACGGCGACAATGCCATGGGCCACCTGGTGATGCGCCGCGCCGCGCATCTCGCCATCGAAAAGGCCAAGGCGACCGGCATCGGCTGGGTCGGCGCGCGCATGAGCAATCACGCCGGCCCGGCGGCGCTCTACGTCACCTTGCCGCTGCACCACGACATGATCGGGCTCTATTTCGCCGTCGGCAGCAACAACCATTTGCCGCCGTGGGGCGGCAGCGAGAGCCTGCTCGGCACCAACCCGATGGCGGTCGCGGTGCCGGCGCAGGACGAGCCGGCCATCGTGCTCGACATGGCGCCGACGGTTGCCGCCTACGGCAAGGTGCGGCTCAAGGCGCAACGCGGCGAGCAAATGCCGATCGGCTGGATGATCGACAAGGAAGGCAAGCCGCTGACCGATCCAAAACGCGCCGACGAGGGTCATTTGCTGCCGATCGGCGATTACAAGGGTTATGGGCTGAGCCTGATCATCGGCATCCTGGCCGGTGCGCTCAATCGCGCGGCGCTGGGCCGCGACGTCATCGACTTCGTCAAGGAGACCGGCAAGGCGACCAATACCGGGCAGGCGATCGCGGCGATCGCGATCGACGCCTTCATGCCGGCGGCTGAATTCAAACGCAGCGTCGACCAGGTGATCCGCGATATCCGTGGTTCGAAGCGTCTGCCGGGCGTCGAGCGCATTTTTCTGCCGGGCGAACAGAGCCATGCCAAGCTTTTGGAGCGCCGGGCCCACGGCGTGCCGATGCCCAAAGCGCTGCGCGACAGTCTCGACACACTGGCGCGCGATCTCAACATCGCGCCGCTGGAATAGATCATGGCGCCAAACAAACAACCCGTCGGCGTCATCGGCGTCGGTCTCATGGGCGAGGTTTATGCCCGCCGCCTGGTCGCGGCGGGATTTGCGGTGATCGGCTTCGACGTCGATCCGGCGAAGAACGCGCGTTTGGCAGATCTCGGCGCACAGGCCGGTACGCTTGTCGATATCGCGCAAAAATGCGAGCCGATCGTGGTCGCGGTGTTCAACACCGAGCAGGTCGAGGATGTGGTCGAGCACGCGCTCATCCCTGCCGCTGCTGGCAAGATCGTGCTCGTCACCTCGACCTGCGATCTCGATCGCATCGCCGCGCTCGGCGCGCGCGTCGGCGACAGATTGCGCTTTCTGGAAACGCCGGTCTCGGGAACGAGCGAACAGGTCCGCCAGGGCGACGGCGTCGGCTTGATCGGCGGCGACCAAAAAATCGCGGCCGACGCCGCGCCGGTGCTCGACGCGCTGTTCGCCAGGAGTTTTCACATCGGCAAGATCGGCGACGGCGGCCGCGCCAAGCTCGCGGTCAATCTCATCCTCGGCCTCAACCGCCTGGCGCTGGCCGAAGGGCTGGTCTTTGCCGCGCGCCTCGGGCTCGATCCGGCGGCGTTCCTCGACGTCGCCCGCCGCTCGGCCGCGGCCTCGCAGGTCATGGACACCAAGGGGCCGAAAATGATCGGCGGCGATTTCGCGCCGGAAGGCCGCGTCCGCCAGACGCTCAAGGACACCCAGCTCATGCTCGACCAGGCGCGCAAGGCCGGCCAGCAACTGCCGCTGCTGCAAATTCACGCCGACGTGCTGCAGGCTTGCGTGCGCCACGGCGACAGCGAGCAGGACAACAGCATCGTCATCGAGGAAATCCGCCGCCGCGTGTTGTGAACGCAGGTTTTTAAATGGCCGCAGGCGAGGCAAGCTCGATTGGCAAAGCGAACGCGGCATGTAAAATTCACAACAAGACGTCCAACAGTCACGGGCAAAAGAAAGTCACGGGCAAAAGCATATGAACGACAGCAAACGCAAATATAAACCAAGATCGATTAGCGGATTTCCCGAGCTGCTGCCCGAGGAACGCATCGTGGAATTGCGCTGGCTCGACACCGTCCGGGCGGCCTTTGAGAGCTACGGCTTTTGTTCCATCGAGACGCCGTCGGTCGAAGAAATTCCGGTGTTGGCGGCCAAGGGCGGCGATGTCGACAAGGAGATATATGCCCTGCATCGGCTGGCGGGGGCAGCCGATGATTCGGACTCCAGGGTCGCCTTGCACTACGATCTGACGGTGCCGCTCGCGCGCTACGTCGCGCAGCACTATGCAAACCTGGTATTTCCGTTCAAGCGCTACCAAATTCAGCGCGTATGGCGCGGTGAGCGTCCGCAAGAAGGTCGGTTTCGAGAGTTCTACCAATGCGACATCGACATCATCGACAACAACGCGGTGTCGATACACTTCGATGCGGAGCTGCCGGAGATCGTATATCAGATACTGCAGAGCCTGAACATCGGCGGAGTGTCTCTGAATATCAACAACCGGAAAATCCTCGAGGGATTTTACAAAGGGCTGGGGATCGAGAATACCGTTCCCGTCATCAGAGTGTTGGACAAGCTCGACAAAGTTGGCGCGGCTGGAGTTCGCGATCTTCTCATCGAGACATTGAATTTGCCGCCGCCGGTCGCCGAGAAGTGTTTGACGCTGGCAGGCATCCGGACCGCCGACTCTTCCTTCGTAGACAAGGTTCGTGAATTGAACGTCCAGTCCGCCCTCCTGGACGAGGGTTTGACGGAACTTGAATTCGTCATGACGAGCGTGGCGCAGAAGCACTCCGGCGTAATCTTCGCGGATTTGTCCATCGCGCGGGGTTTCGATTACTACACGGGCACGGTGTACGAGGGAAAACTGACCGATTTTCCAAATTATCCCAGCATCTGCTCGGGCGGACGCTACGATAATCTGGTCGGCGCGTTTTCCGGCCAAAAACTGCCGGGAGTTGGAATATCGATCGGGCTGACCAGAATATTTTCGAAGCTATTGAAAGAGGGGCGCATACCTCTTGGCCCGAAAGGGCCGACGGATGTTCTCGTCGCCTACATTCCCGGCGAAACCCGATCGCTCATGCTGGAGACGGCGAGAATTCTGCGATCGCGAGGTTTGAAGGTGGAGATGTATCACGAAGAACGCAAAATGGATGCGCAGCTGCGTTATGCCGCAAGGAAGGGAATTCCCTACGTTTGGTTTCCGTCCTCCGGTTCACGACCTCATGAAGTAAAAGACATGGCGGCCGGCACCCAGGCCCCCGCAGATCCGGCAATTTGGTTTCCGGGCGTGAAAGGCGGATAAAACGCGTCGATTTGCGCTCGCGGACAATGTCATTGCGGGACTTGGTTCCGAGACTTGGGATTGACCCTCAAAGTCAGGCATAATATGAGGACGCAATGGCGGGCGTAGCTCAATTGGTTAGAGCGCCAGACTGTGAATCTGGAGGTCGCCGGTTCGACCCCGGTCGTCCGCCCCACATCACCCTCGTATAAAAATATGCTCAGACAGTTGAGACTGAGCTTTTGCAAAAAAGACCGTAATCGCCTCAGGAATGCCGATTCCTTTCGCGGCAATTGCGACCGCCGCCGCCGGTAACCGGCGTTGACTTTCCAACCGGTTCTCCAAATACTGAGCGTCAAGCAAAAAAATCGACCGCAAAAGCGGTGCAGTCAGGGAGGAACGCCATGACGACCTCACGACGGTCGCTGCTTAAGACATCTGCCGCAACGGTTGCCGCGATAGGCCTTTCCGGGCGCTTTGCCAGCGCCGAGGCGGAGACCATTCGGATCGGCGTCGTTTACGACCTGTCCGGCCCATTCGCCGCCGGCGGTTCTGTCGCCTGCTCCATCGGCGCCCAGATCGCCATCGACCTCGTCAACGAGCGCGGCGGCGTCGCCGGCAAATACAAGGTCGTGCCGATCAACGCCGATTGCCAGAGCAAGGTGGATGTGGCGATCAACGAGGTCGAGCGGCTGATCAGCCAGGAGAAGGTCGATATCATCAACGGCGTCTATGCCAGCGCGCATGCCGTGCCGCTCGCTGCCAAAGTGGAGGCGCAAAAGAAGATTCTCTGGATCACGACGGCGATCGCGACCGCGGTGTTCAAGGACAAGAACCTGCAATACGTCTTCCGCGGCCAGATCCATTCCGACCAGTACGGCCAGGCCTTCGCCGCCTTTATCGCCGACAACGCCAAGGCCAAGCTCGGCGCCGAGCCGGGCAACATCAAGGTCGCGATCATCCACGAGGACGGGCCCTATGGGGTCGGCGTCGCCGACGCCAGCGAGCGGTTTGGCAAGGAGAAAGGCCTCCAAATCGTGATGGTGGAAGGCTATTCGGCCACCGCGCCCGATCTCTCATCGCTGGTCACCAAGCTCAAGCGGGCCGGCGCCGACGTGGTTTCCCAGGTCGGTTATAATCCCGACATCACGCTGTTCCTGCGCCAGGCGCGCGAGAGCGGATTGCGGTTCAAGATGCTGGTCGGCAACGGCGCCGGTTACAGCCAGCTCGACAAGCTGCGGGCGACCTTCGGCACCGACATCGACAATTTCTGCAACATCGATCCGGTCCCGGCGCAATTGCTCAATCCCGCTTCGCTGGCGCCGGGAATTGGCGATCTCACCAAGACCATGGTCGAGCGCTACAAGGCCAAGACCAACGCCACCGATGTGCCGCCGCATTGCTCGATGGGCTTCAACCAGACCTGGGTGCTGCTCAATAACGTGCTGCCGGTCGCCAAGGAGAAATACGGCGGCTTCGACGCCGAGGCGGTACGCCAAGCCGCGCTCGACGTCGACATTCCTCCCGGCGGCACCATCCAGGGCTATGGCGTGAAGTTCTACCGGCCTGGAACGCAGCTCTCCGGACAGAACGAGCGCTCGACGCCGGTCGTGATGCAGAATGCCGGCGAGCACATTTCGGTGGTCTGGCCGAACAACATCAAGACTCAGGAGCCCGTCCTGCCGCTGCCGGCTTCTTCGGTCTATGCCATGCGCTGACGATGCTCGCAGTCGAGGGGCTGTCCAAGCGCTTCGGAGGCTTCCTGGCCGTCAATCAGGTCTCCTTCGAAGTCCGCCAAGGCGAGATTCTTGGCCTGATCGGTCCGAACGGCTCGGGTAAGAGCACGACGTTCAATCTGATTGCCGGTACGCTCCGCCCCACGACGGGATCGATCCGCTTCGAGGGCGAGGACATCACAAGCTTGCCGGCACACACGATCTGCCGGCTGGGCGTCGCCCGCACCTTCCAAATCCCGCGGCCGTTTCGCAAGCTGTCGCTGCTGGAGAACGTGACGATTGCCGCCCATTACGGCGAGGCTTCCGGCATCACGCGTGCGCAGGCGCACGACCGCGCGGTGGAGGCGCTCGGCCTCGTCGGGCTGCCGACCGACGCCACGGCGACGACGAGCGGGCTCGGCGCCGCCGCGCTGAAGAAACTCGAACTTGCCCGCGCGCTCGCCACAAAACCTCGGCTGCTGCTCGCCGACGAGTCGCTCGGCGGGCTCGACTCGACGGAAATGGAGCGCGCCGCGGATCTGCTCGAAAGCATTCGCAGCCGCATGGGCGTGACGATCGTCTGGGTCGAGCACATCATGGGGGTGCTGATGCGCATCGTCGACCGCGTCATCGTGCTCGACCATGGCGAAAAGATATTCGAGGGCGCGCCGGCGCAGGCGGCGGTCGATCCTCGTGTCACCGAGGTCTATCTCGGCAAGGCCCGCACGTGAGCGCAATGTTGTCCCTCGCCGCGGTTTCGGCCGGCTACGGCTCCTTCCAAGCCTTGTTCGATGTATCGCTGGAGGTGTCGCAAGGCGAGGCGGTGGGCGTCATCGGCCCGAACGGCGCCGGCAAAACCACGCTGATGCGCGTGATCTCCGGCCTGGTGCCGCTGCGCGGCGGCGCGATGACGCTCGACGGCCGTTCCGTCGGCGGCCTGCCGGCGCATCGCGTGATCGAGCTGGGCATCGCGCATGTGCCCGAGCACCGGCGGCTGTTTCCAAGGCTCACCGTCGAGGACAATTTGCGCATCGGCGCCTTCATCCCGCAGGCGCGGGCGCGCTTCGCCGAGCAACTCGACCGGGTCTATGAGCTATTTCCCCGCTTGAAAGACCGGCGGCATCAATTCGCCGGCACGCTCTCGGGCGGCGAACAGCAGATGTGCGCCATTGGCCGCGCCCTGATGTCGCGGCCGAAATTGCTGCTCATGGACGAACCGTCCGCCGGACTTGCGCCGCTCGTCGTCGAGCAGGTGTTCGATCTGGTTCGCCGCATTCGCGGCGAAGGCCTGACCGTGCTGATCGTCGAGCAGAACGTGCAGCAAGTGCTCGACGTGGTCGACCGCGCCTATCTGCTCGAAGTCGGCAGCATCAAGCTTGCCGGCACGTCGAGCGATCTCAAGGGGCACGAAATCATCCGCAAGGCGTATTTGGGATTGTAGCGGCGATGGACATCTATCTCCTCGAAGCGATCATCAACGGCATTCTGCTCGGCGGCGTGCTGGCGCTCCTTGCCCTTGGCCTCAACCTGATCTTCGGCGTGATCGACGTGGTGTGGATCGCCTATGCCGACCTCGTCATGTGCGGCATGTATATGGTCTATTGGCTCTATGTCGGGTTCGGCTGGCCGCTGTTGTTGGCATGCGCCGTGGCTATCGCCGGCGTGGCCGTGCTCGGCGTTCTGGTGCATGTTCTGATCATCGCGCCTATACTCGGCTCGGCGCCGATCAATCAGCTTCTCGCCACCGGCGGCCTGCTGTTCTTTCTGCAAAGTTTCGCCACGCTATTGTTCGGCACCGACTTCCGCAATCTCGGCATTCGCCTGCCGATCATCGAGCTCGGCGAGATCTATATCAGCACCGCGCGCTTATTGGCCTTCGCGATAGCCCTCGTCGGCGCGATCGCGCTCTATTTCTTCCTCAAGCGCACCTTCATCGGCACCGCGATCCGCGCCATCGCGCAGGACCGCGACATCGTCGGCTTGATGGGCGTCGACCAGCGGCGCATTTATCTCGTGACCTCGGCGATCGGCGGGGCGCTCGCCGGATTGGCGTCTTGCCTCTTGTCGCTGCAGTACGACGTTCATCCCTTTATCGGCAACACGTTCGGCCCGCTCCTTTTCATGATCTGCGTGCTCGGCGGACTCGGCGACATGATCGGCGGCTTCGTCGCCGCCTTCATCATCAGCCAGATCATCTCGATCGTCGGCTATTACACCAACACCGAGCTCGCCTATGTGCTCGCCTTCGCGTTTTTCATCGCGCTGATGTTCGTGCGTCCGCGCGGGATTTTCGTGCGATGAACGCGCGCCACGCCACGGTTCTCGCCGGGCTCGCAATTCTGCTGTGCGTGCCGTATTTCACGCCGACCTATTTCCTGCATCTGCTGATCCAGGCGCTGATCTGGGGCTTCATCTACACGGCATGGTCGATGATGGGCCGGTTCGGCTTTGTCTCGCTCGGCCACGGCGCCTTCATGGGCGTCGGCGCCTATGTGCCGGCGCTGTTGTGGAACTATTATGACGTGACGCCCTGGGCCGGCATTCCGCTTGGTGTGTTGCTGTCCGCGCTGCTGGCGCTGGTGATCGGCTATCCGTGCTTCCGCTTCCGGGTCGTCGGCCATTATTTCGCCCTGGTAACGCTGGCGCTGAGCCAGGTGGTGATGCTCTCGATCATTGCAGCGCGCGACATCACCGGCGGATCGCTCGGCTTCACCCCAAGGGCGGTCGGCGATTCCTGGTACGCGCTGCAATTCTCCGAGAAGAGCTACTTCTACGTCATTGCGCTGGTGCTTTGGCTTGGTGGGCTTGCCATCTGGCGCTGGATCGATCGCGGCATCGGCCGCGAGGCGCTCGATGCGATCTCGGAAGACGAAGAGGCCGCCGCCTCGATCGGCATCGACGTCATGCGCGAGAAGCTGCGCGTGACCGTCATCAGCGCGGCGCTCACGGCGCTCGGCGGCGCGATTTACGGGCAATACTTCATGTATCTCAATCCCGAGACCGTGTCGGGCATCAGCGTGTCGCTGCAGATCGTGTTCGCCGCCATCGTCGGCGGGATGTACGACATGCTCGGCCCGACCGCCGGGGCGCTGGTGACCATTTCGTTGAATGAGGGACTGCGGGTCGGTTTCGGTACTCATTTCATCGGCGCCGCCAATACGATCTACGGCATCCTGCTCATCCTGTGCATCGTCTTCATGCCGCGCGGCATCGTCGGCATGCTGCAAAAAATGAACAAGCCACGCCCGTCCGCCAAGGCCGTGCCGGCGGAATAGGCTTTAACCGGCCGCGAAGAATTTGCCGGCTGTTGGAACGGCACCACGGCGGTACCGTAGCCAGACTTGGCCAGACTTGGCTGGCCGAACCTTTTGCTTCGTGACAAGCTTGCCAACCGGCAATGAACAAGGGAGCCCGGGCATGGCTACCGTTGGCAATGGCGCGTACGCATACGAACCGGTGGAGAATTGGGCGAAACTGCCGCCCGGCTGGTCGTTCAAGGAGATCGGCGGCGTCGGCGTCGACAGGAACGACAACGTCTATGTTTTCAACCGCGGCGACCATCCGATGATCGTGTTCGACCGCGAAGGCAACTTCCTCCGCTCATTCGGCGAAGGGCTCTTCCCGCGCGCCCACGGCGTGTTCATGGCGCCCGACGACACGGTCTGGCTCACCGACGATGGCGACCACACCGTTCGCCGGTGCACGCTGGAAGGAAAAGTGCTGCTGACTCTCGGCATTGCCGGCAAGCCGGCACCCTACATGAGTGGCGAGCCATTCCATCGCTGCACCCACACCGCGATGTCGCCGCAGGGCGACATCTACGTGTCCGACGGCTATGGCAACTCGCGCGTGCACAAATACGCGCCGAACGGCAAGCTGCTGTTCTCATGGGGTGGGCCTGGCACCGACCCGGGCGAGTTCAACATCGCGCACAACATCACCTGCGATGCCGACGGTTGGGTCTATGTGGCCGACCGCGAGAATCATCGCGTGCAGGTGTTCGACGGCAACGGCAAGTACGAGACCCAGTGGAACAACCTGCACCGCCCGTGCGGTCTGTTCATGCCGCCCGGCAAGTGCCCGGTGTGCTACATCGGCGAACTCGGCCCGGTGCAGCCGGTCAACCGCAATGTGCCGAACCTCGGCCCGCGGGTCACCATCGTCGACAATACCGGCAAGCGCATTTCCCGGCTGGGTGGGCTCGGCCCAGGCCTTGGTCCAACCGATTTCCTGGCGCCGCACGGGCTGACCGTGGACAGCCGCGGCGACCTTTATGTCGGCGAAGTGTCGTGGACCAACTGGCCGCAAACTTTCAAGGACCAGCCACGGCCGGATAATCTGCGTTCGCTGCACAAGTTCCGGAAGGTGGGATAGAAGTGTGAGGTCGGGACGCGCCTGGCCCCACGCGCCGCCAGCATGCGTCAATTTACGGAGACGAAATGGCGCTTTGGGTCGGGTGCAGCAAGGCGGCCTATGCGGCCTATTCTATCACCTCGTTGGCGCTGGCTTGCAGCGTCAGCGGTACCGTAAGCCCGAGTCCTTTGGCGGTTTTCTTATTGATCACCAGCACTAACTTGCTCGGCAATTGGACCGGCAAATCGGCCGGCTTGGCGCCTTTGAAGATGCGATCGACGTAGCCTGCCGCTTGACGAAACAAGTCGGTGAAATCGACACCATAAGAGATCAGCCCGCCCAATTCCGCAAAGAGCGGCGGGTATGAGATCGCCGGAATACGGTAGCGTGTCGCCAGTGCAACGGTCAGCTCGAGATTTGTCCCGTTGAAGGTGTCCGGCATCGCCATCAGGGCACCGCCCGGATCGCGGGCCAGTGCCGCGACGACACCTTCTATCTCATCCTTGGCGTGAACTGGCGCGTTACTGACCTTTACGCCCAAGGACTGTGCGGCCGTTTGAATGGACGACAGGTAGAATTCGACCGGCGCAGCGGTCGTTGGGTTGAACAGGAGCGCTACACGCTCGGTGCGCGGCGCGATCTCCTTCAAGAGTTCGATCCATTTGCCACCCATCGAAGACTCGATGTTCGTAAAGCCGGTGATGTTGCCGCCCGGGTGGGCAAGGCTCGCGGCAAGGCCGTTGCCGAGTGGATCGGAGACCGCCGCGAATACGATGGGAATCGTCTGCGTCTCATGGGCAAGGGCGATGGTTTCAGCGGTACCCCGACCGAGAATCGCGTCGGGCCGCAAATCGACCAATTGTTTTGCCAGCGTCTTCAGCTCATCAGTATGGCCGGCGCTATAGCGAATCTCGATCCGCAGATTGCTGCCTTCCTTCCATCCCAGCTTCGCGAGTTCGTCCCGGAATGCGGCAATGTAAGATTGCGCGACCGGAGCGTTGTCCGGCTGGTCAAACAGCGCGCCAATCACCCGCACTGGGCCGGCTTGCTGCGCACGTGCGATGAGCGGCCAAGCGGCCATAGCACCGCCGGCAATCGTGATGAACTCCCGTCGCCTCATGCGCTTCGCTTCCTCCCCAGCCGGAAGACCACACCCTAGCACATCAAGGGGAGGCTGTTTTGCATCACGAAACGTGGATTGCGATGTCCGCTCATGGGATGGTCCGACTGTGCTCCTGCCGCCAGCCACCATCTGGGACGATTTCGCAATGCGTCATTGAGGGTGGCGAAGCGACGCTCCGGGTCGGAAGCGGACATGCCGGCGTATTTATGATTCCACGCCCTAGGAAGCGCGCGCGGGTGCTGGCATATTCGCTGCGACGCCGAACCTGCCGGGAGATGATCATGGCCCAGGCCCAGCTCAAATCGCAACGCGCGGGCCGCGATTGGCCGTTCAAAATCACGCCGCTGCATCCGGTGCTTGGCTGCGAGATCACCGGCATCACGCTGGCGCAAGCGGTGTCGCCGGCGCTGTTCGAGAAGGTCTATGAGGCCTTTCTCGACTACCAACTGATCCTGTTCCGTGACGTCGATCTGCCGCCGGCGACCCAAGTCGCCTTGGCGCGCAATTTCGGCGAGGTGCAGGTCCACGTGCTCAGCCAGTATCACGGCTGCAAGGAGCACCCGGAAATCTACATGCTGTCCAACCTCGACAAGGATGGCAATCCGAGCGGCAAGCATCCGGACCGCGGCACGCTCTTTTGGCACACCGACGGCTCCTGGAAGGAGCGCACCGGCCAGGCCACCATGATGTATTCGGAGATCGTGCCGGGCGAAGGCGGCGAAACCGAATTCGCCGACATGTATTCCGCCTACGAGCTGTTGCCCGCCGCCACCAGGACGGCGATCGAGGGACGCAACGCCATCCACAATTTCGATTTCTCGCGCACGCGCCGCCACGGCGAGGACCCGCTGACGGCGGAGCAGAAGGCCAAGGTGCCGCCGGTCGCGCATCCGATCGTGCGCACGCACCCAGAGACCGGGCGCAAGGCGATTTTCCTCGGCGACCATGCCGAGTATATCGAGGGCATGGATTACGACAAAGGGCGCGCGCTGATCGAGGAGATCAATGCGACGATCACGCCGCAGGCGCGCGTCTACACCCACCGCTGGGCGCCACGCCAATGCATCGTATGGGACAACCGCTGCACGCTGCACCGCGCCACCGGCTTCGACGAGGCGCGCCTCAAGCGCGTGATGCGCCGCTGCACCATCGTCGGCGACAGGCCGTTCTAACCGCCTCGTGCCGACATCGACTTGCGCGTTCAGGCCTGTACCGAATATCCGCCGTCGACGGCGATGGCCGCACCGGTGATGAAATTCGAAGCCGGAGCGGCCAGGAAGACGGCGATTCCGGCAAAATCGTCCGGCTTGCCCCAGCGCTGCGCCGGCGTGCGCGCCAGCACCTTGTCGTGAAGGCCGTCGACCTCTTCGCGCGCCTTTTGCGTGAGTTCGGTATCGATCCAGCCTGGCAAGATCGTGTTGACCTGGATGTTGTCCTTCGCCCAGGCGATCGCCATCGCCTTTGCCATCTGCACGATGCCGCCCTTGCTCGCCGCATAGGGCGTGGCATAGGACGATGCGAATACCGACATCATCGATCCGACATTGATGATCTTGCCGGCGCCGGCATGCACCATGTGGGGGTACGCCGCCTGCGAGCACAGGAATGCGCCGGTGAGATTGGTATTCATCACCAGATGCCAATCTTGCGCAGTCAGGTCTTGGGGTTGCGCGCGAACGGTCGTGCCTGCGTTGTTGACAAGGATGTCGAGACGGCCAAATCGCTCCGCGGCGCGCTGGATCGCCTGCCGGCAGGATGCCTCGTCGAGAACATCCAGCTCCACAAACTCGGGCGAAGCGCGGAGCGCATGCAACTCCGAGAGCGCCGATTGGGCCTTGGCCTTGTTGCGCCCGGCGATGACGGTCGCAGCGCCGGCTGAGGCCAATCCCTTTGCCATGCCGAGTCCGATCCCGCCATTGCCCCCGGTTATGAACGCAACCCTTTTCTGCAAGTCGAAAATCGTCATCGCGGTTTTCTCCGCATTCAGCAGGGAACTGATGAACGCCCGGCCAAAGACGGCGCGGGTTCACGGCAGCTTTGGCTGAATCCCCAAAGCATCGGTCGCCTGATCGCCCCTCGTTGAGGTCTCTAGCGCTGGCAACTCGCCGGCAGCTTCAAGCACCGGATATGCGACGGAGCAAATGTGCGAGTGGATACGCTTGAGATCGGCGAGGATGTCGAGATGCAGCGAGGTCGTCTCTAGACTCTCTGGACGACCTTCTCGCAACCGCTCGAAATGCCGGTCGGCGGCATCGAGCTCGGCCTTGCGTAACTCAGTCTTGGTCCGCAGCAGCTTGCGCGCCGCCTCGATGTTGCCGGTCATGAAGATGCCGAAGGCGACCTGCAAGCTCTCGATGGTTCGCTTGTGAAAACCGGTCAGCTCGGCCGCTCCTTCCGGGGAAAATTGAAACCTTCCTTTTATTTTTTTAATCGCCAGCTCGCACAGATTCTTGTCGATAATGTCGCCGACATGCTCAAGATTGATGGTGAACGATACGATCTCCATGGCGCGGCGGCCTTCGCTATCATCGAGGCTGTCGCGCGTCAGCCTGGTGATGTAGAGTTTAATCGCCTCATTCAATTTATCGACGATATTATCCTTGCGTTCCACGTCGCCGGCCAGCTTACGATCGTTGGCCATGATTGCAGTCATCACATCGCGCAGCATGGTCTCGACCGTGTCGCCCATGCGCAGCGTCTCACGCGCCGCATTGGCGAGCGCAAGCGACGGCGTTTCGAGCGCCGCATCGTCGAGATAGCGGGGTGCCGAGGCGTCGTCCGGCTTTTTCCTTTCCGGCAGGAAGCGAATGAGGAGTTCAGCGACGGGATCGAGCAGGCCGATGAAGATCAAGGCCAGCACGACGTTGAAGAGCATGTGAAACTCGGCAATGCGCTTCGCGGCGTCCGGTTGCCACGCGCTCAATTCCTGCGCGATGGGATGCAAGAACGGAAGCACAAAGCAAATGCCGACCAAGCGGTTAAGCATGTTCCCGACGGGCAGGCGACGGCTCGCCGGGTCGCCACGGGTGCCCGCTTCGATCAAAGGGTTGATGGCGCTGCCGAGATTGGCGCCGAGCACAAGAGCGAGAGCCGCGTCTGTGGTCACGAACTGCGAATAGGCAAGCGACATTATCAAAAGCACGACAGCGACGCTCGAATGCGCGGCCCAGGTCAGTGCTGCCGCGATGACAATGCACAGAACCGGATCATTGGTGATGGAACCAAGAAGCGCGCGGATCGCCGGCGCTTGCTCCGCCGGCGCCAGGGTGTCGAGCAGGATATGCAGTGCGAGCAGCGTCAGCCCGAGACCAATGGCGACGCGGCCCAGAGCCTTAGTGAGCGTATTCCCACCTGCCAGGCGAAAGGTCACGAGACCGATCACGAAAAGTACCGGGGCCGCCGCGACGACGCCGAAAGATAGAAGTTGCACGATAAGAGTTGTGCCGACATTGGCGCCAAGCATGATTGCAAGCGCCGGAACCAGGTTGACGGTCCCGTCGGCGGCAAGCGAGGCCGTCATCAACCCGGTGGCCGTGCTGCTTTGCAGCAGAGCGGTGAGGCCGAGGCCGGCACAGAAAGCAGCGAAACGGTTATAGAGAGCCTTGCCTAGGATCCGGCGCAGGTCGGGACCGAATGCTCGCAGCACTCCCGTGAGCACCATGTGCAGGCCCCACAGCAGCAGCGCGACGCCGCCCATCAGGTCGAGAAGTACCATGCTTTCCATCTCGCTCGCGCCTTATCTATTTCGGCGCCGATGCTTGCCGGCGCATTGATCGTAGTCGATTATTGCAAACTTTTTCGGTAAATTAGACCTCGCGGACCCTTGATTCCACCACCTTGAGCATACGGACAGACCCGCCATTATGATAGCGTTGATGTTACGCAAACTCAGTCACACCTTTCGATGAGGTTGCTCGATGGCGGCCACGAACGACGGCAACGACAACGGAAGTATCGAGTTAGGAATGAAGGTGTCCGTCCGGCGCAGCGGCCGAAACCGAATAGGGGTCGTGACCAGGGTTCAAGGTGATTATGTCATCGTCCGATGGACGAATTCTGACCTCGGTGATACGGCCGAGTACGAGGCCCACCGAGATGATGTAACGCCGCTGGCGGGGTGGCTCTAGGAGGGCGCTCCATGATCGAGAAAACGCGCGATTACGATGTAATCGTCGATTTTTGGAAATGGTATCAGCGTCGAGAGGCTAGACGGCAAAACCCACTGGCGAGTTATGCCCTCGATAAATGCGAGGAGGCGCTCATAAAATGTGAGTGGGATCGCTTCGGCTATTGGCATGCAATCTACCTGCGTGAACGTCCAAAATCGCCAAGCTCCCCGGTGACGCGCACTAGCGACCGAGACTGATGCAGAAAGTGCAACGATAGCAACTTTTTGGCGAGAGAGGCGCCGCAATTTAATGCAGGCACACAAGTACACGATGCTGCAAATTTGTATCATCTGCTGCTTGCTCTCTATGCTGGGGCTGGAGATAGTCTGGCACTATCCGGAATGGTTCAGCGTTCCAGGATACAACAATAAGCTTCCCATTAAGCTGGTTCGAGACGTTGGCGCCAATGGCATAAGCACGACGCAAGCCGCTGAGCGGTTTATCACTCTAGGTTCGGCCACATCGACCGAGGACTCTGGCTTCTTTGGTTACATCCTTCCGATCTTTCAAGCCGCAACCGGCTTGGACGTTTACGTTGAGGCGTTTGGGACCGGCCGCGCTCTTTCGATAGGAGCGCGTGGTAACGTCGATGCATTACTCGTTCACGATAGGGTTGGAGAGGACAAGTTTGTGGCAGACGGTTACGGCATTGATCGCCGCGACGTCATGTACAACGAATTCGTCATTGTCGGACCAAGTTCCGATCCTGCGAATATTCGCGGTTTCAAAGATGCCCGCAAGGCGTTCGCGGCGATCGCCGCGAAGAGAGCTTTATTTGCGAGCCGGGGCGATGACGGCGGCACCTACCGGATGGAGCTTCGACTGTGGAAGTTGGCAGGCGTCGAGCCACTGGGCCAAACTTGGTATCCCGATTTGGCCCAAGGCATCGGTGCGACTCTTCATTTTGCTGCCGCGCTCAATGCTTACACCCTCACAGATCGAGCCGCTTGGGCCAACTTCAGGAACCGGCAGAACCTGGAAATTCTGACTGAAGGCGATCCAATTCTATTCAATCCATACGGCAGCATCCTCATGAATCCCGCCAAGTGGCCACAGGTAAAGTTCAAAGAGGCGAAGACGTGGCACGAGTGGCTTACGTCGAAGGCCGGCCTTGCCGCGATCACGTCATACCGAATCAACGACGAGGAGCTTTTCTTTACCCCGCTTGGCGAAGCCACCAATTAGTGCCGATCTTCACACCGCCGAAGCAGTAATCCCGCGTAGTCGCCGCCTCGGATCACCACCTCAATATGCGGCGCCGCGAGGTATTCTCATTGACAAAAGACGATTAGCGGACAACCCTTTCGGCCAATAAATACTCGCCGAAAAGGCAAGACGCGGCAAACCGCTGTGCAAGACACGACCAAATAGGGGGAAATCCAATGTCCGTCATTCGCGTTTCTTCGCTTTTGCAAGGCATCCTGCTTGGCGCCGCCGTCGCCGCCATTCCGTCTGGCGCCAACGCACAGGAAAAGCACTATCGCTTCGCCTATGACCAGCCGACGACGACCGGCTACGGCGTCGTCGGTGACATCTTTGCCAACAAGATGAAGGAATTGAGCAAGGGTCAGTTCCTGGTCGATCAATATCCCGGCGCGCAGCTCGGCCAGGAGCCGCAGGTGCTGCAAATGTTGAAATCCGGCGATATCGATTTCGCCATCTCGTCGTCCGCCAACGCTGCAACGGTATCGCCGCAGGCCGGCGTGATGTCGCTGCACTTCCTGTTCCGCTCCGAAGACCATCTGACCAAAGCGCTCGCCGACCCGCGGGTTTCCGACGCCGTCAAGGCGATGATCGAGGAGACGGTGCAGGGCTCGCATGTGATCGGGCTCGCCACGCTCGGCTTGCGCTCGATGTACAGCAAGAAGGAAATCCATAAGGTCGAGGACATCAAGGGCCTGAAGGTTCGCGTTCAGGCGACGCCGACCGAGGACACCATCTTCCCTGCTTATGGCGCCCAGGTCGTGCATATGCCGTTCGGCAGCGTCTACACCTCGCTGCAGACCGGTGTCGTCGACGTCGCCGAAAACGGCATCAATGTCTATCTCGTCAACAAGCATTACGAAGTGGCGCCGGTGCTCTCGCTCACCGAGCACGAGGCCAATAACAGCCTGGTCTGGATCAGCGACAAGCTCTGGCAAAGCCTCACGGCCGAGCAGAAGCAATGGGTGCAAACCGCCGGCGCCGAGGTCAACAAGAACGAGCCGGCCAAGGCGTTCGAGCTCGAGCACCAGTCGATCGGCAAGCTCAAGGCGATCGGCGTCAAGATCGTCCCCGACGTCGACAAGTCGGGCTTCGTCAACGTCGCCACGCCGTATCTGGACAAGCTTTCCTCAGGCCTTGGCCCGCACGCCGTCAAGATCGAAAAGCTGATCGGCAGCATCAACTAGCCATTCCGTCCGCACGGAGAGACCTTCCGGCCTCTCCGTGCCGTATTTATCCAGGCGCCGGACAATGCGGTTCGCCGACAAGCTCGTACTGAACCGTCAGCGTCATTTGAAATGGCGCGCGTTCGATGTGCTCGAACTCGTCCTGATGATGCTGTGCGGGGTGTTGCTGTTCGGCTTCTCGACGACCGTGACGTTCGACATCGTCACCCGCAGCATCGGTCATCCGTGGCTGTGGCTCCAGGAAGTCACCTCGACGTTCTTCATCTACGCGATATTCATCGGCGCCGCCGTCGCCACGCGCCGCAACGATCACCTTTATCTGACGGCGCTGTCGGAAGCGATGCACGGCACGCCGCGGCTGGTGATTGAAATCGTCATTCGTTGCGTGGTCCTGGGTGTCGCCCTCTGCCTGGCATATTTCGGCTACATCAATTTTCTGCGCGGCTTCGGCAGCTTTCGCATGCCCTCGATGACGCCGATCGCCTCGCTCTACGCGGCGATCCCGATCTCCGGAGTGCTGATAGCGCTGTTCACCGTCGAGCAGCTCGTCAACGGCATCCGCAACGGCTTCGACCATCCCGAGCCTGCCGAAGAGCCGGTGCACATCACCCCGATCGACCTCCTGGCGAAGCGAGAGCTCTTGTGAGCGCTCCGCTCATTCTGGCCTTGATGACCGCGCTGTTCCTGGTCCTCGGCTATATGGGCGTGCCGGTCGCTTTCTCGCTGATGGCGGGCGTCCTGGTGGGCGCCATGTTCACCGACGTGTCGATGCCGGCGATCATCCAGAAGATGTTCGACGGCGTGGATAGCGAGGCGCTGCTCGCCATTCCGTTCTTTCTTCTCGTCGGCGAACTGATGAGCTCGGCCAACGTCGTCATTCGGGTGGCCAATCTGGCGCTGGCACTGGTCGGCCACATTCGCGGCGGGCTGTCGCAGGTGGTCACCGTCTTCAGCATGATGTTCTCCGAAATGTCGGGTTCGACGACCGCCGACGTCGCCGTGATCAGCCGCGCCTTGGGCGGCCCGATGAAGCGCGAGGGCTATGAGCCGGCTTTCATCGCCGCGATCATCGCTGCGGCCTCGACGATCGCGGCGCTGGTGCCGCCGAGCATCACGGCCGTGGTCTATGGCGCGGTCGGCAATGTCTCGATCGCCGGCCTGTTCATGGCCGGCGTGGTGCCGGGCTTCATGATCGGCTTCGGGTTGATGATCTATTGCTACTTCTTCGGTCCGATCGGCACGCGACGGCCGCGCGCGTCTTTGTTCACCGTCGCGGTCGCGGCCAAGGATGCGGCTCTGCCGCTGATGATCCCGGTCATTCTGATGGGCGGCATCCTGACCGGGTGGTTTACGCCGACCGAGGCCGGCGTGGTCGCCGTGGTGTGGATCATTGTCGCGGTCATCCCGGCGCTCAACCGCGGCCATCTCAAGCTATTGCCGTATGATTTCTGTCTTGCCGGCCTGATCTTCTCATTGCCTTTGATCACGATCGGCGCCGCCAATGCGTTCGGCTGGATGCTGGCTTATCTGCGTGGCGCGCTGGTCATCGCCGACTGGATCACCTCGATTGCCGGCAACGATCCGCATCTGATGATGCTGCTCATGGTGGTGCTGTTCACCATCATCGGCGATTTCATCGAGCCTGTGCCGACGATCATCATCTTCATGCCGCTGGTGAATACGCTGACCCAGGCCGGCAATATCAATCCGGTGCACATGGGCGTGGTGCTGATCGCCACGCTGGCTTTCGGGCTGATAACGCCGCCCTACGGGCTGGTGCTGTTGATGGCCTCAAAATTCGTCGGCGTACGATTCTCCAAAGCACTTCGCGCCGCGCTGCCGATTTATGTCGTGTTCCTGATCACCATCTCGTTTACGATCTACTTTCCAAAAGTCGTGTTGTGGTTGCCGAAACAGGTCATCCCGGTTTCGGTCGGGTGCTTCAAAAACCCGAGCGGACCAGGGTATATATGCCCTCCCTAAGCGCGGAAAAAAGTCCAACGCAGAAGATGAGCAACACCTTACGCGGCGCCGACGTCGTCGCTCGTTCGCTTCGCCGTATCGGCTGCCGACGTGTCTTCACGCTGTCCGGCAACCACATCATGTCGATCTTCGATGCCGCGCTGGATGCGGATATCGACCTCGTTCACGTGCGGCACGAAGCCGCCGCCGTGCACATGGCCGACGCCCATGGCCGCCTGACCGGCGAAGCCGGCGTTGCCCTGGTCACCGGCGGACCCGGTCACGCCAACGCGGTCGGAGCTTTGTACACGGCGTTGGCGGCGGAATCGCCGATGGTTCTGCTGTCGGGACACGCCGCA
>Ga0208604_1000013_pt1 | contig 24432 bp, 25 predicted proteins | sample MicForSoSWNH22_M_FD_188009 | JGI IMG/M metagenome (GOLD analysis project Ga0208604, IMG submission 188009) | Forest soil microbial communities from Harvard Forest Long Term Ecological Research site in Petersham, Massachusetts, USA - MetaG HF016... | ecosystem: Environmental > Terrestrial > Soil... | reverse complement strand
CGCCCGTTGCCAGCGACAGAAATGTCCGGCGCGAAAGTGTCATGATCATTCCGCCTTGATGTGGCCGGCGCGGATCACTTCCGCCCACTTTTCCGTTTCGTCGGCGACCAGCTTGGTAAATGCGGCCGGCGACAGCCGAAGCGGCGCGTCGCCGAAGTCGGCGATCCGCCGCGTGATCGCCGGATCGTCGAGCGCGCGACTGGTCGTTGAGCCGAGCGTGTCGATGATCGCGGCTGGAGTACCGCGGGGCGCGGCAAGCCCGACATAGATGCTGGCTTCGAAGCCCGGCAGGAATTCGGCCATGGCCGGAACGTTGGGCAGCACCGCCGCGCGCGTCGGGCTGGTCACCGCCAAGGCGCGCAGTTTGCCCGCCCTGACCTGTTCGATCGTCGACGGGAAGGTGCCGAAATAGGCCTGGACCTGACCGCCGAGCAGATCGACCACGGCCGGACCGCCGCCGCGATACGGCACATGCACCATGTCGACTCCGGTCTTGGTGCGGAACAGCTCCCAGAACATGTGCGGCGCGCTGCCGACGCCGGCCGACGCCATGGTGACCTTACCTGGATTGCTCTTCGCATAAGCGATCAGCTCGGGAACCGATTGCGCCGGCAGCGACGGGTTGACGACGAGCAGGCCCGAGCCGCGCGCCATCGTGGCGATGGGCGCGAAATCGCGGACGATATTGAAATTGAGGTTTTGATAGAGCGTCGCATTCCAGGCGTCGGCCGACGTCGTCTGCAACAGCGTGTAACCGTCGGGCGCCGATTTCGCCACCGCCTCCGCGGCGAGATTGCCGCCGGCGCCCGGGCGATTCTCGACGATGAACTGCTGGCCAAGTTGCCGCGATAGCCATTGCGCCATCACCCGCGCATAGGTGTCGCTGATGCCGCCCGGCGGGTAACCGGAAATAATTTTTGGCGGCCGGTCGGGATAGGTTTCTGCCGCGGCGGCTGCGGAAAGCGCCGGAAGAGCCACGGCCCCCGCGGTCAACTGCAAAAATTTGCGGCGGGGAAGCTTCACGTCGTCCCTCCCATAAAAATCGGCGGATCACTCGGCCTTGATATTGGCGAACTTGTTGACCTTGGCCCACTTCTCGGTCTCGTCGGCGATGAATTTGCCGAAGTCGGCGGGTGAGCCGGCAAACACGCCGCAGCCGAGATCGTCGAGGCGCTTGCGCATCCCGGGATCGGCCAGCGCAGCGTTGACCTCTTTGTTGAGTTTCGCGACGACATCCGGCGGCGTCCCGGCGGGCGCGGCGACACCGTACCAGCCGCTCGCCTCGTAGCCCGGCAGAAATTCGGCGATCGCCGGAACGTCGGGCAAGACGTCCTGGCGCTTGGCGCTGGTGACGCCGAGCGCGCGCACCCGGCCGTCCCTGATATAGCCGAGCGACGCCGGCATGACGCCGAACATGACCTGCATCTGGCCGCTGAGCAGATCGGGCATCGCCGCCGACTCACCACGATAAGGGACATGGGTGAGGTTGACGCCGGCCATCAACTTGAACAATTCGCCGGCGACATGGAGCGGCGTACCGACCCCGCCGGACGCCATGTTGATCTTGCCGGGATTGGCCTTGGCATAGGCGATGAATTCCGGGATCGTCTTCGCCGGCACGTTCGGGTTCACTTCCATCACCAGGGGAATAAGCGAAATGCTCGCCACCGGCGCGGCGTCGTGCATGAAATTGAAATGCAGGTCGCTGTAGATCGACGGATTGATGGCGTTGGCCGACATGGCGAGCAGCAGCGTATAGCCGTCCGGCGCTGCTTTCAGCGCGAATTCGGTGCCGATATTGCCGCTGGCGCCAGCCCGATTGTCGACCACGACCGGCTGGCCGAGCCGCTCCGACAGCCATTGCGCCATCAGCCGGCCGACGATGTCCGGCGAGCCGCCCGGCGGAATTTGCACGACCAGATGCAGCGGCCGCGACGGATAGTCGTCGGCCTTGGCGATGCGCGCCAGTGCCGGACTCGCCGCCACCCCCGTCGCCGCTATCAGAAAATTCCGGCGTGACCGCTTCATGACGACCAGCTCCTTGACTGCCGATGATTCAAGCTCACTCTGCTTTTATCCCCGCGGCCCGGATCACTTTGCCCCAGCGTTCGGTCTCGGTGACGATCACTTTGCCGTACTGCGCCGGCGTCAGCGGCGCCGTCGTTGAGCCGAACTCGGCGAATTGCGCCTTGACCTTCGGATCGTTCAAGCCGGCATTGATGGCCGCATTGAGCTTGTCGATGATCTCGGGAGGCGTGGCGCGCGGCGCACCGATGCCGTTCCACAAATTGGCTTCGTAGCCGGGCACGAATTCGCCGATCGCCGGAATGTCCGGAAACAGTTCCGAGCGCTTCGCGGTGGTGACGCCGAGCGCGCGCAGCTTGCCGGTCCTGATGAACTCGGCCGCGCCCGAGAGCGTGTTGAAATCGCAATTCACCTGGCCGCCGATCAGGTCGGTCAGCGCCTGCGGCTCGCCGCGATAGGCAACATGCACCGTCTCGATGCCGGTCATGATCTTGAACATTTCGCCGGAGACGTGGGTGACGGTGCCGCTGCCGGCCGACGCAACGGTGATGCCGGGATGCGCTTTGGCATAGGCGATGAATTCGGGAATGGATTTTGCCGGAAACGCCGGATTGACCAGCATCACGAAGGCACCGCGGCTGACGCTCGCCACCGGCGCGATGTCGCGGATGAAATCGAAGTTGAGGTGCTCGTAGAGCGCGCCGTTGGTGAACGACGCCGTCGACACCATCAAAATTGCGTAGCCGTCGGGCGGCGCGTTGACCACCGATTCGGTGGCGATATTGGTGCCGGCGCCGGGGCGGTTGTCGATGACGACGGTCTGGCCGAGATGCTCCGACATGGCTTGGCCGATCAGACGCGCGGTGATGTCGAGCCCGCTGCCGGCGGCAAAGCCGACGACGAAGTGGATCGGCCGGGCCGGATAATCGAGCGCCGCGGCGAAACGCGGCAGCGCCGGTAGCGCGGCCGTGGCACCGGCGAGCTGCAAGAAGTGGCGGCGGGCAAATCGCATGGTGACGTTCGCGAGCGGATTTAAGGCAATTCGGAGATCAGTTTTACCGCCTCGGCCTCGGGCCAGGCCCGCACTGTGCGCGTGCGCACATTGCCCGCGGCCGCGAGCGTCATGGCGAATTTGGCGACATTATCGTCGTCGGCTGCTTCGACGATAGCGAGCAGATCGGAATCGCCGGTGGTCAGATAAATCGATTTGATATCGACGCCCATTCTCTTGCCGAGATCGCGTATGGCCTGGGCGCGCTTGGGCGTCTCCTTGACCGAGCGGATGCCCTGTTCGGTCCAGTTCAGCGACAAGACGAATGTCGGCATGAAATCCTCCCTTTTGTCGCTTGCAGTTGCCGATGGGCCCGCACGCTACACCGCGGCTTTGGACCTAGGAAGAGCCCAACGGTCGCACCATTTTGGCATTGTTACATTATTCTACCGCGCCGGGTGCCTGGCACGCGTTGCTCGCCGACGCGAAAATGCTCTAGCATCGGCGCGGGCGATCGAGAGTCGAAAGCATATGGCGTCGCATCCGGCGCACGAGCAAGGCCACGGTCATCATCATGACCACCATCATGGCCACCACCACGGTCACCACCATGGCCATGCGCCGGCAACGTTCGGATCCGCTTTCGCCATAGCCACGGTTCTCAATATAGCGCTGGTCGCAATTCAAGCGGCTTACGGCGTGCTCGCGCATTCCATGGCGCTGCTTGCCGATGCCGGCCACAATGCCGGCGATGTGCTGGCGCTGGTGTTGGCCTGGGGCAGCCACGCCATCTCGCAAAAACATCCGACCGAGCGCTACACCTATGGCTTCCGCTCGTCGTCGATCATCGCGGCGCTGATCAACGCCACGATCCTTCTGGTGGTGACCGGCGCCATTGCCTGGGCCGCGCTCGAGCGCCTGTTCGCGCCGCAGCCGGTCGCCGGCGCGACCGTGATGGTCGTGGCGGCGCTCGCTATTCTCATCAACGGCGCCGCCGCCGCGATCCTTTCGCGCGGCAATACCTCCGACCTCAACGTCTATGGCGCGTTCCTGCATCTCGTCGCCGACGCCGCGGTCTCCGCGGGCGTGGTCGTCGCCGGCTTGATCATCCTCTTGACCGGCTGGCTGTGGGTCGATCCGATCGCCAGTCTTTTGATTTCCGGCGTGATCGTGTGGAGCACGTGGGGGCTATTGCGCGACGCCGCGAAAATGTCGCTGCAAGGCGTGCCGCCGCAGATCGATCCCGGCGCGGTGCGCGTCTATCTGCAATCGCTGCCCGCGGTCGTCGAAGTGCACGACCTGCACATCTGGCCGATGAGCACCACCGAGACGGCGCTGACCTGCCACCTGGTGATGCCGGACGGCGATCCGCAGCCCGATTTTCTCGATGTGGTCTATGTCGGCTTGCAGCAGCGCTTCGGCATCGGCCACCCGACCATCCAGATCGAGCGCGGCGACCGGCCGTGCAAGCTGTCGCCGGAACATATCGTCTGACGCTCGCGCCGCCACGAAAAAGCCCGCGCCGGACGCCGGCGCGGGCTTCTGTCATTTTCCACCGAGCGAACGTTACGCTGGCAGGATGGCGACGATCTCCAACGTGTTCGGATCGATGATCAAGAGCTGATCGCCGACCAGGACATACTCGAAGCCACGGTATTCCGGAACGATGGTCACGACCTCGGGCGGCAATACCGAGACGTGAACGTCTCTCGGCACTCTGGCGCCGACGCTCACGGAGAAGTTCGCACTATTGACCCGCGCGACATTGTGATCGCGGACGATGACGTCCTTGATCTTGGTGCGCTGGTCTTGCGAGAGCTGAACCGAAGCGCCGCCGGCACGGCCGCTGGTGCCGGTCTGCTGCGCCTGACCCGGGCCCGCCTTGCCGCGATCCTGGTCCTGGCCCATGCGCTCTTGGGTCCGCTCTTGGGTTCGCTCTTGGGTCCGCTCTTGGGTCCCGGCCCGGTCGTTGTCCTGAGCGCCGCGCTGTTCGGTGCCGCGCTGGTTTTGCGCACCACGCTGCTCCTCCTTGCCGCGTTGCTCCTGAGCGCCGCGCTGATTCTGCGGGCCGCGCTGTTCTTGCGCGCTACCCTGGGGGTTGGGCTTGGTCGAGGATTTATTGCGTTCCTCCTGGGAGAAGCCCTTGCCCTGCGGGCTGGAGCCCTGAGGCGCCGACGTCGACGGTTCGTTTTGCGCGCTGCCGCCGGACGGCGTGCTCATCGCGCCGCCGCCAGGCGAGCCGCCTTGACCGCCCATCTGATGTTGCTGGGCGCCTTGGGATTGCATCGCGCCGCCTTGTGGGCCGCCGTTCTGCGCTACGGCAAATGACGCACACCCGATCAGGGCTGTCATCGCGACCGTAGCCAATAGCTTGTTCCTCATTATGTTCCTCCTGGTGTCGTCCCTCTCCGAGCCCGTGAACATCGAAGTTCGCATGCCGCGCGGGCTCGTTATGTGCTCTGGGGTAACCCTTCTCGCCCATGCCAGTTCCGTCACACGGCGCTGACTTATCTGCGCGCCGGATTGCTGACTTGTCTGCGCTCCGGATTGAGTGCGACATTTCGCGGACATCTCGTCGCGACGAAATATGTTCGGATGACGGAACAAAAACGGCACGGCGGTATTGCCGGTCAGGCTGAACTCCGGGATCACACAATGTCTGACATGGGATTTTCTTTGTCCGATCTCGCAAACGGCATTGCGCTGAAAGAGCCGTTGCCGGATTTCCCCGACGCAACGCATCCCGGCCAGTTACTCAATGCGCTGCCGGCTGCCATCTACATGACCGACGCCGCGGGCCGGATTACTTATTACAACGAAGCCGCGGTCGCGCTGTGGGGCCTCCGGCCGAAGCTCAATGCCGATCTGTGGTGCGGTTCGTGGCGGCTGTTCTGGCCCGACGGCACGCCGATGCCGCACGACGCCTGCCCGATGGCGATCGCCTTGAAGGAACGCCGCGCGGTGCGCGGCGGCCAGGCCATCGCCGAGCGACCCGACGGCAGCCGCGTGCCGTTCATGGCGTTTCCCACCCCGCTGCACGACGCCTCCGGCGCCTTCGTCGGCGCCGTCAACATGCTGATCGACATGAGCGAGCAGCAGCGCGCCGAGCAGGTGTCGCACCGCCTCGCCGCGATCGTCGAATCGTCAGATGACGCCATCATCAGCAAGGACCTCAACGGCGTGATCGCCACCTGGAACAAGGGCGCCGAACGGCTGTTCGGCTATCTCGAGCAGGAAGCCGTCGGCAAGCCGATCACGATGTTGATTCCCGAACAGCATCGCGACGAAGAGACCCGGATCCTGGAACGCATCCGCAGTGGCGAACGCATCGATCATTTCGAAACCGTGCGCCGGCGCAAGGACGGCAGCTTGGTTACGATCTCGCTCAGCGTGTCGCCGATCGCCGACGGCTTGGGCCGCACCGTTGGCGCCTCGAAGATTGCCCGCGACATCACCGAGCAAAAGCGCCGCGAAGAACAGATCGGCCTGCTCGCCCGCGAGGCTGACCACCGCACTAAGAATCTCCTGGCGCTGGCGCAAGCCACCGTGCATCTCACCAACGGCGAGACCGCGGCCGAGCTCAAGATCGCGATCGAAGGCCGGCTCCGCGCTTTGGCCAATGCGCATACGCTCCTCGCGCAATCGCGCTGGGCCGGCGCCGATCTGCGCAACCTGGCGCTCGAGGAATTGTCGCCCTACTGCGCGCAAGACGACGGCAACGACGGTTCGCGGGCGCGGATCGAAGGCCCGAGCCTGATGTTGGAGCAGCAGCCGGCGCAAGCCATCGCGTTGGCGCTGCACGAATTGACCACCAATGCCGTCAAATACGGCGCGCTGTCGGTGCCGTCGGGGCGGATCGCCCTCGCCTGGCGGCTGCAATCGGGCAACCGTTTATTCGTGCACTGGGCCGAAAGCGGCGGACCTCAGGTGACACCGCCGGTCCGTAAAGGCTTTGGCACCCGCGTCATGGCGCGCATCTGCGAGCAGCTCAACGGCGAGCTCAATTTCGATTGGCGCGCCGATGGCCTGATCTGCGACATCGTTATCGATATCTGAGCGACCCGACGATCCCCGACGTGCCGACCATGCGCGAAGTCGGCCTGGACTACGAGGTGCCGTTCTGGACCGGGCTCTTTGCGCCGATCCGCACGCCGCAGGCGATCGTCGACAAGCTTTCGGCCGCGGCTCACCAGGCCATGCACGACCTGGCGGTCGCCAAGCGGCTGGGCGATATCGGCACCGAAGGGGTCGGCTCGTCTCCGGCCGAGCTCGATGCGGCGACCCGCGAGCAGTTCGCGCCGTATCGGAAGATCGTGCGAGGTAATCCGGCGCTGCTGAGCGGACGGTAACGCGCCGCCTCACGCCGTCTTCTGCACCTTCAGTCCCAGCTCCGCGATAGTCTCTTCGCGCATGACGAACTTTTGGATTTTGCCGGTGACCGTCATCGGGAACGCGTCGACGAATTTGACGTAGCGCGGCACTTTATAGTGCGCGATCTGGTCGCGGCAGAATGTTTTGATCTCCTCATCGTCGGCGGTGACGCCGGGGCGCAGCTTGACCCAGGCGCAAATCTCCTCGCCGTAGCGATCGTCCGGCACGCCGATCACCTGCACGTCCTGGATCTTCGGATGCCGATACAGGAATTCCTCGATCTCGCGCGGATAGACGTTCTCGCCGCCGCGGATCACCATGTCCTTGATGCGGCCGACGATGTTGCAATAGCCCTCGGCGTCGATGGTGGCGAGGTCGCCGGTGTGCATCCAGCGCGCGGCGTCGATCGCCTCGCGGCTGCGCGCCTCGTCGCCCCAATAGCCGAGCATCACCGAATAGCCGCGGGTCAACAATTCGCCCGGCGTGCCAGGCGGCACGATGCGGCCGTTCAAGTCGACGATCTTGACTTCGAGATGCGGCTGGATGCGGCCGACCGTGGAGACACGGCGCTCCAGCGGATCTTCGGTCGAGCTTTGGAAGCTGACCGGCGATGTTTCGGTCATGCCGTAGGCGATGGTGATCTCGGACAGATTCATCTTGGCGACGGCGCGCTTCATCACTTCGATCGGACACGGCGAGCCGGCCATGATGCCGGTGCGCAGCGAGGTGAGATCGAAGCGGTCGAATTCCGGATGATCGAGCTGCGCGATGAACATGGTCGGCACGCCGTGCAGCGCGGTGCAGCGTTCCTCGGCGACGGTCTCCAAGGTCACCAGCGGATCGAATCCCTCACCGGGAAACACCATGCAGGCGCCGTGAGTCACCGCCGCGAGATTGCCCAAAACCATGCCGAAGCAGTGATAGAGCGGCACCGGGATGCAAAGCCTATCTTCGGGCGTCAGCCGCATCGCCTCGCCGATGAAATAACCGTTGTTGAGGATGTTGTGGTGCGACAGCGTCGCGCCCTTGGGGAAGCCGGTGGTACCCGAGGTGAATTGGATGTTGATCGGCTCGTCGAATTGCAGGATCGGCGCCAACTCGGCGATGCGCTTTGATTCCGCGTCGCCGCCGTGGGAAAGAATCTCGGAAAACTTGAATGTGCCGGGATGCCAGCCGTCGCCGAGCAGCACCACCGAACGCAGCGTCGGCAGCCGCGCCGATTCGAGTTTTCCGGGCGTGGCTTGGCCGAGTTCGGGCGCCAGCTCGCGCAGCATGCCGACATAGTCCGAAGTCTTGAAGCGCTCGGCGAGAATGAGCGCCTTGCAGCTGACTTTGTTGAGCGCGTATTCCAGCTCGGTGACGCGATAAGCCGGATTGATGTTGACCAGGATCAGGCCGGCCTTGGCGGTGGCGAACTGGGTCAGTACCCATTCGCTGTTATTGGGCGACCAGATGCCGATGCGGTCGCCGGGCTCCAGCCCCAGCGTCAACAGTCCGGCGGCGAGCCTGTCGACCTCGCGGCGCAATTCGCCATAAGTGAGCCGCACCTTCTGGTGCCGTACGATGAGTGCCGGACGAGACGCCCATTTGGAGCAGGCGTCATCGAAGAACTGCCCGATAGTCTCGCCAATCAGCGGCTCTTCGCTCGCGCCGTTGACGTAGCTTTGCTTCAGCGCGGTCATGGCGTTTCCTCCGGTTTGAGACAATGTAGCCCGGATGAAGCGTCAGCGTAATCCGGGGTCGGCGTTTCGGCCGGACGATCGTTCCCGGATTGCGCGGAGCCTGTCATCGGGCCGGCCACTTCGGGCCGGACCCGTTGGCTCCATCCGGGCTACGGGCTAGCGCAGCCCCGCCTGTTTGAGCAACGGATAAGTCACATCGCGGAATTCGGTCATGCCTGCGATATAGCGCGGCCATGACAGCAGCACGCCGTCGAATCCGGCTTGCGACAGCCGCGCCAAGCCGTCGACGATCTGCTCCTTGGTGCCGATCAGCGGAAAACCGCCCCAGCCGGAGATCATCATCTCGGCCATCGCCTTGCGGCGTTCTTCGGGGTAATCGCGTTGATTGATCTCGGCGCCCATCGTGTCGATGACGTTGCGGGCGGCAACCCAGTCGCCTTTCTCGTGGACATAATAATCGTAGAAGGCGCGCGCCTCCGCCTCGGTCTCGGCCTGGATCGCGGTGGCGTTGGTCCACACTTTCACCTCGCGGCCGTACTCTTCGCGCGCCAGGCGGTGGTAGGCCTCGACATGGGCGATGTGGGTGGCGAGGTCGTGGGTGCGGATATTGGTGAAGACGAGATCGCAATGCTTGCAGGCGAAATGCCGGCCGCGCTCCGAGGAGCCGGCATTCATAATCGCCGGATAAGGATGCTGGATCGGCTTTGGCTCAAGGTAGCCACCCTTGATCTTGTAGAAGCGGCCTTCGTGATCGAAGCGCTCGTCCTCGGTCCACAATCGCTTGACGATGCCGAGCCATTCCTCGGCGCAGGCGTAGCGGTCCTCGTGACTGAGCAGCGAAATGCCGAACATTTCCATCTCGGGATAATTCCAGCCGTTGACCACGTTGAGCGTATAGCGCCCGTTGGAAATATGATCGATGACGGTGGATTGCTTGGCGGCGATGATCGGATGATTGAGCGCGACATGCGAGGTCGAGATCACGCCGGCGGCTTGCGTCGCGCCGGCGATGCCGGCTGCCCAGGTATAAGTCTCGAAACCCGGCCCCTGCGGGTCGGTCGCGCCGCCAAAGCCGCGCCAGCGCGCCACCGGCACCAGCGCCTCAAAATCCATGTCGTCGGCGAGCTTGGCCAGCGTCACCGTGTTCGGCCAGGTGATCTCCAGCCGGCCGTCGAGATCGGACATGACGCAGCCGGAATCGAGATTGGTCTGGAAGGTGCCGAGCTTGAGCTTGCGGCCGCCGAAGGCCGGATTGGTATCGCGCCGGTCCTTTTGCTGCGCCCTCATGCCGGCCGAATCCTGAAGGTCACAACGCGCTCAAGTCAAGCAGGCGGCTTCGCTATCGCCGGAACCCACCGGCACGTCCAACGTTATCGACCCAACACCAATAAAGTGCGGAGATGACGATGGACTGGAACCGCGTTGAAGGAAACTGGAAGCAGACCAAAGGCAAGATCAAGGAGAAGTGGGGTCAACTCACCGACGACGACTTGACGGCGATCAACGGCAAGCGCGACCAGCTCGAAGGCAAGATCCAGCAGCGCTATGGCTTGGCAAAAGACATGGTGCGCAAGGACGTCGACGACTGGCTGAAGGCGCAAGACAAAGCCGCTTAGATCGTCTGCAGCACGCGCGACAGCGGGGACGGGCCTTGGCTCGTCCCCGCGCCGTTTTCGGGAACTCGGTTCGTGGCCATTCGTTATCTGCAAAGCAGCAACACAGGGAGAATGTCCATGAGCTCTTCTCAGGACCGCCCCGTATCCGCAGAGCCGCGGCTGCAAAGCGATGTTCGCACCGTGGTGCCAACCCAACAGGCGCGCCAGGGCGTGACCGGGCATAATGTGCGTTACGTGCTCGGCATCGGCCTCGCAGCGGCGATCGTTGCGTTTGTGGTGCTCTACGCCATCTATTTCGCCTGAATTCCCGCCTCGCCGGATCGGCATTGCGGCGGATGTCCTGGCGTGGATTGGGATGGTTCGCCCGCCCGCCTTGTCGTAAAATGAGCCAAGCCGTGAACAGAAGATCTCGGCAGGGAGGGAATTGAAGATGCTCGTAGTTCTGGCAATCGGATTCATGCTGGCGATCTGGGTGGTCGTCATCTGGGGCGCCGCCTACTTCAACCAGAATGTCAATTGATTGAGCTGCGCGGCGGTGGTTACGGCCGAAGGGCATGGTCGCCGGCATCCTTTCCCTAATACTTTACCGCTGCTACGAGCCGCCACCTGCCACGGGCCGCCACGCGCATTCCATATTGGGGTTGTTAACCCTTTAAAGCATCTGCCGCCGGTGTAGCCGTGCCTGTGAAAAGGAAAAAACACCCAACCAAGCGGAACCTGTCGGCCGGCCCCGCGTTGCGCGCTGTGGGGGAAACCAGAATGCGTGGTCAGCGCTCGAGGGCGGCCGCGGCACCGTCCGGTATCGACGTCTTTATCGATCTCGACCAGTCTGCGTTGGATGCCATTCCGACGGGCCTTTGCGTGTGCACGGCCGAAGGCGCGCTCATTCGTTACAACCGCCGCGCCGTCGAGCTGTGGGGCCGCGCACCCCGGCTCGGCGATCCGAACGAGCAACGCGGCTCCGGCTTCCGGCGCTATCAAGCCGACGGCGCTCCCCTGCCCTTTACCGCGACGCCGGTCGCCAAGGTGTTGCGCTCCGGCCGGCCGATCGTCGGCGCCGAGGTCGTCATCGAGCAACCCGACGGAACGCGGGTGCCGGTGCTGATGAACGTCGCCCCGCTCAAGAGCAGGTCGGGCCGGCCGCAAGGCGCGGTATGCAGCTTCCAGGCCCTGACCGAGCGCAAGCGCATCGAGGAAGCGCTGCGCGCCAGCGAGGCCGAATTGCAATCGGTCATCAACCGCACGCCCTTCATGCTGGTGCGCTGCAGCCGCGATCTGCATTACCGCTTCGTCAGCCAGGCCTACGCGCAGCTGGTCGGCGTTCCGCGCGAACAAATCATCGGCAAGACCATCGCCGAAGCGATCGGCGACAAGGGTTCTAAAACACTGCGGCCACACATTGAAAAGGTGCTGCGCGGCGAAGCGACGGAATTCGATTGCGAGATCGACTTTCCGGTGGCTGGGACGCGCCGCCTGCATATCGCGTACCGGCCCGAAACCGATGCCGACGGCAACGTCGACGGCTGGATCGCGTCGCTCCTCGACATCACCGAGCAAAGCCGTGCCGTGCAGGCGCGCGAGCAACTGGCCAAAATCGTCGAATCGTCCGGCGACGCCATCGTCAGCAAGGACCTCGACGGCATCATCATCAGCTGGAACAACGCCGCCGAGAGGCTGTTCGGTTACGCGGCCGAAGACGTCGTCGGCAAGTCGATCACGATTCTCATTCCGGAAGAGCTCCACGACGAGGAGCCGAAGATCCTCGCGCGCATCCGCCGCGGCGACAGCCTTGACCACTATGAGACCATCCGGCAGCGCAAGGACGGCAGCCGCGTTCCGGTTTCGCTCAGCGTCTCGCCGGTCAGGGACTCGCATGGTGTTATCATCGGCGCCTCGAAGATCGCTCGCGACATCACCGCGCGCAAAGAGGCCGAGCACGAGCGCGACCGCATCGAAGGCGAGTTGCGCGAGCTTAGCGCAAAGCTCGAACAGGAAGTCGAACGGCGCACGCTTGAGCGCGACCGCATCTGGAACGTTTCCGAGGATCTGCTCGGTGTTGCGAATTTCGACGGCTATTTCCTTTCCATGAATCCGGCCTGGACCCGGTTGCTCGGCTGGAGCGAGGACGAGATCAAGGCAATGCATGTCAGCGTGTTGCGCCATCCCGACGACACCGCCCATTCCGAGGCCGGCCGCAACCAATTGACGCAAGGCGTGCCGACGGTGCGGATGGAGAACCGGTTCCGCCACAAGGACGGCTCATGGCGCTGGCTGCACTGGACCATGACCGAGCATGACGGACTGATCTACGTCGCCGGCCGGCATGTCACCGCGGAAAAAGAATCCGCCGCCGCCCTGCAACACGCGCAGCGGCAAACCGCCCATTTGCAGAAAATGGAGGCGATCGGGCAGTTGACCGGCGGCGTCGCCCACGACTTCAACAATCTCTTGATGATCGTCAGCGGGCACGCGCAAAGCCTGAAGAAGCGCTTGAGCGAGCTGCGCGATATTCGCGCCTTGCAGGCCATCGAAATGGCGGCGACCCGCGGCGAGAATTTGACGCGGCAATTGCTGGCGTTCTCGCGCACGCTGCCGCTCAATCCGACGGTGATCAACCTCGCCGACACGGTAGCGGCCATTCGCGACGTGCTGGCCGGCACCATGCACGTCAATATCGAGTTCCTGATCGATGTTCCCGCCGTCACCTGGCCGGTCTGCGCCGACAAATCCGAGCTCGAACTGGCGCTGGTCAATCTCGCGGTCAATGCCCGCGATGCCATGCCCGAGGGCGGGCGCATAGCGATCACGGCGCTAAACGCTTCGTTGAGTGCCCACGACGTGCCGAACGGCGCGGCCGGCGATTATGTCGCGCTGTCCGTCGCCGATACCGGCTGCGGTATTCCGTCGGATCTGTTGCCGCGCGTGGTCGAACCGTTCTTCACCACCAAGGGACCGGACAAGGGTACCGGCCTCGGCCTATCCCAGGTCTACGGCCTGGCGCACCGCTCCGGCGGCACGGTGCAGATCGCCAGCGAAATCGGCCACGGCACCAAGGTTACGATTTATCTGCCGCGCGGCGAGGCGCCGATCGCGACGCCGTCGCCGGAAGATACTTCGCGCTTTATGGCGGCCGACCCGCGGACCATTCTCGTGGTGGAGGACAATCGAGACGTCAAGAACGTCGCCGTCTCGCTACTGGAGCAACTCGGCTATAAAACCATCGCCGTGGAATCGGCGTCGGAAGCCCTCGATGTGCTGGCTTCGGGGCAGACGGTCAATCTGGTCTTCACCGACGTCGCGCTACCCGGCCAGCTCGATGGGCTGGCGCTGGCGCGCAAGGTCACCGATCGCTACGGCACCATTCCGATCGTGCTGACGACGGGTTACACGCGGGCCTTCGACAGCGATCCGGAATTTCCAGTGTTACGAAAGCCTTATCAGATTGCCGCGCTTGGCCGGCTGATCCATCAGGCGTTTTATCCGCAGAGCGCCGGTGCCACCCACTAGAGTGAGGGCGCAGACTTATTAACGCGCAGGAATGTGCGGTTACAAAGACCCGCGTTTCGGAAATCCCCGCGTTCCCTATTCCGCGGCGGTCGCCATCGCCACACGCGGCCAGGACGGACTGGGCACCGGCTGCCACCATTTCGCAACGCCGAGCTCTTTGGCGATGACGTTCGCGGCGTTGTAGCCCGGGCTGCCGGTGACTGCGCCGCCGGTGTGGCTAGAGGCGCCGCAGAGGTAGAGTCCCTTCATCGGCGTGGTGTAGCGGCCGAGATCCGGTGTCGGCCGGTTGCCGCCGAGCTGCGACGGCATGTAGGCGCCGACGTGGTGGCTGCCTCTCACCATGTTGATGCAATGCCGCTCGATGTCGAGCGGTGAGAACACCGCCTTGGCGACCACATTCTTCGCAGTGAGGTTGGGCGCGAACCCGCGCCATTGCGACAGCAACCGATCGGCAACTTCGTCCTTGCGCTTATCCCAGTTCTGCGGATCGCCATCGAGATCGTACGGCGCCCACGGCCACCAGAACGCGACGTGCTTACCGGCCGGCGCAATCGTGGGATCGAATTTCGACGAGCAGGTGCCATTGCCGGCAAAATAGGTCGGCAGCTTCTGCTCATGGATCTCGTCGAAGATACGATCGATCTCTTCGGTGGTATCGACGCCGAATATCATGTTCCAGGCGCGTGCGACATCCGGGTCCCAGGCTTCCGCCTTCTCGTAACGTGGCGGCTCGTTGAGAGCGAGGTGCAAGGTCACGAGGCTGTGCGAGCACCATTTGAATCCCCCGATGCCCTCGACCACGTTCGCCGAAAAATTCTGCTCGCCGGCCAGTCTGATGGTCTGCGGCGCGTCGATGGCACTGGCGACGAATTTGGCCGAATAGGTGTCGCCGTTCTGCAGGCGGACGCCAGTCACGCCTTTTGAATCCGAGGTGATGGCGCTGACATGCGCGTTGCGGACGAGCGTCGCGCCGTTGTCCTCCAGGAGCCGCTCGAGCGCGAGCGCAACCGAGCCGGCGCCGCCGACCGGCAGTCCGAGCTTGGTCAGGCGGCTGAGCAGCCGCGGAAAGAACGCGCCGACGCCGGGCACGTTCTCGATCGCGATGGCGTGCAGGATGCAGTTGAAGAACATGCGAACGTATTCGCTCTCGAAATTGCGCTCGACCGCCTGATGCAGGGTCAGCGGCATGTAGGAGAGGAGATCGTCCCACTGCGGGCCGCTGAGCCTTTTGCCGAGTTCGGCCGGAGGCAGCGGCACCGAGTACATGAATTCCGTCATCACCGGGCCCATCTCGGTGACAAACCGCTGGCAGAGCTCTTTGTAACGCTTGGCGTCATTCTGCGAAAAACGCGCGATGGATTTGGCGGTGCTCTCGACGCTGCGGTGGATGGTCAGCGCCTTGCCGTCCCGGAACACCTGGGCGTGCTGTACCTCGGGATAGATGTAGGCGAGGCCGTATTTGTGCAGCTCGAGATCGGGCAGGACCGGCCCCTCGCCGATGAAATGATAGGAGGAGTGCGAGTTGTGCTTGAAACCCGGCGCGACGAATTCGCTGGTGTGGCAGCCACCGCCCATCGCCGCGTTGCGCTCGATGACCGCGATCTTCAGACCGGCTTTGGCCAGATATGACGCGCAGATCAGGCCGTTGTGTCCGCCGCCTACGATGATGCCATCGTATTCCATGGTCGCCTCCCTCGCGCATCGTGGCGGACGGTCTTGAATGTGCCGTCGCGCAAAATCATGTCACAGCTTTCATCTTGCGACAACGCCGCACGAGGTGAGCAATCATCCGGAAGGAGATCGAATCGAAGACGGCAGTCTAGGCAACCGTCACGCGAATTTTTGGCGGGCCGGACTCGGCGGCGCCGATCACGCGCGTAGCGGGATAACCGGCGGCGATGATCGTTTGCACGATGGCGTCGGCGCGTTCCGGCGCGCAGGATACCAACAAACCGCCGGAGGTTTGCGGGTCGGTCAAGAGATGACGTTGCCAGTCCGCCAAGTCCGCCGGCAGCATAACGTCGTTGCCGTAGCTCGCCCAATTGCGCAGCGACGCGCCGGTGACGGCGCCCTGTTGCGCGAATGTGGCTGCCTCCGACAACAGCGGCAGATCGCCGGCACGAATGACCAGCGTGAGCTCGGAGCAGCGCGCCATTTCGAGGCCGTGGCCCAAGAGTCCGAAGCCGGTAACGTCGGTGATGGCGTGCACGGCGGCATCTTTTGCCAGCTCGGCGCCGACCCGGTTGAGCAGCGTCGTCGTCGCGATCATCTCGGCATAGCCTGAAGGCGACAGCACGCCCTTCTTGATCGCGGCTGAATAGATGCCGACGCCGAGCGGCTTCGTCAAAATGATGGCGTCGCCGGGCTTTGCATCGGATTTGCGGCGCACGTCTTCGGTCTTGCAGATGCCGATCACAGCGAGGCCGTAGATCGGCTCGGGCGAATCGATGGAGTGCCCGCCGGCGACCGGAATGCCGGCGGACGCGCACACCGCGGTGCCGCCCTTGAGGATTTCGCGCACCGTCTCCGGCGCGATCTTGTCGACCGGGATGCCGAGGATCGCCAGCGCCATGATCGGCTTGCCGCCCATGGCATAGATGTCGGAGATGGCATTGGTCGCGGCGATGCGGCCAAAATCGTAAGGATCGTCGACCACAGGCATGAAAAAATCCGTGGTCGCGATCACGCAGGTGCCGTCGTCGAGCTGCCACACCGCGGCATCGTCGGGCGTCTCGGTGCCGACCAGCAATTGCCGGTACGGCGCCGCGAGCGGCTGATCGGCCAGAAGCTGTTGCAGCACCGACGGTGCCAGCTTGCAGCCGCAGCCGCCGCCGTGAGCGAGACTGGTCAACCGCACCATGGGGACATTCATGACTGCGTTCCCGCGAAAACTTTCGTTTGCAACATGAGCGCTCTCGTCCTCATTCCGCCGCAACCGCGGGCACCGCCAACACCGATCGCCATGCCGCGGCGAGATCGGCCGCCGCATCCGCCACATTTTCATTTGTCGTGCCGCGGCCAAGCGACAGGCGAACCGCGCCGAGTGCGCTGTCGCGCGCAATGCCGAGCGCGGTGAGGATCGCCGACGGTTCCTCACTGTCGGCGTGGCAGGCCGAACCGGTCGAGGCCATGACGCGCCGGCATTTTTCCAAAACCTTGCGGCCCGAAACGTTGGGGAACAGAACATTGAGCGTGTTCGGCAGCCGGCGCTTCGGATCGCCGATCAAGACGATGTCCGGAATCTCGCGCTTCAACGCGGCAAACAGATCGCCGGACAAGCCGGAGAGCCGCTTAGCCTCCCGCTCCAGCATCGCACCGGCGATCCGGCAGGCTTCGCCGAGTGCGACGATGTAGGGGACGTTTTCGGTGCCGGGCCGCCGGCCGTATTCCTGGCCGGCACCGAGAAGGAGCGGCGGCAGCGTGACGCCGCGGCGCATATAGAGCACGCCAATGCCTTTCGGCGCGTAGAGCTTGTGACCCGCGATCGAGAGCAGATCGGCGCCGAGTTCCTTGACGTCGACCGCTATCTTGCCGACCGATTGCGCCGCATCGACATGGACCAGTGCGCCGTGACACCGCGCTGCCGCGGCGATTTCGGCGATTGGTTGAATGGTGCCGATTTCATTCTGCGCATGGATGATCGTGACCAGTGCGGTTTTGCCGCCGATCGTGGCAGCAACACGCTCGGCTTCGATCAGGCCGTTGGTTGTCACGGCGACGCGCGTGACCTTGTGTCCCTCACTTTCAAGAAAAGCGCAGCACGCCTCGGTGCCCGGGTGTTCGATCGTGCTGGTAACGACGTCGCGTCGCGTCTCATCGATCCGCACCGCGCCGCGAATGGCGATGTTGCTCGCTTCGGTGCCACCGCTGGTGAAAATGATTTCGTCGGGCCTGGCGCCGATCAGTGCAGCGACCTCGGCGCGCGCCGCTTCAACGGCATCACGGGCGCGGCTGCCAAGGCCGTGCGCCGACGACGGATTGCCGAATTCGCCGCGCAGATACGGCAGCATGGCGTCGAGCACCGCAGCGTCGACCGGCGTGGTGGCGTTGTAGTCGAGATAGATGGGGCTCATCGCCGCTTCACGATCTTGAAAATGTAGACCTCGCCGTCGCGCGCCTGGGCGCTCAGCGTATGGCCGGTCTGATTGGTGAATGCGGGCACGTCGATCATGGTCAGCGGATCGGTGCATTCGAGCACCAGCGTGCCGCCGACCGGAATGTTGCGCAGCGCCTTCTTGGCGCGCAGCACTGGTTGCGGGCAGCACAAGCCGCGCAGGTCGAGCACGGTTTCAGGATTTGGGGCCATCGGTCGCGTCAGCATGGCCGCGACCGGGAGATATGACTAGGCGCTATTCGGGCGTTTGATCCGCCGGAAACTGCCGCGGCGGCCCGTTGAGATCCAAGCCCGTCGCCATGAAAGGCTGATTCTGCGCAGCGTCCGGATCGGCCGTGGCGGCAGGCTTGTTCTGCATCGTCGCGGCCGGCTTCGGATTGTCCTGTGCCGCGGCCAGCATGGGCGCCGCGGCCAACATCGCGCCGGCGAACAGCGGCACAATCCAGAAAGGTTTCATCGCAATCTCCAAGGTGAGACCCGACGAAAAACCCCCGCATCAGCGAAAAGGTTCCACTCACGCTGCTGTCAACTCCTTGGCTTTGATGGTGTATTTGAAGTCATCCGCATCGAGGCTATCGAGTCGCGTAGTGCCGGTCTCGCCTTGCGGATACATCAGGAACGCGAGTTTCGGCCCGTTCGAGCCGGGCAACGCCAGGTCGTGGGCGAAATTATACGCAAGCCAATTGCCCTCCCAGGCGCCGAACAAGGTTTTGCGCGCGGCTGCGACCTTCGGGTCGTCGATGGCGAGATTGGTCGGCGGTTCCTCGAGCACGACCTTGCACACATCGGCGGGATCGGTCGCCACCCAGCCATAGCCAGTGAGAAATACTTCGGCGCGGCAATGCTGCGCCTTGGTGAAGACCTCGGAGCCGGTGCCGAGCGCCTTGAAGCCGAACTTCGACGCCGCGACGCGGATGCCGTAGACGTCGCGCGCCGCGCTCCGGCGCCGCAATTCGGCGGCGGCGGCACTCGCCGCCTGCATCGCAAAATAAAAAACAGCCCCCGCGCAGCAAAGCGCAGCGACTGCTTTCACCCACAATGTGCCCCGAACCTCGGGAGCCAAACCCAACGTCACGACAAGTGTATTGTGCGCCGGACCACCGTCCCGATCAACGCCAATGCGGCTTCGCTTGCGTCCCGCACCCAATTATTTTGTCGCATCGCCGGGAATAGCCGTCGGTTACGTCGAAAAACTCAACACTTTCAAGCCTGAACCAGCTTTATGCTGCGCCGCACAAACAACCGCTGCGGAACTAGCATAGTTTGACACTGTTATCGTTCAAAAATACGCTTCAACACATTGGTCTGCGTAGCTTTCATCGACACGCTCTATCGGCCGATAGAGGGTGGCAAGAATGTCCCCCGTCGGGGGCAAACGTCTGAGGAGACGACCTTGAATATGGAACTCTCGCGGCGCCGCTTCTTGGCGGGCGCCAGCGCGGGTCTTGCCGGTACAACAATCGGTGCGCTCGGATTTGGAGACGTCGAGACCGCGTATGCCGCGGCGATACGGCCCTTCAAGCTCGTCGGCACCACCGAAACCCGCAACACCTGCACATATTGTTCCGTCGCCTGCGGCATCATCATGTATTCCAAGGGCAACCTTGCGAAGGGTGAACAGGCCGACATCATCCACATCGAAGGCGACGTCGACCACCCGACCAATCGCGGCACGCTTTGCCCGAAGGGCGCGGCGTTGCTCGACATGGTCCATGCCGAGACGCGCCTGAAATATCCGATGGTGCGCAAGCCCGGCTCCGACAAGTTCGAGCGCGTCACCTGGGATTATGCGCTCGACCGCATCGCGCGCCTGATGAAGGACGATCGCGACAAAAACTTCATCGCCAAGAACGCCGACGGCACCACGGTGAACCGGTGGCTCTCCACCGGCTTCCTCGCGGCCTCGGCAACCACCAACGAAACGGCCTGGGCGACTTTGAAAGTCGTGCGCAGCGCCGGAATGCTCGTATTCGACAACCAAGCGCGGGTCTGACACGGCCCCACGGTGTCCAGTTTGGGCCCAACGTTTGGTCGCGGAGCGATGACGAATTCGTGGACTGATATTCAGAACACGGATCTCGCCGTCATCATGGGTGGCAACGCCGCCGAGGCGCACCCGTGCGGATTCAAATGGGTCACGGAGGCGAAAGCCAATCGTGGCGCCAAGCTGATCGTCATCGATCCGCGCTATACGCGCTCGGCGTCGGTGGCGGATTACTACTGCCCCATTCGCCAGGGAACCGACATCGCCTTCCTCAACGGGCTGATCAACTACTGCATCCAGAACGACAAGGTGCAGTGGGAGTATACCAAGAACTTCACCAACGCGACCTACCTGGTGAAAGAGGGCTTCGACTATCAGGACGGCCTGTTCACCGGCTACGACGAGGTCAAGCGCGATTACGACCGCTCGACCTGGGATTACCAGATCGGGCCGGACGGCTTCGTCCTCACCGATGACACGCTGCAGGATCCGCGTTGCGTGTGGAATCTGCTGAAAAAGACGATTGCGCCTTACACGCCGGAAATGGTCGAGCGCATCTGCGGCACGCCGAAGGACAAATTCCTGAAAGTGGCGGCGATGATTGCCGAGACGTCGGCCAAAGACAAGTTCATGACGTCGATGTACGCGCTCGGCTGGACCCAGCATTCCAAGGGCTCGCAGAACATCCGCACCATGGCGATGCTGCAGCTCATCCTGGGCAATGTCGGCTGCCGTGGCGGCGGCATGAACGCGTTGCGCGGTCACTCCAATATCCAGGGCCTGACCGACATCGGACTGATGTCGCATCTGCTGCCCGGATATCTGAACGTCCCGACCGACAAGGAGGACAGTCTCGACAAATACATGTCGACCCGCGGCTTCAAGCCGCTGCGGGCGAACCAGACCAGCTACTGGCAGAACTACAGGAAGTTCTTCGTCAGCTTCCAGAAGGCGATGTACGGTTCCTCCGCCACCGCCGACAACAACTGGGCTTACGACTGGCTGCCGAAGCTCGACGTGCCCTCCTACGACATCTTGCGTGCCTTCGAGTTGATGTTCCAAGGCAAGATGAACGGCTACTTCTGCCAAGGCTTCAATCCGCTGTTGGCGTTTCCGAATCGAAAAAAGCTCACGGTGGCGCTGTCGAAGCTGAAGTACCTGGTCATCATGGATCCGCTCGACACCGAGACCGGGCGGTTCTGGGAGAACCACGGCGAGTTCAACGATGTCGATACCGCGTCGATCCAGACCGAGGTCATCCAGCTTCCGGCCACCTGCTTTGCCGAAGACACCGGCTCGCTGACCAATTCCGGACGCTGGCTGCAATGGCACTGGGCCGGCGGCACGGCGCCGGGCGAAGCCAAGAGCGACGTCTGGATCATGGCCCAGCTCGGCCAGCGCCTCAAAGCGCTGTACCAGAAGGAAGGCGGCGCGTTCCCGGATCCGATCGTCAACCTGTCATGGAACTACAAGGACCCGGGTGATCCGACGCCGGAAGAACTGGCGCGCGAGATGAACGGGTCGGCGCTCGAGGACGTGCCCGATCCGAACGACGCGACCAAGATGATCCTGCAGAAAGGCAAGCAGCTCGTCAGCTTCGCCGCGCTGCGCGACGACGGCACGACCGCTTGCGGCTGCTGGATCTATTCCGGCTGCTTCAACGAAGCGGGCAACAACATGGCCCGCCGCGACAACAGCGATCCCGCCGGCCTCGGCACGTTCTCGAAATGGACGTGGTCGTGGCCGGTCAACCGCCGCATCATCTACAATCGGGCATCGGCGGATCTTTCCGGAAAACCGTGGGATCCGACGCGCAAGCTCATGGAGTGGAACGGCACGACGTGGGTCAGCGATGACGTTCCCGACATCGCGCCGAACGCCAAGCCGGAGGTGGTCGGCCCCTTCATCATGCAGCCGGAAGGCACCGGGCGTCTGTTCGCGCGCGCGACCATGCGCGAAGGGCCGTTCCCGGTGCACTATGAACCGTTCGAATCGCCGATTGCCAATCCGATCAATCCCAAGATCCGGGGCAATCCGGTGGCGCGCGTGTTCAGAGGCGACATGGAGCAGTTCGGCGACGCCAAGGAGTTTCCCTACGCGGCGACCTCCTACCGGCTCACCGAGCATTTCCACTATTGGACCAAGCACAGCCAGATCAATGCTTCGCTGCAGCCGGAATTTTTCGTCGAGATCGGCGAGGAATTGGCCAAGGAAAAGAGCATTCCCAACGGCAGCTGGGTCCGCGTCTGGTCGAAACGCGGCTCGGTGAAAGCCAAGGTCTATGTGACCAAGCGCATCAAGCCGATAATCTGCGACGGCAAGACCGTCCATGTCGTCGGCATCCCGCTGCATTGGGGCTTTATGGGCCGCGCCCGCAAGGGTTTTGGGCCCAATTCGCTCACCCCCTATGTCGGCGACGCCAATGCCGAAACGCCTGAGTTCAAGGCGTTCCTGGTCGACATCGAGTCCATCCCGTCTGGACCGGTGGCGTAGGGAGGAAGCCATGGCATTCGAATTCGAGCTTCCCAACCCGAATACGGTGAACCCGACGACAAACCTGAGCGACGCCGATCTGGTGCGCCGCTCGGCCTCGTCGGTACCGGCGCCGGCGCGCCAGCTCACGCCGGTGGCCAAGCTGATCGATGTCTCGAAATGCATCGGCTGCAAGGCCTGCCAGGCGGCGTGCCTGGAATGGAACGACAAGCGCGCCGACATCGGCACCTTTGCCGGCTCCTACGACAATCCGGCCGACCTGACGCCGGAAATGTTCACGCTGATGCGTTTCACCGAGTGGGTGAACCCGGAAACGCAGAATCTCGAATGGCTGATCCGCAAGGACGGCTGCATGCATTGCGAGGATCCCGGCTGCCTCAAGGCCTGCCCGGCGCCCGGCGCCATCGTGCAGTACTCCAACGGCATCGTCGACTTCGTGCACGAGAACTGCATCGGCTGCGGCTATTGCGTGCGGGGCTGTCCGTTCAACATCCCGCGCATCTCCAAGGTCGACAGCAAAGCCTACAAGTGCACGCTATGCTCCGATCGCATAGCCGTCGGCCAAGGTCCGGCTTGCGCCAAGGCCTGCCCGACGCATGCGATCACCTTCGGCACCAAGGAGGAGATGAATAAGCACGCCGCCGACCGCATCAAGGATCTGAAATCCCGCGGCTTCGCCAATGCGGGCCTGTACGATCCGCCGGGCGTCGGCGGCACCCACGTGATGTATGTGTTGCATCACGCCGACAAGCCGGAAATCTACGCCAACCTTCCCAACAATCCGCGCATCAGCCCGATCGTGGAATTGTGGAAGGGCACCGCGACCAAATATTTAGGCTTGGCCGCGATGGGCCTGATGGTCGCGATCGGCTTCGTGCATCACCTCGTCGAGGGCCCCAACACGGTCAAGCCCGAGGATGAGGAAGCCGCCAAGCGGCTGACAGGGAGCGGTCGGCCATGACGGCGTATGATGTCGAGCCGGGCGACAGCGTCCATCCGGGCGACCCGGTCACCGTCGACCGCTATACGACCGGCGCGCGCGCCAACCACTGGATCACGGCAACGTGCCTGGTGCTGCTCGCGCTGACTGGACTGGCCCTGTTCAGTCCGTGGCTCTACTTCATCACCGCGATGTTCGGCGGCGGCCAGACGACACGGGCCATCCATCCCTGGATCGGCGTGGTGTTGTTCTTCAGCTTCGCCGGACTGTTCATCCGCTTCTGGCGGGCGAACTTGTGGAAGGCCGAGGACGGCACCTGGCTGGCGCGGCTGCGCGACGTGATCGGCGGGCACGAGGAGCGCCTGCCGGAAGTCGGCAAATACAATGCCGGCCAGAAGGCGGTGTTTTGGCTGATGTCGATCCTGATCATCGTGCTGATCAGTAGCGGCCTTGTGATGTGGGATCAGTATTTCTACGGCTACACCACTATCGAGCAGAAGCGCATCGCGGTGTTGGTCCATTCCGCGGCGGCGGTCATCATCATCTGCGTCTGGATCGTGCACGTTTATGCGGCGATCTGGGTGCGCGGCACCATCGGCGCCATGACCCGCGGCCAAGTCACCGGCGGCTGGGCCTGGCGGCACCATCGCAAGTGGCTTCGCGAGCTGGTTGGTGGTAAATCGAGTTGAATGACGGCCGGCGCCCGCCG
>Ga0208604_1000012_pt1 | contig 24863 bp, 22 predicted proteins | sample MicForSoSWNH22_M_FD_188009 | JGI IMG/M metagenome (GOLD analysis project Ga0208604, IMG submission 188009) | Forest soil microbial communities from Harvard Forest Long Term Ecological Research site in Petersham, Massachusetts, USA - MetaG HF016... | ecosystem: Environmental > Terrestrial > Soil... | reverse complement strand
GGCACGGAAGGTAAAATCCACCGAACTCGCCCGTGCTTATGGCGCCGAGCTCGACGCGTATCTGTCCCGCTGGACCGGCGCGGACGACGATCTTGTTGCCGCTGTGGATAGTATCATCAATCGTAATGAGGAGTGCCATGACAACGAATGAAGACGTCTTCTTCTTCTGCGACGACGCTACACGCGATCCCTGCGCTTCGCATGTGTTTCGAGAACTCCAACAGCTACCTGGGATCATGCAAACCGATCGCGAATACGATGGCTTTCCGGTGCTGAGCGCCCACCGTGCGGATGGCAGTGTCGCTCTGTTTGTCCGAACACGAAATGTCGTGAGCAACGACTACGTGCGTTATGCAGGTCCGCTCACTGAACGGTTCTGCAATGTCCGGCTCGCCGTTGTTGTGAACTGGCATGATGGCGCTAATGCGCCTGACCGAGTTCTTACGTTTCATTCGACCGGAGACGTTCCCGCCGGCATATTCGGTCCAACTGTTCCAACGCTATTCTCAGCCTATACCCGGGCTTTGGAAAGAGAACGCCTGCGCGGAGGTCTATCCGATTACAAGACAATGATTGAAGCCACTCATTGGTCGGGCATCATGTTCGGCGCGGCCGCCGATCAGGTGAATGCATATTCTCGTCCCATCTATGACATGGAGATCGGCAGCTCCCCGGCGTGCTGGTCTGATCCGCGGGCATGCGCAGCACTAGCGCGCGTGTGCGCGTTCGGCCCGGAACCCGTCACTGATGGACCTATCATCATGTATTGCGGTGGAGTTCATTTCGAAGAGAATGTGACGGGGGCTGTCTTGTCAGGGCGATGGCACGTCGGGCATGTGCTACCGAACCATTGGCTGGTGGCGGGGCAGTACGATCTTGCCGAAGGGCCAGCAAAGCTTCAGAGGTGCTTGGCCAGCTATACGGAGGCACCGGCACAAATCGCCGTGCACAAGGGGCTTGCCTCCAAGTTACGCGCAGCTTGCACCAAATTTGCAGAATCCAAGGAGCTTTGCGCCATCACTCACAAGCAAATGCGCAACGAGCATGAACATTCGAACTGAAGGAGGAAGACGCTTCCAAGAGTTCTTGCGGTTTTGTGCCGCTTGTTCTTAGTACTCTTGGTCTGGTGCACGCCGTGGCAGTTTTTCCCAAAGAGACATGAACATAGATCGCTGCTCTGGAGGTGCCCGCGATAGTGACCGCCACATGAACAAACCTGCCGCTCAGACTGGTTAGGAGGATTCGGGCAACTGGGAGGAAGCCGCTGGCTGCACGGCAGGCCGTCGCCGAATGACATTGTCTACCAATGTTCGGGCGTCTTCCCATCTTCGAATTCTCGATCTTAAGTGCTTCAGTCCCACAGCGTGGCGGATCGATTGTCCGATGTTTATCCGTAACTGGGTGGCGATAGAGGAATTATCAAATTCACGAAACGCATCGAACGCATCGCCGGGACTTGCGAAGGCTCCGCGCAGACGCATCACCCGCTCCTGTCCGAGAACAATCACGTCCTGATCCTGATATTCCCCCGCTTTATCATATGGGATCATCCAAATATCGCTTGTGGCGGATCCAACCAGATTGCCAATGGCGGCAAAGTCGTCCTGAGTGTAGCTATCAATGTCGGGCCGCAATACCATAAGAACCGCGGCTGGCGGCACGCCGTTTTGCTGAGCAATGGTATTGACCACGCGACATGCAAGCCGAAAAGCGCGCAACCCCGAATCGAAGTCCCACCACGCGGGATTTATGACGTTGTGGTTATCTACCATCATCAGCGGCCGTAAGCGTTTCTGCCGAGCAAATGTAGCTGTTGCTAACCAATCAACGGGCAGACGCTCCATTCGGACAAATTCGGCACGGGTATCTGCCGCCATGGGCAATGCCTTCAGCGCCTGAGACAATTCAGCTTCTGCCTTTTGGGCCGCGAATACGCTTCCGGCGAATGCCTTAATCGCCGGCTCAAGGAGCTTTTCTTGCTCTACGTGAATCTCATCAGCGAGCGGTAGACTTCGCAGCAGATACCTACAGCGCTCAACTGTGCGTTCTACGAGATCTGGCGAAGGCTCCATATCGAAGAGCCCGCGCTTTTCCGCGCGCACGGTCTCCTGAATCACCTCTTCGGGAAAGCCAAGGTCGCGCAACTTCTCTTCACTGGTGTTCTGCATTTTAATGCCTTCGTCGGATTCTATCTTCGGTCATTTCCCTAAGCTCATCTTCAGTGAAATCGCTCTCAATTACATCCTGGAGCGATCTATTCCCGTCCCTAATGATCCGGCGAGCCTCGTCGTCAGTGACTTGGAAGCGCTGAGCCATGTCCTCTGCCGGCGTTGGACCAACGCCGTCTTGATATAAGGCTGACAGGAATCTGCGCTGTTGATCATCTTTCACGTAATATAGGGGCAGCTGACGATAGTATCGAGTAGCGATTGCCTCAAACGCGTCGTCATCCAAAACCCTACGAATGGCAGCCGCGAATCGTACAAGCACCATAGACGGTTCGCCGCTCGCGAATTCGGGCGTGAAATCTTCAAATACCTTCAAAACCATCTCTTCCACTTCTGCGTCGCTTGCCGGGGGGTGGGCCCGCCTCACAAAATCGAGCGCGGCCTGAAACACCAAAAGCTTCATACGACGCACAAACTCCTCGAATGCCGCAACGGGCTCGCTTTCGTAACGCTCCGCAAGTTCTTCGAACGGGAGCCTGTCGAGGCTCGTTTTCCGCTTGAACATCTCATATATCGTTTGAAAGAGTGGCATCGTTACAGGGGGTCTATGGAATCTGCCATGTCGTCACGTTCAATCATGGTCCGTAAGCTGTCGATGGCTCGGAACCTCAATATCCGGACATTGCCAGGGGTAAGCCCAAGTTTCTCCCCAATTTCAATGGCGGAGAGTCCATCGAAATAGGTAAGCTTTACGATTTCCCGAGATTTGGGCTCCAATCCCTCCAAAAGCTGCAAGACGTAGGCTTTTGTCTCCCAATCGGGGCCTCCTTGGAGAGGCACTCCTTCGGCTTGCTCCATCGATGCGGTCGGGGTCTGGGAAAACTCCTTTCGCATGAGATCTACGGCAGTGCGTTTGGTAAAAACCGAAAGGAGTTTCGGAAAGGTGTGCAGCGTATTACCGTTACGGCGTTGGCGAAGCCATCCAAAAAGCCGCAAAAAAGTCTCTTGGAAGACTTCCTCCGCTAACGCTTGGTTATTCCTGCATATATACAATGCCTGATTGTATACTACATCCTTATATCGGTTTACAAGTTCCGCAACGACCTCAGGCAAAATTTTGCCTCCTGCCGGCGCCGAAGCCAACGCAAGCAGCTCGTCCGTTGACGCCTCGTTCAGGTCACGTGCCATTCCTGGTGAAAATGATAGCGTTCTTGCGTCTCGCTTCCGTCATTGTCGTCAACGACAAAATATGTAGCCAGCCGGCGAGGCAGGAACGGACCTCGAGCCTTTAGGGATGGTCGAGTTACGACCCTTCGCCAACAACCCGTGTTGACATAGAACGTCCCACGGCTGCCGTCACTAGCCAGGGGTACGAACATCGGACCGTGGGTGTGTCCGAACAGCACGAACCGATATTGGGTGTGTTGCTCCGATTCGCGCAAGGCAGCTCCCCTATAGTCGACGCCGGTGCCTTCGAAAAGCTCTGGCATGCTTGCGGCCATCTCGGCCAATCCCATCCGTGTTGAAAATTCGAACGCGCGCCGTAGCATCTTGTAGGGCTTCGCCCCATAGGCGGTCGCGTCGTCGAATTCGGGAATGGCGAGAAAGTCGTCAACTACCTCTTTCCAAGCCTTCTCAATGCTCTTCCTCTGCTTTTTGATCGCGAGCGACTGTTCGGCAAGCCATCGGACGTAAACCGGAATATCGGCGATAGGCTCGATATTATCGAGCTCCAGTAGAAGCCGTCCAGTTTCCGTCGTTAAAGCAAGTCCCAGTTGCTCACAGGCAACCGTCGCGAAGCGATTCACAACTCTCAGCACTACCGCGTCGCCGAGCGCCCAATATCCTTCTGCCTTTCTGTGCCAGTTCACAGCGTCGACACCGTGTCCGTGGGTAGCGAACACAGAGGCTGCCTTGTCGGAATAGCTCAACTGGAATGGCTTCTTAGGATCATGCGAGAGCGAGAGGAATTCCACCAATATTTGGCGCAAGCCCTGCGACAGCTGTACCATGTAATCGTGATTGCCGAAGATGTATTTTGTTTCGATCGCACCACGCTGCACGAGAGATTTAAGTTTCGCCGAAAAGTTTGGATAGCGGGCGCAGATGGCGCGGGCGATCTCGATGGCAGTTTTCTCGGCGTGGCCGTCGCGGAAATTGCGAAAGTCAGCTCCCATGCCACTCCAAGGAGCGCTCTTGTGTTTATTCCAAAGGATCTCCCAACTCGGTGAGCGCAACAGCTCAAGAACATCCCCAAGGAATACCAATGTGATCTTCCGCCCATGCTCTACCGCAAGCGATTCAAGCCGGACAATGAACTGCGTCAATGCGGTATCAGACACAGATCCGCTGGCGCCGGTGTCGTCCATGTGCAAGTCACTGACAAAGACGTGCATAAGTCCCCCACTATCGTCGGGCTGCAGTTAACGCATAGAGTATCCCATTTTAAAGTCGCGCGGTGAACCAGATGAGTTTGGAAAAACGAGGATCTTTGCCGACTTGGAGACAGCGCAAGGCACGCCGTCACTGCAAACTTCTCTTGGCGCGATCGCGCTCCCATTGTTCGATGTCGCTGAGCCGCCAGTGGCGCGCCGACGTCTTGCCGCCGAATTGCACCGGCTTGGGGAAGCCGTGATCGCGCATGTGGCGCCACACCCACATGTCGGACACGCCGAACCGCTCGCGCACCTGACCGATGGTCAGATAGCGAGTGTCGTCCGAAAGGCGAATGCGATGCGTAAGGGTCGAGTGCGCAGTGCGCATTTTGAGCCTCCTGCGGCAAAGCGTGCCGCGATCAAGAGGCTCAAATTTTCCAGCGCGCGCACTCGCACTGGCGCATGTATGCTCGGCAGCGATCCGGGACCCACCTTATCGAGCTATAAAAGGTGCCGGGCTACCCGTTGACCTCAGAAGAAGGCGCCGAAGCCCAATCAGTGTCGAGCCAGACAGTCAACGCCCCCCGAAAATAGGAGCGCCACTGAAACTGTCAACAAACAAAGATGCTTAACGAGCAAATTTTCTTGCTTCACGATGCCAATTTAGATTTAGCGCATACTACGGGGCGCTCCATCGACAGCGGCGGGTCAGTGCACCGTGCGCGCTGTCTGCGGACCCGGGCATAGTATGCGGGCTGCGACTCGAACCGGTCGTCCAGAGGAATCCGCTCGTCGAGCAAAAACGCCGCGGTGGTCTGGTTGTACTGCGCCGCGTCGGCGCACCAAAGCTGCTGCTTCCAGCGAACGAACGGCGGGCGCGTCTTTTTCATGAAGCCAGTTTAGCAGATCGCCGGCGTGCCTGCCCTGTTTGCGTGCTGCACCATGCTCGTTTGGTTTCTGTTTCGTGCTGACGCACGCGGACGGCGCCTTCGCTAAGATTGTCGTGACCCCATTAACCTTTCGTTAACCAGACTGGCCGAACCGCGACCATAACCCGGTCGCCGGCGCGTTGATCCGACCCGCAAATTTTGACCCAGGGTAACGCTCGGGGTAACAGCGGAGCTCGAGCCGAAACAGGGCTTGGCGAGCACGCTGCCTCCGCGTCGCCGTGGGCGCAGGCGCCGGCGGTGATGCCAACCGCCACCTCCGCGACGGGGAAGGGCCCTCCGCCGACCCGCGGTAGTCCGGGGTGCATTGACCAGCTGAATTGGTGACCTATCTGTTCGTTGACTCTAGGGCGCTTGAATCGCTCCCCCGGGGCGCATGAGCGCCCAAACGTTCGGTCCGATCCCGAACCTGAGAGCCGCCGGCCAGTCGCCGCCCGATGGGTGGCCATGACGCCGAACCTCCGAGGCGACCCGGATTCCCTCAATCGCAATGCCGCTGCGCTGGGCGCCGACCCGGCTTTTGGAGATCGATCATGACCAAATCAACCGCGAGGCGCCGTCACGTGCGCCGCTCTCTTCGTCCTATTTACGAATTGGGAGCTTTCAATGTTCCGGGGTTCTGCCTAGCACATGGAGTCTCACGGAGCCTGTTCTACAGCATGCTGCGGTCCGGCGTAGGGCCACGCATCATGAAGTGCGGCACACGAACGCTGATCTCAGTCGAGTCGGCGCAGCGCTGGCGGCGAGCCCGCGAGCGTGTGGCCGCTGTATCACGGCCGGCGAGGACCGACGGCGGTCACCGCACTCGCAAAAATCATCGGCGCCGGCGCACGTAACGTACACAGGGCCGGTTCGACCGAGCGGCGTCTGTCTTAGGGTGTCTTAGGGTGTCTTAGATCCTCTAAGACAGACATCCTTATGATTTTCCTCAGGAAATATGTCTGTCTTAAGGTGTCTTAGACCTTGAGGGTCGGAGAGAGAGAATAGATATAAATAAGCGCCTTTAGGGTAGGGACGCGTACAGACGGGGCGCGGAGTACTGTAAGCGCGCGCAACGTCGCGACCCTCTGACCCTAAGACAGGTTAAGTCAGGTGTGTCCGGCGGTCTGATTGTAACTTGCGATCAATGGTTTGAGGTCTGACTTAGGGTCTGTCTTAGAGGTCCGACCCTGAGACAGAAATTCGGGCTGCGCCTCAGCGTGCGCCCGGTCGGCTCGAGCGTTGATGTCCAAGGCATTACGAGCCGCGTTGGTCACTTTCGCTTCGCATTCACGCGCGCGTGTAGCGCGAGACGCGGCACCCCGATTTGCGCAGCACCGCCTCGATACCGGTACGGCACTAAGTAGCGCCGCCCGCAGACCGCGCCGCCGTCGCGTCGATGATTTCCGGTGAGCGCGAGACCACGAGCACGGTCGCAACAATACAACTTTACGTACGCCGTGGATGTCGTCAGTCGGCGGCCTTCGCAAAAGGTCATGGGCCCTACGCTCTCCGCTCTTTCCCCAAAAACGTAAAAAGAATTCCCGAAAAAGAAAAAGCCTCCCAGACAAAGTCGCTCCGAAATAAAGCGAAAAAGAAAACGACAAAGCGCACGACTAAACTAAAAAGAAAACCCTAATCAGAATCGTCCTTCGTGACCAACAGTAATAATTTGACCGTTAACTGTCCATTGCTGTTGACAGAATTATCGACCATTTTATTTTGCAGCAATTGGTCAAGGCTGCGAGTCGCTTCGAACGAACAAAATGGCTAAGAACAAACACAACCGTCCCATTGTTTTATCGCCGGAGCAGAAGCGCGAGATTGCGGAATTGCGAGAAAATTTCGGCTTCACGCGTTCGCAGGCTCGATACCAAGTGCTCACGCCCGAGCAAGAGCGAGACAGCGACTATCGCGTGCACTACCTCTACCGAATTCTCCTGCCAGACGGGCGCAGCTACATCGGCGTTTCCGTAAATCCCACAATGCGCTTATCCAGTCACAGCTCTCCGAGCACTCGCTCACTCATCGGCCAAGCGATACGCCGCTACGGACGGCACGCCTGTCATCTTGAAGTCCTGTGCGCAGGTCGCCGCGAGCACATGTATGACCTGGAACGGCGCGCAATCGCGGCATTCAAGACGCGCCATCCGGCTGGATGCAATCTCGACGCTGGCGGCATCGTCCCCGAACACCTCCCCGAAAGCGTTGCAAAAAACGTTGCGTCGAACGAGCGCACCTCACTTCGCAAACGTGCCGAATTCCGCAGGAATGGAGTCACTCAAGCAGTCGCGATCCTTTGCCGTCGCCGTAAGCTGCTAAGCCCCGACAAGAGGCTAACGGACGCCGACATCTCGGTCTGGGTGCAAGTGATACTCGCGCTGATGCGCCCACCACCGCCTGACGGGCGTTGTGAATGTTGCGGGGAGGTTGTTGGTACTGACCAACTGCATCCCGACCTTGATCACGTAAGCGGCCTCGGTTGGGTTTGCAAGACATGCTACGACTTTAACTCGTGGTCATTGAAGCGCCGAAAATTCAAAGATTGGTTCGCCTCGCCGCGAACATGAAAAAGCACCGTGATCGCGGCTGCTGCGAAGAAACGCAAAGCCGCGAAATGACGAGCTATAATTTGACAAAAGCGTCGCTATACGAGTTGTGCAATTGCCTTCTTCAAGTGGGTCCACGACTCTACTCGCAGAACGTTTCCCGGAAGGCGTCCGATTATTGATTCGTTTTCATGTGTGAGCGAATCCGAGTCCGTACCCCGGTTATAGGGGTGAGCAATCAGAAACACGATATCGCATATGTACGAAAGTTTAATTGCCTTCACCCAATCGTCTTCGACAAAGAACTTAATCTTTTTCCTCTTGGCGTAATTGAAACGGTTTTCGTATCTCCCCCTCGAATACACGATATTCTCGTTGCCCTTCTCTACGAGCAGGCTGTTGTACGCGATGCCGTTCACTCGCAGCCAGTATTTGGTGATGTATCGTATCGACGCCCGAAAGTTCACGGCGGTGACCAAGTTGACCCACAGCCGCACACACTCTTTGACATTCGCGCGCCGCGCCATGCTGTCGGCTGCAATGCGCCATGACTGACGCAGGGCTCGCATTTCCTCGGCCGTTGTCCCCTGGCCGACTGAAAGGTCCGGCCAAGGCCGGTGCGTGAAGATGTGCACCGGAAGCAAATAAGAGCGCCTGAAAGTTTTGATCGCGTCAGCAGCCCCATCTAGGACTGGCATCTCGACCCAATACTCGGGATCATTGAAGATCGCTCGCTCATCAGCTCTCGTTATGGGTGGGTTCAGGCCCGCGTTTTCGTGCACAGGCAATAATTTGATGTCCTCCGGCCTCAGCTGTTTGTTCAATTTTTTAGAGGCCATTTCGCAGAACTTTTCGCGATGCTGATTTAGGACGCCATCGATATCGATCCCTATTGCCGTCGCCCGCAGATATGCATATTCGCGGTGTCTGGAAAACAGGTAGTACGCGAGAAAATGAGCGCCGAAACCGGCAACGATAGCAATTGAAAACAACACTATGTTCGAGCGGCTGTACCCGCCAAAGCCGAGCGGGTGGTCCGATGATGCACCGCCGATTTCGGCGGTGATCAAAAGGTGGGCGCCGAGGCCGATGTAGAGCATATCGAAAAGCGCAAAAGCCAGCACCACGAACCCGAAAGGCATATCGCGATACGCCGGGATGGACGCCGATTGCGGCAGCTGCCGCATGAGCATCTTGTTCGTATGATCGCTGTCGTGCAGATCGTAAAAAAACTTACGGATTGAATTTACGACCCTCGAATACAGCACCACGTCCATCTTTATGTTGATGATGTACATCAACATGCAAAATCCGACGAGGCCGACCACGATCAAAACCGGCGATGCGAATCCAAGCAGAGCGATGGTCGTAGCTTTGTCGAAATCTAGGCCGCGAGCCGCGAGCCCGAAGAGGACCGCTGCGATCGAGACGGGTAGCGACATCACCAGGAGGTAGTAGCGAAAAAAGAACGATATTGCTTCGATAGCCTTGAAGTGAGCCTCGGCGATGTGCGCGTACTCGGTCTTCTGGAATTCCGCGAATGCAGACGTGACTTCAGGTCCTACCGCGGCGTCCTGCTGCGCACCCTCTGCGGCGCCGGTCATCTGCGTTTGCTCCATTTTTTAGATCGGGAGCGGGCTTTTGGCGCTTTCGCTGTCTCCAATTCGAGTTTGCCCAGTATCTTTTCGACAAGCGCTTTCGCCGCCGTGCGATTGGTCGCGCACTCGTAAATCAGTCCGAGGACCTGCTCGTATGCAGCCCGAAGTTGGGGTTTGTACCTTGCAAGCACGTCGGCAGCCTTTGGCTCCTTTCCGAGGAGCTTCGATACCCGCACTTCGGTCGCAGTCACTTGCTTACTGAGTTCAGATCGGGTGTCTTCGGCCAAAAGGCGCTGTTCGGCGATCTTTCTCATCGCCGCAAGCGCCTTGGCGGATGCCTGCGTATGCGTGTCGCGGGCGGCCTTCCGCATGCCACCCTGCGATGCGATCTCCGCGCGTTCGATCGCAGCCGATTTCTGCAGCTGAAATTCGCGCATCCATTTGCGGTTTATTGAGCTTTGGCGGCACCGGCGGGCGATATCTCGTGCGAGGGGGCCTACGTGGTTTAGCAGGTTGTCAAAGTGGACGCTCTGTTCGAAATGGTCGCGACGGCCATTTGGGATGATACGCCGTTCGAGGATGTGAACCTCTCCAACCGCCCACCCATTGAAACGCTGTTCCGGAAACAGTTCTTCAAAGAGGGCATGATCGCCTATCTGCATGTTGCCGGTACGCAGCCGCAGCCCCTTCACGAGGGCGGCATTGGGAATGGCGCCCGCATATCCGTGATGGAGCACCCAGGCGATCCCGGCGAGTCCACCGTCGACGCCAGGAATTTCACGAAACTCAATATCCGTATATTTGTCGTACTCCCCTTCACCGATCTCTATCCGATTGCGGTGCGGACGATAGAGTGGCTCTTCTGATTGGTTCACACGTATGTCGAGTTCTCCGAGCTCGACCTGCGACCTGAGAGCCGTCGAGATGTCGGCGCCAAAACGAAACTGCGGCGAGAACGGCACCGGGGCTACCTGGGCCAAGTACTCTGCGACAGACTCAGGATTCAATAAGCGGTCGTTCCGGTGCCGAATGACACCTGTAAGCTCCACCTCAAAAAAGTGTGTCGGGTACGAACCAGCCGGCACACGCCGGATGGACACCACCTCCCGCACCAGATCAGCGAGCTCGCCGTCGGTCTGCGATGCGCGTAGGGTGGTTTTCAGGCGACGACCGTCCCACCGCAGTTCGGAGACCCGGTCTTCGCCTTCAGCTCGCGATCGGAATATCAATTCCTGGCAATAGCCGAGGCCGGCTAGTCGGCCAACGCCGCGGAAGCCGCGTGCGCTCGTCCCTCGCTTGGAGCTGGCGCCGAGCGTGCACAGCCGGTCACTAAATACGCCCCATTCCAGTCCGATGCCATTGTCTCGGAGCTTTATGGATCGGGCAGCCGAGTCCAGATCAATCAAAACCTTACCGCTTGACCGTCCGCCGGTTTTCCGCCGCTCCTCGATTGCGTCCGCTGCGTTCTGCACGTATTCGCGGTAGATCGTCATCGGGTCGACGTACATTGACGTGCTGAGGAGCTCCAGAACGTCCTTGCCGACGACTACTTCGTCCGGGCCGGGACCCCAGTCATGGCTTGCCCGAATCGCCTGGGGCATGCTCTTCGCTTTCAGTGCACTTTGGCTCATGCTGCCGCTCGCGCCCGCTTGCCCGTGGCCTTTTTTTTCACGGGTGCACAATAGGTTTCGTCTTCCGCTTCGAGTCCCGCGTCCTCGACGCGCTCATCATCAGCCAATCCCGGAGCACCCAAAAAACGAGCGCGATCGAGCGCCTTTTGTTCTTCCCAAATGCGGAATAGCTCATCTTTGGGCTTGGGCTTGTAAAATGGAAGAATGTCCCGCAGCCGCTGGTTGGCCGTCTGGCTGTGCAGAGCTCCGAAATGTCGCGGATCGCAAGACGATAGGAGCTGCAAAAGCTCCGCTCGATCCATTGCGTCCAAGCGCTTTGCGAGCGCGCCGTATTCATCGAATTCTGGCCGCCCTTCCAGGCGCTCGTACCAATCACGATTGAAGATGTAATCGTGTGGCAGCAGTAAGATGCGCTCGAATTCTTCGACAGTGTCGCCGAAGGCGCGCTTGAAGAAATCGGGCTCGCCGCTAACGACCCCGTGGGTAGCCTGCAGGACGATCTGCATCGAGCGCAGCTGATAGCGCGTCCACCGGTCCCCCACATGACCGCGATCGGGGCGGTCGGTCGGCTGATAGCGCATCGGGAATGACCAGATGCGAATGCTAAGCTCTTCGTTCAGCGTCACATTAAGCCGCATTCGCTCAAAGAGATCGGCGGGTGAGTCGTGGAAGTTGTAGAGCATGTAGTTCGACAGCTCAGTAAGGCCGAACTGGTGGGCGTACCTGACTGCCTTCTCGTACGGCACTTTGAGGCCGAGGTGGTCGAACGCGATGCGCAGCGGCTTAAGGCAGATCGTCGAGAGTTCACGCAGGTACATTGGGTCTTTGCAAAGGATGCGGGCGTCGACCCCTTGATTAAAGTCAACACGACGCTGAACCGCGACGCGCTCGTGCGAGCGCTGCAACTTGGCGCCGGCGACGAACCCAAGATCGCGAATCTCGGCGATGGTTTCCTTGAATCGGGCGGAAGCGACCACGTTATTGTCCATCAGAATGAGGTCCTTTTTCGGACCATAGAGCTCGTCGACCGCGCGGACGAGCCCCGATAGAGACTCGGTATCCCGCTGGCCGCCTTCGAGCTTCGGCACGCCGCAAAAGCTGCATTTCCTTATGCAGCCCCGGGACGTGTATGCAAAGTACGCGTCGCGTACCGGATACGTGTACGAAATTTGATCAAGGATGCTGTAGTCCGGCACCATGTCCTCTATCGGCAGCCCGCCGTGATCATCCGAATATAGCTCCTCAGAGAATTCATCGAGCTGTAGCGACAATGCCGGCGGTGTGCTCAGGAGGCCTTTGATGAAACGCACGCCACGCCAGCGTGGCTCGGCAAGGAAGCGCTCATGCATCAACGAGGTCGCGATGCCGCCGACGAAGACCCTGTCGGCATGGCCGTTCGCGACCGATAGCGCGAAGTCGATTGATTGAGCGATACGTGGAAATTCGAACGAGAACAGCGTGGTGACGTAAATCCTGTCCCATGCGGTTCCGAGCACGCTCCGGTCCTCGCCCTTGATGAAACGCACTTGGTCCCGCTTGCCGCGCGGTCCGTGGTACTGTGCGATCTTCATGAGACCGAGAGGTGGATACTTGTTCCGATAGCCCGGCTCTACTAAGAGGATTTTCTTATCTGCCATTTGACACGACCTTGAGCCGGACTCTGCGACGCGCCTCGCGGATCAGACCCACGGCCTGCTGAACCCCACCGAGTCCGCCAAGGCCTTTTAGCGGACCTTCGGTCGACCAATCAAAGTCATTCGCAAAGTCGGAAAGCGCTGCCGCAAAATATTTCCTGTCGCACGGATGGTTTCTTGGCGCCTCGTTGTGGAGATCCGCTGCAAGCTCCATCAGGGCATAGACGCCGATCCCTTTCGCCAATAGGTGCTTTCGCGGCTTCGACCATTGTTCTTGCATCGCGATGGAGACCGCTATCCAGAATTCCAGCACGAGGTGAGCTACCGCATCGATCGGGAGCGAGCGAGAGGCTTTTGTCTTGGTCAGAAAACGTTTGATCGCTTTCTGCAGCGTCCGCAGGGATGCACGCCGACCCATGCCGGAGCTCGACGTACCGCCCAGATCGAGCTGCCGATACCAAGGCGACTGCGGCTCGTTTTTGAGAAACAGCGCGATGAACAGTTCGGGCCGATCATTGGCCAAGTCCTGCGAGAGTTGTGCGTCATGGAAATCGAGCAGGCTCGAGCTTAGGCCCTTGGCCTTGCTGTTGATGACATTAAAGACCTCCATCTCCTCTCGCTCGGAGAGGCCGATGAAGCACATGAACGGTAGCTCGACCGAAAGGTCTGCGAGGTGGCCGAGGCGGTGCTGACAATCTACCTGTGCCAGCACCTTTCCGACGCCGCGGGCGATTTTCAGCGTGGCTTTCCGCCCGCCTCGCCGGGCGACGCTCCATGCGTGATCGTTCCGTGGTCGGAGATTGAACGTAAGCGGAATGGTGGCGCTATTGTCCTTCTGGATATAACGCCGAAAATCGAGGCTGTGTTGCGAGTTGAAGCGGCGCTGATAGCCGCGCCCGGTGTCTTCGTCGAGAACATCTGCAAAGCTTGCCGCGTGCAACAGATTGGCGGGGGCGAAGCCCAATAGAACTTCACGCCCGGCGCACTTGCCGATCATGCACTCTGCGACAATTTCTTCCACGCCGGCCTCACAAATCTGCACGCAGCAAATGCACTTTCGCCGCTCGACGAACGCACATTACGTAACTTCTTGTCCGAAGCCGATCACATTCTTGTGGGCTGTGGACGCTTGAGAGGAGCTCTGCAAGCTCGGCCGCCCTCGACCTGCGGCCCGCTATCCACAGGCTATAGTATTGAAAAATAATAATTTCTGGCGAATCGGCCAGGAGTTTGACTCTCGCTATAGCAGCCCAGTAGTATCAATTGACAATCCCAGTATCATATCATCGAGTCGATACTGGCCCCCCCTTTCCGTTCCACCCTGGTGCGCCCTATGCCCGCAAAGCCAGCAACGCCACTCCGAATCGCCGGCTGCACCGTGAATGTCACCAACGAGGTGGTCCCCGTAGGCGAGGTGCATCTGAACCCCAACAACCCTCGAGTCAGATTCCTCATCCAGCTCCGCGCCGACGGAAAGCGCCTCTCCCCCGACCAGTTGATGGAGCTGATCAGAGAGCAGCCCGGATATGATGCGCTTCAGAAGGCGATCCGGAAGGCGGAAGGCCTATACGAGCCCATCATCATCCGACACGACGGCGTCGTCATCGAGGGAAACACACGCGCGACGATCTTCAAAGTGCTGCACAACGGCAATAAATCCAACCCACGCTGGAGGCTGATTCCCGTTGCACGACTGCCCAAGAACGTGCCCGAGCATGCCATCGAGATGTTGATGGCCTCATACCACATCGCCGGCAAAACAGTGTGGCGCCCGTATGCCCAGGCCGATCAGATCTATCATCTGCGCCACATGCACGGGCGGTCCGTGCCGCAGATCGCCGATCAAACCCGCATGTCCGAGCGTGAGGTCGAGCAGTACATCGAGGCTTACGAATACCTCGTCAAGGAGGTGCTGCCGCACGTCACCAATGGCAATGCCACCGACATCTTGGAATCCAAATTCAGCCATGCCCTGGAGTTCGTAAAGCGCAAGAATCTGGAGGGTCTCCGCAAAGACCCGGCCGTCCGCAAGCAGGTCGCTCGGCTTCTCATCGAAGACAAGATCAAGGGCGCCGAGGTGCGCGAACTGGACAAGGTCCTGAAGAACCGCAAGGCGTCGGTCGCGCTGCGTCAGAGCGGCTTCAAAGCCGCCAAGAAAATCCTCAGCAAGACAGATCCAGTTTCCGCGTCGAAGCTCCTGAAAGACATGAAATCCTTCACCCATTCGCTAGGTAAAATGGGTCAGGAGGACATCGAGCTTCTCAAGAGCTCCGCGAAGGCGCGCAAGGTCTTAGTCGAACTGAGCGAGGCGGTCCGGAACATCGCCGCCATCGCTGACATCAGGATCAGAGGTCACAATGCCTGAGCGCGCCAGCGCGACACGGTCCAAATCCCGGCAGGTGGTAGTCGAGCAGGTCGACGAGATGGTGCTCGACGGTGCGAAGGTCCTGGTACGCGGACAAGACCTGCCGTTAGACGCGGTGCAACTCGATGCCACAAACCCGCGGGTCGCGAATACGGTTGCAGTTAGCGAGTACGGCGCCGGCGACGTGCTGCAGGAGCGGCTCCGGGACCTGCTCTGGAGCGACCCCGACGTGCATGACCTCTATCGGTCAATACTTGCGAATAAGGGTCTCATTGAGCGGATCATCGTTCGAAACAACTTGGTCGTCACCGAAGGTAATTGTCGGACCGTCGTCTACAACAAGCTGCGTCAGAATTTTCCCAGAGACGAGCGGTGGCGCACAATCCCGGCTCGTGTCCTGCCGGCCGACATCACCGACAGGCAAGTCGCGATTTTGCTCGGTGAGCTCCACGTTGGCGGTAAAAACAAGTGGTCACCTTTCGAAAAGGCGGGCCACATTCATAAGCTCTTGACGCAATATGGCATGGTCCAGGAAGAGATCGCGAAGCTTCTGAAAACCTCTAAGACATCCGTCAACCACAACTTCCGGGCGTTTGACGTGATGAAGAACAAATACCTGGTCGCGTTTCCAGGACCAGGGGCCGTCCGCAAGTTCAGTTATTTTCTCGAACTGTATAAGAAGCCCGAACTGCGTGAATGGGTCACCCAGTCGCCGGAGGCGGTCGATGATTTCGTGCAGTGGGTTGGACGGAACAAGATCGCGCGCGGCGAGGATGTTCGAGAACTCCAAGACATCGTCACCAACCCCAGAGCGCTCGTGGCGTTCAAAGAGCACGGCCGTGACTCTGCGCTCAAGATATTGGAGAAGGATCGGCCCGATCTCACTTCACCCCTATTCAAGCTGATGGTCGAAATGACCAAGGCGCTGGACGACGCGCGCCTCGACGAAATCCAAAAGGTCCGCAAGGACAAGTCCGGCGGAGCCCGGACAATCGTGAAGAACCTAAAGCATACCCTCGAACGGTTCGTCGACCTTTGTGACGGCATCGACTGACGGAGATCACCAATGGCCATCCTGTACACGCGCAATATCCAGGGCCACCGCGTCAAGCTGGAGCTCATCGAGGTCGACCCCAACGAGGTCACGCTCGACCCAACGAACCCGCGGATCGGCTTCTCGATGAAGCAGCTCGGCCCGGATGAGCAAAGCGATCCGGCCTGTACCCTTCTCCTGACCAGCCAAGAAGATACCGAGGAACTAAAGCGCTCGATGATTCTCTCCGGCGGCGTGCAGGAGCCAATCTACGTCCGCCACGATCTCCAAGTTGCCGAGGGTAATCGGCGCGTCGTCGCCATGCGCGCCGCCAAGGAGGAGCATCCTGACGACCCCGACCTGCAGACCATGCCGGCATGGCGTATCCCCGAGGACACGCCCGAGGACGTCATCCAAGACCTCCTGAGCGAAATCCACCTCGGCTCGGTCCGCGGCTGGGCACCGTACGAGAAAGCTCTGCAGATGCGCGCGCTCGTCAAGAGCGGCTTGATCGAGGCCGAGATCGCCGAGCGATATCGCATGACAGCAAGCGAGGTCCGCGCCCAGATCGAGGCGGCAAACCTCATGGATCGGATGTATTTCCCGATCACCAAGGACCCGACGGATGCCGAGCACCGCAGCAAGTTCTCGTATTTCTTGGAATTCATCAAGAACGGTCGGATTCAGTCGCACTGCGAGGTGATGCCAGACCTACCTCAGAAATTTGCGCGGTGGGTCCGCGACGGGCAGGTGTCGACCGGCATGCGCGTCCGTAAGCTACCGAAAATTCTCGACACGGAGGAGGCGACGCGCCTGCTAGAGGTCGAGGGGTTCGATGCCGCCGAAGAATATCTTGCCACCCACAATCCTCGTGAACAGGAACTCTATCTCCTCTTGGAGAAGGCACGCACGCGGCTGCACGACATGTCGGTGTCGGAACTGGTCGAGGTCCAGAGCAGCCCAGAGCGGCTGGCAATCCTGCAGGACTTGCAGTCAGAAGTGGAGAACGTGCTCGCCAACGTGCGGCGCGTCAAAGGCGCAGGTACCGTCCGCCGCAAAGAAAGGAGGGCATCCCTCGCTCGCTGAACCATGGCCGGGATCGCGCATCAATGGCTTCTCGTGTGGGCGGCGCGTCGCATGTGCGCTGATGGCTTCCTTCTTGGCGGTTTCGAGGCATATGCGCGCCAAGCCGGTGTTTGGAATGCACTGCCGCCGCCATTCGAGCTGCGCGGCGTGCGGCCGGATGCCTGGGGTCGGCGAACCGAGGACTCCCTTTTTGCCTTCGCCGAAGCAAAGACCGCCGACGATATCGATACCAAGCACACGCGAGCACAGTTGAGGATATTCGGGTTCATACGGGTGCGCCGCATCGTGCACCGCTGCCCGCTCTATGTCTCTGTGCCTCGATCCGCAGCTCCCCGGCTCGATCGTGTACTCGCCGATCTTGGCCTCTTTGGCGCAAAGCACGTGATCCGTCTCCACATCCCAGACGCGTTTATCACGGAAGGACGCTGATATGCCGGCGGACAGAAACGGTAGCATCACTCTCGCTCACCAAGCCGACGGAACTAGCTTTCTTCGGGCAAACGAGCGTGCGGCTCTCTTTGACGAGCAAGGGCTTGGAAAAAGCAAACAGCTCATCGACGCGGTCGCCGCCGAGATAGCATCCGGCTCGCTCGACGGCGCCCTCATCGTCTGTCCCAACGGATTGAAAACCACCTGGGCCGGCGAGATCGAGCGGTTCAGTACGCTCCCGTACGCCGTCTTCGGCGCCGGTCGTAGGGCGCGCCGAGTCGCCTTCCGCAGCCTCCGCGCCGCCTTCTACGTCATCAACTACGAGGCAGTGGCGGCCGAGCTCGCGTCCCTGCGCGCTCTCCTGCGTTTCAAATCCATAGCGCTCGTCCTCGACGAGAGCCACCGCATCAAGACCCCCGTCGCGCAGGTCACGAAGGCGGTGCTAGCTCTTCGCGGCGATGCGGCGCGACGATACGTGCTGACGGGCACGCCGGTTGCAAACAAGCCGCAAGACCTTTGGAGCCAAGTTTACTTCCTCGATGACGGCGAAGCATTAGGCGCGACCTTTGAGGAATTCCGTGCTCGGTACTGTACCCCCGAAGGTGGCTACAAGAACGTCGATGAACTTCGAGGGCGAATGGCGGGTTTCTCGTTGCGCCGCTTGAAGGAGGGAACCCTCCAGCTTCCGATTAAAAATTTTACTCGCGTGCAGGTCGCCCTCACCGGACGGCAAAACGAGATGTACGCGGACATGCGCAATGAACTCGAACTTTGGGTTCAATCCATGTCCGGCGAACAGGTCCTCAAGGATGCTGAGGCCATTCTCGCGCGACTGGTCCGGCTCGCGCAGCTTGCCTCCAACCCGCGTCTCCTCGACGTCGGCTACGACGAAGTTCCTGCCAAATTCGCCGCGCTTGATGCGCTTTTGTCCGCATACATGGAGAACCCGGACCAAAAGGTCATTGTCTGGACCTCGTTCGTCGACAACATCAGAACCCTTGTTAAACGCTACCGAGCCTATCGTCCCGTGAGCCTTTATGGCGAGATGGACACTGGCGCCCGCGACAAGTCGGTGAAGGCGTTTCGGCGGGATAAGCAGGTCCGGTTGCTCATCGCCAATCCGGCGGCGGCCAGAGAAGGATTAACTCTGACGGAGGCAAACGTAGCAATCTACCTCGATCGCACATTCAACCTCGTTGATTATCTCCAATCCCAAGATCGTATTCATCGCATCTCGCAGACGCGGTCATGCGATATTGTGCTCATGATTGCCAAACCGACCATCGACGAATTCATCGATTACAGCTTGGAGCAGAAGCATAGGCTTGCGAAATTCACCCAGCGGGACACCGATGCAATCACTCCCGCTGACCTCGCGCTGCATAAGCCGGACCTGCTGCGGGCGCTGCTGTCACCGGACGGCAACTGACCAGGAATGTCTATGGATGGAGTGCGGCGAGCGGACGATTTGCCTTAGAGTTCGTCAAATACATCATTCCTCGTTGCAATTGAGCCAAGCGCTTCCTCAAGCGGCCGTATCAATTTCTGCGTCCATGCGCGCTGAAGCCCCTCTTCGATTGCCGCGCGCATCGAACGCGGCGCCTCTTTCTCGAACCATTTTTTGAGATGTCGCCGCACGTGCTCCTTGAATCCCGCGCGATAGTCGGTTTCGCAACGCGCCCATAGGTCGTCCGCTTCCGAGAGCACCGGGCGGCACACCTCGGCGGCGACCGTCCGCGCAGCGACGAGGAAGCTTTCAAACCATGCCTCGACGCTTTCGGAGAGCGCTAGCAGGAATTTCTGACAGCTAACGTATTTGTCGTCGCTGGCAATGTTCTTCAAATCGATCAGGATTCGCTGCACGGCCTCGTGGGCGCGGAGGTTAGCGTCCTCAGCCGCGCCGGTTCCGAGAGCGTGATAAACGTCGAAGTTCCACCACGAGCCCGCGCGCATCACCGAAGCCAGCAGGGATTTCTGGTGGGTGGCGCGATCCGCGATTTGGCGCAAAAGCGCGTCGAAAAACGGCCGGACCGAAGGTCCCAACGCCCTGATCTGCTGGACGACGGTTTGCAGATGCCGAACGACCTCGCGTAGGTCGGCTTCGGCGCTTTCCTGCTCGCGATTGGTGATGAGCGCCTCGACCGCTTCCCCGAGCCGGTGTAGTCGGTCGACCTCTCGTGTCCTTATCTCGACGATACGTTGGAGGAGTTGTTCGTAGGCCTTGCGCGGGTCGTCTTCCGAGGCGTTGAAAAATAAAATTGGCATGTCGCTAAGTCCGCGGCGTTCCAATTCGCGGCGCGCATGGGCGCCCTTGATGCGGCGTCCCTGCTCGACCGTTTCGACGTCGAGACCGGTTGAGTCGTCGGCGACCTTAAGCGCTTCCTTTTCTTGATCGAGAATTAGCAAGACGGCACGTTCCTCAAACGGTCGGAGCGCTCCGATCTCCGCGAGTTGGCTAAAGAGCGTGTCGTAGTGTGGACCGGGAGCATCGCCGAGCGTCGTGCAGAGCACGGGCGCGCAACGCGCATCATCGAGGACCGCCTGGATATCGGGACGGATGGCACTGCCATCGATGCCCTTGGTGTCGATGGTTTCGATCTCAAATGGAGATCCCGGCATGATCGTGAAGGGCACGGTGACGGTCATGCGCGCCGGGAGCGAAATCGTCGGCGAATTGCCGAGATTGATGTCGGCGTAGGTCTTCTTAAGCCAATTGCGGCCCTCGGCCTCGTTGGCGCCAGTCCATACCAACTGGCGTTCGGTCCTTTTGAACAATTGCAGGCGCTCGGCGATGGCAGCTTGAAGCTCTTCGACGGAACCCGCGTTTTTGGCGAGTTCGGCTTCTTCGCGTCGGCTCTCCACCCGTCCATCTGCCGGCTTCACTTCCTCCGTCTTCAATTTGGCCATGTTCCGCAGCGCGCGCTCGACCTCGATCGAAAGTCCTCTACTCTCGTCGGGCGACCGTTTGGCGCCGGAGCGACGATCCCAAAGGTCGATAGCCCACTCGCGGACTAGCCGATAAATTTCCTCGTTCGGCGTCGGCTCAATGGCGATGCGGAAGCGCAGTGCAGAGGCACCACGTTCGACAGCTTCGCCCCGCACTGTCACTTCGCAAAGCGTGGTTCGGCTGCGCTGGGTCGCCAACAGGCATTCGTCACGAAGATCGCGCGGTTGCTTTTGCGATGGCCGCGTCAGGCCTGCGAGAAAACAAATGGCCGTTGTCTTGCCGTCGCCGATCTTGCCGATGAAGGCAATGCGGTGCGCGAGATTGGAGAGATAGGACGCCGACCCCAGCAAGCGAGACCGAAGAAATTGCGCCTGGCCGGACAGCGATTGCGGAAGTACGGGGTCGGCGATGACCTGCTCATCAAGCCTCTGTAAAAGGGCCATGGCGTCGATCAGCGCGCGCGCGTTTGGGTGCCATGGGTCCGGCCGGTCGATCTCAATCCAACGGGCTGCGAGAATCTCGCGGTAGAGCGCCGCCGCCTCGCCGCCGATGGCCTTGAGATACTGAACGACCTCGTCGGCGTCGGGTTGCGAGACGCCTGTCTCCAGGCGGGAAATGCGGCTGGGGTGCAAGCCGAGGGCTTCGGCTACGTCGGATTGCTTGGGGCCAGCCTCTCTTCGAATCCGTTCGAGAACGCGGCCGATATCGCTAGGGATTTTCTGCATGGCCTTCCCCATAACATGATATGAAACTCGATCTTGATTATATGCATCTTGACAACGATTGCAATCATTATAATATTGCATATATGCACAATAACTATAAGCTTTTGTTAAAACATCGGTTTCAGGCCTGAACGAGCATAGTCGTTCGGTGAAGGTGTAGGTGACGTCATCGCGACGCTTCTCGAGAAACTATTGGCCAAGACGGCCGCGAAGGACCTCGTAACCGCAACTGGCGTAATCACCGCCAGCACCTCGTTTCTGCGTCAATTCGAGGACTTCGACGATTTCATCTTCCGCGGCGACAAGGTCGACGCGCGCGCGGCGGCTGCGCTTGAACACCATCTGCGCAAGGCGCGCGCGGTCTTGGCCCGTACGCTTTGGGGTCAGGAGGTGTTCCTAGGCATCGACGTAATCGATCACCTCCTCTACGACGTCTACGCGCATGCCTCAGGCGACCCGATCAAACAGTTCTTCGAGGTGGTCGCCGCCGAGGGACTGCATCGGCCCGGCTTCGTGCTTTACCCGCTGCATTCTTTTGGCGTGCTCGGCTTCGGCTTTTTTCGTTTCTTCCAGGACGCCGAATTCCATCTCATGCTTGCCGATGCCGGGGTTGCGCTCACGGCGCAGACGAACAGCGCTGAGGCGTCGCTGCGTTTCCTGAACGAGGCGCGCAAGTCATTCGGTATCCGCAAGCGAATCCCGAACGATAGCGTCGAGCATTTCGCACGCAGCCGCTCGCTGAAGTGGCTTGAGCGCAATCCGCTGCTGGCGGTGAAAGTGCGGTCCTTCACCGGCTCCTACTACGAGAACCAGTTCGTCTACATTCTCAAACTGCGCATGAGCACGGCTCTGATCATGATGCTCTCCGCGATGGGCAACCAATACGACCGCGACGATTTTCTAGAGCGCAGCAGTTCGGCGAGGGTGAACAACCGGCAAACCCTGGACATCCGCCATTACCTCGTGTTCGAAACGCCACCGCGCAAACGCAGCGAGCTCCTAGCCTACTGTGTTCCGATGAATGTCGCGCGCCTGCAGCTCGCGGACCTCTCGGACTTAAGCGCTGATCTTGATGCACGCGCCTGGCGGAGCAAACGCGCCATCAGGCGTTTGGATGGAATCCGCGCCGCGTTGCGCAAGATTGAGATCGGGTACCTCACCCACGTGGTGATTGGTACGAAGCATCGGGTGGCGCAACGCGTCCATCGCAAGCTCGTTGATTCCATCGATTATTTCCGGCGCGCCTACAGCGCGGGCGCGAAGCCATCGGAAGCCGTCGTCTGGCTAGCGGTGGCCTTTGAGACGCTGCTTACCGATCACTACGCCCCGCAGGTCAACGCGCGTATCGAGAGGCGAGTCAATATCTGTCTCGCTGGCATGACGGGCGCGCGTAAGTACTCGCGCGCGGTTGCCGAGCTGTTCGAGCACCGAGGCGCGATCGTGCATCAGGGACGCGCAACTGGCGATCTCGACCTGCTGACACCGCGGCGGGCCTACATTCTGTGCCTGCAGCACGTTGCCTCGCTTCTGGATCATCTGCCGCGAGAATCGGGCAGCCCAATTGGCGCCCTGCTTGGAGATTAGCGAGACGATATGGTGTCCCCGACAAAACTTGCGCGCATGGATGCGGACGTAAGAGCATTTCTGGCCAAAGAGTTCGCGACCGGGCCCAATTCCCAGGGCCATGTCATGCAACTTTGGGATCGTTACCGCGATCTCCAGCTGCCGAACGACGACTTCGTGGCCGAACTCACGAGCGGCAAGAAACCGAGCCAGTTCCAGCGCGTCTGGGAGATGATGGTCGCGCGCCATCTTGATGCTCAGGGACACAAGCTCGTCTGCCTGGGCCGCGGCCCGGATTTCCGGTTCGAGCACGCCGGCGTTACGGTTTGGGTCGAGGCCATTGCGCCCGAGCCGCGCGGACTTCCGGACGATTGGCTCACCGGCCCAAGTCCCGGTGAATTCCGCGTCGGTTATGTGCCGCATGACGAAGTGCTACTGCGCTGGACGGCGGCCTTCAAGGAGAAGTGGCAGAAGCTCCAGGGTTACCAAAACAAAGGCATTGTCGGCCCCGGCGACGGCTATGTCATCGCGATCAGCGGCGTGCAGCTTGGCTCCATCCCGATGGATCATGGCATCTCGCGCCTGCCGCTTGCGGTGGAAACTGTCTTTCCAGTCGGTCCCCTAGCAGTCGTCCTAAACACGGAGACGCACCGCATCGAAGGCTCGCGCGTGAGCGAGCGCTTCTTGATCCGCAACGCCAACAACGCGGCGGTGCCTACCACGCCGTTTGTAGATCCGGCCTACACCGGCGTGAGCGCAGTGTTCGGGTGTTCGATCGACCGTTGCGCGGATCCGGAATTGCCGGCTTATGTAGTCCACAACCCATTCGCTCGCGTGCACATCCCTATCGGTGTTCTAGGCACCAAGATCGAGGAATGGATAGCGGAGCCCGCCGGCACCCCGGGTGAGTTTGAGCTCGCGAAACGTGCCTCGGAGTAGACAAGAACGCGCGAAACATAGACGACAGCGAGGAGAAAATTGATTCGCCGGCCTGGCTACCTGTTACCCCGGCGTTACCCCAGCAAAAGATCGTTTTTCCAAAGGTCAGATAAGTACTTGATTTATTTGGAGCGGGCGAAGGGATTCGAACCCTCGACCCCAACCTTGGCAAGGTTGTGCTCTACCCCTGAGCTACACCCGCATCCGAGAAGGGTAAGCCGGCAAACCGGGCCAAAGACCCGCGCCGCAGCTTTGCTATGCCAAAGAGCGGCCGGCTTGGCAACCTTGGCCGGGGCGGCCTATGAAACCGTTAATGCCTGCCTCGCCGGACGACCTTTTCGCCTACCTGGATACGCTGGGTATCGCCCACAAGACCGTCACCCATCCGCCGGTGTTCACCGTCGATGAGGGGCGCGAGCTGCGCGGCGCGATTGCCGGCGGGCACACCAAGAACTTGTTCCTGCGCGACAAAAAGGGCGCGGCATTCCTGGTGGTGGCGCTCGAAAATGCCGTGATCGAATTGAAATCGCTGCACCGTCTGCTTGGCGCGACCGGGCGCTTCTCGTTCGGCTCAGCCGAGCTGATGGGCGAGCTGCTCGGCGTCGAGCCCGGCTCGGTGACCCCATTCGCCGCCATCAACGACACCGCCGGATGCGTCACGGTTGTGCTCGACGCCGCCATGATGGCGCACGAGGTGCTCAACTTTCATCCCCTGGTGAATACCGGGACGACGACGATTTCGCGGGCCGGACTGCTCAAATTCCTCGAAGCGACCGGACATCGCCCGCGGATCGAGGCGGTTTCGGGCACGGCGGGCGGGGAACCCTGATTGCATTCGCCCGCAATCTCACCATTTAATCGGGTGAGCGGGGTTTTAGGGCAAGGAAACATGCTG